>Ga0210400_10000349_pt1 | contig 52918 bp, 47 predicted proteins | sample IncBWH26MmetaG_FD_155456 | JGI IMG/M metagenome (GOLD analysis project Ga0210400, IMG submission 155456) | Forest soil microbial communities from Barre Woods Harvard Forest LTER site, Petersham, Massachusetts, United States - Inc-BW-H-26-M | ecosystem: Environmental > Terrestrial > Soil >...
GAAGTCGTGCCGGTACGGGCCGAAACCCGAGAACGTCACCCACAGCGCCTCGCCCAGCGGAATGGCCACGCCGTTCTCCGTGAAACGCACCGTCGGGGCAACCTTCAGGCCCGACGGATCATGTTTCTGCAGCGCCTGCAGATACCCATCCATCACCGATTTCAGACAGGCCTCATCACACGCGGCGTGCGCCGCGGCCGCGGCCAATGCGGGCAGGGCGAGCCCCAGTGCTACGGTGGCCAGGGCCAGGACACCGCGCCGAATTGGTCTGGAAGTGGCGTTCATGGCGTCAATCATGGGATTTGCGCGACCAGGGCGACTTGGAATAGTAAGGCGAGCCGATGAAGTCGGCCTCGACCGGGCCCACGGCGCCATCGATGATCTTGAAGGTCTCCACGAAGCTCCAGGTGTGCGGCTCCTGGAAAGGCGAGGTCCGGGCCGTGCCATCGGTGAGCTTGAAGTCGATCACATTGCCCTTGTGATCGATGAAGCCCCGGAACATCACCAGGCCCCGCGCCTCATCCACCAGCAGCGGCTCGCGTCGCACCCGCACGTTGAACAAATAGGTGCCCAGCTTGAAGGGGCCCTCGCAGCCATGCGGCGCGGTCTCCATGCCGTTCTCGATGCGATGACAGGTGGGCGCGAACACCGTATGCAGCGTGCCGTCGTTGTGCGAGAGCGTGGCGAAGTAGCCGTCCGCAATGCGGATCAGTTCAGCGCGCGGGCGCCGCTGTGCCGGCGTCAGCAGCTGCGGGGTCAGCGGATCATGCGTGAGTTTGCTGACATCCCCGAACGGGGTCGGTGGCGCGCTGATCAGGCGCTTGGTGGACAGCAGATGCTCGACCTCCACGATCTTGCCTTGCACCACGCGCAGCCGGATCGCCAGGAACGCCGGCGTATTGCCCATCATGACGGCGGTATAGACCCCGGCGCCGCCGGTGGCCGGATCCGAGAAAGTCAGCGACGGACCGACCTCGGAGGTGACCACGTCCCAGCTGCCGTCCGGAAACGGCAGCTCGACATTGTTTTCCATGAAGCGCACATGCGCGGCGAACGGCGCCTGCTTCGGATCACGGTGCACATAGGCTGCCCGGTATTGATCCGCGATCCCCCTGAGGCAGACATCGTCGCAGGCCGCCTGCGCCGCGGCAATCGCGCCCAGCGGCGCCACCAAGAGCGCCAGTACCGCCCACCGCGGCCGCCAAGACATCCCTGAAATCCTGCGCATACCATCCCCCTCTTCCCGTTATGAGCGCTACACCAGCGACAGTTCTGCCTTGGCCGCCCAGGTGCCGTGCACCTGCGGACTTAATCTGAACGGCAGGATCACCCGGGCGATATCGCCGTCGGCCAGATGCTCGGCATCCGCGATGATCAGCTCCGAACGCATTTCCGCATAATTCGACGCGACCCCGATCAGATATCCCTGCCCCTCGGCGGTGCCCCGCGGCACGAAGGTGCATTCCTGCAGCCCATGGGTGCGGCCGGCGAAGTACCGGTCGATCTTGCGCGACTGCACATCGAAGCGCCCATAGGAGTTCGGCACCGAGGCCGGCGCATGCGGACCGGCCCGTTCGCGATCGTAGGGCATCTGCGGGTCGGTGAAGCCGGTGTAGATATAGCGCGACGCCAGTGTCAGGGTGCGCGGATCCACCTTGCCGATGTCGACCACCGGCATGTCCCAGAGCACTTCCTCCTGCCAGGTGTCGGCGGGCGAATCCAGGTCCATCGTGAACTTGCGGATGATCGCCCGCGCCTTGGCCGGATTGAACGGCGTGCCGTCGACATTCGGAAAGAACGGAAAGAAATTCGAATCCCAGAACGGCGCGTACAGCACCACCTTGTTGCCTTCGGTGTAGGCGTTGAAGGTATGCATATGGCAGCGGTTCGGGCCCTTGAACCAGCGCATGTCCTTGGCCGCGCCCTCGCGCGGCATGACGCCGATGTAGCCCGGCTGGGTCGAGTCCCAACCCCAATGCACCTTGCCGGCCTTCAGCCGCTCCATGCTGGTGACATAGCCGGAGAAGGGAATTACGACATGCCGGTGCGTCAGCGCCATGTCATGGATGATGCTGACATAGGGCACCTTGACGCGCACTTCATGGCGCACCTTGCCGGCCGTATCAATGGTGTAGATGAACAGGTCATCCGTGGCCAGCCCGGTCGCCTCGTAGCCGAAGGCCACCATTTCACCCGTCAACGGATCGAGCTTGGGATGGGCGCTGAAGGTCTGGCTCTTCCAGGCGCCATGAAAATCCCACGGACCGATGGTCTCCAGCGTGTTCGGATCGATCTGATGCGGCAGCCCGTCCTCCTTGGTCGCGAACAGCTTGCCCGCGTGGACCACCGGGGTGGTGTTCGAGGCGGTGCGCAGGTTCGGATGTTCGGGATCGCGAATCGACGGATCGTCGGTGAAAGGATTGCGGTAGTAGCCGTAGAGCTGATGCCGCGCCTCGCGCAGCTTCTGCAAACGGTGCGTGTTCACAAAGCGGCCCCGGTAGTCCACCTTGCCGCCCTTGAAACGGAAGCTGCTGATGTAGCCGTCCGCATTCAGGATGGCATCGTCCGGAAATTTCGGTGGGTAGTACCACTCATAGCCGTTCCGGTAGAACGCGCCATCCAAGTCCTGCGGAATCTTGCCGACCACTTCGCAGTCGTCGATCGACACCTCGTACCGCATCGGCGAATTGAATCCGCGGCCCGTCAAACTCTCGGAATAATCCGCCATGTCGCTCCCCCAATCTCACTGCCATGAACTGCCCCGAGGGCACGGCAATGTACTCCCGCAGGCCGTCTATCGGAAGCTTCGCCGGCAATCATGTAAAATTGTGGCATGGCAACCGGTTGGGCAGGCGAAGGCGCGGTCAACGAGCAGATCGAGGCGACCGTAAAGGACGCGGTGGAGCGGGCGCGCAGCCAGCTGCCGCAGGGGCCCGGGTTGACCCACTGCGCCGAGTGCGGCGAAGCCATCGCCGCGGCGCGGCGCCAAGCGATGCCCGGGGTGCGGCTATGCCTGGCGTGTCAGCAGGCGGCGGATGCCGAGGCCAAAACCCTCACCGGCTATAACCGCCGCGGCAGCAAGGACAGTCAACTGCGCTAACAGCGGCTAGCCGAGCTTGAGGTGGTTCTCCACCCTCACGACGCCACCCACGGCTTCGGCATCATGCAGCGCAGTGAGTATGTCCTGCTGGGTCATCGCGAAACCTTCCAACGTCACCACGCCGTCACGGGTGGTCACGAGGATGCCCGGTGCGACCGTCGGATCATTCGTGTGCAGTTCCTGTTTCACCTGCGCGGTGATCTGCTCGTCGGTCAACTTCGTTCCCAGATCTTCCGAATGGGCCAACAGCGCCGTTGTGGCCAGAATGCCGGTGGCGACCAGACTCATCAGCGGAATGCGGTTCATGATATGGCTCCTCGAATTCAGTGCCCGTGCCTATTTTACGCCGCCCGGCACCGGACTCATCGCGACCGCAAACCTGGCAACTGTCGGTCTGCGCCGCATCGTTGTGTCATCCCTACTGTCGCGGCGGCCGCTGTGCCATCATTGCTCGCACAATGTCACGAATCATCATGTTTGCCGCGGCGGCCGTGCTGGCCGGCACAGCAGTTGTGCTGTTCCCGGCGCATGCCGAACAGTGGGCCTACGCGATGCAGACCGGGCATGGCAATCATTCGATTCAGGTGGACGTGGACAGCATCGCGCAGCGGTCCGGCTATGTGGGCGCACGTCTGCTGTATGAGTACCACTGGACTGCTGCAAACATGCCGGCGTCGGGAATTGCGCCCCGTTCGGCAGTGGTCGAGGGCGCCTTTGACTGCAAGGGCAAGCGCTTCCAGGCCTTGAACCGCACGGAATATGCGGCGGCGGAAGCGCTGGGTCCCGCCGGCGCAACGACTCACGCGGCGCTGGCGGCCGAGCGCTGGAAAGCCGCCGATGCGGATCCTGAGACCTTCGCCATCATCGATTGGGTCTGCGGCGTGGCCGAACGCAGGCTCGCCGAGCCTCAGGCCGGCTCCATGCCATAGCGGTGCTTGATGGCCGTCGCGGCCGGCAGTCGCATGTAGTTCAGCAGCTCCAGCGCCACCTGCGGCTGCTCGCAGTCCACGCCGATGCCGGCTGAAAAGGTCGTGATGCTCTGGATGGCCGCGGGCAACGGTCCCAGCACCTCAATGCCCGCTACATTCAGCAGCTCGCTCAACTGTTGAAATCCCAGCTGCGCCCGGCCGGCCGCCACGAGCGCAGCGACGGGCACGCCCGGCGAGGGCACCACGATTCGCGCGCGGATCGTCTCCAGAATGCCCCAGCGCTCGAACAGCTTTTCCAGATATACGCCGCTGGGACCGGTTGAATAACTCAGCGAGGGTGCGTTCAACACGGCCGCCTTCACGGCCGCTTCCGAGCCGACATCGGGCCGGCCCGTGTCGGTGCGCACCGCGATCGCGATTCCGGATTTCACCAGGTCCACCCGCCCGGCGCGCAGCCGGGCGGCGGCGATGAGCTTGTCGATGGCCGCATCCGCCAACACCACCACATCGGCGTGCTCGCCGGCCTGAATGCGCTTGGCGACTTCCACACCGCCGGCCGACTCGGCCGCCACCGGCTGGCCGCTCTGGGCGGTGAAGCCCTTGATGAGTTCCGCCAGCACTTCGCGGGCGGCCATGGATGACAACAGTTTCAGGGGATGCTGGGTCATCTCACATCCTTTAGAAGGGGTAGTTGATGCCCGTGAAGATGGCAAGCCCTTCGGTTCCGTAACCCATGTCCACATAGCCGACCACCGAGGGCCGGGCGATGCCGCGCACGCCGATGCCCACCACCTTGTGCAGCGCGGAGAGCGGATCCGCACCGGTGTGGGAGGCCACCTCCCCCATGTCCAGAAAGGGGGCCACTTCGATATCCACGTGACTGGCCGCCGCATCGAACGAGAAGACGCGGTGGCGCAGCTCCAGGGTCGTGTCAAAGGAATTGCGGTCGACGAAGCGGCCCTGACCAAAGCCGCGCAGCAGCTGTTCCCCATCGATGTCGCTTTCACCGCCACCGATGCTGCTCAAATCAAAGAACGGAATCTTGTGGCCGCTGGGCAGGTAGCGGACCGCCACATGCGCGGCCAGGATGGTGTCGGACAGCACCGGCAGCGGGATGAAGGTGCGCGCGTCGAGCCCCGCTACGCTGTAGATGGAATCGCTGATGGTGGCGTCATGACCATTGATACCCATGAAGGCCACCCACTGGCTGCCCCGCGACGGGATGGTGGCATCGTCACGAGTGTCATAGACCAGCGCAATCTGGTTGAGCAGTTCGTTGGTGACGCCCAGGCCATGCACCGTCGGATAGCGCTCCTCGATGGTGGGAACGTGCACCAGGGTGCCCTCGGTGATCTCCATGCGCCGGGCCCGCAGGGTGTACTGCAGCTGCCAGGTGTGATTCAGGTTGTATCCGGCCTGGACCTGGCCGAGCAGCTGCGAGGCGGTGTAGTTGGTGACATCGTCCGCCAGTGAGCTGTTGCCGAACCCATAGAAGCGACCCACGCCGCTGCGGTCATAGATCAGACTGGAGGTGTACGACCAGTTGGTTTCACGCAAGCGCCCTTTCTGGAACTCGTAGTCGAAATCGCGCTCGACGCGCTCCTTGATGCCGGTGACCACCGACCACTGTTCATCGGTCGACGGGTATTCGAACACCCGGAAATGGGCCCCCACGCCGAAATAGGGGTTGTGCAAAAGGTCGGGGGCAATGATGCGGGTGATCTGGTGCTGATCATTGGTCTGCAGCCAGACCGGCAGCACCCCGAGCGTGACGCCGCTGTCCGGGTCGGCGGCGATCAGGGGCACCGGGATCACCGGCCAGGTGGAGACATCCAGCCAGCCGCCCCCGCCGGGAGAGGGGGCCGCCGGGGCCGGAGGGGGTGGCGCCGGGGCATCCAGATCCGCGGCAGGAATGGCCTGGGTCAGCATCAAGATGCCGCCGGAGGCCAGAATCAGCACGCAAACCCGAGAGATTATGGTCAAGATTACCTCGATTACAGGGCTATGAGGTGATCTTGCGGCCGCCCTCCTTCGCTCCCCGATGCACGGGCCCAATACTAGTCGAATGGCGGCACACGCGCCCACGCCTCCGCGCCCGGCCTGGCCAAGCTTAGCGGCCGGTCGGCGGCGCGCCGGATTTCTGTAACAATGCGCCTCCGGAGCCTTCCGGCTGCGCGCAGGTGCACATGGAAAAGACCTTCATTTCGGCGGAGTCTTTGCTGCGAGACTCCCTTGAACTCGGACACATGGTGGTCCGCAGCGGCTATCGGCCGACCTTCCTGGTGGGCATGTGGCGGGGCGGCGCCCCCATTGGCATCGCGGTGCAGGAGGTCCTGGACTACCACCAGATCCCGACCGATCACATCGCGATCCGCACTTCCGCCTATTTCGGCATCGATAAGCAGGAGAAGACCGTCCGCGTGCATGCCGTCGACTATCTGGTGTCGCGGCTCGAGGCGGAAGATCGGCTGCTGCTGGTGGATGATGTGTTCGACTCGGGGCGCAGCCTCGTGGCGGTCATCGCCGAGCTGCACCGGCGGTGCCGCCGCAACACGCCGGAAAGCATTCGCACGGCGACGGTCTACTACAAGCCCTCGCGCAATCGCAGCGCCATCAAGCCCGATTACTGCGTGCGCGAGGTCGAGGAGTGGCTGGTCTTCCCGCACGAACTGCAGGGCCTCTCGCGCGAGGAAATCCTCAAGCACAAGCCGGTGGGTGCGGAATTCTTCAACGACAAACTGCCCGCGCACACTCAGTAGTGCGGCGGTCTTTCGTCCTCGGGTCGGCGGGCGGGCTCCTGGGTCTGGCGCCCATCCAGCTTTTCAGCCAGCGCGCGTAGGCCTGCGCGCAGCTCCTCGAGTTCCTTGTGCTGCCGATAGACCACATCACTGAGTTCCGCATTGGCGCGTTCCAGGAAGGCCAGCTTCATTTCCAGGCGTTCTGCGGTGTCTTGGTCCATGGCTAGGCATGATACGCCGGCAGCACGAAGATGACGCTGATGCCGCCGCCGTCGCGGTTGTTCAAACGCAGGCTGCCACCGTGGGCCTCGGCGATCTCGCGGCACAGCGCGAGTCCCAGGCCCGTGCCATTGTGTTTGGTGGAATAAAACGGCAGCAAGGCCTGCGCCAGCACCACCTCGGTCATGCCCGGGCCGCGATCGCGGATCTCGATACGCTGCTCCTGCGGAGTCTGCTGCACCAGAATTGCGATCTCGGCCGGATCGCCGCCGGCCTCATGCGCGTTTTTCAGGACATTGATCAGCGCCTGTTCCAGTTGCAGCCGATCAAACCAACCCGGCTCCGCGGGCAACGGCCCGCCGATGGCAAATGCCTGCTGGCGGGCCAGATCCTCCATCAGCTCGGCCCAGCGGACCTGATCCGGCCGCGGCGCCGGCAATCTTGAGATCGCAGCGTAGCCGGCGACAAACTGATGCAGATGCGCGGAACGCTCGCCGATGGCCGCGAACACATCCACCAGGGTGGAGGTATCCCCGCGGCGCAGCAGTTCGCGACCGGTGTCGGCCATGGAGGCGATCGGCGCCAGTGAATTGTTGAGCTCGTGACTGACCACGCGGATGAGTTTCTTCCAGGTGGCCACCTCCTGCCGCGACAACTCCCGGGTCAGGGTCTTCAACAGGTACAGCCGATGCCGGGCGCCCTGCAGCATGAAAGCGCGCTGCGACAGACTGAAGGTCTCCTCCGTCCCGGCGATCCAGATCGAAAACAGGCAGTCCCCGCCGCTCGCCACGGCCTCCCGCAGCGCCGGCGGTCCGGCTTCCAGAATCACGGCGAAGTCGCAACCGAGCAGTGAACGGCCCTCATGCAGCAGGTGGCGCGCGGCGAGGTTGGCGTAGACCACCCGCTGGTGTGGATCCGCGAGCACCAGCGCCACCGGGGAGTGCTGCGCGACGGTGTCCAGCAGCATCTCGCGCTGGATCAGGTGGGCACGTTGCTTGCGCAGGGCATTGCCCAGTTCATTGTTGGCCTGCAGCAGGTCCCCGAGCTCATCTCGGCGATTGACGACCAGCGAGACGCTGAAGTCCCCATCGGTGTAACAGGTGACGCTGGTCTGCATGGCCCGCAGCACATGCTTCACCGGCCAGGTGGCACGGCGCGCCGCCAGCAGTGCGGGCACCAGTGCCGCGGCCGCGGCCAGCAGCAGCGCGTAGGGCGCGCTCTTGAAGATCAGCAGCGCCGCGACGGCTGCCGCCGCAGCCAGCAGCATCATGGCGAAGATCAGCAGGGCCAGTTTCAAATCGAGGCTGAATTTCATCGCCCCGCCTGCCTCACGAGCGCATGCCCAGGCGTTCCATCCGGCGGTACAGCGCCTGTCGCGACAGCCCCAGCGAAGCCGCCGCCCGCGACACATTGCCGCCCGCCGCGCGCAGGCTCTCCTCGAGGGTCGATCGATTCAGACCTTCCTCCTCGGTCGTGCCCGGCGCCTTGGCGCTCGGCAGGTTCAGGTCCGCCGCCTTGACCTCCCCGCCGCTGACCAGCAAACGGGCGCGCTCGAGCACATTGCGCAATTCGCGGACATTGCCGGGCCAGCCATGCTGCAGCAGCGCCTGGCGCGCATCGTCGCTCAGGGTCAGCTTCGGCCCCAGGAAATGCTGGGCCAGCGGCAGGATATCGGCAGGCCGCGCCGCCAGGGCCGGCAGCGGGATCTCGATGGTGTTCAGGCGGTAGTACAGGTCCTCGCGAAAGGCCCCCTGGCGAATCATCTGCGGCAACTCGGCATTGGTGGCACTGATGACCCGCACACGGGTGGTGCGGGTCCGGCTTGAACCCAGCGGTTCGAACTGCCCGGACTCCAGCACCCGCAGCAGCTTGACCTGCCCGGACAAGGGCAGATTGCCGATTTCATCCAGAAACAGCGTGCCCCCGTCGGCGGACTCGAATCTGCCCACGCGCGCCCGGTTCGCGCCGGTGAAGGCGCCGGCCTCCGCGCCGAACAGCTCCGCCTCGATCAGCTCGGCGGGCAGCGCACCGCAGTTAACGGCGATGAAGGGGCCGGCGCGGACCGCCGAATTCGCATGCACGATGGCCGCGATGCGCTCCTTGCCGGAGCCGTTGGGACCGGTGATCAGTACCGGCACTGCCGCGCGCGCGACCCGGCAGGCCAACTCCACGGCGGCCGCCATGGCGCGCGATTCGTAGACCACGCCGCACAGGTCATGCGTCTTCGCGAGGTTCGCCCGTTGCTGCTCGCGTTCCAGGTGCAGCCGCGCCGTCTCCCGCACGCTCTCGGACAGCTCCAGCAGGTTCTCCACCGCCGCCAGCAGCCGGTCATTGTCCCAGGGCTTGGCCACATAGTCGGCGGCGCCGGCCTTGACCAGCTGCACGGCCGACTCCAGGTGGGTCCACGCCGTCAGCAGGATGACCGGCATGTCCGGGTGCCGGGTGCGGATGTCACGGAACAGCGCCACACCCTCCTGACCGGAAGTGGTGTCGGCGCTGAAGTTCATGTCGGCGATGACCAGGTCGACGCGCTGCGCCGCCAGGGTGGCAAGTCCTGCTTCCGGCGACACCGCCGTGAGCGTGGTGATGTCATGCAGGCTGAACAACATCCCAAGGGCGGTGCCGACCCCGGGGTTGTCATCGATCACCAGGATCGTTCGCATGACCGACATACTACTTGCCGGTCCGAAAGCGCGTCCACATGCGGGTCCGCAACCGCACGAAGGCATCGCTTCCCAGGCGTTCCGGGATCAGCCGTTGCGCCTGCGCACCGCGCGGATAGATCGCGGCGTTGGTGAGCGGCCCCAGGGTCAGGGACTGCGCGGCCGCGTTGCCGTTGGGAAAGTGAATGGCATTGGTATTTTCCGCGGCCACTTTGGCATCCATGAGGAAATTGATGAAGCGCTGTGCATTGTCGGCATGTGGGGCATCAGCGACGATGGCCGCCGTGTCGATCCACATCACCGCCCCTTCCCGGGGAATGCTGTAGCCGATGGAACGATTGGAGCCTGCGGTGCGCACCCGTTCCCGCACCTGCAGGGCATCCCCGTTGCTGGCGATGATCAGGCACAGGTCCCCTTCCGCCAGTTGCGCCACCAGCGAATCGGTTCCGATCTTGCGGATGAAGGGCCGCATGGCCAGCAGCGCCGCCTCGGCCCGTGCCAACACCTTGGGATCTTCACTGTCGGGCCGCTCTCCCAGCCACACCAGAACGCTGGGCACGATCACCGCAGGTGACTCGTACAGGCCGATGCCGCAGTCGGCGAAGCGCGCCGCGACCTTCGGATCAAACAGCATCGCCCAGCTGTCCACCGGCGCCTGCGCCAGACGCGAGCGGATCTGCGCCTCATCGTAGGCGAAGCCGGTGATGCCCCAGGCATAGGCGACGGCGTGCGTGTTGCCGGGATCGTGGCGCGCCAGCTCGCGCATGATCACCGGATCCATATTGGCAAGATTCGGCAGTCCGGACCTGTCCAGCGCACGGATCGCCCCGGCGCCCGACAGCATTTGCAGATAGGAGGCGGAGGGAAATACGACGTCGTAGCCGGAGTGACCGGCCAGCAGCTTCGCGGCCAGCGTCTCATTGGAGTCGAAGACATCGTAGTGGACCTGGATGCCGGTTTGCGCCTGGAACTGCCGCACGACCTCAGGCTTGATGTAGTCGTACCAGTTGTAGACGTTCAGGACCCGCTCACCGGCCGGGGACGGCGATGGGGCGGAGGGACGGCAGCCGGCCTGCAGCAATCCCAGGATTGCAATGAGTCCGGATGATACCCAAGGCTTCCGCGATGGCATGGACATCCTCACAAACCCCGAGCCGCAATGGCCGGCGGAATCGACGCGGCCCGCAGGGCCGGCCAGATCACCGCCAGCTGACTCAGCGACAGTACAATGAGCGCCCCGAGGCAGATGTAGCCGTTGCTCATGCGGGTCAGCACCAGAATCGTGGCCAGCCAGATGTTGCCGGCCAGGCCGATCGCGATGCCCAGAACGGCGCCGAAGCCGGCGATGACCAGATTCTCCAGATGGAAATACCTAAGAATGTCGGCTCGCCGCGCGCCCAGCGCCCGGCGCATGCCGATGTAGCGACGCCGCTGGGCAACCCAGTACATTGTGAGACCCACGACACCGAGCGCGGTGACGATCAGCAGTAAGCCGCAAACGACAGCCAGTATGACACTGGACTTGCGCTCGGGGCTGAATACATCGTGACGCACCTGGGCAAAGGTCCGTACCGAAGTCACCACCCGTAGTGGCGTTATCTGAAAGAGCTTTTCTTGCGCGGCCTTCATTGCCGAAGCGAGTTGCCCAGGCACGGTTCGCACGACATACACCGCGTCGTTGCTGAGGTACTGGAACGGAAAGAAAGAGGCATCGTCCACCTGCGCATGTCCCCGGGTCTGGGAGGCAAAGGGCGTCTGAGCGTGTTCGACGATGCCGACGATACGCGAAGGTATTGATGAACCGAAATACACCACCTGTCCGAGTGGATTGGTGTGCGGGAACAGTGTCCGCGCGAGACTCCGGGTCACAATGACAGTGGCGGGGAACTTGGTTTCATCATCGCGCTGCTCGCCGATCTCCCCGGCCTTGAACCACTGTCCGGCAGCCAGCTTGAGCCCGAGGGCCGACATTCCGTGCTCGTCGACAAAATAGACCGCCGTACTCGCCGTGGCGAAGTTCTGATCGGGACTCATTTTGATACCGGTGGTCCAGCCGGCGCCCCACAACGGGAAGGTGCTGGTGGCCTCGGCATCTGCGACGCCCGGGACGCTTCGCAAGGCCGCCAGATCCCCGAGCACTCTGGCCTTCAAGTCACTTGGCGCCCCGAGCCATTCATTACGCATGGTCCAGATATTCGCCTCGTCAATGCCGGTAGGGCGGACCATGTGCCGGAAGTTCTGTTGAATAATCGACAGTGAATTGCAGACGATTGCGAGGGTCAGAGCAAGCTGCAGGCTGATGAGTACGGCGCCGACCCTGTTGTGACGCATCGAGCGCAGGATGACCATGATTTCCATACCGTCGTCAGTCGGTCTTAAGCTGCAGTGCCGGCTGCACCAGGCTGGCCCGCCAGGTCGGATACAACCCCGAGCACACCGTCGCCAAGACCGCGACCCCGACCGTGATGAGCACCATTCCTACATCCAGTGAATAAAGCATCTGAGCAAGAGGGCTATCGGCGCCCTCCAGCGCCCGCTCGCCGGCCTGCCCAGTGGCTGTCAGCCCAAGACCCAGAAGAGCACCCAGGGTGCCGACCAGCGCGGTCTCGGTCATGCATTGGCAGAAAATATTCCAGCGGCTGGCCCCGAGGGCCCGGCGCACCCCCAGTTCACCGGCGCGGCTCGAAAATCTGGCAAGGATCAGCCCGACGGCGTTGATCAAACATACGATGAGAAAGCCGAAGGCAATGAGCGTGCCGAGCTTCACGTCGTCTGGGACCACCTTAATGAACGCGATCCACTCTCGGGCGGTACGCGCTTGGACCAACGGCGCCCAATGGAAGCGCCCGGCCTCACGCTGCTCAGCGGCGTAGTTCAGCAGATACCGCCTGTAGTTGCCGATGGCGCCGACACTCGGCAACTCCGCCCAGAACTGTATCCAGACGCAATCGGAAGTCAGGTGACCGACCCAGCCCGGAGGCGGTGTCGAATTGCAGCTGTTGTGGCCGTAGTGACGCATCTGCCGATCAATGGCAGTTGAAAATGGCAGATAAAGGTCTTCTGCTTGCATCATGGCGCTCTGCGACATGTCGTAGATACGCGGTATCACCTGCCATGGGGCTAACACGCCGACCACACGGTAGCTGCGGGCATCGAGAGTGATCGTCTTGCCGACGGCATCGATATGCGGAAAGACCTTATCGGCAAGCTTGGCGCTCAAAACCACCACATTGGCGCCGCGCGCATCATCCGCTTGCGACCAAGGACCACCGGAGCGAAACGGCGCCTCGAACATCGTGAAGAAATCTGCATAGGTCGCCCGGCCCGGCGCGGGAAAAGGCCTGCCCTGGGCCGGCGTCACATCGGGCGCCAAGCCGTACATTGCTGTCTGTCGCAGGCCCTTGTGGGCGCGCATGAGGGCCATGGCGTCGCGGTAGCTGAGTTGATCGGGAAGCTCAACGGCGGGGCCGGTTCGGCTTTGCCGCGAGTCCGGACCCCAGATATCAATCTGCGGCATCACGAGTCGTGATGACTTGTCCGGGACGGGATCCCCCGACATGGCACGCATGACAGCAAACTCGGTCATCGAGGTGCCGATGCCCATTCCCACTGCCGCAACAATCAGGGCAGTCAGCGCGATGTTGCGCCTCAGGCTCCGGATGGCCAGTTGCAGATAGTAGGCCAACATCAGTTTCCCCTTGCGATCCTGAATCTTACAGATCGCGGATGGCCGCGGCCGGCGGTATGGCCGCGGCCCGCAGCGCCGGCCATAGCACCGCGGCCTGGCTGAGTGCGAGCACGATGACTGCCCCGAAGCAGATGTAACCCGCACTCATGCGCTCCAGCGCCAGAATCGCCGCAAGCCAGGTGTTGCCGGCCAGGCCGAGCGCAATGCCCACCACCGCGCCGGCGCCGGCGATCAGCAGGTTCTCCAGGTGGAAATAGCGCAGGATATCCGCCCGCCGAGCACCCAGGGCGCGCCGCATCCCGATCTGCCGGCGCCGCTGCGTCACCCAGTACAATACCAGCCCGACAATGCCGCAGGCGGTGACGGTCAGCAGCAGTGTGCACAGCACGCCGAGCAGCACGCTCAGGGAATGTTGTGACTGATAGCTGTGCTGCCGGGTCTGCCGGAACGGTGACACATTCGACATGACCCGCCGGCGCGTCAGCGCGTTGAGTCGGTCCCGTCCCGCCGCCATGGCCGTAGCGAGCGCGCCGGGATGGGCTCGTATGACGTAGGTGATATGGCTGTTGAGGTACCGATGGGGCACGAACACCGAATTCTCCGCAGCTGACTGGCCCCAACTGAAGGCGGCCGATGGTGACTGGGTCCGCTCAACGACGCCGACGATGCGCTTCGGTGTTGTGCCCGACCGCAGATAGATCACCCGCCCGAGGGCGTCACCGGCAGGAAACAGCACCCGCCCTAGCCGCTGCGTAATCACGATGCTGGGCGCGGCATCATCATCATGCCGATGCAGATCGCTGACTTCATCCGCGGTGAACCCGCGCCCGGCGATGAGCTTGACCCCAAACGCCGCGAGCCCGTGCTCATCGACGAAGTACTCCGTCGTGCCGACATCCGACTGCTGCCGGTCCGGCTTCATGCTGATTTCCGTGCCCCCGCCCAAACCGGCCAGCGGAAAGCCATTGGTGGCGTCCGCGTCCACCACGCCAGGCAAGGAGCGCAGCGCGGCGAGATCCGCCGCGATGTCCGCCTTCAGATCGTCCGACTCTGCGATCCAGTCGCTGTTCATGGTGAAGATGTTCGCCTCGTCCACGCCGCTTGGACGCGCCATTTGTGCGCGATACGCCTGGATGATGGACAGGCAGTTGCAGACGATCGCCAACGTCAGGGCGATCTGCAGTCCGATCAGCACCGCGCCGACCTTGTTGCGGCGCAGAGCCAGGAGAATCGGCAGTATTTCCATACGCTCCTTGCGCTACTGTGTTTTCAGCTGCCAGGCGGGCTGAACACGGCTGGCGCGCCAGACCGGGTACAGGGCGGAACACACCGTCGCGCAAATCGCCAGCACCAGCGTGTTGAGCATCATGCCGCCATCAAGGGAAGTGACCCGGCCTACGGCTGCAGCGCTGCCGGCAATCATGTGCAGAGCCCTCTGACTGGCCAAGCCTGCGACCGTGAGCGCCAGCCCCACCAGACCCGCGGGCAAGCCCACGACCGCCGTTTCCACGACACATTGCAGGCAGATGTCCCATCGTGATGCGCCCAGGGCGCGCCGCACCCCCAGCTCGCCGGCGCGCGCGGAAAACCTGGCCAGCATCAGGCCGGCGGCATTGAACAGGCACACCACCAGAAAGCCGAAGGCCACAATGCCGCTCACCCGCAGCGTATCCGGGAGCGCAATCTGCCCGGCCAGCCAGGTGCGCAGATCGGGCAGGGCCACCCGCAATGGCCGAGTCAAACGTCCCGGCAGCTGGTGCTGCGCCGCAAAGTTGTACAGAAACGCCTTGTAGTCGCGCGCCGCCGCCGCAGTCGGCAGCTCCACCCAGAACTGGATCCAATAGCAATCTATGGTCGCATAGGTCTCCTGGCGAAAATTCCGCTGGATACTGCAACGGGTGGGGCCGGGGCGCTCCATCTGCGAATTGACAGCCGTGGAGAAAGGCAGGAACACATCCTCGGCGCCATCCAAGCCGGTTCCGAAGCCCAGATCGTAAAAGCGCGGCACCGGATTCCACGCTGCCGTGACGCCAACGATCCGGTACTCATGGCCGCTCAGATTGATGGTTTTGCCGACGGCATCGGCGTGGGGAAACAGCCGATCGGCCAGATTCGCGCTGACCACCACGACATTGGTGGCGTCGTTGTCGTCAGCGTCACTCCAGGGTCGGCCGCTGCGGAACGGAACCTCGAACATCCGGAAAAAATCCTTGTACGCCGCACGAGCGCCGACCGGGAATGGAACCCGGTCCGCCGCCGCCACCACCAGTGAACCGCCATACATCGGGGTCTGCCGGAGCGCTTGATGAGTTTTCATCAAGGCCATGGCATCGCCGTACGTCAGCGTATCGGGCAGTGGGCGTCCGGCATTGATCAGCGGCACGAACAGCTGCGAGGACTTGCCCGGAATGGGATCCAGCGCCAGGGCCCGCAGTGTCGTGAGCACGGTCATGGAGGCGCCGATGCCGAAACCTATGACCGCCACCATCAGCACCGTGAGCGCCACATTGCGTCTGAGGCTGCGGAAGGCCAGATCGATATAGTAGCCGAGCATGTCCCGCCCCTTTTTTTGCGCGGCGCCTTCGGCCCTACAGACCACGGGCGGCCAGCGATGGCGGCACGCGCGTCGCCCGCAGGGCGGGCCAAAGCACCGCCAGCTGGCTTAAGCACAGAACCACGAGTGCGCCGACGACGATATGTCCTGGACTCACGCGGGTCATCGCCAGATGCCTGGTCAACCAGATATTGGCCCCGAGGCCTGCGGCAATTCCCACCAGTGCGCCGACGGCGGAGATCAGCAGGTTCTCCGTATGGAAGTAGCGCAGGATGTCGATGCGCCTCGCGCCCAGCGCCCGGCGCGTGCCGATCTGCCGACGCCGCTGCGCCACCCACAGCATGGTCAGTCCGACGGTTCCGCAGGCCGTGATGACCAGCATGAGGATACACACCGTCGCCAGCAGCCAGCTGGTTGCGGCCGCCACCGCGAACTGTCGGGTCCTCGAGGCCGAAAATGGCTCGGGGTCCCCCACGATCCGCATTCGTGACAGTTCCAGGAGTCGTCGCCGGGCCGCACGCATGACAACCTGTTGCTCACCGGGCTTGGTGCGTACCACGTAGAGCAGTTGGGTGCTCATATAGTGGCCCGGCACAAAGGTGGAGAAGTCCACATACTCCATTCCAGTGCCTGATCCGGACGTGGCCTGCTCGACGATGCCAACGACCCGTTCTGGATCCTCGCCGGTCACATAGACCGACCGGCCCAGCGCCTGGCCGTGCGGAAACAGGCGGTTTGCAAGCGCGGCGGTGATCACGACCGAGGGCGATGACTTCATCTCGCTGGGTTTGAATTCGCTCACCTCAGCGGCGGTGAACCAACGTCCGGCGACCAGCTTCAGGCCCTGCGCTGCGAGGCCGTGATCGGTGTCGACGTATATGTTGGATGATGCCGACGGAGTCGCCTGGTTGTGTTTGAGGTTGGCACCCCCCCACCAGGTCCAGCCGCTGAGCGGGAAGCTGTTGGTGGCGTCCGCATCGACCACCCCCGGTAAGGCGCGCAGCGCGGCCATATCCGCCTCGGTGCGGGCACTCAGGTCAGCGGGTTGCCCGACCCACTGATTCGACATCGAGAAGATGTTTGCCTCGTCCAGTCCGCTGGGCCGGCTCATATCCGTCCAGTGACGCAAGATGACTGAGCCTGCATTGGCGATGACCGCAAGCGTCAGCGCAATCTGCAGCGCCACCAGCATCGCGCCCACCTTGTTGCGCCGGAGCGTTGAGAGTATCGGCATGACGTCCATGGCGCGCCTATTGCTCCTTGAGCTGCCAGCCAATGGGACTGCGCGCCGCTCGCCAGGCCGGGTACAAGCCCGCCAGAAACGTCGCGCCGATGGCCACAATCAGGGTCAGCGTCATGATGCTCGTGTCCAGGTGAGTCAGCCGGCTGGAATCGGCCGATGTGTAATGCAGAGTGGCTCGCTGTCCGATGAGCCCCAACGCCGTCAGCATCAGCCCCAGTCCGCCGCCAAGTGCTCCCACCAAAGCCGTTTCGACCATGCACTGCAGAAAGATATCGAGCCGCGATGCGCCGAGCGCACGGCGAATCGCATATGCCCCGGACCGGCCCGCGAATCTCGCCAGCATCAGGCCAACGGCATTCACCAGGCAGACCAGCAGAAATCCCAAGGCCAGCAGTGCGTTGATGCGCACTTCATCGGGGACTACATGTTCGATCTGCAACCACTGCCGCACATTGCTCAGCTGCACCGAGGGCGGCCAGCCAAAGCGTCCGGACCGGCGCTGGTCGGCCGCGTAGTTGCTCAGGTACTGGCGGTAGGCGCGCACCGCGGCGGCATCCGGCAATTCCGCCCAGAACTGTATCCATACGCAGCTGGACTTAAGTCGCCCGGCCCAGTCCGACCCGGGGCTGCTATGGCAGCTCAGCCAGCCGCCGGGGATCCGGTGCTCGATCGCCACGGTGAAGGGTAAGAAGAACTCTTCGTTGCGGAAAAAGGCGCTGCCGCTGGGATCGTAGAAAGCCGGCTGCGGATTCCACGGCTCGATCACGCCCACGACCCGGAATGCGCCGGCCTCCATCGTCACTTCCTGACCCACCGCATCACCGGCAGGAAAAAGTTTCGCGGCGAGCTTTGCGCCCAGCACGATGACATTCCGGTGCGCGGTTTCATCCTGCGCGCTCCAGGGCGCCCCGGAGTGAAACGGCACCTGGAACATCGCAAAGAAGTCCCGATACGTTGCACGACCGCCGCTCGGGATCGGTTCCCGGCCTGGCGGCAATATGATCTGCGAGATGCCGTACATCGCGGCCTGGCGCGTCGCCGCGTGAGCCTGCATGAGGGCGACGGCGTCGCCGTAGGTCAGCATGTCGGGCAGCCGCGGATCCGCGTTCGCTCCCGGGCGCCGCGCGGCAGGGCCCCACACGTCGATCTGCGGGGCGAACAGCTGCGAGGACTTTGCCGGTATCGGATCGCCGGACAAGGCCAGGAGCACGGTGAACACCGTCATGGTGGCGCCGATGCCCACGCCCACCGCGGCGATGATCAGCACCGTCAGCGCCACATTTCCGCGCAGGCAGCGGATGGCCAGATGGAAGTAGTAGCCGCTCATGGTGTTGCCTCCGCTCTCACAGTCCGCGCGCCGCCAGCGATGCGGGAATGGAGGCTGCCCTGAATGCAGGCCATATCACTGCCAGCTGGCTCAGCACCAGCACCATGACGGCGCCAGTGCCGATGTATGCCGGACTCATCCGCGCAGTTCCCAGGTGGGCCGCCATCCACAGGTTCGCGCCGAGGCCGCCGGCAACCCCGAGCAGCACACCGGTACCGGCGATCAGCAGATTTTCGCTGTGAAAGTAGCGCAGGATGTCCGCGCGCCGCGCGCCCAGCGCGCGGCGCAGGCCGATGTGCCTGCGCCGCTGGCTCACCCAGTACATGGTCAAGCCGAGCGTGCCGAACGCCGTGATGGCCAGCAGCAGACCAACCACCGCGCCCAGCAGCCGGCTCTCGGCCTTCTGTATCCGGTATGCGCGGGTGCGGGTTTCGGAAAACGGGCCCAATAGGTCGATGACGCGCTGACGGGTGATCCGCGAGAGGCGATCGGGGGTCGCACGCATCGCCGCCAGCAGCTGCCCGGGCCTGGTGCGTACGACGTAGGCGAGCCCGTTGTTCACAAACTGAAAGGGCAGAAAGGTGGAGTATTCCGTCCGCGGGTCGCCAAAGGCCGGCGCCGGCGCCGCTGCCTGGGCGCGGTCCACGACGCCGATCACCTGTACGGGTGAGTCGATACCCACCAGATAAATGACCTGCCCCAGCGGATTGCCGGTCGGGAACAGCTTGCTGGCCAGTGCCAGGGTCAACACCGCGCTGGGTGATGCCTTCAGATTCATTCCCCATTCGCCGATCTCGGCGGCCCGGAACCAGCGGCCCCCGAGCAGCTTCAGTCCCATGGCATCAAGGCCGTGCGCGGTCTGCAAATACAGGGTCGTCGATGCGGAAGGACCGTCGCGCATGTCGGGCTTGGTGCTGATGCGCCAGCCCATACCGCCGCCCAGCAGCGGATAGGCATTGGTCGCTGCCGCATCCACCACTCCGGGAATGCCACGCAGCGCGGCCATGTCAGCCTCGATGCTGGCGCGCAGATTCTCAGGTTGCCCGACCCAATGATTCTGCAGTGTAAAGATATTCTCCTCGTCCATGCCGCTGGGGCGGCGCATGTTCGACCAGTGGTTCTGGATGATCGACAGGGCGTTGGCGACTACGGCCAGCGTCAGCGCGATCTGCAGGGCCACCAATGTTGCACCCACCTTGTTGCGCCGCAGGGCCGAAAGTATCGGAAGGATTTCCATTGCCGTGCTATTGCGCCTTGAGCTGCCAGCCCGGCTGCACTCGCGTTGCCCGCCAGGTCGGATACAGACCGGAGCACACCGTTGCGCCAACGGCCAACACCACCGTCAGCGCCATCACGACAGGATCAAAGTGAGTCAACCGATCGGCGTCGCCGGCGAGAACGCCCAGGCTTACGCGATTGGCTGCCAGACCCAGCGCCGTCAGCGCCAGGCCGAGCATGCCACCGAGCACACCCACCACGGCCGTTTCGATCAGGCACTGCAGAAAGATGTCCTTCCGGGATGCCCCAAGGGCGCGTCGGACTTCGAAATTGTTGGTCCGCGCGGCGAACCGCGCCAGCATCAAGCCCACTGCGTTCAACAGGCATACGGCCAGGAAGCCCAATGCCAGCAGGGTATTCACCCGGACTTCATTCGGCACGATATGCTCGAGCACCAGCCATTGCTGCACATTGCTCAGCCGCGTCAGCGCCTTCCAGTTGAAGCGGCCAAGGCGTTGCTGCTCGGCCGCGTAGTTGGTCAGAAGCTGCCCATAGCTGCGAACCGCCGCGGCATCCGGCAGCTCCACCCAGAACTGAATCCAGATGCAGGTGCTCGTCAGTCGCCCGCTCCAGCCGGGCGGCTGCGGGCCCGCGCATTGAGTGCTGCCGGCAGTCGGTAGCTGCCGGCCGATGGCCGTGCTGAAGGGGATGAACAACTGCTCGCCCGATCCGAAGGCGTTGCCATTGACGTCGTAGAAGCGTGGCAATGGATTCCAGGGCTTGAGCACTCCGGTCACGCGGTACGACCGGCCGTCGAGACTGACGCTCTGACCCACCGCGGAGCTGTGCGGAAACAAACGCGCGGCGAGCGTTGCGCCCAGGACCACGACCTCCGCAAGATCGGTTTCCTCCCGCACGCTCCACGCCGCGCCGGCAGCAAAGGGCGCATCAAACATCTCGAAGAAGTCCCGGTAGGTAGCGCGGCCCGCTTGCGAGTAGGCGGCGCCCCGTGGCGGCGTCACATCGAGCTGGATGGCGTACATCGCGGCCTGGCGCCGCGCTGCGTGCGCCTGCATCAGGGCGGTGGCGTCCGCGTAGGTCAACTGCTCCGGTAGCCAGAGCGGCCCCGTTGGACTGCGTGGGCCGATGGAAGGACCCGCCGAGTCGATTTGCGGCACGAACAGATTTTCGGATTTACCCGGGATCGGGTCGCCTGACATGGCGATGAGCACCGCCAGCATGGTCATGTATGCGCCGATGCCGACACCCACCGCGGCAATGATGAGCGACGTCAGAATGATGTTCCGTCGCAACGTCCGTAGCGCCAGCTGCAGGTAATAGCCCATCATCTGCTGCCTATCCTATTGGCCACGGATGGCGGCCGCCGGCGAAAGGGCGGCCGCACGCAGCGCCGGCCAGAGTACTGCCAGCTGGCTCAAAACCAGCACAGCGGCGGCCGCAATGCACAGGTAACCCACGCCCATTCGCGTGATCCCCTGATTCGCCGCCAGCCAGATATTCGCGGCATAGCCTCCGGCAATACCGATGACGGCGCCGCTGCCCGCGATCAGCAGATTTTCAGCGTGGAAGTACGCCAGAATGTCGCGCCAGGATGCGCCCAGCGCGCGCCGAATGCCGATTTGCCGACGCCGTTGTGCCACCCAGTACAACGTGAGTGCAATCACACCGAGTGCGGCGATCGCGAGCATCAGCGCACAGACCACCGTGAGGATCAGCGCCAGGGAATGATCACTGCGGTACTGCACGGCACGCGTCTCGGCAAAGGTGTGCGCATTGGACACAATGCGCTCGCGGCTCACGGCGTACAGAGTGCGCTCAGCCAGGGGCGCGAGCCCATCCAGACGGCCCGGCTGGGCGCGAACCACATAGGTGAGATCCGCGTTGACGGCCTGCATGGGCTGGAACACCGAGTATTCCCCAACGCCGGCGAAAAACCCTGCGCCTTCATCATTGGAGGCCCAAGGGGCCTGCGCATGGGCACCAATGCCGATGATCCGGCCGGGCTCCGGCGCGCCCAGATAGATGAGCTTCCCCAAGGCATCCCCTTTTGGGAAGAGTCGCAGCGCCAGTGCCTGGGAGAGGATCACGACGGACTCGTGGTAGTCCGCACTGCTGCGCAGCTCGTGAATTTCGTCCGCATTGAATGGCCGGCCCGCAATGATCCTGAAACCCAGCAATCGCATCGCCCGATCGCTGGTCAGGTATTCGGCAACGATGGTGCTGCGTTGTTTCAGATCCCGATCCAGCGCCGCACTGGCCGCCTGGCCCGCGCCGCCGAGGGGCATGCCGAAGAGCGCGGCGGCGTCCTCGACTCCGGGTAGGGCACGCAGCTGCGCCAAGTCCGCCTGGATGCGTGCTGACAGATCATCCACCGGGCCGGTGAACTGATTGTGCAGAGTCAGGAGTCGGTTCTCCTGCAGCCCGGTCGGCCGCTGCATGTGCTGAAGACGCTGCTGAATGACATTGACGGCATTGGCGAGAATGGCCACGGAAAGGGCCATCTGCAGCCCGATCAGCACCGCGCCGAATTTGCGGCGGAGCAGCGCGCGGGCGACGGGGAGAATGTCCATGCGACTATTCCGCCTTCAGTTTCCAGGCGGGAGGGTGGCGGCTGGCATCCCAGGCCGGATAGATCGCCGCACCGAGCATCGCCACGACGGCCAGGATCAGTGCCTCAATCACCTCATTGACGTCCACAACGATGAGTCGTGCATAATCGTCGCGCAGCAGGTGGCGCTCGAAGGCCAGCCCCAGAAGCGTCACGGCGACACTCAGTACGCCGCCGGCCACGCCCACGAGCGTCGCATCCGCCAGACATTGCCCAAAAATCTCCCTGCGGGATGCCCCGAGCGCCCGGCGCACGCTGAACTCCGTGAACCGGCCACTGAGCCGGGCCAGCATCAACCCCGTGGCATTGAACAGACACACCAGCAGGAAACCGAACGCGGCGATCACGGAGACCCGCATGCCGGGCGGTGTCATGTTCGCGGCACGCAGGACTTGCCTTGCGTCCGGCAGACCTACGTCCGGCGACCAGTGGAATCGCCCGAGGCGGCGCTGCTCCTGTGCATAGGACACGAGGAATCCGTGGTAGTCAGCCACTGCGCTCGCAGTGGGCAATTCCACCCAGTACTGGAGCCAGCGGCACTCCGATGCGAGCCTGCCATCCCACGTCGGCGGAAACGGCCGGTTGCACCAGTTTCCGCCCGCAGTCCACAACTGATTGGCAATCGCGGCCGAAAACGGCAGATATATGTCTTCGGTCTGCAGAAACACCCGAAAGGTCAGGTCGTAGACCCGCGGCTCAAGGCGCCAGGGCTTGAGTACGCCGACAATGTGATAAACCCGATCCTTGAGCGTGATGACATTTCCGACGGCATTGCCCGCCGGATACAGGCGGGCCGCCAGACTGGCACCGAGCACCACGACGTTTGCATGACGCTGATCATCGGCACGCAACCAGGGTCCGCCGCTTGCGAAGGGCGCCAGGAACATGCCAAAGAAATCGGCCGTCACCGCGCGCGCCGGCGCACTGAACTGCTTAATATCACCCGTAGTCGGCCTGATATTGAAGGCCAGCGGGTACATTGGCGACTGGTGCAGCGCGGGCTTCGCACGCAGCAATGCAGCGGCGTCCGGATAGGCAATCTGTTCGCGGGCCAGTTCGCCGCTTTCCTGGTCCTTGCCCCAGTTGTCCACCTGCACATTGAACAACTGCGAGGACTTCGCCGGGATGGGGTCCGCCGACATCGCCTCCAATGCGGTATAGAGGGTCACCGAGGCGCCGACGCCAACACCGATGGCCGCGATCATGAGCGCGGTCAGCGGCCGATTGCGCCGTAGACTGCGCAGCGCCAGCTGCAAGTAGTATCCGAGCATCACAGCGCGCGAATGGCGGCCGCCGGCGGTACCCGCGCGGCGCGCAATGCCGGCCACAGGACGGCTGCCTGGCTGAAGACCAGAACAATGGCGCCGCCGGCGCAAATGTAGCCCACGCCCATTCGCGCCAACTCCAAGTGGCGGGCGAGCCACAGATTGCCGATGAGACCCAGCACCACACCCGCCGCCACACCCGATCCGGCGATCAACAGATTCTCGACCTGGAAGTAGCGCAGCACATCTCTTTGCCGCGCGCCAAGCGCCCGCCGCATGCCGATCTGGCGCCGGCGCTGGGTCACCCAGTACATCGTCAATCCCGTAACGCCCAGGATCGTGACGGCAAGCATCACGGCACACACGACGGTCAGCAGCACGCTGGTGGCGCGCGGCACAGCGTAGGTGTCCTTGCGGCTCTCGGCGAAGGGCTGCACGTCGTCAATGACTCTTTGGTGGGACTGGGCAAACAGCCGGTTCTGAACCGCCTGCATGGCCCCCGCCATCTGTCCCGGACGGGTCCGCACCACGAAGTACTGTCCCTTGTAGAGAAACTCGTAGGGCATGAAGGTCGAATTCTCGATGAAGGACTCCGCCCAACTGAATCCGGCCCATGGGGTCTGAGCGCGCTCGACGATGCCAATGATGCGGGAGGGCGCCGCGCGAGTGTCCATGTAGACCATCTGCCCCAGCGCGGAAACGCTGGGAAACAGCGCATGGGCGAGGTTTCGGGTGATGACGATGCTGCCGGGAACCTTGGTGTCGTGCGGCTGCATTTCCCCGATCTCGTCCGCCGTAAACCAGCGGCCGGCTTCCAGCTTCAGGCCGTAGGTGGCGAAGCCATGCTCGTCGACCAGGTACTGCGCCGTGTGTGCTGTCGGAAACTTCTGCTCCGGAGCCAGGAACAGACCGGCGCTCGATCCGCCGCCGTGCAGCGGGAAACTGTCGGTCTCCACGGCATCAATCACTCCAGGACTGCCCCGCACCGTCGCCAAATCGCCTTTGATTCGCGACCTCAGGTCCTGCGGCTGCCCGACCCACTGATTGTTCAGGGTGAATATATTGCTCTCGTCAATGCCGGTTGGCCGACGCATCCGCTCCAGGTGTCGCTGGATGACCGGCAGCGCGTTGCACACGATGGCCAGGGTCAGGGCTATCTGCAGCGCAATCAGCACCGCGCCAACCTTGTTGCGCCGAAGTGCGGAAAGGATGGGCAGAATTTCCACGCGCCGTCACCCTGCCTTGAGCTGCCAGGCGGGCTGCACGGAGGTCGCGCGCCAGGTGGGGTACAGACCCGCGCAGAGGGTCGAGAATATCGCCACCGCCAGCGTAATGCCGACCATGCCGGTGTCCAGCCTGGTGAGGCTGTCGAGCGAGATATGCTTGGCCACCGGTGCCAGCAAGGCGCGATTGGCGGCCAGACCGACGGCCGTGAGCACAAGGCCCAGGACCCCGCCAAGCAGCCCCACAACGGCTGTCTCGGACATGCATTGCAGGAAGATATCCCGACGCGAGCCTCCCAAAGCACGCCGGATGCCCAGGTCTGCGGCGCGACTCGCGAGCTTCGCGAGCATCAATCCGATGGCATTGATCAGGCATACCGCCAGGACGCCGGCGCCGATCATCGTGTTCACCTTCACCTCATCCGAGACGACCTTGTTCTGCACCATCCATTCGCGCACATCGTGCAATTCAACCCGGTCGGTCCAATGGAATCGGCCGGAGAGGCGTTGCTGAGCGGCATAGTTGGCCAGGAAGGCTCGGTAGTCGCGGGCTGCTGCGGCTCCCGGCAGCTCTACCCAGAACTGGAGCCATACGCAATCAGAGTTCAGGCGCCCTTCCCAGCCCGGGGACGGTGCGGCGCGACAATTGTTGTTGCCATAGCTTTCCAGGTGCCGGTCGATGGCCATTGCGAATGGCAGGTAGAAATCCTCCATGGCGGTGAAGGCGCTTTGCGTGAGGTCGTAATAGTGCGGCAAGGGGCTCCAGGGCTTGAGCACACCGACCACCCGGTAATCTCTGCCATCGAGGCTGATGGTTTTACCGACGGCGTCAGTGCCGGGAAAAACCCGGTCGGCGAGCCGCCCGCTGAGCACCACCACATTGGCGCCGTGCTCGTCATCCACCGCGCCCCAAGGGCCACCGCTGCGGAACGGGACCTCGAACATGCTGAAGAAGTCGTTATACGCGGCTCGACCGCTCGCCTGAAAGGGCTTCGCGGACGTCGCCGTGCCCGCGGCGGCGCCCTCGGGACTCACATCCATGCTCACTGCATACATCGCTGTCTGCCGGGCACCTCGGTGTGCACGCATCAGTGCCATGGCGTCACCGTAGCTGAGCTGGTCCTGCAATCGATCATCTTGCTCGCCATGGCGCGAATCCGGCCCCCAGGTATCGATCTGCGGCACGAACAGTTTCGAGTCCTTGTCCGGTATGGGGTCCGCCGACATGGCCCGCAGCGTCGTGAGCATGGTCATCGAGGCACCGATTCCCACGCCCACCGCGACAATCATCAGTGCGGTCAGCGCCACGTTGCGCCGCAGGCCGCGGATCGCCAGCCGGATGTAATACCCCATCATGCGGGCACCAGCTACACGCCGGGCCGCGGCTGTGGCTCACCAACCAGACGAGTCTGCGCTGCAAGGTCAATGACCTGGCCATCCACAATGCGCACCTCGCGCTGTGCGCGGGCCGCCAGTTCCGGATCATGGGTCACCATGACGATGGTCGCGCCATCCCGATGCAGCTCCTCCAGCAATTGCATGACGCCGCGAGCCATCTGGGAATCAAGGTTGCCCGTCGGCTCATCGGCCAGCAGCAGGCGCGGGCTGCCGGCCAAGGCACGCGCAATCGCCACGCGCTGCTGCTGTCCGCCGGAGAGTTCCGCGGGGTAATGCTTAGCACGCGCGGAGAGGCCGACGCGTTCCAGCGACTCATTGATGCGCTTGCGACGCTCGGCGCCCGGCAGCCGCCGGTAGCGCAACGGCACATCCACGTTGTCAAACACATTCAGATCGGGAATCAGGTTGAAGGATTGGAAGATGAAGCCGATCTTCTGGTTGCGCAGCCGGGAGCGTTGATTGTCATTGAGGCCGTGGACATCGGCGCCATCCAGCTGGTACTGCCCGCCGGTGAATTCCTCCAGCAGGCCGGCGATGGTGAGGAAGGTGGTCTTGCCGGAACCGGAGGGACCGGTGACGGCCACGAACTCGCCCTCCTTCACATGGATGGAGAAATCCCGCAGCGCATAGGTCTCGACCACTTCGGTGCGATAGACCTTGGACAGGTGAATCATCTTCAACATACGTGTCTCCGTATCCCTAGTGAGTGACGATGACGCGGTCCGCGCCATTGAATGCATCGGAGCCGGAAACGACGACTTCGTCGCCGACATTCAGGCCTTCCAGAATTTCCACCTTCTGCACGCTCTGCGCGCCCAGCCGCACCGGGCGTCGTTCCGCGACGCCGTCATGCACGACGTAGGCAAAACCGGCGTCCTGGTCCACGAAACTGCCGCGCTCCACGGTGAGCACATCGGCACGTTTGTCGATCAGGATCCGCACGGCCAGGCGCTGACTCTGCCGCAGGCCTACCGGCTGCGGACCCGTGAACCGCAGGCGCGCGGTCACTTCCCCGGCGACCACCTCCGGGGAGACCCCGCTCAAGGTCGCCGGCCACTGCCGGCCATCCCCTTCCAGCGTGGCGGCCATCCCGGGCTGCAGGTCGCGCGCCAGGCTCTCGGGTACCTTGATCTCCACTTCCAGCTGCGACAGATCAATGACCGTGAGCAGCGGTGCATCCTTGGCGACGCTCGAGCGCTCGGCGACCTGGACCTGGCCGACTCGGCCCTCCACCGGGGATTGCACCTGCAGGGCACTGACCTGCCGGCGCAGATCGCTCACGACCAGCTGCTGGCGATCAAACAGCGCTTTCTTGCTGCTCACATCAAACTGGGTCTGCTTCGGCGCCGCCGCATAGTCCGCCTGCGCCTGCCGGAAGGTGAAGTCCGCCTTCTCCAGCGCATCCTGCGCCTTCAGGGCCTGCAGTTCGGAAAAGGACCCCAGCTCATAGGCCTTGCGACTGCGCTCGGATTCACGTTGTGCGGTGGTCCGGTCGACCTTGGCCTGGTCAAACGCATCCGCGAGCTGGCGCAACTTGCTGGCCGCATCCAGTTGCGCGCGCTGCCAGTCAACCTTCATGCTCTCCAGGCTGGCCTGCTCCTGGGACAGCTTTGCGGTCAGATCCGGACTGTCGATGACCGCCAGCACCTGGCCCTTTTTGACGGCATCACCGGCATGCACGCGCAGCGCGATGATTCCGGTCTCGATGGCGTACAGCGTGGGACTGGAAGCGGCCACGACCTGGCCGTCCGCCGCCACGTCGCGCACAAACAAACCCCGCTCCACGGTGGCAATCGTGAGGCGCGAACGATCCACGGAGCTGTTGATGCCGCTGAAGCGCAGCAGCCACACGGTGAGCAGCCCCAGCGCCGCGATGACTGCGACCCCGACGATGATCAGCCGTCGGTGCCGGCGCCAGACCGGCGGCGGCGCGAGCGCGCGATCCTGCCCGGCGGTGTCGCGCATCTGCAGCGATTCGGGGTCGCCGGACACGTAGTCTTTGAATTTGGACATTTGAATCTGTAGCGGCTGTGGGGTTACGGAGTGTGCTCGACCAGCAGGGCGTCGATGGCGGCGAGATCGGCTTCGGATAACCGGCCGGCCTGCTGCTTGAGGGTCAGGAGCGCAGTCAGGTAGTCGTAGCGGGTCTGGTTGTAGAGATTCTGCGCGAAGTAGAACTGGTTCTGATCACTGAGCAGGTTGAATTCGCTACCCACCCCGAATTCGACATTGCGCCGGTCGGCCTCCACCGCCACGCCCCGGGAGGCCACGCTGCGACGCGCAGCGGCAATACGCGTAATGCCCGTGACGACGCCGCGATAGGAGGACCGGGTCACCCGCTCGGTGTCCCGCTGCGTTCCGGCGTACTGCGCCAGCGCCTGCTTCCACAGCGCACGGGACTCGCGCACCTGGGAGGCCACGGCGCCGCCCTGGAACAGCGGCCATGACACCGATACCCCGATCTGATCGTCGGCCTGGTTGCCGCCAATGGTGAAGTCCTGCCAGGCGCGGGTACGGCCGCCGGTGAGCACCACCGACGGCAGCGCCTTGCCATGTTGCACGTCGATATTCCGATCGGCGGCATCGACCTGCAGTTGTGCCGCCAGCACCGCAGGATTGTCTTTCAGCGCCGCATTGACCCAGTCCTCCACGGCGGCCGGGTCCGGCGATTCCAGCGGGATGGTGTCGCGCAGGGGTGCAATCTTGGTGGCCGTCGAGCCGGTCACTTCCGTCATGAATAGCTCCGCATCGTTCAACGCGTTCTGCGCATCGATCACCCCCTGCTCGGTGGCGTCGTAGTAAGCCTGTGCCTCCTCGGATTCACTGCGCGGGCCCACGCCGGTCTGCTCGCGCGCTCGGGCGTGGTTCAGTTCGGTGCTGTAGGAGTCGCGCGCCCCCTGGTTGGTCGCCAGTCCATCGCGCGCGGCCAGAATGCCGAAATAGGCTTGGGCCACCCGCAGCATCAGTGCTTGCTGCGCCGCGAGAAAATTTGCTTCGGCCGCCGCGGCCGTGGCACTGGCTGCGCGCAGTTGGCTGAAGGACTGAAAATTCCACAGCGTCTGGGAAAGGCTCAACCCATATCCATGGGCATCCCCAAAACAGACCTCGTTCGCCGCGCCCGCGGCGATCTGGCAGCCCGTGATGGTGGAACCGGCCGTCGTCTGGGGTGACAACAGCTGCTCGCCGATCTTCAGCCGCTCGGCGGAGGCATTGGCACTGACTTGCGGCAGCAGCAGGGCCAAGGCCTGTGGCTTCGCCTCGATGGCGGCATCCCGCTGCGCCAGCGCCGCCTGCAGGGTCGCATCGTGGTTCTGGGCGAGGTGGTACAGCTGCAGCAGGTCATTGGCGGAAGCCAGGTGGACCAGAAAGAGCCCCAGGAGGGCCACCAGCCCCCGTTTTCCTCGCCCCGCTGACCGCATGACACCCACTGAATTGGTTCTATCTGCGCAATTCAGAGCAATCGGCGTGCCATCTGCCACACCGGCCTAACTGACTGTTTTTACTTGTTTTACCCCCTGTTCCAGGCACTTCGAGGTGTCCGCGGACACCTCGCCGGACAGCCCGGCGGACACCCGGTCGCTCGCGTCCGGGGGTGGCGCTAGGTAGGATGCCGCGTTTGACTGGCGCGGACACCCCGTCCGCGCATGCGGAATACATTGAAAGCACCCAGCGGCCTGCAACCCCTCATAGAAGACGGCGTCATCGATGAAGTCCTGCGTTCACTGAAGAGCGGCAAGGAAGCCACGGTATACGTGGTGCGCACCCGCGAACGCCTGCTGTGCGCCAAGGTCTATCGGGACATGGGTCAGCGCAGCTTTCAGAAACGCGCCCGCTACCAGGAAGGCCGCAAGGTGCGTGGCAGCCGCCAGGCTCGCGCCATGGGCAAAAGCACCCGGTTCGGCAAGAAGGAACAGGAAGCCGCCTGGAAAAACGCTGAAGTGGACGCGCTGTACCAGCTGGTCGCGGCCGATGTTCGGGTGCCGAAACCCTTTGGCTATTTCAATGACGTGCTGCTGATGGAAATGGTGACCGACGCCGCCGGCGACCCGGCGCCGCGCCTGGGCGAGGTCGATTTGTCGCGGGAAACCGCCCTTGAGTATCATGCCTTCCTGATCCGTCAGGTGGTGCGCATGCTGGCCATTGGTCTCATTCATGGCGATTTATCGGAGTTCAACGTCCTGGTCGGGCGCGATGGGCCGGTCATCATTGACCTACCGCAGGTGGTCAATGCCGCGGGCAACAATGGCGCGCTCGCCATGCTACAGCGCGACGTCAATAACCTGCGGGGGACGCTCGGCCGTTTCGCACCGGAGCTCCTGGCGACCGAATACGCCCTGGAAATGTGGTCCCTGTTCGAGCAAGGCGCATTGCACGCCGATACCGAACTCACCGGTCTTTTCGACACGGATGGTTCCGCTGTCGATGCCGACGGCATCCTGGAGGTCATCGATGACGCACGCGAAGAGGCGATTCGCCGGGAACTGGGGCGTGAAGCCGGCTAAACGCCACACAGCGGCCCGGGTCTGCGGTATCTTGGCGCCCTACACCTTAAGCTTGCGCCGGGTGTCCGAAGTGATGCCATTGCTAAAGAGAGGCAGCGGATGCGCTTGAGCAAGACCGGCTACTACGCCGACTACGTAATCTATGCCGTGGTGCTGGTAACAGCCACCGTTCTTACTGCGTGGCACAACACCGGCTATGAAATGTCCGTATGGCTGTTCGCGGCGGTCATCGGCGGCGCTTTCTGGACGCTGACTGAATACGTACTGCACCGCTTCGTACTGCATCAGATTGCGCCGTTCGCGGGCATGCATGATGCGCATCATCAGTCGCCGCTGGCCTTCGTCGGTACGCCAACCTGGTTGAGCCTGGGCGTCATTCTCGGGGTGGTGTTTCTGCCGGCATGGGCCTTCGGCTCCTTCAACACGGCGAGCGGCCTGGCGGTGGGCATGATGGCCGGATTCTTCTGGTACGGCGTGGTGCATCACGCCATCCACCACCGCAAGCCGCGGACCATCGCCACCCGGCTGCTGCTGGCCTCGCGCCGCCACGCCCAGCATCATTACTCGGGCGAGGCGGGCAATTTCGGCGTCACGACCTCGTTCTGGGACCATGTCTTCGGTACGACGCTGAGCTCCGCCTCGGACCGGCGCATTCAGGCCGAGTAGCCCAGCGGCACGAGTCGGCGCGCTCTCAAGGCTTGCGGCGCTTGAAGAAGGCGTCGACCCGCTGCAGGGCATCGGGCGCCAGGCCCTCGTTCTTGAATATCTCCAACGCATGGGCATCGGCCAGCGGCAGGCCATCGCTGGCCAGCAAGGCGCGCTTGTTCAGCTGGTTGGAGTACCAGGAATTGGCCACGATATCGGCCGCCAGCGCCGCCAGCTCCATCTCGAACCGGTCCTCGGGGTAACAGAAATTGACCAGGTGCATGGCCTGCGCCTGCAGCCCGGTATAGCTGCGGCAGGTGAGCATCATCTCATTCGCCTTGGCCGTCCCGACCCGATGCGGCAGACGCAGACTCAACCCCCAGATCGGCGTCAGGCCCCAGCGCGCATAGGTGTCGGAAAAACAGGCCGTCTCGGTGGCGACGATGAGATCGGCCGCCAGGGCCAGCTCCAGCGAGCCGGTGGAGCATTGGCCTTCCACTGCCGAGATCACCGGCTGCGGCAGGGCCGCCAGCTTCTCGATGATCTCCGATTCATAATGCGGCTTGCCATGCGCGCGAACATGTTCGCGCACCTCCTCCATGTCGTAGCCGGCCGAAAAATGTCCCCCGGCGCCGCGCAGGATGACGAGCCCGACCTTGCGTTGTTGGCGGGCCAGAACATCCAGATGCGCTTCGAGCGCCTCGAACACTTCCTTGGTCAGGGCGTTCAACTTCTCGGGACGATTGAGAGTCAGGGTCGTGATGCCGCCCTGATCCTGCCGCAATACCAGCTCGCTCATTGGCCCGCCGCTCCTTCGCGCGTCCACCAGCCGCCGCCGCGCGCCTGGAACAAGGCGGCGGTATCCGCATACCGGTTCGCCTGCGCCTGCACCTGGCTGATCTGCGCCTGCTGAAAATTCTGTTCATCGACGATCACGGCCGTGGTGCTCACGGTGCCCAGCGCGCGCTGGCGCCGGGCCAGATCCAAAGTCTGCGCCGCCGCATCGGCCGAGGTGCTCGTGGCACTCACGGCTGCGGCATCCTCCTGCAGCGCCTGCAGGGCATCGGCCACATTCTGGCAGGCCAGGATCACGGCGGCACGGTATTGTGCGGCGGCCTGATCCAGGGCGGCATCGGCGGCGCGCTTGCGATGCCGTAGTGCGCCCGAATCAAACAAGGTCTGGGTGAGTGAGCCGCCCAGCGACCAGAAGCCGGTATAAGGCCCGAACAGCTCCCCGATCTGCAGCGCGCTGGAGCCCAGCGCCCCGTTGATACTGAACTGCGGCAGCATGTTCGCCAGCGCCACCCCGACTTCAGCCGAGGCGGCATGCAGATTCTCCTGCGCCACCCGCACATCCGGACGCTCGGCCACCAGGGCTGCGGGCAGACTCAGGGGCAGATCCGCCGGCAGCGTCAGATCCGACAAGGTGAACTCCTCGCTGGGCGCGTGCTCGGGCAGGCGTCCCAGCAGGGCCGTCAGCTGATCGCGGGTCTGCCCCAGTTGCTTGCGCAGCGGCGGCAGGGTCGCCGCGGTCTGCGCCAGCGCCGCGCGCTGGCTGAGCAGGTCCAGCGCACTGGCCGTCCCGGCCGCCCGCTGCCCTTGCACCGCATCGAGCAATTGCTGCTGAAGTTGCAGCAGCCGTTGGGTCGCCTCGATCTGTCCGCGCAGCGACGCCTCCTGAATCGCCGTGACCACCACATTGCTGCTCAACGTCAGATAGGTCGCCTCAAGCTGGAAGCGCTGGCCGTTTTCCGCAGCCTTGGCCGCCTCATTCGCGCGTCGCACGCCACCGAAGATATCCGGCAGATAACTCACGGTCAGCTGTGCGGTATAGAGGTTGTAGGTCGGATCAATGGCCACGGTGGGCGGCGCGAGGGAGTCGAGCGGATTCTTGGCGCGCGCGCCGCTGAATCCGGCCGCCGCGCTGGGCAGCAGATTGGCGACCTGCGCCAGGTACAACTCATGCGCCTGGCGCAGCGCCGCCTGGGCCGCATGGACATCCGGATTGGCGCGCAGGGCCTCGGCCACCAGCTGATCAAGCTTCGGCGACTTGAACAGCGTCCACCATTGATCGGCGATCTTGAGTCCACTGATCAGTCGCTGGCGGTCAGACCCGGTGCCGATGGCCGCAGGGAAGGTCTGCTGCGCCGGACCGTAGCCGGGGTCCGCGGGCGCCGCCGGCGCATGAAAGTTCGGCCCCACCGCACAGGCGGACAGCATGGCGCACAGCCCCAGGCACAGCGGCACGCCCCGTGCGGCGCTCAATGACTTTGCCATGCTGCCTTCCCGCCGCGCGCTTCGGCCCAATGTTCGATCACGTGGTACATCGCCGGCAGCACAATCAGGGTCAGCAGCGTGGAGACCAGCAGCCCGCCGACCACGACGGTCGCGATGCCGCGCTGCACGTCGCTGCCCACCCCGGTGTGGATCGCCGCGGGCAGCATCCCCAGGCTCGCCACCATGGCGGTCATCAGCACCGGCCGCAGCCGTTCGGTGGCGCCGATCATGATGGCCTCATGCAATTCATGGCCGGCCTTACGCATCCGGTTCAGGTTCGACACCATGATGATGCCATTCTGCACCGCGACGCCGAACAGCGCGATGAAGCCGACACCCGTCGCCACATTCAGATGCTGACCGGTCAGATGCAGCGAAATCAGGCCGCCGAGCGTCGCCAGCGGCACGACACTCAGGATCAGCAACGCCTGACGGAACGAGTGCGTGCCGATGGTCAGAAAAATGAGCATCAATCCCATCACCAGCCCGAGGATGATCAGCAGTCGCGACTCGGCCCGACGCTGGTTCTCAAACTGCCCGCCCCACTCCAGGCGGATCCGCCGGGGATCAAAATGCACCTGGGCGGCAATCTTGGCCTGGGCCTCCTGCAGATAGCTGGTCAGATCCCGGTCACGATTGTCGATGGCGATCGTGAGGGTACGCTGCCCGTTTTCCCGGGTCACCGTGCTTTCGCCCACGCGCTCGCGAACCGTGGCGACCTGCGCCAGCGGCACCTGGGTGCCGGCGGCCGTGGTGACGGGCAGATCGCCGATCGCCGCGGCGCTGCCGCGCGCGGCTTCCTCAAAGCGCACGGTCAGCGGATAGGTGCGCTCGCCCACGTACACCGTCGACACCGGCGCCTGACCCACGCCGGTCTGGATGACATTCTGCACATCCGTCATGTTCAGGCCGTAGCGCGCCGCCTTCTCGTGATCCAGATTGATTTCGATCTGCGGGATCGGTGGCTCCTGGAACAGCGAGGCCGAGGAGGTACCCCGGACCGAGTCCAGCACCGTCACGATCTGCTGCCCGACCCGGCGCAGCTCGTTGAGGTCATCGCCATAGATCTTGATGACCAGGGGGCTGTGGGCCCCACCGATCAGGTCGTTCACACCGTCGATGATGGGCTGGCTGATGCCGACCGAATACTCCGGCAGATCGTGCGCCAGATCGGTGGCAAGCCGATCGAGAAAGGCCTTCTTGCTTTCGTGTTGCGGCCAGGCATCGTACGGCTTCAGTCCCACGGGCGCCTCGATATGCGACATGGTCCACGGGTCCGTGCCGTCGTCATTGCGGCCGGTCTGGGTCACCACATAGGAGACCTCCGGATGCTTGAGTATGGCGCGACGCAGATCACTGGCCATGTCGCTGGCCTTGTTGAGCGAAATGCCCGTGGGCAGCTGCACCTGCAGCCACAGCGCGCCCTCGTCCAGGTCCGGCAGGAACTCCCGGCCGATGGTGCCGCCCAGCGCAATCACGGCCAGCAGTGCAAAAGCCACGACGCCATAGATGATGCGCGGCTGCGCCAGGCACTGCGCCAGAATGCGATCATAGAAGCCGGTGAGCCTCTCCAGCCAGCGGTTGTGATAGACCCTGCCGGGCGCCCGGAAGGCGAAGTACGCCAGGCCCGGCACCAGCGTCAGGGTCGTCAGCAGCGCGCCCAACAGCGCGTACCCCATGGTGTAGGCCATCGGGGTGAACAGCTTCGCCTCCGCCCGTTCAAAGGAAAACAGCGGCAGGTAGGCGGTGATGATGATCAGGCTGGCGAAGAAAATCGGCCGCGTCACCTGCAGGGTCGCGGCGCGCACTTCGCTCTCGCTGAGTTCCTCATCGGGCATGGCTTCGCGGCGGCGCAGGATCGCCTCCATCACCACGATCGCCCCGTCCACCAGGATGCCAAAATCAATGGCGCCCAGGGACAGCAGGTTGGCCGACACCTTCGTGAGATTGAGCAGGCTGAACACCGACACCAGCGCGAGCGGAATGGTCACCGCGACCACCAGGGCGCTGCGCGGGCTGCCGAGGAACACGATCAGGATGAGGAACACCAGCGCGATGCCTTCGGCAATCGTCTGTCCCACCTTGTTGATGGTCGCGTGCACGAGGTCATCGCGATCCAGGTACGGCACGATGCGCACGCCCTGCGGCGCCAGCTGCGCGTTGAGCTGCGCCACCTTGGCATGCAGGCCCTTCAGGGTCTGCGAAGGATTCTGGTACTTGAGCATCAGCACGATGCCTTCCACCGTGTCCGGGTTGGTGTCCTTACCCAGGATGCCCTCGCGTTCCTGATGGCTTAAGACCATGGCCCCGAGATCCCCGACCCGGACCGGCGCACCATTGGACTGGGTCACGACGATCGAGCCGATGCCGGCCAGATCGTGCAGCAGGCCCACCCCCCGCACGACGAAACTCTGCTCACCGCGGGACACGCGGCCACCGCCCGCGTTGGCGTTGTTGTTGTTGATGGCGGTGATGACTTCGCTGATGCCCAGGCCGTAGTGCTGCAGCTGCTGGGGATTCAGATTCAATTGGTATTCGGTCGTGAAGCCGCCGAAATTGGTGTCATCGACCACACCGGGGACCGACTTCAAGGCGGGTATGACGACCCAGCGCTGGATTTCGGACAGCTCCTGCAGGTTCTTGGCGTCGGACTCCAGGGTGTAGCGGTAGATCTCGCCGCCGGGACCTGCCACCGGATCCAGTGACGGGGAGGCGCCCGGCGGCAGGACCGCCTGGTTGATGCGCTCGAGCAGGCGCTGGCGCGCCCAGTAGTCCTCGTAGCCGTCACGAAACAACACCGTGATCAGCGACAACCCGAAGGTGCTGGAGGAGCGCATCAGCAGCAGGCCCGGCGTGCCGTTGATCTGCCGCTCCAGCGGCACGGTGATCAGCTGCTCGACCTCCTCGGCCGCGAACCCCGGAATCTGGGTGGTCACCTGTGCGGCCACATCACCCAGCTCCGGATACGCCTCCACCGACAGCGTCTCCCAGGCGTAGACCCCGAAGGCGCTGAGCAGCACCGCGAGCAGGATCACCGCCACGCGCCGATGCAGGCAGAAGGCGACGAACTGGTCAATCATTGAGCAGGATCCCGCCCCTGACGACCACCGGCTCACCGGCCGCTACCCCGGACAGAATGACGGCCGTGGTGCCCTCGCCCAGCCGCATCTGCACTATGCGTCGCTTGAAGGTCCAGGGGGCCGTCGCGACAAACACCGAGGTGCGATCATTGTTCATCAGCAGCGCAGAGGTCGGTACGGTGACCTGCGCAGCGCTGGCGCCCAGCAGCGTGACCGTGGCGAACATGTTGGGACGCAGCGCATAGTCGGGGTTGGGCAGGGCAATGCGGACTTTGTCGCGTCGCGATTCCGGCTCGATGACATCCGCGACCGATGTGACCCGCCCCTGCAGCACCTTGTCCGGGTAGGCGCTCAAGGACACTTGGGCCTGTTGCCCGAGCTTCACCCCGTTCAAGTCCTTCTCGGCGACCAGTGCCGTCACCCACACCGTGCTTAAGTCCGCGATGGTCATCAGCGGCTGGGTTGCATCATTCAGCATGTTGCCGCGGGCCACATTCAAACTGGTGATGCTGCCGGCCACCGGTGCCCGCACGAGGAGGCGCGCGGGATGGCTGCTGTCGCCCGCGACCGCGCCCAGGGCCGCGATGCGCGCCTGGGCACGGGTGGCTTCGGCCTGCGCCTGCGCGTGATCGCTGCGCGCCTGATCCAGGTCGCGATCGGAAATCACGCCGATCCGGGATTGCTGCTCCTGACGTTCCAGGTTCCGGGTCGCCAGGTTCAGCGCATCGAGCGCCTTGGCATTGTCCTCATAGGCCTGCGCCAGATCCGGGGAATCAAGTTCCGCGACCACCTGCCCCCGGCTCACCCGCTGGCCGAGTTCAACCGGCAGGGCCTCGAGCCGCCCGGCGAGCGGAGCGAGCACGGCTGCGGTCACCGCCGGATCCGATTCAACGATGCCGGGCGTCACGAGTTGGGTGCTGATCGGCCGGGCGGCGGCCGGCTCAACGCTCACGCGGCTGCGCAGCGCCGAATGTTCGGGAATGAAAATCGAGTCGCCCTGGCGGACCAGGCCTCCGGAGTCCCCGCCGGGATGCTCATGGCCCCCGAACAGGCCAAAGCCGTTGGTGTACATGACGAGCACCAACAACACGCCGAGCAGGATTCCGCCCCACATGAACGCACGGCCGCGGGCCGTCGGCGTATGGTCATGAAGATCCACGGCAGGCTCCCCCAAGATTGAATTCAAATCGCCAAGGTTGCCAAGTGAGCACCTTGCAGCTACTTTAAGGTCAAGAGCTGATCGGAACCTGACATGAACGAACTGACCATCGGTGCCCTGGCCCAACGCCTGCAGTGCCAGACCGAGACCATCCGCTTCTATGAGCGCGAGGGGCTCCTGCCCCCGCCGGCCCGTTCCGGCGGCAACTATCGGCTCTACGGCAAGCTACATCTGGAGCGCCTGGGATTTATCCGCCGCTGCCGCACCCTCGACATGACGCTCGATGAAATCCGAGTGTTGTTGCAGTTGCGTGACAGGCCCGCCGACAACTGCGCCGAAGTGAATGCCGTGCTGGACGAGCATATTCAGCATGTCGCGGACCGGATCGCCGAGCTGCGCACCCTGCAGGCCCAACTGCGCGATCTGCGGCAACTGTGTGCCAGCGCCGGTGAGAACGGCTGCAACATTCTCACCGAGCTGGCACGCGCCACCGATGAAGCTCGCACCGCGGCGCCTGCGCGCCACGTGCGCGGCTCACACGCGCACCGCGCCGGTCGTTGACGGGTAGTCCGGCTGCGCGATGGAAGCGTTCCTGGTCTCGACCGCCTCGGTCGCCGTCGGCGAACTGGGGGACAAGACCCAGCTGCTGAGCCTGATCCTGGCCTCGCGCCTGCGCCGGCCCGTGCCGATCATTGCCGGGGTCTTTGTGGCCACCCTGGGCAATCACCTGCTGGCCTGCTGGTTCGGCGAATGGGTGGGCAACCTGATCACGCCGCAAATCCTGCGCTGGGTGCTGGGCGTGTCGTTCATCGCCGTGGCCATCTGGGCCCTGATTCCGGACAAGATGGATGACGAGGTCAAGAGCCGCAGCGCCCACGGCGTCTTCGTCTTCACCGTCATCACTTTCTTCCTGGCCGAGATGGGGGACAAGACGCAGGTGGTGGCCATCGCCCTCGCCGCGCGGTATCACCAACTGCTCCAGGTCGTGGCCGGCACCACCCTGGGAATGATGCTGGTGAATATCCCGACCGTCCTGTTCGCCGACCGCGCGGTGCGCTGGATTCCGCTGAAACTGGTGCGCCTGGTGGCGGCCGGCATTTACACCGTGCTGGGCATCGCGACACTCATGGGCTATCAGTTACTCCGCTGAGTCGGTCAGGGCTTTCTGCAGCGCCTCGAGTTCCTCGCCACCGGCCAGCCATTGCCCTTCAACCCGCTGCGTGTCCCGCGCCAGCTGCGCCTGCTGGTCCAGCAACTCGCGCAAGCGCGCCTTGCTCTCGTCCAGGTAGACCGTGGGGGCGGCCAGCGCCGCTTGCACCTGCGCGGTGGCCCGGGCCAGGGCATCCAGCTGTTTTTCAAGCGCGGCGAGCTGCGCCTTGAGCGGACTCAACGCCGCGCGCCGCTGCGCATCCTCGCGGCGGCGCTGGCGTCGTGCCTCGGCTGAATCGGTGGCGGGGCCGGCGCCGCTGGCCGCCCCCGCCGCGCTGGCCTGCGCGCTGAAGCTTTGCGCGTAGTCCTCGAGGTCCCCCTCAAAGGGCAGCACCCGTCCCTCATGCACCACATAGAACTGGTCCACGACGGTGCGCAGCAGATGCCGGTCGTGTGACACCACCACGACGGCGCCGGCGTAGTCCTGCAGCGCGACCGCGAGCGCCTGGCGCATCTCCAGATCAAGATGGTTCGTCGGCTCATCCAGCAACAGCAGGTTCGGTCTGCGAAACGTGACGATCGCCAGCATCAGGCGCGCCTTCTCGCCGCCGGAAAACGGCGCGACCGGTGCGAATACCCGGTCACCTTGAAAGCCAAACCCGGCGAGGAAATCCCGCAGCTCCTGTTCGGTGGTGCGCGTCGCGAGCGCGGCGCCCAGACGTTTGAGATTGCCCAGCGCCGAATCCTCCACCACCAGTTGCTCGAGCTGGTGCTGCGCGAAGTACCCCAACGCCAGATCGCGCGCCTCGGTGCGCGTGCCTGAGGCGGCGGGCAGTTCCCCGGCGAGCAGTTTCATGAGCGTCGACTTGCCGGCGCCGTTGCGGCCCAGCAGCGCGATCCGGTCGCCCGGCGCGAGCGTCAGGTTGACCTGCTGCAGCAGAATGCGGTCCGCATACCCGACGGATTGATTTTCCAGGGTCAGCAGCGGCCGCGGCAGTTTCTCGGGCGCGCGAAACTCAAACTCAAACGGCGAATCCACATGCGCCGGTGCGATGCGCTGCATCCGTTCCAGCGCCTTCAGGCGGCTTTGTGCCTGGCGGGCCTTGGTCGCCTGGGCGCGAAAGCGCTCGACGAATGACTCCATGTGCCGGATCTGCTGCTGCTGGCGGGTGAACAGCGCCGATTGCTCGGCCAATTCTGCGGCCCGCTGTTCCTCGAAGGCCGAGTAGTTGCCGCGGTATGCCCGGGCCCTGGCGTGTTCGATATTGACCACGCGATTGACGATGCGGTCGAGGAATTCCCGATCATGCGCGATCAGCAGCAGGGTGCCGGGGTAGTCGATCAGCCAGCGCTCAAGCCACAAAATGGCGTCGAGGTCGAGGTGGTTGGTGGGTTCATCCAGCAGTAGCAGGTCCGAGCGGCACATCAGCGCCTGGGCCACATTCAACCGCACCCGCCAGCCGCCGGAAAACGCCCGCACGGGGCGGGCTTCATCGGCGGCCGTAAATCCCAGGCCATGCAGCAGCCGCCCGGCGCGGCTGCGGGCATCGTACCCGCCAACGGCGGCATAGCGCGCATGCAGCTCCCCGATGTGGGCGCCCTCATTGGCCGCCTCGGCCGCGGCGATCTCGCCTTGCAGACGGCGCAGCTCCACGTCCCCATCCAGGACGAATTCGATGGCGGCGGCATCCGAGGCCACCAGCTCCTGGGCCACGTGCGCCACGGCCAGACCCGGCGGCATGTCGAAACTGCCCGAATCCGGATGCAGATCGCCGCGCACCAGACTCAGCAGGCTGGACTTGCCGCTGCCGTTCTCACCCGTTATGCCGACCTTCTCGCCGCGAAACAGGCCGAAGCTGGCATCGGCAAACAACACCCGCGGTCCGCGCCGCAGGGTGACATCGGTGAAATTCAGCATGCTTCAGGGGTCATCGCAGGGGATTTTGCGCATAATGGCGCGCACCCACCAGGAGTTCGCATGATCGATGCCAGCAATTTACCCAAAATCGCCGCGGTGACCGCGGTCGTCGCCTTTGGAGTGTACCGGCGCGTGCGCCGCAACATCGGGCGCCAGATTCTGACCGCCCAGAGACAGTATGTACGCATGGGGTTCATTTCGGTTCTATGTCTGGTCCTGGCTTTTTTGCGTCCGCTGCAGCCGATCGCCGTGGCCTATATCGTCAGCGGCCTCATCGTCGGCGCGGCCGTCGGCTGGTTTGCCCTGCGGCACACGGAATTTGCAGCCACTGCCGAGGGTTACTTCTATACGCCGCATCTGTACATCGGCATTGCGGTCACGGCGCTGTTTGTCGGGCGCCTCCTGTACCGGGTGGTTTTGACCTATGACACGATGGCCAATGCGGTCCCGGGCACGCGGCCGGCGCCCGACAACAACCCGCTGACCCTTGGGATCCTGTTCCTGACCGCCAGCTATTACGTCGTGTATTGCACAGGTCTGTTGCGGTGGCTGGGCAAGGCTCAGCGCGCGGCCGGTGCTAAACTTTCACCAGGCGCGCCGGATGGCGCATCATCCACATCCGTTTGATCAACCCGAGGGGAGATACCATGAATCGCTTGTTGCTCGCAGGTCTGATGTCCTGCGCCGTAAGTGCCCAGGCCCTGGCCGCGCTGCCTGTGGGCACCGCCGCTCCCGCTTTCACGACCCAGGCCTCGCTGGCAGGAAAGGAATTCACCTATACCCTGACCAAGGCCCTGAAGAAGGGTCCGGTGGTCGTTTATTTCTATCCGGGAGCCTTCACCGGTGGCTGCAATATCCAGGCACACACCTTCGCCGAGAACATCGATAAGTTCAAAGGCGCCGGCGCCACGGTCATTGGCGTATCGCTGGACAAGATCAAGACGCTCGATGAGTTCTCGGCGGATCCGAACTACTGCGCCGGCAAGCTCCCCGTCGCATCCGATGCCGATGGCAAGATTGCGGCCAGTTACGATCTGAAGATCAGCAAGCTTCCCGAGGGCAAGCAGATCCCGAACTCCAAGGGCGACATCATTGATCATGACTTCGCCGAGCGCACCACATTCATCGTCACCAAGGATGGCAAGATCGCGGCCACGGTGGGCGGCGTGAAGCCCGATGAGAACGTGATGAAGTCTTTGATGATCGTGCAGAACCTGGCGGCCGGCAAACCGGCCACCTGACCGGTAGGCTCGCGCGCTCCCGGCCTGCTGTCAGGCCGGGAGCTTCAGCTGAATGCTGACCGGGCAGTGATCGCTGCCCATGACCTCCGGATGGATTTCCGCAGCCTTCACGCCGTCACTGAGTGACTGCGACACCAGTACATAGTCGATTCTCCATCCGATATTGCGCGCCCGGGAATTGGCGAAATGGCTCCACCAGGTGTAGTAGCCATTGCCCTGGCGGAATTTCCGGAAGGTGTCGACAAAGCCGGCATCCACAAAGTTCTGGAAACCCTCGCGCTCCTCCAGCGTGAACCCCTTCTTGCCCATGTTCGGTTTCGGGTTGGCCAGATCCAGCTCGGTGTGGGCGACATTCAGATCACCGCAGAATATGACCGGCTTGCGCCGCTGCAGCGCCTTGCAGTACGCGAGGAAGGCCGGATCCCAGGCCTTGTACCGCAGCGGAATGCGGCTCAGGTCATCCTTCGAATTCGGCGTGTACACGGTGACGACGTAGAATTTCGGATACTCCGCGGCGATCACCCGTCCCTCCGCGGAGCTGTCGCGTTCCAATTCGTCGGCAAAGGCGTACTTGGCGGCCAATTCATGCGGAAAACCGTTGACCACCGACAGCGGCTCCTGGCGCGAGAAAATGGCCGTGCCCGAATAGCCCTTCTTGATCGCCGAGTTCCAGTACTCGTGGTAACCGGGCACCTGGAATTCCACCTGCGCGCGCTCGGCCTTGGTTTCCTGCAGACACAGGATGTCCGGCTGATGCTCGGCCAGGAAGCTCTGGAAGGTGCCCTTCTTGAGCACGGCCCGTATGCCATTGACGTTCCAGGAATAGATCTTCATGCGCAACTGGCTCTCAAACGCTGGGAAAACGCCTCGCAGTTTGCCTCAACTTGCAGATTTAGGTTGACGTCTATATGAGAATCATTATCATTCGCCTTCTGTACTGCATCAAAAGAAGGTAATCGCCGAATGCCCACGCGCGCGCACGGAATTGTCTCCCGCCAACATCCGCGCAAGCTGCCGCTGCAGCAGTACCTGGGTACCGCGGGCCTGTGCGCCACCACTTTTCTTGGCGCCGGCGTGCATGCCGATGATTCGACCCATGCCGTCGGGGACCGCGTCGACAACGATGGCGATGAGGATCTGCAGGAGGTTACCGTCTCCGGAGTTCGGTCCCTGGTGCGCGACAAACTCGCTGATGTGCCGCTGAACATCCCCCAGAGCCTCACCGTCATCAGCAGCGAGCTGATCGCCCAACAGGGCGCGACCCGCCTGGAAGAGGCGCTGCGGAATGTTCCCGGCATCACCTTGAATGCCGGCGAAGGCGCGGCGCGGGGCGATACGGTGAATATCCGCGGCTTTTCGGCCTTCAATGATTTCTTCATCGATGGCATTCGCGACGCCGCGGTCTATACCCGCGACATTTTCGATGCCGACGCCGTGGAGGTTCTGGAAGGCCCTTCGGCCGTCCTGTTCGGCCGCGGGTCCACGGGCGGTGCGATCAACCAGGTCACCAAGGCGCCGCTGCTCGCGCCCCTTGAGAACATCACATCCATGGCCGGCACCAATGATCTGTTGCGCACCAGCGCGGATTTCAACTTTCCATTCGCCCGGGCGGCCGCCTTGCGGCTGAACCTGATGGGCGAATCCTCGGACGTTGCGGGCAGCGACTTCGCCCGCAATCGCCGCTGGGGCATCGCACCCGCGTTGGGGTTCGGCATCGGCACGCCGGACTCGCTCACCCTCACCTACCTGCATCAGCATGAGAACAATGTTCCGGACAATGGCATTCCCTTCGTCGACGGTCTGCCGGCCGCGGTGCCGCGCAGCAGCGATTTCGGGCTGGTCAGCGATACCAATACGGCGACGGACGACATTGCCACGGTCCAATACAAGCATGACTTCAGCCCGGAGGTTGGCATCGCGGACACCGTGCGCTATGCGCACTACGTGTTTGACTATGAAAGCGCCATGCCGAACTTCGGCAATACCCCGCCCGCTGCGGCCACGCCCCTCAGTGCCATCCTGGTGGGTCGTGACCGACCGGCAAGCTCGGGGGTGCAGACGAATCTGACCGAACAGCTCGACCTGGTCGCGCATTTCAATACCGGTCCGATCACCCACGCCTTCATGACGGGCCTTGAGGTCACCCGTCAGACCTCGGATCTGGACCGCTACAGCAATCCTTTCAATGCCAACAACACCTGGATCGCCGCGACCGCGCTGCTGGCGCCCAATCCGGTCGAAGCGCTGCCGGGCGTCCTGCCGGTGTCGTCCCGACAGGACACCACGGCGCGCTCGGACTCCTTCTATGTCACCGACGCCATCGGCTTGAACCGGTATTTCGACCTGCTGGCCAGCGTACGCTTCGATCGCTTCGCGGCTGCCTACGATCAGTTGAATGTCAGCAGTGGCGCGGTCCTTGATCTGCATCACATCGACGATGTGGCCAGTCCGCGCGCCGCCATCGAGTTCAAGCCCAGCGCCGTGCAGACCTACTACCTCTCGTATGGGACCTCGTTCGATCCGTCGGCCGAGGCGCTCACGCTGACCACGAAGACGGCCAACCTGGGACCGGTGAAGGCCAAGAGCTATGAGACCGGCGCCAAGGAGTCCCTGCTGGGCGGGGGCCTGCTGCTGTCGGCCGCCGTATTCCGCACGGAGGTCGACAATGCCCAGACCAACGATCCGGACAACCCGACGCTCACCATTCTCAACGGCAACCAGCGGGTCGACGGCCTGCAGCTACAGGCGAACGGCCATCTGACCCGCAACTGGGAGCTGTTTGCGGGCTATAGCCTGCTGGATGGCACGACCCTGACCTCCGGGACGGCGGCCTACGTCGGCAAGGCGCTGCCCAATGTCGCGCACAACACGTTGAACCTCTGGACGGAGTACTACCTGCCCTTCGGCATCGAAGTCGGCGGCGGCGCCAACTGGACCGGCCCGCGTTTCGCCGACAGCGGCGAGAGCGCCCGCGTGCCGGGCTTCGTGGTCTGGAATGCCATGGTGTCGTACCAACTCTCCCCTAAGGTGACCCTGCAGCTGAACGGCCTGAACCTCTTCAACCGTTACTATTTCGCGGCCCCCTACTACACGAGTGCGTCGGAGAACCATGTCATCCCCGGCCCGGGTCGCAGCGCCACGCTGTCCTTGAATGTGAATCTCTAGCATCATGCTGGTGCAGGTCGCCTCGGTGCTCACGGCAGCGCAAGTGCACACGGTGCGGAAACTGCTCGGCGCAGCCGTCTGGGCCGATGGCCGGCTGACCGCCGGCTATCGGTCTGCCGAAGTGAAGACGAATCTGCAGGTGCCCCAGTCGGATCCCGTGGCCGAGGAAGCCGGCGGCCTCATCCTGCGGGCGCTCGAGCGCAATGCCGCGTTCATCAGCGCAACCCTCCCCCATCATGTGTATCCGCCGCTGTTCAACCGCTATACGCCGGGCATGGCCTTCGGCGAACACGTGGACAATGCCGTGCGCCAGATTCCCGGCACCCCGCACCGCCTGCGCACCGATGTGTCGGCGACGCTGTTCCTGAGCGCGCCGGAAGAGTACGACGGCGGCGAACTCGTGATTGATGACCTCTACGGCAGCCACTCGGTGAAGCTGGCCGCCGGCGACCTGATCGCGTATCCGGCCAGCAGCCTGCATCGGGTTCAGGCCGTGACCCGCGGCGCGCGCGATGCCGCTTTTTTCTGGATCCAGAGCATGGTGCGCGATGCGGGCTCGCGCAGCCTCCTCTACGACCTGGATAGCTCCATTCGCGAGCTCACGGTGCGGGGCGCCGATGCAGGCAGCCTGCTGCGGCTGACCGGCTGCTATCACAATCTGCTGCGCCGCTGGGCCGACCTGTAGCAGCCGTGGGCCTGACGCGCGAACAATTCACGCAGGCGTCGGCCGCCGAGACCAGCCGGCTGCGCCTGGCACGTCTGCAGCAGTTGAACTATCGGCAGCTGCAGGAGCTGCTCGCCGGTGATCCCATCCAGGCGGCCCTCTGGATCCGCAGCGCGGCGGATTGCGGCCTGGCGGCCGCGCAACTGCGGCTGGGGCGGATGCTGCTCGCGGGCACGGGCGTCGCCCGCGACGCGACCGCCGCCCTCAGGTGCTTTGAGCGCGCCGCCACGCACGGCGACGCGGAGGCCCTGAACATGGTCGGTCGCTGCCTCGAGAACGGCTGGGGCACCCCACCGGATCTGGGACGGGCAGCGCAACGCTATGCGGCCTCCGCCCGGGGTGGCTACGACTGGGGCGAGTACAACTTCGCCAATATGCTGTTCGACGGCCGCGGTGTCAGCGCGGATCGAGGGCTTGCCGTGTACTGGTATCAGCGCGCCGCCCGCCAGGGCCATGGTCGTGCGCTGAATCTGCTCGGCCGTTGCCTGGAGGAAGGCTGGGGATGCGACCCGGATCCGCTCGCCGCGGCCCTGTGCTACGAGCGTTCGGCCGAGGCGGGATATTTTCGCGGCCAGTTCAACTACGCGGCGGTGCTGGCCCAGCACGGTCAGTCCGCCGCCGCGGCCGCCTGGTATCTGAAGGCCGCTGACGGCGGTGACCGCGGCATTCGCGGCGCCATTCTCACCGCGCTGCGCAATGTCCTCGATCCGGACCTGCGCGCGGTTCGCGTCCGGGTCGCGGCGCTGTTATTGCAGCCCCCCTGAGGCCAGGATGGTTTCCCCGGACACCCAGCCGGCATCCTCGGAAGCCAGGAATACCGCCACCTTCGCGACATCGTCGGGCCGGCCGATGCGCCCCAGGGGCGTCGTGGCGATGACGTGCTTCTCGAAATCACTGCCAGTGATCCCCTGTGACCGAGTGCCCTCGGTCTCGATCATGCCCGGATTGATGGAATTGACGCGGATCTTGCGCCCGCCCAGTTCTTTGGCAAGGACGCGGGTGATGGTATCCACCGCCGCCTTGGTGCCGGAATAGATGGTCGAGCCCGGCAGATTCATCCGGGTCACCACCGAGGAGATGTTGATGATGCTGCCGCCCTTGGGGCCGATGTGTTTGACGGTCTCCTGCGTCACCAGCAACAGGCCCAGTACGTTGGTGTTGAACTGGCGATGGAACAGCTCCGCGGTGAGCTCCTCCAGCGGCGCAAAGGCATAGACGCCGGCGTTGTTCACCAGGATGTCCGGCGCGCCGAACGCCTTGATGGTCTCGGCCACCAGATGCTGCACGTCCTCAGTCTTTCCGACATCCGCCTGCACGGCCAGCGCCTTGCCGCCGGCGGCGCTGATCTCCTTGACGACGGCCTCGGCGCCCGCGCGGGAGCCTGCATAATTCACCACCACCGCCGCACCCGCAGCGGCCAGCTGACGCGCAATCGCTGCGCCAATGCCCTTGGATGCGCCCGTCACGAGGGCCACCCGACCTGTCAGTTTGCTCATGATCCTTCTCCGGTCCTCAGCCTCACGGCCTTTGTTCATAAGTTCACGTTTTGCGAACTATTGCACAACGTTTATACTCGTGGGCGCATCCGCCGTCAACGGAGCGACGACGGTCAACGAGGTTTGGAACTGCCATGCGCCCGCTGTACCACCCGTCATTGAACGACATTACTGTTGAGGGCATATTGCATGCCCTAAGCGATCCGGTGCGCGCGCACATCCTGGCCAAGATCCTCGGCGCGGATGGGGCACAGACCTGTTCAGCCTTTCTCGAGGTCAGCGACCGGCCTATACCCAAGTCCACGCTTTCCCAACACTTCAAGGCGCTACGCGAGGCCGGCCTCATCCGCAGCGAACGCAAGGGTGTGGAACTGCACAATACCTCCCGCTGCCAGGAGATCGGCTCGCGCTTCGGCCCGCTGTTGAACGCCGTGCTGGGGGCGCATCAGGCGCAGGAACAGCGCCGGGCCAGCTCCCAGAAAGCGCGCCGCATCAAGCGCGCCTGAAGCCCAAGCCCGGCCGCAGCGCGCCTGTGATGGTATGGCACGGGTCCCCGGCCTATGATGGCCGCCACTTTTGTGCGACAGGGGGTTCATCATGCGTGCATCGTTGTTCGTGGCCGCAGCGCTCGTGGCTGCGCCGTTGCTGGGTTCCGCCGTGGCGGCCGACAAGATTCCGAAGCCGGTCGCCGAGGCGGTCGCTGACACGACGCGGCCGACCGCCGATACCGACCGGGACGCGGCACGCAAGCCTGCGGAGATGGTGGCGTTCGCGGGCGCGAAACCCGGCCAGCAAATCGTTGAGCTGCTGCCCGGCGGCGGCTATTTCACCCGGGTGCTCAGTCTTACCGTGGGACCGAAGGGCCATATCTATGCCCTGGGCTTCCCGCCGCGTCCGGCCCCCGCCGGCAGCAGTGCGCCGGCCATGGCCTCGCCCCTGGATACCCTCGCCAAGGATCCGCATTATCCGAATATCACCGTGCTCACCATGGCGGCGCTGAACTCGGATCCGCCGGGCGTGCCCCAGGGAGCGGATCTGGTCTGGACCTCGGACAACTACCACGATCTGCACAATGGCCCCACGGCCGACATCGCGGCCTTCAACAAGCGCGTGTTCTCCATTTTGAAGCCGGGCGGAGTGTTCGTGATCATCGACCATGTGGCGGCCGCGGGCCACGGCACGAGTGACACCAGCACCCTGCACCGGATTGATCCGGAAGCGGTCAAAACGGAAGTGGAAGCCGCCGGCTTCAAGCTGGCGGGCAGCAGCGATGCCGCGCACAACCCGGATGATCCGCACACCGCGCAGGTGCGCGACTCCTCCATCCGCGGTCATGTGGACGAATTCGCACTGCGGTTCGTCAAGCCGAAGTCCTAGAGGACCTCAGGGCCCGGGTCAGCTCCCCTGACCCGGGCCCGCATCCGCCTCAGTGCGTGCTGCGGATGAAGGCCGCCACGTTCTCGTGCAGTTCCTTCAGCGACGGCTCATGCGCGTAGACCATGTGTCCGGACTTGTAGAAGTGCATGTCGATATTCTTGCGCAGACTGTCCTGGATGGGCAGGTGTGCCATCTCGTACATGCCCTCGAAGAACGGGGTGGCGAGATCGTAGTACCCGGTGTTCAGCTGCACCTTCAGATTCGGGTTCATTTTCATGGCATCCGCCAGATCCGGCATGACATTGGCCGCGAACATCTGCTTCTGTGAGGCATCCGGCGGCTGGTGCAGGAACTCCCAGCTGCGATTGTCGACTTCGACTTTGTAGGTCAGGTTCTGCCCGAACCCGAGCGTCGTGCGCACGTAGTCGTTGAACACGGACGCGTAGGCGGACTGGATGGCGGCGGACTGCGGATCATAGTCCGCCTCCCGGCTCATCGGATCGATGGTCGGGCCGGAGAAGCGCGTGTCCAGCCGCCCGGTCGTCGTCTCGCTGCCCTGCAGCGTCTTCATGAACTGTCCGACATTGACCCGCAGGTCGGAGCGCAGCAGATCGTACTCCGGCCGGCCGGTATATTCATGCAGTTTGGCCGCGATCGCCGTCTTGCGCTGCGCCGACAGGTTGCCGCCGGCGGCCAGCGCCGACCAGTAATCACCCATCGCGAACTGTTCGACCTCGGCGAGGAATGGCTCGAGCTGCGCCGGCTGGCTGGGCAGGGAGTGGTGGTAAAAGGCGGTCGCCGCAAACGTCGGCAGCGTCAGCACATAGGGCTGGTCGATGCCGGGATTGTCCTGTGGAAAATCGGCCGCGTTGTCATAGGCGAGGATCTGCGACAGCATGATCACGCCGTTCAGATCCAGCTCCTTGCTGTTCTGCAGCTGATAGGCGACCAGGGCGGCGCGCATGGTGCCGTAGCTTTCGCCGAACAGGTACTTGGGCGAGTTCCACCGCCCATGGATCGCGAGGAAACGCACGATGAAGTTGCTGAACGCCTGGGCGTCCGCATCCGTGCCCTGGAAGGCCTTTTCCTTGTCGGCTCCGCGCAGGATCCCGAACCCCGTGCCCGGCGCATCGATGAACACCAGGTCACTGACATCAAGCAGCGTGTAGGCATTATCGACGGTCTTGTACGGTGCGGCCGGCGTATGGGTGTCATCCAGCGTCACGACGCGTTTCGGGCCGAAGGCGCCCATGTGCAGCCAGACCGTGGAGGACCCGGGCCCGCCATTGAATATGAAGGTGATGGGCCGGGCGGGATCGGGCTTCTCGCCCTTGAAGTACGCCACATAGGACATGCTCGCCTCATCCCGTGCCGGCGGCGGCGACCCGCCATGATCACCGGGCGGCGGCGGATCATCATCGTACGGATCTTTGGTGTAGATCACCTGCAGGCCGGCCTCAGCCTGATAGCTGAGCTTGGTGCCCTCGATGCTGATCACGCCATGGGTGACATGGCTTTCATCGAGCAGATGGGTGGGGATTTCGCGGCCCGCCGAGTCGACCAGACCCGCCGGATGACTGGCATCGTGCCCCGGGTCATCCGCGGCCGGCAATGGCGCGCTGAAACAGAACACGGCGCCGAGCACGAGCCCGACCAACAACGGGTTTGATTTCATGAAGGTTCCGGACGATGGTGATACGCCAAGGATATCAGCCCGCAACCTGTGCGACGACATACAGGCAGAGGGCCCCGGCCACCGTCGCAAAGGTCGTCAGCAGGCGCGGGTGCGCATGATGGCTTTCGGGCAGCAGATCGCTGCCGCCCACATACAGAAAAAAACCGGAAAACAGCGCCAGAACCACGGCGATTCCCTGCGCGGGAATGGTCAGCGCCATGCTGGTGAGGGCCCCCGCCACCGGCGCCACCGCGTCAATCATCAGCCAGCGCAAGGCGCTCTTGCGCTCCCCGCCGTTGCGCAACACCACGCTGACGGTATTGAGGCCATCGGAAAAATCATGCGCCAGCACCGCCACGGCGACCGCGATGCCGACCGCCCTGCTGGCCTGGAAGGCGATCCCGATGGCAAACCCGTCGAGGAAACTGTGAATGGCAAAGCTGCCGGCCGCCGCCCAGGCGCGCCGCAGGTCGCGACGGCCGCCGGTGGCCTCGGCATGGCTCGGCAGCGAGCGGTCCAGCAGCAGGTACAGCAGGAAACCCAGTCCGGTGATGGCGAGGATGGCACGCGGCCCCAGCAGGTGCACACCGGGGCGGCCACCCAGTTCGACCGCTTCCGGCAGCAGATCGAAGAAGGCCACGCCGATCACGGCGCCGGCGCTGAATGCCAGTACCAGGTGCAGGCGGTCGCGCAGCGAGATTCCGACCCACCCGCCGATCATGGTGGCCACGCAGGTGGCCGCGGCGATGGGAAGGATCAACAGATTGGGCACGGCAACCGGCTCCTCTCACAGCCCCCGATAGGCCACCAGCGGCGCCACTTCCGGCGGTCGGCCATAGAAATCGATGAACATGGCTTGCGGGTCCAGACTGCGGCCGCGCGACAGCACCTTCGTGCGCAGGTTCTCGCCGTTGGCGCGGCGCAGGCCGCCGTTGGCGCTGAACCATTCTCCCGCATCCCGCGCCAGCACCTCGCTCCAGATGTAGGCGTAGTACCCGGCGGAATATCCGCCGGAAAACACGTGCGCGAAGTAAGCCGTGTGGTAGCGCGGCGGCACCAGCGTCGGGTCAATGCCATGGCTTTCGAGCACGCCGGCCTCAAAGCGCAACGGATCCGCGGCCTGCTCGGCCTCCTGCGTGCCCAGTTCATGCCAGGCCTGGTCGATGAGGGCCGCGGCCAGATACTCGGTGGTGGCGTAACCCTGATCAAAGGTCTGCGCCGCGAGCACCTTGGCCAGCAGCTCCGGCGGCATGGGCTCCCCGGTGCGATAGTGGCGCGCGAAGTTGGCGAGCACCCTGGGGTCACGCGCCCACATTTCGTTGAACTGTGAGGGGAACTCCACGAAGTCGCGCGGCACATTGGTCCCTTGCAGCAAGGGGTAGCGCACATTCGAGAGCATGCCGTGCAGCGCATGCCCGAACTCGTGGAACAGGGTCGTGACTTCCTCGAAGGTCAGCAGCGCCGGTTGGCCGGCCTGGGGCTTGGGCACGTTCAGGTTATTAGCCACCACCGGCTTCAGACCCAGCAGCCGCGCCTGGCGCACGAAGTTGTTCATCCAGGCGCCGCCCTGCTTGCTGTCGCGCGCGAAGTAATCCGCCAGGAATAGCGCCAGCGGGGTGCCATCCAGGTCAAAGACTTCGAAGATCCGTACGTCCGGGTGATAGACCGGCAGCTCGGGGCGTTCCTTGAACGTCAGGCCATACAGTTCGTGCGCGGAGAAGAACACGCCATCCTGCAGCACACGGTTCAACTCAAAATAGGGCGCAACCTCTGCCCGGTCAAAGTCGAAGCGCGCCTTGCGCAGCCGCTCGGCGTAGAACGGCCAGTCCCATGCGGCCAGCCGGAACGGCTCGAAGCCTTCCGCGCGCGCATGCGCCTCGACCAGGTGCTGCAGATCGCGGGCGTCCTCGCGGGCCCGCGCCAGCGCCGCCGGCACCAGATCGGTCAGGATGCGTTTGACGGCCGCGGGGCTCCCGGCGGATTCATCCGCCAGCTGGTAGCTGGCGTGATTGCAGTAGCCGAGCAGGGTCGCGCGTTGCGCGCGCAGCACCACCAGTTGCTGCACGATCCGGGTATTGTCGGCCTCCCCGGTGCTGCCGCGGGCGGTCGAGGCCCGGAACAGCCGTTCGCGCAGCGCACGATTTGACAGTTGTGCCAGCAGCGGCTGGGTGGTGGTGTTCTGCAGCGTGATCAGCCACTTGCCGGCCAGCCCGCGCACCGCGGCGGCCGCGGCGGCCGCACCGATCTGTTCAGGCGCGAGGCCCGCGAGTTCATCGGGGCTGTCCACGACCACGGCCCCGTCGCTGGTCGCCTTGA
>Ga0210400_10000351_pt1 | contig 52845 bp, 40 predicted proteins | sample IncBWH26MmetaG_FD_155456 | JGI IMG/M metagenome (GOLD analysis project Ga0210400, IMG submission 155456) | Forest soil microbial communities from Barre Woods Harvard Forest LTER site, Petersham, Massachusetts, United States - Inc-BW-H-26-M | ecosystem: Environmental > Terrestrial > Soil >...
GCGGGTGTTTTTTTTGTCGGGGGTGGGTGGGGTTTTCACCCCCCCCCCCCCCAATTTCCGCTAACGCATTGAAAAATAAAGACTTAACTCCATCATCTACATATGTAAGGACTTAGCATCGAATTGCTTCGATTGGCGCGGGGTTGGGAGGGGGGCCGAATGGAGACATCCGAATGTCTCCAACTCCCAAAATCGCTGGTCTCCTCGAGACATCAGATGAGTATTGTCGCATGGGACGGATTACCTGTCTGTGAGGTGCGTCACACATGTGGTTTGTGATGAAAGGGCGCGGAGTGGACGGGTGAAAGCCGACAAACTGCAACCACAGGGGACACAGGGAACCACAGGGACACACCCACAGGGGAGGGCGGAATCTCGCCATGGACTGCTACCGCAGGCCGAGTGAGTGGCGATAGGCGACCACGTTGCGATTGTGCTCTTCCAGGCTACGGGCGAAACGGTGGTGGCCGTCGCCGTCGCTGACAAAATAAAAGAATTCCGTGCTCTCGGGATGCAGAGCCGCTTCCAGGGAGCTCCTTCCTGGATTGCCGATTGGCCCCGGTGGCAATCCCGGGAAACGATACGTGTTATACGGCGAGTTCACGGCCAGGTCGGCGTGATGGAGGCTTCCCTGATAGGTGCCCGTGAGCAACTCCGCGTAGATCACGCTTGGATCGGCATCGAGCGCCACGTTTCGCGCCAACCGGTTGTAGTAGACGCTGGCCACGCGCGGCCGTTCCTCGGGAGCCGCCGTCTCTTTTTCCACGATCGAGGCCATGGTCACAATCTTGTGCACATCCTGGTGTGCATCCGAGTTTGAACCCGAGTTTGAACCCGAGCTGGAGTTTAGCCCGATCTGTTGCGCCACCAGCCGGAACTGATGGACCATTGCCGCCGCCATTTCCTCCAGGCTCTGCGTCCGCGTGAACTGGTAGGTGTTGGGGAAGAGGTAGCCCTCAAGCGACTTGGCGTCCGGCGCCAGATCCGAGATGAGCTGGGTCCGGGTTTCGGCAATATGAAGAAAATCGATGGCCGGCCCAAGGCCCGCGTCCTCCATTGCCTTGGCGATGTCGAACATCGTATAGCCTTCGGGAATAGTGACCACGTGAAAGTAGATATCGCCGCGCACGATGCGCTCGTAAACCTGTGGAAGCGTCGCCGTCCGCTCGAAACGATATTCGCCCGCCTTCAGGGATGGCTTGGGATGCGACAGGTGCCAGAGCCCGAAAACAAGTTCGCTGCGGATCACCCCCGCCTTTTTCAACTCCGCCGCAATCCTGCGCGTCGAATACCCTGGACGCAGCAACAAAGAAGTATCGGCGGGCGGCGTCAGTGGGACATAGACCTGCCATGCCGCCCAGCCGCCGACGGCGAGAACGACAATCAAAAAAAGCTTGATCAGGGTGCGCAAGGTCCTAGTGTAAAAGGTTTTCAGATTGCCACAAAGTAGCCAGAGTACAAGGCCGGAAGAACCGGTCTTGTTGCTTCATGAGTTTCGAAATAGCTGCAGGAGAATCCAAATAAGTATCGACCATGCCCACCATGGGATGGGTATGGAGTTGCCGAGCCCGCTCCGCCCACCCAGGTACCTCGAGAGATGCCGCCAACGCAGTCCCCAGACCGTTTTGCGGTATAGGCCGAACTGATTCTGCTCGAGAAAGCGGACCAGCATTGGAATATCGGTCAGCAGCGGCCGGCGCTGGTCTTCGAACCACTCATTGCTATTCTCTTTGCAGTCAAAGTAAATGCGATATTGATCCCAGGTTTCACGCAGCCCCCGCTTGTCCCCCAATAGCGCACAGGCTTCGGCTTTCACATGGGCCAGATATCGAGCGCAATGGTCATGGGGAAGGTCGCGAAGCGCATCCCGGGAGGATGCAGCAATCTCCTTCAAATCTCTTGACCACACCGCTGAAAGACAGCCGATATAGTTGGCCACCACCCACATGCTTACCCCGCGACGTCTGCGCCACGAAGACAGAAGTTTGCGCGTCTCCTTTCTCCGCCGCAGAGAGACGAGTGCGCGACCCGTTTCTGACCAGGTAGAAACGTCGGCTTCCACTTCCTCCTTGTGTCTCTTCCAATAACCGACAACCAGCCGATAGTGACCGACACTGCTGAGCCGGTCGAGGGCTTTGGCGCGATACGCTCCACTAATCCAGGGGCCGCGATCAGCGAGTTTGAGCAAGCTCAACAGTTCCTTGACCCCGCGGTCCGGAAACCAGCTTGCCCACCGCGATTGCGGAATGATTTGTTCGGTCTTGGCTGACTCCAGCGCATGCGAACACAGAATGAAGAATGCCCGGGGCGTGGGACGTACCTGTTTCTCCAACGACCGACGCGCCTCGTCAAAAGCTCTGTCCGCAGACCGCGCGTTCTTGAGAGCTTCCCAGGCGTAGTCGGCGGGCCAAGCGGAGCTCTCCGCTTCCGCATTGAAGATGCGTTGCATGGCTGCAATTGCTTCGTCGAGCTTTTCTTCTTGTGCGCGGACCTCGACCAGACGGGCCAAGTAGTAAGGATTGTCCGGGTCCGAGGGGGAGACCGAATTTAGAACGGCGTGCGCCTCAGTGACCCGTTTTGCCGCTCGCAGCAAATCATAACGATGAAGATGGAGAGGAAGTTCCTCAGGGAAATCCAGGAGCAGAACATTCCATTCCACATCCAGTTCATCGACGGGAAGGCCCGCCTTTTCAAGTACGACCAGGCGCTGCCTTCGGAATTGTGGATTGGTGCGGAGTTCTTCTGGGATTTTGCCAAGCAATTCACGAGCCTGTTCCCAAGCCTGGTCCTCAACCAGCCATTCGACCAGCAAACTCCGTCCCCACAGGTACCAGGGGTAGGCCCCGACCACCGAAGCCATTTCTTCAAGCGCTTCCGGCTTATTTCCTTTTTGACGGTGAATCCACGCCAGTCGGCCCAATGCCGGCGATGAGTCGGACAGCCGGGGCTGAATGTTTTGCATCACCTGCTCTGCATCTTCGTACCGGCGTTGCTCCACCAGGAGCGTGGATAACTCGTCCGCGGCGTCGAAGTAAACGCGGTTGAGCGCCAGGCTGCGCCGGAGACACTGTTCGATCTCGCCGGGCCGTGCAAATCGTCGTAAGCTGTTGAGTGTGGTGCCCACCAGGGACCACAGATAGGCGCCGCGGGGAAACACACTTACTCCCGCGCGGGCCGCTGCTACTGCGCCCTCTTGGTCACCGCAATCCAGCAATAGCCGGATGGCGCGGTCGCGCCAGTAAATGTCGCGAGGCGCCCGTTCCAGATTCTCGGAAATTACGCTCCTGGCGCGATCAAAGCTGCCGTGGCGAATGAGGATCTGGACTAGCGCGTCCGAAATCTGTCGATTCTGAGGGTCGTTTGCCGCGGCTTCTTCCAGCAGCTTGAGAGCTTCGTTCCGCTGACCTCGCATTTCGTGGACCCATGCCAGTTGGATTCGAGCGCCGGAGTTATCGGGATGACGGCCAATGATCTCGCGCAAGCCGTCTTCAGCCTCCTCGAGCTTGTTCAGCTTGCGGCAGGCATGTACGAGCGAGAAACGCAGGCCAGCGTGATATGGAAAACGATCGACTGCAGGGCGCAGCAGCGAGTAGGCGCGCTCAGCATCGGTCCGCCCCTGGCCATAGTTCAGCAAAAGGTCCGCGAAGGACTCGGCGATCTCTGGATCGTCGCGACGCAGTTGGTTCCAGCGCGATACGGTTTTCTCGGCCATAGTCACGCCGAATCGTTGGGCGAGTAGTGGCACTGCGTCCCGGGCGATCGCCAAATGCCCGGGACAACGCAACAGAATTGGTTCAATCCGGTCCCAAACTTCCCGGCGCTGGTCAGCCTTAAAGCTGGTGGAGCATTCCCAAACCCGCTGGTAGCCGTAAGAACCTGCCGGATCACGATCGATGGAATCGAGCCAGGCGGCGACCGCCTCTGTCCACTCACTACAAGCCTGATGCCATCGAGCATGAACCCGGATGGTCGCGGGATCTTCCGGCCCGGTGCGATCGCACTCTGCAAGCAAGGCAAGCACGCGTGCCCGGAGTCTCGTTTGCCTCCGATCGTTTGCCTTTTCGTAGTCTTCAATACAGCGGAACGCGACTTCCCGCCATGCCCAGCCATCCTCCGGGTTGCGTTTTACCCGCCGCAGCAACACGGAATAAATCTTCCGCTTAAGTTCTCCGGCGCGCTCCAAGTGCCGGCAATGCAGCTCCTCGAGTTCGTCGTGACCGGGATTTTCTGCCACCCACTGCGCCGCCAGTTCCAGCGCTCGTCGGGCGCCGTCGCGCCTGGCAATCAGATCCAGCAGCGCGTAGCGGGCCGGCATGTGACGAGGCAACTCGCGGACCCAAGCTTCGGCATGCTCGAGCGATCGTGGCAAGTCGTCGCGCAGGCGGTAAAACTCCACCGCCGCTTCACGAAAGCTCGGCAGGTTGCCCGTCTTTTCAAGAAGCCCCAGATGCTCCTCGGCTTCCTGCCAGCGTCCCATGCGAGCCAGGCACGGAACTGCAAATCCCAACAATTCCGGCAAACTGCCATGCTGAGCCAGCGCCGCAGTGCACGCGGAGAGGGCGCGCTCCGGGTGCCCCCATTCTTCCAAGGTTCTGATCCAACTGATCCACGTTCCAGCAGCTCGGGGCAAGCTACCGAACTTCCGCACCCTACTCTCAAGCCAGGAAAAGCCCTCTTCTTCTCGATGGCTTCGCGCCAAAGCATCGCCATAGGCTATCGCGTAGTGTTCGTTGCCAGTCGCCTGGCAGGAGGCAATGCGAAAACACAGCAGAGCCCTCTCGATGTCGCGATCTTTCCAGCAGAGGTCGCCAAGCACGTGCCAGCCGTCCGCGGAGTGCGGTTGCCGCCAGATCAGGCCATGCAGAAGAGTGCTGGCGTTCTGACGCGTTTCCGCTGAGAACCGCAACATGTCGGCATACTCAGAAACATACCGAGCAGGCGGAAGGAGCCAGTCCTGTTGCGATTGAACTCCGGGAAGGATTCCCCGCTCCACTACTCCGGCGAGGGTCTCGCGCATCAAGGCTGTGTTTCCTCGCGCCCGGCAGGCCCAGATCAAGCGGGACCGTAAGAAGGGGGAAGTTGGGAACTCGTTCAACAATTGCTGGAATCCAAGCAACGCTTCGCCCGTGTGCCCATCCTCAGCAGCCTGGATGGTGCGTAGCATCCGAGTTCCCGGATGAGAAGGAAGCTTCTCCTCGATGTCTTGGACAATCTGGCGGGCGGCCGTCGGTCCCTGCAGAGTCATAACTTTTTCGTGCAGATGCGCCGCAGTCATGATGGCGACATCGTCCTCTGGCAACAGTTGATCGAGCAGTTCCACCTTTTCCGGCGGAACGGCGGCCATGCCCTTTATCCCTAGAGGCTCGTGACTTTTTGTAAAGCTTTCCAGGAGATACTCGGAGGAGCGGTATGACATGGGATCATGGATCATCAAAGTGCCGGCCGCCTCGTCCAAGCCCACAACCGCGACCGCGTGAGCGTTGTCATCTCCCTCAAGCGTCAGCACGAAACCGATTCCATTCCGGATGAGCAGAGCGGCCGTGCCCGCCGTGACTGCAAAAAAACGGACCGTGAGCCCGCGTTTCTCCAGCCATTCGGCCGCCGCCCATCCCGCGGTTCCGCCGAAGGTAATCTCCGAAGCCATGACATCTGGATCCAGTTCCTCTCCGACCGTGGCCAAAGCAGACGCCAGGCTCGTGGGAAGGCACGCTTCGTGTTTCTGGATTGTGCGCGGGAAGGGCAAACGGATGCGGCGGCCTCGAGGATTTTGACGAAGGTTAGCGAGGATCTTCCGATAAAAGGGGATGCGGGCTTCCTCCGCCCAGCGTTCCATCTCGGCATGATCGTCCGCCAGTTGAGCAATATCGAGGCGTATGCGGGAAAAGAACCGGCGAGGGTCCCGGTCCGCCAACGGCGCTAAAGTGGGCAGGCGGTCCGCCAATTCGAGGGCGTGGTCGAGAGCCCGCCGCCGACTCTCACCATCGAGGGTCTCGGCCAAGGCGCACTTATGCCAGCAAGCGATGTGCACAAGTTCATACGACTGGCTGCTCTCCGCCGCCGCCGCCAACCGCTCAGCCGCTTCCGGCACGCGGCCAAGATTGAGCAGACTGTTAGACAAACTCCGAGCTGCATGGGGAGCGCCGGGATTGATCTCCCATGCCAGTTCCGCGCACTTCAACGCCTCGTCCCAGCGATCCTCCAGCCCCAGCGCGTCAGACTCGCAGCTCGTCACCCATCCGTCCCGGCAATCGATGCGGTGGGCCCGATCCAGACACTGATGCGCCCGGGTGAAATCGCGGAGAAACGCCCAGGTCACAGCGTGAGAAGCAAGCCAGGCCGCCTGCATCTCGGGAACCTCGGCGCATATGTCGGGGTTTGCCTCGAACTCGCGCAAGTCGTCCAGCAATCGCGACCTGCGGCGGCGCGCATGATTGGTGAAATAGCGCACACGCGGGTTCGAAGGATCGCGCGCATACGCCGCACGAAATAACCGGCGTGAAAGTCGTCCCCCTCCCAGCCGCGTCGCCAGCCGGCCTCCAAGGATTAATTCGTCAACGGAAAGATTCTGGATCGTGGTGTACGGTTTCCAATATTCCGAGCTTTGCCGGAAGGCGTCGAGGAACCGATTAGCATCGTAGAGTTGTTGTATTTCCGGAAGGGAAGTCACAGCAGAGTCATTGAAACACGCATCTCAGACTGGTTCAACCGTGGCGTTGTTCAATTGCAAAAGTCGGGGAGCAGAAGTGGAATATGACTGCAACAGAAAAGTTGGCATCTGTGGTCTGCGTCCAACTGGCAGTTGCTACTCGTAAAAGGGGACTGTGTGGTCACGCGTTTTGCGAAAGAGCCACGGTCACCAGATCCCGGCCGCGAGCTTTGGATTCGTACAGACATTGGTCCGCGATTTTTAACAGCTCGACGGAGGTTGAGGCATGTTCTGGAAACGCGGCCACACCGATCGAGAGCGTGAGTTGCCCAAGGGTCTGCTTCTGATATTGCAAGCGGAGGCTCTTTACTTCCGAGCGCAGCACGTCCGCGCGGATGGCTGCGTCCCGTGAAGATGACTCAGGCAGGATAATGGCGAATTCCTCGCCGCCATAACGGCAGCATATATCGGTGGCGCGAAAGAAATTACGAAATAGATTGGCAACGGACTGGAGCACCAGGTCTCCCGCATCGTGGCCGAATGTGTCATTGAGTCTCTTGAAGTGGTCGAGGTCGAGGAAAAGAACGGCGATGGATTGCTTCTTGCGACCAGCCAATTGCAGCTCTCTTTCGAACGATTCTTCCAGAAAACGCCGGTTGAACAGGCGAGTCAGCGGATCACGAATCGACTGTTCACGAAGCGTTTCCTGCAGCTGCAGGCTGGCCAGCGAAAGGGCGATCTGCGAGGCCGCGCTGATGGCCAATCGCTGATGCGAGTTCCGAAGGTTCTTCGTGCCGGAATCGTATCGCAGTTCCGCTGCGCTCTCGAATTCGAGATGTAAAACGCCAATCGTGTTCCCCTGCGCGACCATTGGCACGCATAGAGACTCGGTAGTTGAATTCCTGGTCAAATGTTGGCAGGCGATGCTGCTTCCCGGATGCTCACTCCAGTAAGGCTGGCCGCGGCGAAGAGACCAGCATGAGTCGGGAGGAAATGTCGGCGCTAATACGTCGCTTCCCCCCCACCGAATTGCTGCCTCGATGAGGTCTCGCGACGACCTGTACAAATAGAGCGCTCCGGAAGGAGCGTCAGGGAAAAGCTTTTGCACCGAGCTAGCGACTACAGCGCAGGCTTCGTTAACAGTCCCACTACACCCCAGTAGAGACCCCATTTCGTTCAAGGAGGTCATCTGTTGCGTGCGGACCTCCAACTCCTTCACCAGCCGGTCGACCGACTCCGCATGTTGCTTACGCGCTTCGCTCGCCCTGGTCTGCTCCGAAACGTCCTCATAGATCAGGTACGCGCCCCGTACCTCGCTGCCCACCAGCAGCGGGACCCCATGGAGTGCCAGGTCAAGAATATGCCCGTCTTTCCGCCGTTGTCGCACGGTCCTGTGGAACGCGTTTCCCGCGAAGATCTGTGGAATCAGTTTCGCGGAATCCATAGCCTCGTCGTCAGCGACTTCCATCGTCCCAATATCAATCGAGGCGAGTTCGTGCCGGTCGTACTGAAAGAGTCTCTCGAAGGCGGAATTCGCCAACTCGACCGAGCCCTGCCGGTCAAGAACGACGATCCCTAGCGGGCTATTCTGTATCAGCGAGTCTAAGTAGGTGGTTTGTTCATGCAGATCGATTGCCATGCGCTGCCGCTCGCTGACCTCGGACCCGACGATCAGTCCCAGTGCGGACACAACCAGCATGAACACGGCGACTCTGACGAACAGGGCCGACGTGGGAGGGAACAAATGCATCGCGAGCACGATTCCGAAGTTTAGCGCAAGGATTGCGGTGACAACCCGCCGGACTCCCTGACGCATGGCAATCCAGATGACCGGAACGAAACCCAAATAGAAATAATTGTAAGGCCCGCTGTCGCTTCCGAACATCACCCACAGTGCGGCCAACATCGTCGCAGTTTGGCCGCAGCTTTCTGCCAGCGCAGCAAGACTGAGCTTCTTTGCGGGTAACGGCACACTGGTTGGGTCCAGTTCGGCGCGTTCTGGCGAGAGCCAATTGCGAATATGCGGAAGTACATGGACGAGAAGAAATGGGGCGATGCCGACTAAGCCGATGGCGTCCCCCAAAAACCATCCCACGGCGGAAGTTTTGTATTCACTCCAGGTAATGCTGTGATCCGCAATCAGGCATGCGACACCAATGACGGTTGCTACTGCAGCCGCGATCGCACTCACGAAGACGTAGCGGACCACATCTCGCCGGCGACGCAGCCCAAGATCGATTCGGAGAGGCCCGCGCAATACGTACGCTGCTGTGCCATAACAAGCAGCCACCCCGACGGCATCGACCGTGTTGCTGAAGGACACGACTGGCCCGGCATAAATAACGCTGCCAGCAAGAGCATCGGCGAAACAAACTAGAAGCGCGTACCAGGGACTGACGCCCAATAGGAGCGCCATAACCAGGCCGATGGCTGGGTACCATGCAACGAATCCAATGCGAGAAAAGAAAATGACTTCGGGACGATTGAGCAGAAGATATAGCAGCAGGAACAAAAGGGAAACAAGAGCGTGGCGTCGAAAGATCAGGCGTTGGGAACGCATGAACAGAATCTCCGTGAAATCAGTTCAATCAGGTTGAAAACTATTCGTGACGGGCTTTGCCAGAAGACCGCTCGAAACATGGAGATGTTGCCCCTCTCGATTGTGCGGGAAGCGGCTAAATGATAGCTGCCCAATAACGCTCACAAATAGCGCTTCTGCGATCTACTCCTTATTCCACCCGCGACCTCGCTGCCCAGCCAATCCGCATACGATTGGCATGGTGCGGATCATGGCGCTGGCGAGGCCGGGAGGGTTCGTTCTCCGGACATAAGAGGCGGTTTACCCGCGGCGGACCGGTCCCACTTTGCTGGACCTCGGGCCAGGAAGAAAATTATCAAGATATAGCCAATCGAGGTCGGAGCCACCGCGCTCCAGGGCATAAAATTCGGAAATACCGTTCCCGCAAATGCCGAGCTGATGGCCACATAGGCAGATAGCATTTTCACCAAATGTTCCTGCATCCAGGTGCGTTGCAGCCAGCGTTTGGGCAAGAAAGTTCTCGCCAAGTCATAGGAGCCCATCGCCAGCAAGCCGCCCAGGATTGAGTAGGTCAGGACCGGGGCCCAAGGCAGGTGTAGGCGACGCATGAGCACAAAGAAGATCAGAGGGGAAATGAGAGCCAGCACGCTCATTACACGATCCGCGAGCTGTGGACGGTCGCCGTGCAATTGCAGCGCCCGAAATCCCGAGAATGCATCGTAGAAACTAAGCAGAGTGACCACGAACAAGAACGCCCTGAAATCGAACACCAGGAGCCCAATCAGCGCCGTGGCCAGCACGACGCTGATGCTGTAAAGAAACCAGCGCCCCACACATCGATGCGTAGGGCCGCCTTTGGGGGTGACAATCGCCGCAATCCCAAGCAGGAGCGCTGCACTCCCGAAGGCTACATGCACGGCGAGGTTTACTAAGTGTGGAGTGGTATGACCCGCCGCAAAAGTCATAGGTTATCTAACTCCTTATCCCAATATCTGAGAAAAGACCTCACTCGCCCAGCCAGTCCGCGTACGGCTTCATTGACTCGACGTGATCGAAGACAACTTTGATTGCGCCCGTGATTGGAATGGCGAGCACCAGTCCGATTGCTCCCCAGACCGCTCCCCAGAACAGCAGCGCGAGCGTGACCGCCAGCGGATTGATTTTCAGGCGGCTCCCCAGTAGCTTCGGATAGAGAACATTCAGCGCGAAAAGATGCAGGCCGACCACGCAAAACACGACCACCAACAACTCTCCGGGCTCCAGTTGCCCCAGGCCGACCAGGATCGGGGGAACCATCGCCAGCACTATGCCCAGGTACGGAACCAGGCTCAGAAAACCGCTGAGAAAGCCGATGAAGTAGAAGAACGGAACGTGCAGCAATCCGAAAATCGCCACACTCACGCCCGAAATCAGCAGTCCGATCAGGAGGTTTCCCACGATGAAGCTCTGCAACATTTTCCCGATCAGTCCAAGCGTCACGAACGCCGTGTGCCGGTGATGCAAAGGGAACAGCATTACCGTGGCGGAACGCGCGTGGCTCTGCCAGGTCAGCAAAAAGTAGGCCAGGAACGGGATGAACGACGCCGCCAGCAGGATGTCAGTCAAAGTGCCGGCCCCGTGGGTGAGCACCTCGGACCAGCTCTGCACCTGCCGCACCGGCACTACATTCGCGTCTTCGGGAGTGCCAACCACCTCGCCAGTCTTCTCGAGCCTCTCCGCCCCCTGGCGGAAGGGCTGCAGGATGGAGCGGATCTTCTGCGAATACTTCGGAACGTTGTCGGCGAAAATGAGGGCTTGGTTGTACGACGCGGTGCTGATGCCATAGAGCACCGCCAGCAGAACGACCACGCTGATCAGCGCCGCCAAGGCTCTCGGAACGTGCAAATACTCAAGCGCCTGCACGACCGGAGAAAGCATAAAACTGAGCAGAACGGCAAAGAACAGTACTGCCAGCACCGATTCGCCGTAATACGCGAACATAATGAGCAGGGCGATGCCCAGCAGCGTGAGCGACCAGTGATGCCCGGGTCGTGTTTCAGTGGTTTCCATAACTACGTTGCTTCCCCCGCTCCCGACTGGGCAACAATTCTGCCTTAGTAGCCCGGGAATTGCACCATTGGAATTGGGGTAGATGCCCGGCCCGTGGTTTTTGCCTAAAGTCGACGCGAGCGTTGCGCGTCAGACAGCCGAGACGCCCGTCGCTTCATTTGGATTGCCATCAGCAAGAAGTTTTCCGCTTCTGCCATCTACAATCAAGAGATGGATGCACCGGGGACGATCGGCCATAGGCGCATCATGGCCCTGGATGTTGGCTCGAAAAGAATCGGAGTCGCCGTTTCGGACCCGCTCGGAATCACGGCTCAGGGGTTGGAGACGATCCAGCGTCAGAACAAGCGCCGTGATCTGGAGGCTCTGGGGTTAGTGCTGGCAAGATACGACGTCCGGGAGATTGTGGTTGGGCTGCCATTGCGCTTGAGCGGAGCGGAGGGCACCCAGTCGGAAAAGATGCGCCGGTTCGCCGACGATCTCCACGCGCATTTCGGGTTGACCGTCCATCTATGGGATGAGCGCTGGACCTCGACCGAAGCCAACCGGCTGTTGCGGGAAACCGATCTTTCGATCAAGAAACGGGGGCAGGCGGTCGACCGGATGGCGGCCATTCTAATTCTTCAATCGTGGATGGGAGCGCACACCGGCCCCCGGTAGAGACGGGGCTTGCCCGTCTCTTTCGACGTTCTGACATGCTGCATGCAGGAGACGCGGCAAGCCGCGTCTCTACCCGAAAGTAGGGGCGAGCGCAGTGCGAAGCTCTGGGTTGAGGGGGAGCGCAATTAAGAGGCTAGTTCACTAATTTCGGGGAAGCGAAGGTTGCACTTCGTCAGTGCCTTGGTGAGCGCCTGTTCGATCAGATTCTCTTCGCAGTTGCGCGAGATGGCTATCTCGCTGACCAGTAAATAGCGGGCGCGCTCCAGCATCTTCTTTTCGCGGAAGGAAAGCGACTTCGCCTGGCCAAGGATCAGCAGGCTCTTCAGTACAGCGGCTACGTCGGAGAGCGACCCGGTACGCATGCGATCGGAATTTTCTTTAAACCTGTCTTTCCAGTCGGCCGCGTTAATGCATTCGCCCGAGGAGAGGTAATTCACGATCTTCTCCACTTCGCCGTTGCGAACTACGGGACGCATCCCCACGCTGTCGACGTTGGCGAACGGCACCATTACTTTTAGACTGCTGGCTGCGATCTTCAACAGGTAGAATTTCTCGACCGAGGTTCCCATGGTCCGGCTGCTGATTTGTTCGATAATTCCGACGCCGTGGTTGGGGTATACGACCTTATCGCCAATGTGGAAAACAGTACTGCCGTTCATGGAGGGGCCCTCGCCCGAGGGAAGCTGGGGAACTTCATCTAGTTTAGCCGAGCGGCGCTCCTAAGGCAATCGGGAAGCTGTGCCCAGCGGCCTGTATAACGTAAGTCATTTCGGTTGAGCAGGTTGGGCCGGTGCCTTCTTGCTGGAATCGGGACCCGCGCGCCAGTTCCCGGCGGTCGAGGGTTATAATTCCCAAAGCGATGACGGAAGAGATCAAAAAGAAACTTCGGGAAGAATTGAACACGCTCGAGCATGAACTGGCCTTCGATATCCCCAGAGAGCTTAAAAAGGCCGTGGCGCTCGGCGACCTTAGCGAGAATGCCGAGTATCACACGGCCAAGCAGCGTCAGGAATATTTGAAGGCGCGCGTCCGGCAACTCGGTCAGCGGCTCGCCGACCTGTCCCTGGTCAACATGAACAATATCCCCAAGGACAAAGTTGGCCTGGGCTCGACGGTGACGATCTTCGACGGGACCAAGAATGAAAAAATGACATACGAGTTGGTGGCCAGCGAACAGTCGGACGTAGCCGCCGGCAGGATCTCGACGACCTCGCCGATCGGACGCGCCCTGCTGAATAAAAAAGTTGGCGATACCGCCATGGTCGTCACGCCGGGTGGAAGCCGCGAAATGGAAATCCTCAAGCTCTCGACGATGCACGATCTCGCCGAAGCCAAGCTGGAAATGGAATCGAAGCCTAAGTCAGAATGATCTGCAGAGCAATGAGCTGGAGAGCGATGATCTGCACAGCCGTGATCTGCGCAGCCAAGAGTCGCGCGATATGAGTTGGACACTATGACCTGGACCAGCGGAGTCGGACGAGCCTGCGGCGTTCTGCTCGATGCTATCGTGCGCCTGCTCGCGCTCTCCCGGATCAATCCCAATGTTCTGACCCTGATGGGACTGGTAGTTAACACCTACGCCGCGTTTTTGTTTGGATACGCCAATGGCGCCAATCAACGCCGCATGTTTTTCTACGCCGGCCTGGTCATAATCGGATCGGGATTCTTCGACCTGGTGGACGGCCGGGTAGCCCGCGCCGCAAACAAGGTCACGCGCTTTGGAGGTTTTTTCGATTCCGTCGTTGACCGGTACAGCGATGCATCGCTGTTCTTTGGATTGCTGGTTTTCTACGCTCGAGGCAACCGATTCTTTTATGTTGTACTGACCGCGCTGGTCATGATCAGCGCCATCATGGTGAGCTATGCCCGCGCCCGCGCCGAGTCGCTCATTGGCAGTTGCCGCGTCGGCTTTATGGAACGTCCCGAGCGGCTGGTGCTGCTGATCATCGGCGCTCTGTTCAATGTTATGGCTCCGGTGCTGTGGGTGATTGCGGTGCTGTCGACTATCACCGTGGTCCACCGCATTATCTACACCTGGCAGCGGACCACGGAAATGGACGCGCCGGCCAGGGCTGCCTGAACGGCCGCCCGCAACGATGGAGCGACGGGCGCCCGCCCGTCCCACCGCACACTGCTCTCCCTAATCGCTCGCTCATCGGACTCCATTTCTTCGAGTGCTTGCTGAGGGAACGGGATAATGCAACTCAGTTCTTTCCAGCTTCCCAAATTCTTTTTCCGTTGCCTGCGTGTGCAAGTCAGCTAGACTCACCACGTGTACCCGGTACCGGCGATAAAGCCAGCAGGCTGGCTCGCGACAATGATTCTGTTCGGGGTTCCTGCCTCGGTTTTCGCGCTCCTATTTCATTGGCTAGGGCCGGGTCTGTTGCAACGAAGGACCTCATGGTGGGGCATTTTCCACCTGGTGCTCGTTTTGCCGCTTGCCATCATGTTGGCCGCAGCCCTGTTAGCCGCGACTGCAGATCTGCGTTCTGTTTCCTGGAAGAGCCTCCAACAGCGACTGCGCCTCTCCGTTCCCGGGGGCACAGTTTGGCTCTGGGCAGCGGCGCTCTCCGGGTTTATGTACGGGGGTACTTGGGCAGATCTCTTTGCCATTACCGTGGCATGGTTCGCACTATGGAAAGAGCAGTCGCGAAAGTTAGTCTTCATTGCGATTCTGCTGGGGACACTCGTCAAACGTAACGCTGCAATCTTTCAACCCGCGCTTCAGTCTGTAAGATTCTTTGATACTCCCGGGTTCTACAGCGAGTTCTTCAGCCATTTTGGTCCGCACGATTTCATGGGCCTCTCTTTGCACGGGGCCTGGTGGATTCCTGTCTACTATGCCGTCGTGATGCTGGTGTGCAACATCGGCGGGGAGGAACTGTGGTGGCGCGGTTATGTCCTGCCACGACAGGAACTGGCATTCGGCAGGGCTGCGTGGGTTGTCCATGGCATCTGTTGGTCAGCTTTCCACCTCTTCATGCAGCCGACTCTCTGGGACACCGTCCGGATGGCAATTACAGGTCTCGCGCTTTCTTTTGTTGCACAACGTACCAAAAGCACGTGGCCGGGCATCGTCGGCCACAGCTTCGGCAATTTACCCTTCTTCTTAAGCCTGGTTAAGGGTGTCATTTCCCAGTAAGGTCGTTCTGAGTTTTCCGCAGCCTGCTAGACTAATTTCCGCGACGTTACGCGGAGTCTTCGAGTGCCAACCAATCCTGTTCTAGTCGTTCACGGCGGTGCCTGGGCCATTCCCGACGATATGGTCGAGGCGCACCTGAACGGTGTGCGCAAGGCTGCTGTTGCCGGATGGCGCGCGCTGGAACGCGGCGGCTCGGCTCTCGACGCGGTCGAAGAAGCCGTGGTTGTTCTCGAAGACGACGAGACGTTTGACGCTGGCCGGGGCAGTTTCCTGAACCGCGACGGCAAAGTGCAACTTGACGCCTTCATCATGGACGGCTCGACGCTGCGCGGTGGTGGCGTCGGTTGCGTGGAGCGCCTGCGCAATCCGGTTCGCGCCGCCCGGAAGATTCTTAGCGACAGTCCACACGTCTATTTCGTCGCCGAGGGCGCCGAGCGCTTTGCCGCCGAACACGGCATCGCTCTTTGCCGAAATGAAGACCTCGTCATTCCCAGAGAAGTCAAGCGCTTGCGCGAATACCAGGCGCAGGTCTCAAACGGCGGCAACGACCTGTTCGCACCCACCATCTCTCACGATACTGTCGGAGCCGTCGCGCTCGACCGCGATGGCAATATCGCGGCTTCGACCTCAACCGGGGGCACGCTCAATAAGGCTCCGGGGCGTCTCGGCGACTCTTCGCTGATCGGCTGCGGCTGCTATGCCGACAATCTCAGCGCGGCCGCTTCCACCACCGGATGGGGCGAACCCATCATGAAGCTGGTCCTGGCGAAGTGGGCGGCGGATCGCGTCGAATCCGGCAGCCTGCCCGAGTGGATCGCGCAGGAAGCGATGAACTACCTGAAGCAGCGGCTGAACGGCCATGGGGGGATCATTCTGCTGGATGTCCTGGGACGCTTCGGAATTGCGCACAACACTCCGCGGATGGCTTGGGCGATTCGTACTGTGGACAAGCAAGAGGCTGGAATCACTCGAAACGGTTGAAGCGTGAGCCTTGGAATTTGAACACCGAGAACTGAGAACCGTATTCTAGAATTCCACATGAGCTCGTAGGCCCGGTACCACTACCGGACCCCGGTCGCGGTTATAACCAGGGTTGACGATGTACTGCACTCCGGGAGCGATATAGATTCCGCGCCAAACGTGTGCTGTGTAATACGATTCAACGATGTTCTCGCGCCCATAGTTCAACTTTCCATCGCCCAGCAAAAAGCCCCTCCCGCCGTCCACCAAGTAGATCTGGTGATCCTTCTTGATGCCGTTCGATACGAAAGCGATGCCCGCGCGGTCCTGCTTACGATGCCATTGCGCGCCCTTCACCCCTACTCCCTCGTCGAGGGTCGAATCAATCTCGGTGTAGGCAAATGACTCGGTTCTTCCGTCGTCCCATCCCCAGCGGGCGAATGCTGTGACATTCCGCGTAAGATTTTGTTCCACGTTGAGGCCGAAGCCATATTTGCGGGTGATGTGCCACGGGTGATGAGTGATATCTGGAACAAGGACTAAGCCTTCTTTGAACTGAGCAACCGCATCGCGGTAGATGCCCATATTGGCGTAGTTGGTGTACGCGAGCAACCGCACGACTCCGGACTTTTTCGGTATGACGCCGTGGCGCAACTCGTATTCCCAATTTTCCGCGTGAACTTGCCACGGCCGCCACACCAGATCAATTCCGTTCGCGACCTTTGGCATGAGCGCCTCGGCGAAGCGGAAACCCCAGTTGCGGTCCTCGTAATCTGCCACGATGCCCACGGTATAGCCGCGCGTATCGGCGGCATAGTCCCAGGCGCCGTTGTTGTCCACGGACCAGTTGTTGAATTGAAAATGCGTATCACTGCCTACCGAATTCAGATCGAAGAAGTCGGGCATGCTGAACTTGCCGAAGCGAATTTCCAGGCGACGCCGCGGCAATTCGTCGAACAGTGACAGAAAGGTGCGCTGGTTCTCAATCTTATCCTTACTCAACGCGAACACCTTGTGGATCATGCCGCGTCCGAGGTACGGGGCTTTGCTCAACGACGGATTGCGCACGATGTCCAGATCCGTATTCCCGGCCAAGCCGAGGCCGGTGCTGAGCGCCTGGCCGCCAGCTTCTTCGATGTCCACCAGAAGCTCGGTGGAGTTGTTGAGCCGCACGCCGGTGTAGAGCGTCATCACTCGCGAAGTGGCTTTCTCATACCGAGGACTGAGACTGTTCGGTCCGCTGTAGTCGGCGTGAAAGTCGGGATGAGTCTGGAAAATGAAGTTGATCTGGCCGGAGAGCCAGAACCGCGTGTCCTTGAAATGCGGGAGCATCGATTCGGGATCGGTAATGGTGGTGTCGGGTGCCTTGGCAGGATCGTCCGCATCTGCAGGGGGAGTGGCGTTCTTTGAAGTTGGAGTTGGAGTGGGTGCATCAGGCTGCTTCGCGTATGCCGGAATTATGTATGTCGCGATAACCAGCAGCCATAGCGCAGCCAACAGAGTCGTTGCAGCTCTCGATTTGCGATTTCGCTTTCCCATTTCCTCCGTAGTCCAATCCATTAGTAGTATGCGCTTAGTTGATTGAGGGAAAGTGATAGTTGCGGTGCGAGTCGGAATGTCAGCTCCCCATGACTCGCTCCCATTGGATTCGGAGCTGACGCTTGCCGTCGTTGTCGGTGACCACGACCCAGCTCATGCGAAGTTTCCGTCCGCCGTTGTTGTCCGATTGCCAGGAAGCAGCATCCTTGTGCTGGATTGCACGGCACTGAACCACTCGTGCGAGCTGCATCGTCGCCATCGCCGTCGATTGCGCGAGTGCACACGTGCAGGTCATTTTCTTTCCCTCCTTTCATAGATTTCTCAACCTTGCTCTCACTTCACCGCGCGTGTTGACCAAATGCGCCCGCTAAATCCAGCACGTGATAGGCCACGAGCAACATCATCAGGATCAGATAACCACGCAGCATCATCAGCGAAAGCTTTACGCTGGCAGTTATCGGCATCGTTCCGAGCCTGGACGTATCAATTTTTGTTTCTCGTACATCATCCAGCGGATGCACGACTAGAAAGTGGTCTTCTGGAACCTCTGAGACCGCAGTCGGACGCAAAACATCAAGCATGCTCATGAGTGCACCTCGTTTCTCCCCTAATTGGGAAACAGTCTCGGGGCGGCTACCTGGGCCGCCAGAATGAGTGAGAGGACGAAAAGGACGACGATGATGGTCCAGTTCACCCAGTTATTCCAGCGTTTGTTGGCGAATTGCTCGCCCAGCATCTGCTTATCGTTGAGTAGCAACTGCAGGAAAATGATGGCCGAGGGCAGCATGATCCCCGCCAGCGCCTGCACGCCCAGAATGATCAGCTGCAGTGGAACTCCGGGGATCAGCACAATCGCCGCCGCCGCGCCTACACACAACACATACGTCACATAGAAGCCGCGCGCCTTTTTTACCGGCATATCCAGGCTGTGCGGCCATCCCTTTACCTCGCCGTACGCCCATGCGCTCGAGAGCGAGATCGCGGTTGTCCCCAGAACGGCCGCGTTGATCATCAGCAGCAAAATGGCGCTGCGCACCACTTCTCCGGAAAACACGTGCAGATCATTTGCCATCTGCGCCGGATCGGAAAACACGATTCCGTGCATTTTGGCCGAGCTACCTGCGATCATCATGCAAGCCGCAACCACAATGGTGAAGACCGCGCCGAGGAAAGTGTCCAATTGCGCCCACTTCACGTCCGCAAAGCGCAAGCGCTTGTCGGCGATGCAACTTTGCTGGAAAAACAGTTGCCATGGCGCGATCGTCGTTCCTACGGTGGCGACGATCAGAAAAACCAGACTAGCGGTCAGACCGCCTACCGGGATCCCCGGTACGAGCGTGTTGTAAGAAAGCTCCGCAAACGAGGGGCGCAACTTGATCGCGAGAAAAACCCACACCAGGTCAAGCAGACAAAGAAATACCGTCACCCGTTCCCAGCGCCGGTAGCTGCCGGTAAGGACCATCATGGTGAGCCCAACTGCAGCCAGCGGCACTCCTAGCTTGGGAGCGATGTTCATGTGACTCAATGCCAGCGAGATGGCGGCGAACTCGGTTACCAGAGTGAGGAAGTTGACTAGTTGCAGATCCACCAGCGAGAACAGCCCCCACCAGCGGCCGAAGCGCTGGTAGATCATCGCCGCATGGCCCTTCCCAGTCGCGATCCCAAGTCTGACGACCATCTCCTGGATGAAATAAGTCACTGGCAGCAGCAAGAGCAGCAGCCAAAGTAGCCGCGTGCCGTACTGGGCTCCTGCCTGGACGTATGTCGAAACGGCCCCCGCATCGTTGTCGGCTTCCATGACGATCAGGCCGGGACCGAAAACCACGAGGAAGGTCATCAGGCGATACAGCCATTTGCTACGGACGACACGGCCACGGAGCGGAAGCTGGGTTTCTGCATTTACATTGGAATCGAGCAAAACTTCTTCCTGCATGGTTGATCTCCCGGACGCGATCAGGGCCACGATAGTGTGCACATCCGTGGGGGTCCCACGCAGTGTTGCGCCTGCGGCCGGAATAATTCCGAGCATAGCGACACAGCTGATCGCGTTCTTGTCTTAGTTTTTCGGGGATGGAAGAAGCAGAAGTGAACCGACAGGGGAGGAGTAAGGCCGCTATCGTCTCACGTCTACTGCTTCCATCCAGCGGGCCGCCAGCTCGGAGGCTCGTCGATTTGGTTTTTCATATACCTCGTTTGCATCTTTGCGTAGCCGGCGGACAGGGTGTATTTGCAGTCCACTGCCGCACTGACTTTATTTCGTATACCATAGGGGGGTATACCACGGTCAAGGAAAAAATGCATACGGTCGAAGAAAAACCCAAGCTCATTCTCAGAATCAAACGAATCAAAGGTCAAATCGCAGCCATCGAGCGCGCGCTGGAAGCTGATGAAGATTGTTCCGACTTGTTGCAGCTAATCACGGCCGCGCGCGGCGCCATGAACGGGTTAATGGCGGAATTGCTCGAGGGCCACGTTCGGTTTCACGTCATCGATCCGAAGCAGAAGATCAGTTCCGAGCAGGCTCTCGCGGCCGACGAACTCATTGATATTGTGCGCTCGTACCTGAAGTGATCGCTTGCTCGCCGCGCGTGCAGAGCGGGGCTGCGCGTATCGGGCTTAATGCCTCGGCCCAGTGCAGAAAGGACATTCCCAAAAATAAAAAGGACAGCCCGGAGCCCCCCAAGGCCGTCCTGATAAACCCTCCCGGTTAGAAGGGCCACTGGCATCACGATAGACTCGCGAGATTGCACGAATATTGCAATTTCGTGAAAGTCCGATGAATTCGGTTCGGTCGTGCAAGGCGTCGTCACAGCCGTTTGGGCGCTGCGAATCATCGCGCGGCCGCTGTTATAGTGATCGGTAGAGGAATGATGCCCCGCAAGACAGAGCAATCCCGCAAACTGCAGAGGCGCGCTGAACAGTTCATTCCCGGAGGGGTGAACTCCCCGGTGCGCGCTTTCCGTGCGGTGGGAGGCGATCCCCTGTACATCGTGCGCGGCCAGGGTTCGCACATTTGGGATGCGGATGGCAACGAGTATGTCGACTACATCGGCTCGTGGGGACCGCTCATCCTCGGGCATGCGGCGCTCACAGTCGTCGAGGCAGTGATCTCGGCGGCGCGTAAGGGCACCAGCTTCGGAGCCTCCACTCCCGCCGAAGCGGATCTTGCTGAGCTGGTGATTTCCGCCTTTCCGCACATGCAAAAAGTTCGCTTTGTAAGTTCGGGCACCGAAGCGACCATGTCGGCCATCCGCCTGGCGCGCGCCTATACGAAGCGCAAATATATTGTGAAGTTTGAGGGCTGTTATCACGGACACGCCGACGCTTTGCTGGTGAAAGCTGGATCAGGCGTGGCCACGCTGGGCATTCCGGGCTCGGCAGGGGTTCCGGAAGAATTCACGCAATTCACGCTGGCGCTGCCCTACAACGACATCTGCGCGCTCGATCAAGCGTTCGAAAAATTCAAGCATCAGATCGCGTGCGTCATCGTGGAGCCAGTCGTCGGCAACATGGGATGCGTGCCTCCTTCTCGCGGATACCTCGAAGCTCTGCGCGCCATTACGTCGCACGACAAGGCCCTGCTGGTTTTCGACGAAGTGATGACCGGATTTCGCCTGGCCTATGGCGGTGCGCAGGAAGTCTATGCGATCCAGCCCGATCTGACGACAATGGGCAAAATCATAGGCGGAGGTTTACCTGTTGGCGCGTATGGCGGGCCGAGCGAAATCATGGATCTGGTTGCGCCGCTTGGTCCGGTGTACCAGGCCGGAACGCTCTCTGGGAATCCTCTGGCGATGGCGGCCGGTTACGCCGCGCTGCGTTACTTGCGAGAGCATAAGGATGTCTACTCGAGACTCGACAAGCTGGCCGCCGAAGTGGTGTCCGGCGTAGCCGCTGCAGCCAACGATGCCGGTGTGACCATGTGCTGTAACCGGATCGGCTCCATGTTTACCTGGTTTTTCGCGCCAGGCCCTGTCACCGACTGGACTTCGGCCGCCACGTCCGACACCGAAGCCTTCGGCCGTTTCTTCCGAGCGATGCTCGAAAACGGAATCTACCTTCCGCCTTCGCAGTTCGAAGCGGCGTTCATCAGCGCGGCCCACACCGAACAAGATCTGCAACAGACCATCGCCGCCGCGAAGCAGGCGTTTGCGGCGGTGCACGCGTAGAACAAGCGGTCAGTTCTCAGTTCTCAGTTCTCAGTTCTCAGTTCTCAGTTCTCAGTTCTCAGTTCTCAGTTCTCAGTTCTCAGTTCTCAGTTCTCAGTTCTCAGTTCTCAGTTCTCAGTTCTCAGTTCTCAGTTCTCAACTTCCTGCGACACCTGCGATTCTTTTTGGTTGCCTGCTTCTTTTTTTTTCTCCGGGCCTGGGAATGGAAGTGACTCGTGCTTCGAACTGAGAACTGAACTCAGAAGTCCTATCCAAACTGCTAAAATCTCCCTTCGCTCCCGAGGACCTCATGTCCAAAATCCAGCGCGCCATTCTTAGCGTCACCGACAAATCCGGACTTGAAGAGTTTGCACACAAACTCGTCGCCTTCGGCGTGGAGTTGGTTTCGACCGGAGGCACGGCGAAACTGCTGCGCGACTCCGGCATCCCCGTAAAAGATATTTCCGAGCTGACCGGCTTTCCTGAAATGCTTGACGGGCGCGTCAAGACCCTGCATCCGATGGTGCACGGGGGCATTTTGCATCGCCGTGAAGACAGCGGCCATCGCGCGGCCGTTGCCGAGCATGGCATCCCGGCCATCGACATGGTGGTGGTCAATCTGTACGCGTTCGAGAAGACCGCCGCCAAGCCGGGAGTGCATTTCGAGGAGGTGGTTGAAAATATCGATATCGGCGGCCCTTCGATGATTCGTTCGGCGGCGAAAAATTTTCAGGATGTCGCGGTCGTCACTTCGCCCACCGATTACGCCGCGATCACCGAGGAGATGGCCTACTCGGGCTGCACGCTGTCCAGGGAAACGAAGTGGCGGCTGGCGCAGAAAGCGTTTGCGATGACTGCCGCCTACGATTCCGCTATCGCCTCGACCCTCGAGCGGGTGGGCGCCGACTTTACTTTGCACGCACCGGAAGGCTTTCCCCGAAATCTTCGGTTGTCGTTTCAGAAGAAAATAGATCTGCGTTACGGAGAGAATCCGCACCAGAGCGCCGCGATGTATGCGGACGGTTCGGGCGCGGGCGTGGCGAATGCGCATCAGGTCCAGGGCAAAGAGCTTTCGTATAACAATATTGTCGATCTGCAGGCTGCATGGGATCTGGCGCAAGAGTTTGACGAGCCGGTCTGCGGCATTATCAAACACACAAACCCGTGCGGAACCGCCACCGGCAAGACGCTCGCCGAGGCTTACGTGCGGGCGCTGGAGTGCGATCCGGTCTCAGCGTTTGGCGGAGTGATCGGAGTGAACCGCATCGTGGATGCGGCGGCCGCTCACGAGATGGCCAAACTTTTCCTCGAGGTGATCGCCGCTCCCGCATTCGACGAAGGCGCGAAAGCAGCTTTTGCGTCGAAAAAGAGCCTGCGGCTGGTCGAAGTTCCTGCGGGACAACAAGCCTGGGTGCTGAAAAACATTTCTGGAGGCATGCTTGTGCAGGAATCCGATCTGCACAAACTGGCTGAAGCTGATCTGAAAGTTGTTACCAAGCGGCCGCCGACGCCGGAAGAAAAACGGGCGCTGCTTTTCGCGTGGAAGGTTTGCAAGCACGTGAAGTCGAACGCCATTCTCTATGCTCGCGATGGGCAAACGGTGGGCGTCGGCGCCGGACAAATGAGCCGCGTCGATGCGTGCAAGCTGGGTGCAATGAAGGCGCAGCTGCCGCTGAAGGGGACGGTGGCTGCCTCTGATGCCTTCTTCCCCTTCCCGGATGGTGTCGAGGAGATCGCCAAAGCGGGGGCTACCGCTATTATTCAGCCCGGCGGTTCGGTGCGCGATCAGGAGGTCATCGAAGCCGCGGACCGGCTGGGGCTCGCTATGATCTTCACAGGAGTAAGGCATTTCAGGCATTAGGTGTGTGTGGAAGCGGGGCTCGGCCCCGCTTGGGCGGGGCACAGCCCGTCACTACAAAACTCACGGCCACGCATTTCCGGGAGCCGCTCTTACTCTTCTTGACGTTAACTTGACATTAACCGCCCATAAGCCCCTGTACCATGGCTTGATGCCACTCTGCGCTTTGTCCCCAACGAAAGGCCTGCGAAATGTAGAATAAGAAAATCCGAGTAGCTGCGGATCGGCATCCAGCGGATCGGCATCCAAATGGATGTGTTGCAGGAATTTACTGGTTTGCAGGATTTTTCATGAAAAAACAGTTGTGGATAGTTAGTGCCGTTCTTACAGGGTCTTTCTTACTGGCCCAGACCGAGTCCGCTCGCGCCGCCAATCCCCCGGCGGCTGCTGGCACGCAAACCACCACCAAGGGCACGACGCCGGACCGCGCCGCGGCCTACTACCATTTCGCGCTCGCGCACATGTACGAGGAACAAGTGGCGACTTACGGCCGCAGCGAATTGGCGAACAAAGCCATCGAGGAATACCGCGCCGCCATCGATGCGGATCCGACGTCCGCGTACTTAACCTCGGGCCTAGCCGAACTCTATGCCAAGACGGGGCGCATTCGCGACGCTGTCGTCGAGGCGCAGGACATCATCAAAAAGAATCCCAATAATCTCGAAGCCCGCCGCCTGCTCGGAAGGATCTATCTGCGCTCGCTCGGCGACATGCAGGCGGGCAGCGGCTCGGAGAGCGTGCTGAAACTGGCGATCGAGCAGTACGAGCAGATCATCCGCCTGCAACCCGACAGCATGGACGACCACCTGCTTCTCGGGCGCCTATATCGCCTGAACAACGATCTGCAAAAGGCGGAAAGCGAATTCAAGACCGCGGTAAAGCTCCAGCCGGATTCCGAAGAGGCGGTCACGACTCTGGCCTATCTCTACAACGAACTGGGCGACACGGCTCGCGCCACTCAGGTGCTCAGCTCGGTGCCGAACGCAGAGCGCTCAGCCAAGCTCTATTCGGCGCTTGGCTATACCTACGAGCAGCAAAAGCAATACAAGAACGCGGTTGAGGCGTATCGCCACGCGATTGAACTGGATCGCGACAATCTGGATGCCATTCGAGGCCTCGCTCAAAACCTGCTGAATGACGGCCAGGCCGATGCTGCTCTTGAACAATACAAAGTGATCGCAGACGCGAATCCAGAAGATGCGCAAACCTACGTTCGCATCGCCGAAATCTACCGGAAGCAGGGCAAGTTCGATCTCGCGCTCGATAATCTTAAAAAAGCCGGGTCCATGGTGCAGGACTCGGTCGAAGTTCCATACAACATTGCCTCCATCTACCAGGCGCAGGGTCGTTACGACGAAGCGATTCCCATTATGCGCGACTTGCTGAAGAAGTCGGAGAAGTCCGACGGCAAGTACTCGAACGGTGAGAGGAGCAATCGGGCGGTGTTTCTGGAGAGACTGGGTACGATCTACCGCGACCAGGGAAACAATCAGGCCGCCAACGAGATCTTCCGCCAGATCATTGCCCTGGGCGGCGATGAGAACATCGAGCGCGGGTATCAGCAAATCATCGATACCTGGCGCGAAGCTAAGGAGTGGCAGAAGGCCACCGATGCCGCCAAAGAAGCGGTTCAGAAGTTGCCTGGCAGCCGCGACTTGAAGCTGGTGCTGGCGTCGCAACAGGCGGATATGGGGGAGGCCGACAAAGCTCTAAAGGACGTCCGCACGATGTTGAAGGGCAATGCCAACCCTGACGATCGGCAGGTTTATATCGCCCTGGCCCAGATGAATACGCGACTGCGCCGGTTCAGCGACGCCGAGCAGGCGCTCGACAAGGCCGAGCAGTTGGCGACTAAGGCGGACGACAAGGAGTACGTCTGGTTTCTCCGCGGCTCGACTTTTGAGCGTGAGAAGCGCTATGCCGAAGCGGAAGAACAGTTCAAGAAGGTGCTGGCCAGCGATTCGGAGCATGCTTCGGCGCTAAATTATCTGGGCTACATGCTGGCCGATCAGAACACGAAGCTCGAAGAGGCGCTCGGATACATCAAGCGCGCCGTGGATCTCGATCCCGCTAACGGCGCCTATCTCGATTCCATCGGCTGGGCGTACTTCCGGCTGGGAAAATACGAGTTGGCGGAAGAGAACCTGCTGAAGGCTTCGCAGAAAATCAATACCGATCCCACCGTGCACGATCACTTGGGCGACCTGTATCAGAAGACCGGACGCCTCAAGCTGGCCGCGACCCACTGGGAGCGCGCTCTCAATGAGTGGAATCGTACAATTGCCGCGGAAGTCGATCCGGCAGATCAGGCGCGGGTGCAGAGGAAGCTGGATTCCGCGAAGATGAAACTGGCCAGGGAAGAGGGCGCGAAGCAGTAGATGTGTCCGTTTCCGGTTCTCGATTCACAGTCTACGCTATGTGAAGACGGCTATGTTAAGACGCCGCAAGATTCTTCTGACTAAGCCCTCGAAACCGTTAACCACCAAGGCCACGAAGGTACACGAAGGAAATGCGTGAGACCAAAAGCCTTCGTGGTCCTTCGTGTCCTTGGTGGTTCAAGCCCTTTGGGGATGCATTGTGAAACTGACCCACTACTAGGAATCCACAATGCTAGACTTTCTCCATGCTCGCCGACTATGCGGTGCGCGTAGAAGACTCCCGCGGCCGCCGCCATCCCGAGCCGCCGCATCCCTACCGCAACGACTTTCAGCGCGACCGTGATCGTGTCGTCCATGCCCGCGCTTTTCGCCGGCTGGAAGCGAAGACGCAGGTTTTCACGCGCCGTTACTCCGATCATTTCCGCAATCGGCTGACTCACACGATTGAGGTCGCGCAGATCTCGCGCACCATCGCCGCGCAACTTGGACTGAACACCGATCTGGCGGAGGCGCTCGCCCTGGTGCATGACCTCGGCCACCCTCCTTTTGGCCACTCCGGAGAAAAAGCGCTCGACACCGCCATGCGTCAGCACGGGCTTTCGTTCGATCACAATCTGCACGCGCTTCGCATTGTCGAAGACTTCGAGTTGCGTTACGCCGCCTTCCGCGGGCTGAATCTGACCTTTGAAGTCCGCGAGGGAATCATCAAGCACTCGCACGATTACAACGTCAAAGACCACCCCGAACTCGCCGAATATCTACTCGATCAGCGCCCGCCGCTCGAAGCGCAGCTCATCGACCTTACCGACGAAATTGCCTACAACACTGCCGATCTCGATGATGGCTACGAAGCGCGGTTGCTCACGGTCGAGCAGATTGCGGACACCGTGGATCTTTTCAAACGCCGTTACAGCGATGCAAAGAGCGGGTACCCGAATGCCGCCGAGAAGCTGGTCTTTAACGAAGCGTTGAAAAGCATCTTTGACGGATTTGTCGGAGACCTGATTACGAATACGGCGCAACGAGTGAAGGCGGCAGGCGCGCATTCTCTGGACAATGTCCGCCACCACCATGAGCGGCTAGTCGCGTTCAGTCCGTCCATCGAAGAGCAGCGCCGTGGCTTGAAAGACTTTCTCTACGAAAATCTTTACTACAGCCCGGCGCTCGCGGCGGAGAAAGAAGATGCCGAGCGCATCACTGGAGAGCTCTTCGCCCACTGGATGGAGGAACCCGACGATCTGCCGCGCAGCTACCGCGAAAAAGCCGCGCAGGAACCGCTGCCCCGCGTCATCTGCGACTACATCGCGGGGATGACCGACCCCTTCATCTATCAGCAGTACGAGAAGTATTGTTGCGTCTAGGGTGTTAAGCCCGCTGGACAGCCGGGGGCGGCTGTCCCTACGCGGGTTTCGGTGGGAAAGGCAACTTACTTTGCGTATGTGATCCGGTAAATCACGCCCGCGGCGTCATCGCTCAAATACATTGCGCCGCCTTCTCCGAACACAATCCCCACCGGACGCCCCATCCATCGGCCTTTCTTCGCTTCGCCCGGCGCCAGCCACCCGGTAATGAAATCTTCCGCACTGCCCTGGGGCTGGCCTTTGTCGTCGAGTTTCACGCGCACGACTTTGTATCCGGTCGGAACGCTGCGATTCCACGATCCATGAAAGGCGACGAAGACGTTGTTCCGGTACTCGGCGGGGAACTCCGACCCTTCATAAAAGGCCAGCCCCAACGGGGCGGAGTGGGCCTGCATCTGGACCTTGGGCTCGATCGCTTGCTGGCAGCGATTGTCCCCAGGCTTCGTGAAGTTTGAATCGGGCACGCGGTCGCCATAGCAATAGGGCCAACCGGCATCGCCACCATCTTTCCCCAGATCGTAGATTGTTTCCGGCGGCAGATCGTCTCCCAGCCAGTCGCGCCCGTTCACAGTGACCCAAACGGTGTCTGTCTTCGGATTTACCGCCAACCCCACGGCATTGCGCAGGCCTTTCGCGAAGATCTTCTGGCCGCTGCCATCGGGATTGAATTCCATCACGGCCGCTCGCCGCGCGTCCTTTTCGATGCAGACGTTGCAACTCGAGCCGGCAGAAACGTACATCTTGCCGCCATGAAACACGATGCTGCGCGTCGAGTGCCCGCCACTGCCGGGCAAATCGGCGAGCGCTTTCGGATTAGACGCTCGCAGGTTGGCCTCGTCCCAGTCATAGCGGCGAACCTTGTCGTTCTCGGCAACGTACAACTTGCCTTCGTAAAACGCGAGCCCGTGCGGCTCATTCAGCCCGTCGAGAACGGTCAATGTCCGCTCGGCCTTACCCGCGTGTTTGGGATCGGGAAGCGCGACTACCTTGCCCTCTCCAGATTCGCTGACCAGCAGGACGCCTCCCGGACTGAAGGCCATCATGCGCGCGCCGTCGACTTCTTCGGCAAAAACTGAGATGCGGAATCCCGGCGGCGCTTTCAGTCGCGCGAGAGCAAAGGGAGCTTTCTCAGCCTGAGTCAGGTCGGCCTGAACAAGGAATGCGAGCAAAAGGGGAAGCAGAGCAAACGATGGTCGTCGCATAGCTATCTAGGATCGATTCGTCGCGTAAATCGCTTCAGAATTTAGCGGCGCCTCCATTCATTATTCTCAATGTCCGCCGGAAGAAAAATGTCTGCACGCAGTTTTTATATCGGTTCCCGCCAAAATTACCGCTAGACGCGGTGAGGCGGAGGGGAACGATGAGATACAATATGTATGAAAATAAAGCACTTGCATTCTACCGTCAAAACCGGGGCATTTGGCATCCAAACTGTTTATAGAAATGCAGGCCCGCGGTAGGGGGCCGGTTTTTTAAGGCAAGCTTTTTGAAGCATCTGTTGCGTCGGTGCTTGCCTTCCTGTTAAACGACGCATCAAAAATAAGCGCCCAAAGGCGTTTGGAGTGGGTTTCCCGCTCCCCACACTTGGAGGAAGTTAAAATGAAAAACCGCACCATCTTCGCTCTGCTGCTGGCCGTAGTCCTGGCCATGCCAGTTTTTGCGCAAGATAATTCCACTCCCCAGACTCAGCCTACCCAGAGTCAGCCTTCGACCCAATCGGCGACCCAAACGACCAGCCGGGATACCGCCACCGGCAAAGAGCCCCTGCAACCGGAGACCCGCGAAGGCTTTTGGGGTCACATGAATCCATTCGCGCGCAAGAAATACGTTGCGCGTCAGACCCAGCCGATCCGCGACCGCATTAACGAACTCGATGAACTGACCGCCTCCAACAGCAAGGCGATCAAGGACACCGATTCCCGCGCGCAGCAGGGAATTCAGCTCGCGTCCTCGAAGGCGAACGAGGCGGATCAGCATGCCATCGACGCAGGCAACAGGGCGCAGGCGGCGCAGCAGACCGCGCAACAGGCCCACACCCGTCTGAACACGGTCGAGCAGGTGGTCACCAACATCGATCAGTATCAGCCGACGACCCAGACCGAAATCCTTTTCAAGCCCGGACAGACGGTGCTGAGCCAGAACGCCAAGACTGCTCTCGATGAAATGGCTACCCCGCTGAAGAGTCAGCGTGGTTACGTCGTCGAAGTACAGGGCTTTTCTTCCGGCCATGGACAGGTGGCGATCTCGAACTCGCAGAAGATGGCGGAGTCGGTGGTCCGCTACTTGGTGCTGAACCATGACATTCCGGTCTACCGGATTTACCTGGTCGGCATGGGTAATGCCCCGGTCCCAGCTGCAACGGCCTCCACGGGCGAAGCCAAGCCGAAGCGCATCACAGGTGGCCGCGTTGAAATCAGCCTCCTGAAGAACAATCTGGAGCAGCTTGCTTCGACGGGTACCGCTCCGACGCCGTCTCAGGATGTACAGCCGAAGTAGTAGCACCAGGTAGTCCCTCCCTCCCCTGAAGCCTCCCGTGAAAACGGGAGGCTTTTCCATTTTGCGGAGCGGAGCTACGCCCCTTTTCGGATGGGGCAAAGCCCCGTCGCCACACAACTTTTCCACACAATTATTGAGCCCGGCATCGTGTTATCCTCCAACGCGACATGGAAACTCTGTCCTACTTTCGCACGCCTTCGCCCGTCGGCCGCCTATTTCTTGCTGCTACCACAAAAGGTCTGGTGCGACTGGAATTCGAGGCCCGCATGCAGAGGTTGAATGCCGATTCGATCGAGCTGCGGGAGTCCAAGCCAGACCTCGCGCCCTATCTCCGGGAACTCGACGATTACTTCGCGGGCGAGCGACGCGAATTCTCCCTCCCGCTCGATCTTCGCGGAACCGCGTTCCAACTCGCATGCTGGCGTGCGCTGCTCGAAATCCCATACGGCGAGACCCGCAGCTATCGCGACATAGCTCAAGCCATTGGCCATCCGCACGCCTACCGCGCGGTGGGCATGTCGAACAACCGGAATCCAATCGCCATAGTGGTCCCTTGCCACAGGGTGATTGCATCGAGCGGTTCGCTGTGCGGCTACGGCGGCGGTCTCGACATCAAGCGCAAGCTGCTCGATCTTGAGCAGGGCAGTTTTCGTCTCTCGCTAGGGATCGGCGCATAGTATCCCCGGTAGAGACGCGGCTTGCGGCGTCTCGGGCCGTGTCTACCTCCGCGTCCAAAGAAAGACGGGGCGAGCCCGTCTCTACATACGGGCGTTCGGCGGAATTCCTGTACACTAGCCGCCATCTTCACTGTGAACGCCCCGGGCTCATCTACGACATCCACCATCCGCAAGGCTAGCCTGTTCTATTTCGTTTTCGTGATGTTCTCCTACACCACCGGAGGCCCCTTCGGACTGGAAGCGATGGTCACTACCAGCGGTCCCGGCATGACCCTGCTTTATCTCCTGCTGATCCCGCTGTTTTTGTGCGTCCCGGTGTCACTCGTTACCGCCGAGCTCACCACTGCCATGCCAGTCGAAGGCGGCTTCTATCGCTGGAGCCGCGCCGCCTTTGGAGATTTTGTGGGATTCCTCGCGGGATGGTGGAACTGGTGCGCCTCGTTCCTTCTCGGCGGGTCATATGCTGTGCTCTTTACCGATTACCTGACTTTCTATTTCCCTGGGATCACCGGCTGGAAGCATTGGCTCGTTTCCTTCGCGCTGATTGCGTTCGTCACCTGGATCAACATTCTTGGTATTCAGATGGTCGGCAAAACCGCAACAGTTCTTGAATTGTTCATGTTTATTCCCGTGATCGCCATGGTCGTGCTCGGACTCGCCAAGTGGCATCACAATCCGTTTGTGCCGCTGGTCCCGCCCAACCAGCCTTTTTTCAAAGTGTTCGGCGTGGGTCTCGCTCTCGCCATTTGGCTCTACTCCGGATACGAACAGCTTTCCTCTGTCGCCGGGGATGTAGAGAACCCACAGCGAACCTATCCGCGCGCGCTCGCCCTGGTCATTCCGCTTTCCATCGCGACGTACTTTCTGCCGCCATTCGCTGCGCTGGCCGCGCTCGGCAACTGGGAACAATGGAAAGATGGATACTTCTCCACTGCCGCTCTGCTCATCGGCGGTCCCTGGCTCGGCAACCTGATGACGATCGCCGCCATGGTCGGCAATGTGGCGCTGCTCAACAGCACCATGCTCACCGCCACGCCCATGCCCTTCACGCTTGCCGAAGACGGATACCTGCCGCAGTTCCTGACGCGCCGGCATCCGCGCTATGGCACGCCGTGGATCGCGATTCTGATCTCCGCGGCCATCTATGCGTCGCTGGCGTTGCACTCGCTCGGCGAGTTGATCAGCATTTATGCCTGGTTGCGTGGCGCTACAACTGTGTTGACCGTGCTCTCTGCCTGGGGGCTGCGCCGCAAACGGCCCGATTTGCCGCGCGCTTTCCGCGTCCCTGGTGGCAACCTCGGCCTCCTCTATGTGATCGCAATGCCGCTCGTGATGACCTGCGTCGCACTGCATTACAGTGCTTCGATCGCGAAGCGTTGGGGACCGTGGGCGCTTGCCGGGGGTCCAATCGTTTATTTTGTGGTGAAATGGTTTGGCAAACGCGCCGGACAACAGGTGGCCAAAGCAGAGTAGGTTCGCATGCAGGTATTGCGAGATTCGTATCACGGTATCGCTTTAGCGATACCGCAATTGATCGTCGAGAATTGCGCCTTCAGGCGATGCGTCGTTTGAGTGAGGATCAAGTGCTCTTTACAATCTGCGAACTAAGCCGAAAAATTCGCGACCGCTCAATCTCGCCCGTCGAACTCACCCATCACTGCCTCGTACTCATTGAAAAGCTCAACCCAGCGCTCAACGCCTACATCACGGTCACAGCGGAATCCGCCCTCGAACGAGCCCGTGTCGCCGAGCGTGAAATCTACCGCGGAGCCTATCTCGGGCCTCTGCACGGCATTCCCATCGGACTGAAAGACATTATCGATGTCGCTGGAGTCCGGACCACCGCCGCCAGCGCGCAGTTCAAAGATCGCGTGCCCAGCGAAGACGCCGAGGTCGTCCGCCGCCTGCGTTGCGGAGGCGCAGTTTTTCTGGGCAAACAGAACCTGCACGAATTCGCTTACGGCGGCAGCTCGATCATCAGCTGCTTTGGCGAGGTTCACAACCCATGGAACACGACGCGGGTCGCTGGCGGCTCCTCCGGAGGCTCCGCCGCCAGTGTTGCCGCCGCTCTCGGCTTCGCCGCCGTCGGCACTGATACCGCCGGTTCCATCCGCTTGCCCGCAGCCTACTGCGGCGTCGTGGGGCTCAAGCCGACTTACGGCCGCGTGAGTGCGCGCGGGGTCATCCCGCTGTCGCCGTCGCTCGATCACGTCGGCCCGATCGCAAACTCGGTTTATGACGCGGCTTTGATGCTGCAAGTGATGACGGGCCGAGCCTCGGCCGATCCCTGCGCAGAGCCCAGTTTCATCTCAGCGTTCGACGAGCTTCCTCCGAATCTTCGCGTCGGTGTGCCCCGAGAGTTCTTCTTCGACGACCTTCATCCCGAGGTTGCCGATGCAATCGATAAGGCGATTCAGGTCTTCGCCGCACTACGCGCCGAGATTCGTGATGTCAAACTCGAAGTCCCCACCGACCGCACGCTCGCGAGCGCCGAAGCCTATGCGTATCACAAACCGTTCGTCGAGCGCTCACCCGAACTTTATCAGCCCGCGACGCTCGCTCGCATACAGACCGGCGCCAACATCTCACCGGATGATGTTCTCCGCACCACCGACGATCTTCGTGCGAGCCGTGAGGCGATCCGAAAAGTATTCGATGACGTGGACGTGCTGCTAACGCCGACAGTTCCGATTCCGCCGCCGGTGATTGCCGATCTGCTGAAGCGTCCCGAAGACTTGCGCGCGCAAGAGTTGATGATGCTGCGCAACACGCGGCCTTTCAACGTCTGGGGGATTCCGACGATCTCGATACCGTGCGGATTTACAAGCGATGGCCTGCCCATCGGCCTGCAACTAGCCGCCGGTCCCGGGCGCGGGATCGTATTGCTGCAAGCTGCGCAGGTCTACGAGCAAGCGACCGAATGGCACGAGAAAATGCCATCACTGGCGAACCTCTGAAAATTGTCATCCTGAGCATAGCAACTCCGTTTGCGAAGCGAGGGGAGTTGCGGAGTCGAAGGACGCCTGCAATGCAGACGCCGTCTGTGCTGCCGCAGGGGGTTCTCACGACGACGTGATTGGCGGGAAACGCTATACGATCAGTGCGTGTTCCGAGGACGACGCAGCGGGCGACACCAGTGGCGGGAACTCCCTTTTGCGCTGCGGGTGGCGCAAACGGGTATGGGGTCCTTCGACTCCGCAGAGCGATCCGCTTCGCGGATCGTCCTGCTGCGCTCAGGATGACATAGGTAAAGACGAACGGCGTCGGTCGATTGTGACAATTCTAAGTTTCCGGCCGACCCGCAGCATTAGGCGTGCGGATGACCCTTGGAAAGTAACCATGATGCGGGGACTCTGTTCGACATACTCAATGCCCTTAACAGATTGGTCCACAATCCTAACCGCTCCCGCTTTCAGTTTTCTGACCGCATCAGAGACGGAGTCGGCGAGTCCACAAATCGCGAGCAATCGGTCGAGCCGGATCCCTAAATCCACAGGGCCCATGCCCGCAGGATGAAATCCGACAAAGCCATCTGGGGAGACGTCCAGATCCTCCTCGGACCACCCGACGTCCTTGAGGTCGACCGCAACTTGGTTCAAATATGCAAGGACCTCTTCGACTTTATCTGGTGCTTCGCCCTTCTGGAACTGCTTAGCCCAATCTTCTGCCGCCTTCGCCGCTGCCTCCGCCGAGTGAAAGTCCGCCACAATCGACCGCGCCAGTTCTTTCTTTAGCGCCATCGGATGTGCTTTCCCGCTCGCCGCATCCGCCTTCATCGTCGCGATCTGGTCGGATCGAACATCGGTCAGCAGCTCGTAATATCTCCACATCATCTCGTCAGAGATCGACATCACCTTGCCGTACATCTCGAGCGGCGGCTCGTGGATTCCAATCGCGTTTCCCAGCGACTTCGACATCTTGTTCACGCCGTCGAGCCCTTCTAGGATCGGCGTCGTCAGCACCACTTGTGAATCCTGCCCGTAAGCTCGCTGAAGTTCGCGCCCGACTAGAAGGTTGAATTTTTGATCGGTGCCGCCCAATTCCACGTCCGCTTCCAGCGCGACCGAGTCGTATCCCTGGGCCAGCGGATACAGCAACTCATGCATGGCGATCGGCTTCTCGTCACGGAAGCGCTTGTGGAAGTCCTCGCGCTCGAGCATCTGCGAGACCGTGTACTTCGCTGTCAGCCGTATGAAATCCTCGGCGGAAAACTTCGAGAACCAACGGCTGTTGAAGTCGATCACCGTTTTGTCTGGACTGAGAATCTTGAACACCTGCGCCTTGTAGGTCTCGGCATTCTCCGCAATCTGCTCCCGCGACAGCGGGGGCCGCGTTGCCGAGCGCCCGGTCGGATCGCCGATCATCCCGGTGAAATCTCCGATGAGGAAGATGACGGAGTGTCCGAGATCCTGAAAATGTTTGAGCTTGCGCAGCAGGACCGTGTGCCCCAGGTGCAGATCAGGCGCGGTCGGATCAAAGCCCGCCTTCACCCGCAGCGGCTTGCCCGAAGCGAGCGAGCGTTCGAGCTTAGAGCGTAGTTCGGATTCCTTGACGATCTCCGCCGCGCCCTTCTTTATGTAGGCCAGTTGTTCGTCAACCGGTGAGAAATTAGGCATGCGCTTCGATTATAACGAGCTGCGCCACACAGCCGCGCTCTTGGCATTCTTGAGACATATCCAATTCTGGGCTTAAGTTTCTCACCCGGATCGGAGACGCAGGCCCACAAACAAGGCCACCAGAAGAAGGCTGAACGCAAGAATCAAGGTAGTCGGCGTCCAAAACAGAAACGCCCTCAGGAACTTATTGTTCAGTCGGCTGGCTGCCCAAAACAATACAGAAAACAGAAAACCGAGAATCCATAATCTTAGAGAGAAAAGTGCTTCGCTAAATCCGCCGAAGACTGCAGCGAAGCCGGTCGCTTTTTCTGCGGTGATGCCTCGGAAAACAACGACCAACGATGGACCTAGCAGAGCGAGTAGCAGCCCTGCTGCGACAGCCAGCGCATTTTTCGCGTAGTTCACAAGGACCTCGATTTCGGTTCGGATCGATGTCGCATCACGTAGTGTATCTATATTCGCCTATAGAAGCTCAGTGCGGCGTCTCCCTGCACCAGCTTCCGATATCGTCGCAAGTCCCCAAACGACTCTCCCGGATCAAACCTCTTTTCGTGCTCTGCGATCACCACGCTCCTCTCGCGCAACAATTTCGATTCCGCCAGCGCCGCCAACGTTTTCGCATACTCCTCCTGCATCGAGTAGGGCGGATCCAGAAACACGAAATCGCCAACGCTCCCCAGCGCCTCCAGTTGCCGCAGAGCTTTTCCGGCCTCGACCTTCATGATCTGGAACCCGCTCGCAATCCCCAACGACTTCAGGTTTCCGGCAATCACTTCCGCCGCCGCTTTGGACGACTCGACGAAGTACACCATCCGCGCGCCGCGGCTCAGCGCTTCAATGCCCACCGCTCCCGTCCCCGCATACAAATCGAGCCACGTCGACTCCGCCAGCGCGGCCGGATCACCCGCGCACAGCACATTGAACAGTGTCTCGCGCAGCCGGTCCGCCGTCGGACGGATTTCGAGGCCGGGCAACGACCGCAACGTGCGGCGCCGGTATTGTCCCGCAATCACTCTCATATCTTCGCGCTCATAACGGAGATGCCCTTTCGACCCAGCCCTTCCGACTCGCCTTTTCGCAACCCCGCAGCGTGAATCGGTGTCTAAGTAGATAGAATACTGGTAGGCATGTCGATGCGCAGTTGGTCCATCCCGGTCGGGCGTCTTTTCGGAATCGAAATCCGCATTCATCTGACCTTTTTGTTTCTGCTGTTCTTCGTGTTGAGTACCGAAGGCGCTACACAGGATGCCGGTGCCGCCTTACGAGTACTTGCTCTGGTCGGCATCGTTTTCGGCAGCGTGGTCCTGCACGAACTGGGTCACGCCCTGGTGGCCCGCGGTTCGGGCATTCCAGCCAAGGGCATTATCCTTCTGCCAATCGGTGGAATCACCATCCTCGATGAAGCGCACGCCATTCCCGATTCGATCGACGCGTGGAAGCGTGATATCCGAATCGCGGTTGCCGGACCGCTGGTGAATCTTGTCATCGCTGGATTGTCCGCAATCGTTTTGCTTGCCGTTATACCAGGCTTTTCGCTTACTGCGAGGCCGCTCCTCCACTCGAGCGCGCTGTTGCGGAGCATCGTCTGGTCGAACCTCTATCTCGGCTTGTTCAACCTGTTGCCCGCGTATCCCATGGATGGCGGACGCGTTTTGCGCGCAGTTTTTTCGCGCCGCACCGACTTGGTTCAGGCCACTCAGCGCGCCGTCCGCATCGGCCATGTCTTCTCCATCATGTTCATGATGGTTGGAATGCTCATGAGCAACTGGTGGCTGGTGATGATTGGATTCTTCCTCTTCGTGGGCGCACAACTCGAAGAGCGCTCGGCGGTATTTCAATCTGTGCTGCAAAGCGTCCGTCTGGAAGAAGTCATGCTCACCGACTTCGCGACACTCTCTCCCGCCGACACTCTGGAAGACGCGCTCGAAAAAGCCGTGCACACGCTGCAGGACGATTTTCCGGTGGTACGCGGCAGCGACATGGTTGGAGTCGTCTCCAAGCAAAAAATTCTTGAAGCGCTGCGCGCCGAGGGAAATGGCTACGTTCAGGCTGTGATGAACCGCATTTTCGAAGTTGCCGCCAGGCAGGAATCGCTCGCCTCCGCCTTCCGCAAGCTCTCCGCCAACAATCTCAGCATCATCCCGGTGGTCGACGAGCAGCATCTCGTCGGAATCGTTACCCTGCAGAACCTGATGCATTCCATGTCGCTCTTGGCCGAAAGCCGCAAGTTGCGCCGAGAAGCGCTCGACTCGTAGCAATCGGCTCGCGGCGACTGCAGATCCCTCGCTTCGCTCGGGATGACAATTTAAAAACTTCGGGATGGCAATCAAAAACTAAAGAAAGGCTAAAGCGGAGACTACGAGCGGCAGCCTTTCGCATAAACTTCCTGCGCCGCGCGCACCGCGGATCCAAACTCCACCTTGCTCCCCGTGGCTTCGGCAATCACATGTTCGAGGGCGGCGAGCACTCCCACCGTGTCCATATAGTCGTAGTAGCCGATGTGAGCGATGCGAAAGAGCTGTCCCTTCATTTCAGCCTGTCCGTTGGCCACGACCGCGCCAAACTGCTCGCGGAAGCGTTTGCAGATGGCGGTAGAATCGGTGCCGACCGGTGCAGCGACGGCAGTCAGCGCGGCCGCCGGAGAACTCGGCGCGAATAATTTCAGGCCCAGCGCCTGCACGCCGGCGCGCGTCATGGCTGCGCACAACTCGGCGTTCGCGATCAGCACGTCGCGTCCCGCGGCGAGGTTCCCGTCTCCCATCTGACGCACATAATCAAGCGCCGCGGCGAGTCCCGCAAACAAGGAGGTCGCGGGCGTGTATGCCGTCTCCGCCTTGGCTGCCGACTTCCGTTCCTTCCGCAGATCGAAGTAATACCGCGGAGACTTCGCTGTCTCCATGCGCTGCCACGCCCGCTCGCTGATAGCGCCATAGGCTAATCCTGGGGGGATCATCAGCGCCTTCTGCGAACCGCCAATGATGATGTCGATTCCCCAGGCGTCCACGTCGAGACGCGTTGTGCCCAAGCCGGTAATCGCGTCGACGATAAACAAAGTATCTGGCAAGGCCCGCACGAGTTTCGCAATCCCCTCGACGTCATGGCGCGCGCCCGTGGAACTTTCGGTGGCTTGCACATAAACGCAGCGGGTGTCCGGCGTCAGCTTGCGGCGCACTTCGTCGAGCGAAATTGTTTCGCCGTAGGGAGCGGTAACCGTTTCCACGGAGCAGCCAAACGCCTTGGCCAGAGAGGTCCAGCGCTCTCCGAACTTACCGGCGGTGAGCACCAGCACGCGGTCGGCGGGAGAGGTCAGGTTCGAGATCGAAGCTTCCATGAATCCGGTGCCCGACGAGGAGAGCACGAGCACGTCGTTCTTTGTGCCGATAAACTCCTTGAGGTCGGCCAGAACGCGCGTGAAGAGGGTGCGGAAATCAGCGGTGCGATGGTGCGCGCTATAGGAAGCCATCGCCGTCTGCGCTTGCGGCAGCAGTGGCGTCGGGCCGGGAGTGAAGAGCCTGTTTTTCTTGAGCATGGGAAAGTGAGTGCCGGGCTAATTAACAGAATAGGCGAAAGAATAGCGGTTCGGGAAGAGATCGCGGAAGGTCTTTACCACAGAGGGCACAGGGGAACACAGGGGAAAACGGGGTTCCGCCCGGCTATAATCTCGCCATGCCCCTCATCGACCAGATCCAGAAAGACATTGTCACGGCCATGAAGGCCCGCGAAGAGCAGCGGCTCTCCGCCCTGCGCATGGTCAAGACCGCGCTCAAGAACCGCGAGGTCGACAAGATGGCGCCGCTCGACGACAAGGAGTCGCAGCAGGTGCTCTCCACGCTGATCAAGCAGCGGAAGGACTCGGTCGAGCAGTTCACCAAAGGCGGACGCCAGGAGATGGCCGACAAGGAAGCTGCCGAAATCAAGCTAATCGAGGCTTATTTACCCAAAGCCGCGGGCGAAGAAGAAGTCGTGGCCGGAGTCCGCGCGGCCATTGCCGAGATGACGCCCGCTCCTGCCATGAAAGACATGGGGGGAGTGATGAAGGCGGCTATGGCACGCTTCGCTGCCGCCGGGGTACGGGTGGATGGAAAGGTGGTTAGCGAGGCGGTGAAGAAGGAATTGGCGGGGAAGTAGTGATCAGCAAGACTCGCGTAGGGGCGGACGCCTCGTCCGCCCCGTCGAGCGAAGCTCGACAGACACGATCTAATCGACCGATTCAGGATTATCTTTACCGCTAAAAACCCCTGCCGAGCATTCGCTCGGCTTCCCGGACGAGGGCGTCCGGGCTACGCGGTTAGCGGCGCTGCGGAGTTCGTGTCCGCTACTTCTTCCGCTGCCACTCCCGATACGCTTCGCTCTTCCCAATTCCGCGCTCTTTGGCCACTTTCTTCAGAGCGGCTTTTTCGTCCGCCTTCTCCCCGGCCATGATTTCACGCACGCGCTGGGCGACGCTCAGGCTCTCGGCGGCCGGCGGGGCTGCTCCCTCTTCGGCCTTGGCAATCAACAGCGTGATTTCGCCTTTGACGTCTCCTCGTGCCTTCAACTGGTCCAAAACTTCCGCTGCCCGTCCGCGTAAAAATTCTTCATGCAGCTTCGTCACTTCGCGGGCAACCACTACATGGCGGTCGTTCCCCAGAACCTCGACCACATCCGCCAGCGTTTCCAGCATCCGGTGCGGAGCTTCGTAGAACACCTGCGTTCTTGGAGACTCGCGAACGCTTTCGAGGAGCTTGCGGCGCTGTCCTGATTTGGCGGGGAGGAAACCGCTGAAGCGGAAGGAGTCGGTGGGCAGGCCGCTTGCCACCAGCGCCGCCAGGAACGCCGACGCTCCGGGAATCGGCACGACCGGCACGTGATGCCGGATGGCTAGCGCGATCAGGCGGAATCCTGGGTCGGAGATGCCGGGCATGCCGGCGTCAGTGACGAGAGCGATCTTCGCGCCGCCCTCGAGGTCGACGACCAACTCGGAGGCTTTGGTCATCTCGTTGTGCTCGTGATAGCTGACCAGCCGCGTCTGAATGCCATAATGGCTGAGGAGCTTGAGAGTCTGGCGCGTGTCCTCGCAGGCGATCAGGTCGACTTCTTTGAGGACGCGAAGGGCGCGCAGAGTGATGTCTTCGAGGTTGCCGATAGGCGTGGCAACCAGGTAGAGGGATGGGCCTCCGATCTTATTCTGGTTGGAGCTTTCGCCGTTACGCGGTGCTTGCATGCGGAGAGTCTAGCAAGAAGTGAGGAACCGTGCCCCGAACCAGCACGATCAACTCTTCGCTTCGCCTTTTATTCGCTTCATGCTAAACTGACCAAACTGATGTGACAGCCGACACTTCACCCTCCAGCCCGCGGGTGTAGGCTACGGGAGATTCGTACCCCAGATTCATACACAGGAGCAGCCATTATGGCCGACGAACGTAGCAGGACCGAAGAGCGTAACATTGAGCGTAATAACGAGCGCGTCAAAGCAATCGATCTCGCACTCGCACAAATTGAAAAGCAGTTTGGCAAAGGTTCCATCATGCGGCTGGGGTCGAAGGAAGCCATCGTCCCGATCGCAGTGATTTCTACGGGCGCGATTTCTTTCGATGCCGCGCTGGGCGTAGGAGGCTTTCCGCGCGGGCGTGTCGTGGAAATCTTCGGCCCGGAATCTTCCGGCAAAACTACCATTGCCTTGCAGGTGATTGCCGAGGCGCAAAAGACCGGAGGCATGGCGGCGTTTGTCGATGCCGAGCATGCGCTCGATCCGGGCTATGCCAAGAAGCTGGGTGTGGACGTCGACAACCTGCTGGTCTCACAACCCGACTACGGCGAGCAGGCGCTTGAAATCACGGAAGCGCTGGTGCGCTCGAATGCCATTGACGTGCTGGTGGTGGATTCGGTGGCGGCGCTTGTCCCGAAGGCCGAACTCGATGGCGAAATGGGCGACAGCCACATGGGCCTGCAGGCGCGCCTGATGTCACAGGCGCTGCGCAAGCTGACGGGGACGGTGGCCAAGTCGCGCACCTGCCTGATTTTCATCAATCAGATCCGCGAAAAGATTGGCGTGATGTTTGGCAATCCGGAGACCACGACGGGCGGGCGCGCGCTGAAGTTCTATTCGTCGGTGCGCATCGACATCCGACGCATCGCGGCCATTAAAGAAGGAGACGTGGTCACCGGCTCGCGCACCCGAGTCAAGATCGTGAAGAACAAAGTGGCGGCGCCGTTCCGCGAATCGGAGTTCGACATTCTTTATGGCGAAGGGATTTCGCGCGAAGGCGACCTGATCGATCTGGCGGTGGCCCAGAATATTCTGGAGAAGTCGGGCTCGTGGTTCAGCTACAAGGGGGAGCGCATCGGGCAGGGCCGCGAGAACGCCCGCAGCTTCCTGAAGGAAAACAAAGACACGATGGCCAAGCTGGACGCCGAAGTGCGCAAAGCGCTGGGGATGATCCCGGCCGCAGCGTCGGCGGCTCCGGCTGCGACTGCAGTGCCGGCGCAAGCGACCGCGACGCAAGGCCGCGTGACGACGATGCCGAGCACCCCGGAAGCAGCAAGAGTGCCGGCAGCCAGACGATAGTCATGCTCACGTAGGGGCGGACGCACTCGTCCGCCCCCGATGGAGAGACGGACGCCTCGCCCATCCAGTCCGAAGTAGCGAGGCGAGGACGTCCGGCGCTCCATCGCTCTCGAATTGCCATCGCCGCCAGCCCCCGCATACAATCCTCCTTTCGTTGACCCCGTCGTCGATCGAGGCCCCAGTGAAGCGCATTAAAGCCATTTATCCCGGATCGTTCGATCCTCCTACCAACGGCCATCTTGATCTAATCGAGCGCGGCAGCAAGATCTTCGACGAGCTGGTCGTCGCCATTCTTCGGAACCCCGAAAAAAACCCGCTGTTCAGCCTCGCCGACCGCCGCAAGATGCTGGAGGCAATGACTTCGGGTTTTGACAATGTCTCGGTCGACACCTTCGACGGCCTTACTGTGGACTATGCGCTGCGGGTCGAGGCGAGGGCGATTCTGCGCGGCATTCGCGCGATCAGCGATTATGAGTACGAACTCCAGATGGCGCTGATGAATCGCAAACTCCAACCCGGCCTGGAGACGGTGTTCATGATGCCCGCTGAGAAGTATTCGTACCTGAGTTCGCGTCTGGTGCGCGAAGTCGCGCAGCTGGGCGGATCCATCGAATGCCTGGTGCCTGACCTTGTCGAGCAGAGGGTTCGTGAGAAAATAGATGTGGCCCACAAGTTCGCGAACCGCGAGCAGTCCGCGGGCAAGACGCCTTCTGAGGGCAAGAGCAAGTTCAGGAAAAAGAAATTATGAGGACAGCAAAGAAATCATGAGCGCCGTAATGACACCCGTCACCCATCCCGTCCGCCTGACGGAACGCATCAATCGCATCGAGCCCTCCGCGACCATGGCCGCCGTGGCTGAGGCGGAGAAGTTGCGGCAGCAGGGAATCGACGTGGTCGACGCGACCGCCGGCGAGCCGCACTTCGCGACGCCGCAGCACATTAAAGATGCGGCCATTGCGGCCATTAACGCAAATTTCTCGAAGTACACGCCCGTGGGTGGCACGGTCGAACTCAAGGACGCGATCATCCGCCGCCACGCGGTCGATTTCGGCTCCGCCTACAAACGCGAGGAAACATGCGGCTCGGTTGGCGGAAAGCATGCGCTGTTCAACGTCATCTCGGTGCTGGTGGACCATGGTGATGAGGTAATTTTGCCCGTGCCCTACTGGGTCTCTTTCAAGGACATGGTGCGCTATGTCGGCGGCAACTGCGTGCTGCTCGACGCCGACGAGTCGCAGGGATTCCGCGTCACTGCGCAGATGGTGGAGCGGCTGATCACGGCGAAAACGAAAATGATTATTTTGAATTCGCCGTCGAATCCTTCGGGCGCGGTGATGAGTCCCGAGGACATGACCGCGGTTGTGCGACTGGCGCGTGATCGCGGCATCTGGGTGATTTCCGACGAGTGCTATGTGTATCTCAATTACACAGGCAAGAATTTCTCGGTGGGATCGTTGAACGAATATCGCGACCGCTTTCTGGTCGTCGGATCGCTTTCGAAGACCTATGCCATGACCGGCTGGCGCCTGGGATACACGCTTGGTCCCGCGGCGGTAGTCGGTGCCGTGCAGAAACTGCAGAGCCAGTCGACTTCGAATCCAACGTCGATTGTGCAGAAGGCGGCGGTCGCGGCGCTGAACAGTTCGCAGCAGTGCGTGGCCGACATGCGCGCGGAGTACATTACGCTACGCGACCACATCGTCGGCGGCCTGCGGTCGATTCCGGGGGTGAAGTGCACCATGCCGGAAGGGGCGTTCTACGCGTATCCAAATGTTTCTGCGTTTTTCGGCAAGAGCGGAATGAAGTCAGGCGCCGACATCGCGCACGGATTGCTGCATCGGGCGCATGTCGCGACCGTGGCTGGAGAAGGCTTCGGAACGACCGAGCATGTTCGCATCTCGTATGCGACGTCGATGGAAAATCTGGACAAGGCGCTAGAGCGGATGCGCAAGTTCTTTGGCGAGCTGTAACATCGTGTCCCGTAAATTCGCTACTTAAATTTCAGGTTGTCATCCTGAGCGAAGCGAAGGACCTGCTTTTCTGGCGGTGGAAGAAACAGCAGATCCTTCGCTTAGGATGACAATATGTAAACTGTGCCAAGAACACGGCACCGGGTTCCTGTTTGCTCCCATGCCCCAACTCTACCCACTCCTGATGTTGCCCGCCTTCGACCCGCGTCCGTGGGGCACACTCGATCTTTCCGCCATTTACCCAAATCACAAGTTCAACGAGAGAATCGGAGAAGCATGGCTAACCGGTGACAACTGTGTGGTCTCAAATGGCCCGCTGGCAAAGCGTTCGCTCGCAGATTTGAGCAAAGAATTCGGCGCGGACCTGGTAGGTACGGCGGCGCGCGACCCGCTGTGCTTTCCGTTGCTGCTGAAGTTTCTGTTTCCTGAGGAAAAACTATCGGTCCAAGTGCATCCCGACGACGCGACCGCGCAGCGCTTCGGCGAGCCCTGGGGCAAAACCGAATGCTGGTACGTGGCGCATGCCAAGCCTGGATCGAAGATTGCGCTAGGACTGAAGCCCGGCGTCACGCGCGCTCAATTCGAACAAGCTATCAATGACAAGCGCGCGGAAGACTTGCTCAACTGGATCAATGTTTACCAGGGCGAGATGATTTACGTCGCCGCCGGCACGGTGCATACGCTGGGACCCGGCGCTGTCATCGTGGAGACGCAACAGCAGTCCGATACGACGTATCGTCTTTACGACTACGGACGCCCGCGCCCGCTGCATCTGGAACGCGGTCTTGCCTCGGTCAAGGAGCATACTGCCTCCGGCAAAGTGATTCGCCCCGCGCCGGTTGCGATTGATGGCGGCAAGAGCCGGCGCTCTTCGATGATCGCCGCGCCTTACTTCGCGGTGGACTTGTTCGAATTGAAAGAACCGCAGGTGTTCTCAACCGCCGGCGCCGACGATGCGGGCAAGACTTCCGTACAGATACTGGTGGCGGTGGAAGGTTGCGGAGTTGTCGAGGCACAGGGCCGCGACCCGGTGACATTGACCAAAGGCGACGCGATCGTGATTCCGGCCGCGCTGCAAGGCTTCACGGTCCGTCCGCAATGGGCGGTCGAATTCTTGAAAGCCAGCGTGCCCGGGGTTGTCGTGCCTGAGCCCGCCACGCGCATTTGAACGCAACTCTCTACCACAGGGCGCGCAGTGCACACGGGGGAAACCGAATCCTCGAGATTGTTTTTCGTATCTAGTGCTCATTCGGCAAGGGGGCTCCCTGTGTTTCCCCGTGTGGACCTCTGCGTCCTCAGTGGTTAGCGTTTTTCTACTCGGCGCTCAAATGGTAGGCTTTCTACGACTGTGAAGACGAACCCGCACTTCTATCCTGTAATCCTTGCTGGTGGCCGAGGCACGCGCTTCTGGCCGCTGAGCCGCAAGCGCCGCGCCAAGCAATTGCTCGCGCTCGACGGCAAGCAGACCATGATCCAGCAGACCGTCGCGCGCCTCGCACCAATGGCCGCGCCGCGCCGCTTCTGGATTATTACGAATGACGACCTGCGTCCCACCATCCTTCGTCAGCTTCCGAAGCTTCATCCGAAGCAGATCATCGCCGAGTCCGCCGGACGCAACACAGCTCCGGCCATTGGATTAGCGGCATTTCTTTTGCTTCGTGACGATCCCGACGCGGTGCTCGGTCTGTTTCCCTCCGATCACGTCATCGCCGATCCGGCCCAATTCCGCGCTACTCTCGCCAAAGGAATCGAGATCGCCGCGGCGGGAGAAAACATCGTTGTGCTCGGCATTCGCCCCACTCGTCCCGAAACTGGCTACGGCTATATTGAGGCCGGCGCGCCGGATCACGATGGCTCGCTACGCGTCCGCCGCTTCACTGAAAAACCGGATCTCGGCTTGGCCCGTCAGTTTCTTGACGCGGGCAACTACTTCTGGAACAGCGGAATGTTTCTCTGGCGCGCAGACACGCTCGCGAACACGCTGCGCGAGCACCTTCCCGGCACTGCGGCGCTCCTGGAAAACATTGCCGCCGCTTATGGCACGCGCAAGTTCGCGGAGACTCTTCGGAAGCTTTATCCGAAGTGCGAAAACATTAGCGTCGACTACGCTCTGCTGGAGCCGCGATCCGCCAAGGGAGAAGCCCAGTCCCGCATCTTCTGTCTGCCCTCCGACTTCGGATGGAGCGATCTCGGCTCCTGGACTGCTCTGCATGAGCACCACGTCGCGAAGGCGAAACGTGGCGGCGGAAATCAGGGGTCCACGTCGGGCAGATTCACCCTGAACGCGCAGAACAATTATGTACACGTGCTCGGCAAATTTGTCGCCCTCGTCGGCGTGAGCAATCTCGTGATTGTCGAGACCGAAGATGCCCTGCTCATCACCACGCTCGACCAGTCGCAGGATGTCGGCAAAGTGGTAAAGCATTTGGATGAAAAGAAGCTGCACAAACTGGTGTGACGGTCGTTGGTCGATGGTCGTTAGTCGTTTGGCCAACCTGACAAGCTCGCGGCCGGACAAGGTGTAAGCTACAGGCCGATGCCTAACGCGTAACGCCTAACGACCAACTATGACCCAAATCAAATTTGGTACCGACGGCTGGCGCGGCCTTATTGCCGACGATTTTACCTTCGACAATGTGCGCCGCGTGGCTGGAGCGATTGCAAGCTACGTTCTCAAGCGCGAAGACCTCACTCGCGGCGTTGTTGTCGGCTATGACACGCGGTTCCTATCCGACCGCGCCGCTCGTGCCGTTGCCGAAGTTATCTCCGCTGCGGGCATTCCCGTGCTGCTCGCCAACGACTCCGTGCCCACGCCCACAGTTTCCTACGGTGTCAAGAAGTTGGGCGCAGCGGGCGGCGTCATGGTCACGTCTAGCCACAATCCCTGGAACTGGAATGGCGTGAAGTTCAAAGCGAAGTTTGGAGGCTCGGCCACACCCGCAATCATGAAGGCGATCGAAGACGAACTGGGCGAGGGCGCCGTGCCTAGCGGCCGTGCCGCGAGAATCGAAGAGGTAGATTTGAAGCCCGCTTACGTCGAAGCGGTCTGCCAGTTTGCCGATCTCGATCTCATCCGCCGCGCGAATTTCAAGTTTGCCATCGACTCCATGTACGGCTCCGGCCGAGGGGTTCTGACGAAAATATTTGACGCGCACGGCGTCCGATACGTGGCGATACGCCAGGAGGTGAACCCGCTATTTCCGGGCATTAACCCCGAGCCGATTCTGCCTCACGTCGCGTTACTGCAGGAAGCCGTGGTGAAAGAGAAATGCCACGCCGGCCTGGTCACCGACGGCGACGCCGACCGCATCGGCGCCGTGGCTGAAGACGGGAGCTTCGTTGATGCGCACAAATGCTTTGCCGTCCTGCTGAACTGGTTGCTGGTCTTCAAGAAGTGGCCGGGCGACGTGGCGCGCGCCTTCAACACCAGCGGCATGATAGACCGCATCGCTGCGAAGCACGGACGCAAGCTGCACGAGACCTCGATTGGCTTCAAGTACATTGCCGACCTCATGATGGACCACGAAATTCTTATCGGCGGAGAAGAATCCGGCGGCATCGGATACGGGCGCTTTCTCCCGGAACGCGATGGCATTCTCAACGCCCTTCTGCTGGCGAATGTGATGGCGGAAGAAAAGAAACCGCTCGGCCAGTTGGTTGCCGACCTGCAGCGTGAATTCGGCGCGCATTACTATGGTCGGCGCGATCTGCACATTTCCGATGAGCTCAAGGACAGCGCCATTCGCCGTGCCGCCGATTCGCAGACTACGAAGCTCGGAGCTTATTCAATCCTGCGCAAGGAGAATCGAGACGGCGTAAAGTTCTTCCTCGATGCTCCGAAGCATGGCAACGGCGCTGACCCCTGGGTACTGTTTCGCGCGTCTGGCACCGAACGTATGCTGCGATGCTACGTGGAAGCGGCTACGCCCGAACTGGTCGAAGCAATTCTAGAAACCGGCGAGCAATTCGTAAGGCACGCGTAGGGACAGCCGCCCCCGGCTGCCCATCCGAGCGGCGCTCGGCAGTGCCACGCGCCTCCGGAACGCGAACTTTACCAGGGCTCTTGCCCGAGACAGCCACCCCGGCTGTCGCTGACGTGAGCAGGACAGCCCTCGAACGCGATAGGATAGTAACGACTCTCTCACGCTAATGGCCACCAAGGAAATGGCACCGGCTCTCGCCGATTCTCCGGAATCGCGCCGCTACAACCGCATCAAGCGGTGGCTTGGCCTTGCTGATTTCGCGATCGGCCTCGGGCTGCTCGTCGTCCTCCTGGCCACCGGCTGGACCGGAACACTCCGCGACCTCGCCGAGCGCGGCGCCTCTCAGAATTATCCTTTCGCCGTTTTCCTCTACGTCCTGATGCTGACGCTGATCAGCAAAGTGCTTGGCCTTCCGCTCGAGTACTACGGTTTTCGGCTCGAACACCGTTACAACCTTTCCAACCAGAGACTCCGCTCGTGGCTTTGGGACGAATGCAAGAGTCTGCTGATCGGCCTCATCGTGGCCACAATCGTGGTGGAGTTGCTCTATATGCTCATCCGCCAGGCCCCGCAGGACTGGTGGGTGATCGCGTGGGCTATTTTTCTGGGACTCATGGTACTGCTCGCGCAACTGGCGCCGGTTGTGCTTTTTCCGATCTTTTACAAATTCCAACCGCTCGAAAATGAGGAACTCAAGCGCCGCCTGATCGTCCTGAGCGAACGCGCTGGCACGCGTGTGCGCGGCGTCTACAAGTGGCATCTTTCCGAGAAAAGCAAGAAGGCCAACGCCGCGCTGACCGGACTCGGCGCGACCCGGCGCATCATTCTCGCCGACACCTTACTGGACAACTATTCTGACGACGAAATCGAAGCCGTGCTCGCGCACGAACTCGGGCATCACGTGCACCGGCACATTCTGAAGAGTATTTTTGTGCAGGCGGGAATCACGCTGTTCGGCTTCTGGCTGGCCAACAATGTTCTCACCTATGCCGTGGAACGCCGTAATATGTTTGAGACCATGCACGATTTCGCCAACCTGCCACTGCTGATTCTGGTCTCGACCGTGCTCTCGTTTTTGCTGATGCCCGCGCTCAATGCCTACTCGCGCTTCAACGAGCGGCAGGCGGACCGTTATTGCTTTCAGTCGGTGGCCAGTGTCGAGCCCTTCATTTCAGCGATGAATAAGTTGGCGGAGCAGAATCTCGCCGAAAAAATGCCTTCCCGCTGGGTGGAGTGGCTTCTCCACTCGCATCCCGCGATCGCAAAGCGAGTCGCCGCCGCCGAAGCCTGGGCCAAGTCGCATTGAAATTGCTGCCCGTCGCAGAAGGCGCACCGGATTTCCTGAAGGCGTACCGAAATTCCCGTAGAGACGCGGCTGGCCGCGTCTCCGCCGGCAGTGAGACGGGGCAGGCAGGGTCTCTACGGGCGCAGAATTTCTTCGACTCTCCCCGCATCTTCTTCCGTGTCGACGCCCACGGTGTCGAACGGCGTTTCTCCGACGTAGATCGGCACTCCATTCTCAAGGAAGCGCAACTGCTCCAAGCGCTCGCTGCGCTCAAGGGACGACTCCGGCCAGCGCACGAACCTGTCCAGCGCGTCCTTGCGATAGCCATAGAACCCAAGATGTTTGTAATATCGCGGATGCATTCCATCACGATCGTGCGGAATGGCCGCCCTGGAAAAATACAAAGCCCGCTGCGCAGTGTCCGTCACCACCTTCACCGCGTTGGGATTGTTGACGTCTACTTCCGCGGCCGATGTCTTCAGCGTCCCGACCTCGACTTCCGCGCCATCCATCACCGCGATCAGGCTCTCGATATGCTCGGGCCGGGTGAGCGGCTCATCGCCCTGAACATTTAAATAAACATCCGCGGGAATCGCGGTGGAAATCTCATGAACCCGCTCAGTGCCAGACCGGTGCGCAGCCGACGTCATGCGCGCAACAAAGCCCTGCTGCGCGCAGAACCCCATGATTTCATCCGAATCGGTGGCGACGATGACCTGGTCCAGCGCCGAACACCGTCGCACTCCCCGATAAACCCATGACAGCAACGGGACGCCGGCAATCTCGCGCAGCATCTTGCGGGGCAGGCGCGTCGAAGCCAGCCGCGCTGGAATCACAGCGATCGTTTTCATGCGCACAGTGTCGCATGACGCTTGCCGGTTTGACACTCCATTCCGCGCACTCTTAGAATGCACTAGGGACGCGTCCACCCGCGTCTGCGGGATTGTGTGCCCATTTCCGGGCTGCCTCTTTTTCCTTCTTCCGCGTATTTTCGGATCGGCGGCGTAGCTCAGGTGGCTAGAGCGACGGTCTCATAATCCGTAGGTCGTAGGTTCGAGTCCTACCGCCGCCACCAGTACCTTCAACAACCGACTCCCCCGTGCAGCTGGGTTCGTGGGATAAGGACGGTCTAAAACTTGAGCAAAAGATTGTTGTGGCCCGGGGTCAATGTTTTGTGGATGAGTCCTTCATAGGCCTCGCCCGTGAAACTTACGTAGTTGCGCCCGCCGCGCGCTGACAAGCCTAGGCTGTTCCCGGCAAACCGGGGCACGAACGCGTCGGCGTTTGGCTCAATCGGTACGGAGATCAAGTTGGTCAGTGTTCCCGGCGCGTACTTCCCGGGAGCGATCTCGCGTTGCGCCACCAGATAGCGTTCGTTATAAGCATCCTGGCTCGCGCTGAGATAGACCAGTTCAATCGTGTTGCGACTCTGGTCGGTCCTCAGGGCAGGCATGATCTGGTTCCTCCTCCGCTCATCCACCAATACCGGCGGCGCCCAGCCCAGTGGCACGCCAGCCGCGTCGCTGACGGACCACGTGAATACTACGTCCGCGTCCACGCAGTTCTGGAACGGCAATACCCCCACCCAATAGTAGGGATCTACTTTGCAGCGCGCCCAGGCCACGAACTCTTCCACATGATTGCCGTTCACACGATAGTCGTGGACAGGAAATGTGGCAGTCGGAAAAAACGTTGGGTACGCACTTGGCCCGCCACTGCCAAAGGGAATGGGCCACTCCTCGGACGCGATCAGCGATGGCTGCGAACAGGTGGGCGCAACTGACGCTGCACTGGGCGTGCAGCTGACGTGCTTCAGGTCGAAGGTTTGACGCTCGTAAGGCGGCGTGCCGGTTTCAACAAAGTTGACGCTCACGTAGGTGACGCTCACAACACCATCCGGCCGGACCGCAACCTGCGAATACTGCGTGAAACGATCGTTGCCGGAGATGGTGATGGGCTTGGAACAGCTTGATCTGGACCCGAAATCATGAGGGCAAGCAATCATCTGGATATAGGACGTAGCGTGAAAGAGATCGTAGTTCGTCCAGGCGACGTAGATGTCGCCCCCGCCAAGGCCGCTGGCTCGCTCGTCCACACCCAAAGCGGGCAAGTCACTGAAAGTGGACGGAAAGATATTGCGCTGCGGATTCAGCAGAGCTCGCACCGGCCAGCACCTCGAGGCCGCCGTGTCCTGGCCTTGGCTATCGGTGAGGTGAGTACCATTCGCGCAATGCGTGGCATCGTCGAGCTTCGATACCGTGGTTCGAAACAGTCCCAATCCGTTGACGGTTGCCGCAAAACGAACGTCGACCGCGTATGCCTGTCTTCGAGTGGAATCGATCGCCGCCGCCGGACTGTATCCATACAGCACATCCTGCGTTGAACGAAAGTCGATGTGCGGCAGCGCCCCCTCAAACGAGGCAGAACAATCCGTTCCAGCGCGATGAACGTAGTAGCCGCTCATTGTGAATCCCCATGCGTTGTGCAACTGCGGCGGGACTGCGCCTCTTCGATTCTGAAACTGATCGAAGGCACCCCGCCAGTCGTCGCCAGCTGCGATCACCAAATCGGCGCCCAGCACCCCTCCTGCCGGGATGGAATCCACGGTATTGGTAAACTGGGGCGCCGGCACGGGGAGCTCGGGGCTGCCGGTCGCGGGTTCCAGGTTGAACAGTGCCCCGGCTGGGGTATTACAGGGAATGTTTCCCTGGAAAATCTTGTCTTGGAACACGACCGCGTTGGGTTGCGGTGCCGCCCATCCCGGCGTCGCGTTGTCGGCCGGCGGAACCTTCACTCCCATGCCCGACAGGTAACCTGCCAGGGGCGGAAAATTCGCTGCCATCTTCTTACCGGTTGCGGAAGTCAAGAACAACAGGGTGTGCGAGGGTGTGGCGGCCGTGTTTTGAAAGGGCGCAGGGTTATACGGTGCGCGCAGCGAACCTGGCACTGAACCCGGTTGCGGATTAGGGCGTGCTGTTTGCGCGGAAACCGTGAAGGTCAGAAGCAGCAGCCGGGCCACGTGTCCTGCGCATGTTCCTGTTTTCATAGTGCCTCCGTGAACCCGAACTTAGTAGTCGATTCCGCTGATCAGATTGTCCTGTCCCGCGACTGGAACTCCATAGATCAGCCCTTTGTAGAACTGGCCGGTGAATCCGATATAAGCACGGCTGTTCGTGCCGTTCCCTTTCGCCGCAATCCCGATGTAGTCACCGATAAAGCCCGGTCCTAGTACGGGGTCGTCACTGGGCTCACTCGGAGCGGACGTCACGAAAATCGGGGCATCCGCAACGTGACTAGTGGCCGGGATCTGACTGTCCAGTACGTTGAACCGGTGGCCAAATAGATCCTGCTCCGACGACAGATAGGTGACGTTCACGATTCCTCGTGAGGGGTCGGTCCTCACCCACGGCATGATCTGGTCACCGGTGTGATTGTTCACAGCGTGCACTGGTGCCCAACCACTTGGATTTCCGGCACCATCTGTGAACGACCATGTCATCACCAGTTGCGAGTCGGTACAGGTCAGGTATAGCAAGCTGCCGATGAACAGATAGGGATCGGACCTGCACCGCGACCAAGCCACAAATTCTTCATAGCTCCCGTTCCTCAGCCGGTTGTCGTGGGTTGGATAGGAGTCCACACGAAAACGGTTCGAGGCCAGAGTTCCCCCGAACGCAAGCGGCTTCTCTTCCGTGGTGATCAGTGAAGGTCCCGAGCAGGACGGCGAAACCGGCGCGCCATTCGGCGTGCAACTTACATACTTGAGGTCAAAAATCTGCCGTGCGTAACTACTATTGCGGAAAGGAACCAGGTTGATGTTGACGTACGTGATGGTGATGACTCCGTCCGGGCGCACGGCAATGTGTGAGAACTGTGTCTGCGGATCGGCGCCGCTGATCGTGACCGGCGCAGAACACACGGATGCGAAGTTTGCGGGACAGACCGCAATCTGGATCTGCGATCCACCACTGGCCTGATCAAATCTCGTCCACGT
>Ga0210400_10000352_pt1 | contig 52735 bp, 38 predicted proteins | sample IncBWH26MmetaG_FD_155456 | JGI IMG/M metagenome (GOLD analysis project Ga0210400, IMG submission 155456) | Forest soil microbial communities from Barre Woods Harvard Forest LTER site, Petersham, Massachusetts, United States - Inc-BW-H-26-M | ecosystem: Environmental > Terrestrial > Soil >...
CCGAGAACGGCAAGCAGGTGAAATTACCGTTCAATTACAAGGAAGTGGTCAAAGGCAATCATCCCGAACAGAACATTGTTCTAAAGCCCGGCGACACTGTTGTTGTCCCGTAAGGAAAGCGATGAGCAAACATCAGAGCATTTTGACCCTAAGCATGCTGGCGTTGGCGCTGAGTGGAGCGTGGGCCCAGGACAGCACGACCCCGCCGACGTCGCCATCATCCACTGAACCGGCATCGACAGAGCCGACTGCTCCGCCGAGTGGCCAGCAGGAGCCGACCCCTGCCTATGGACAGGACAATACGCCGCCTCCGATCAGCGAAAATCCGCCGCTGTCGGGATTGGACCTGCCGTCGCTGGAACCGCACGCGGCGCCGCTGAGTTACCTGCAACCGGGTGCGACGTTCAGCGAATCGGCGGACTCGAACGCGGGCAATGTCGCAGGCGGTTCTGGATTCACCTCGGTCAGCCGTGCGCTGGGAAGCCTGACCCTGGAACGGTTGTGGAGCAACTACGATCTAGCGCTCGATTATGTGGGCGGCATTGGGTATTACAGCCTGCAGGGCCTGGGCCTGAAGTCGCTGCAACAAATGGATCTCGACCAGAAGATCACCTGGAAGCGGGGACAGTTATCGGTGCGCGACAGCTTCAGCTATCTGCCAGAAGGAGACTTCGGCGGAGCTTACGGCTCGACCGGGTCGCAAGGTATCGGTTCGCTCGGCGGCACCGCCTTCTCCAGTTTCTGGAGCGGCACGGCGATGGGGACGTTGGGCCTTGCACCGCGCATGATGAATGTAAGCATCGCGGATATTTCCGAGAACCTCACACCCAAGTCGGCGATCACCGTGGCCGGCGGATATGCGTTCACGCATTTCTATGGAAACGACGTTTCGACAGGATCGGCGTTTATCGGCAGCGCGCAGACCTCAGCGCAAGTGGGATACAACCGCCAGTTGACGTCGCATACCCAGATCGCACTGGTTTACGGGTATCAAGGATTTGATTTTTCAGTCCTGGGAACGGCATTTCATTCTCATATTATCCAAGCGATGTACGGGCACCGGATTTCGGGGCGGCTGGATTTGCTGCTGGGAGCGGGGCCGCAATTAACCTTCATCGACACCCAGAGCGCGGTGTGCAGCGATCCCACGGTTTCGCTCCTTTCTTGTACTGGTCCGGGAGACACCCTGAGTTCCGCAACCACCAAGAACACAAAACTCGGAGTCGCGGCCCAGGCCCGATTGCGCTACAAGTTCACTAAAACCTCCCTCGATCTCGAGTATCAACGTTTCGAGACCAGCGGGTCGGGAGTATTTGCGGGGACGCAGAGTGACATCGCACGATTGACGGCAACCCGTCCTCTGACCCGGGTCTGGAACGTATTCACCGACATTGGGTTTGCAAAAAACGATCGTCTGCAGCCTCTGACGCTGCTACAGGTGCAGCAATGCATTGCCGCACAACCGTCAACCTCGCAGAACGCCTGCCCGGCCAATGACGCGACCAGCTATGAATATGGCTTCGTCGGCGCTGGTGTGCATCGCGCGTTCGGGCGCGACTTCCACGCCTTTTTCAGTTATCAGATTAACGAGTTGGCGTTCGACCAGTCGTACTGCCTGCCGAACACCCCCTGCAACCGGATTTCGAACCGGCAGTTGGTGACTTTTGGATTGGATTGGACCCCCCGGCCGATCCGGATTGACTGATTTCAGGGGCCGAAGAGTTTTCAGGCTTGCGGATAGGCAAGCTGGAAGAATCGGCCAGAAGGATACAAGGATGATTCAGAATCGCGAACTAACCATGGACGACTATCTGTCGATGTTGCGCCGCCGGGCGAAGGTAATCCTTATTCCGGCGCTGGTGGCGCCGTTGCTGGGGTATCTGACGTTCCTGGTGGTGAACCATTACTACGCCAAGTACACCTCGACGTCGACGATCCTGGTGGAAGCACAGAAGGTGCCGGAGAACATGGTGCAACCCGTGGTCTCCGACGATCTGGGAGCGCGCATGGCAACGCTGCAGCAACAGGTGATGAGCCAGACCAATCTGCAGCCGGTGGTGGAACGGGTGTTTCCGGGGAGAAACGGCCAGGAAGTCGGAGAGAAGATCAACGACATCCGGGTGAATATGAAAGTGGAGCAGGTGCCCACGGATTTGTTGCAGCTTGGAGCCAAGAAGAGGCCGGGCACGCAGAGCAATTCGGGCGGGTTCTATGTGAGCTACACCGCACCCAGTGCGCGGGAGGCACAGCAGGTCTGCTCGGAGCTGACCTCGCTGATGATGAATGAAAACCTTAAATCGGTGCAGGCGGCGGCCAAAGGGACCAGCGATGTGTTGAGCAAGGGAATTGAGGACGCCCAGCGCGATCTGGATGGGCTCGATTCCAAACTAGCGGCGTTCAAGAAAGCCCATCAGGGACAGCTGCCGGGAGACGCAGACAACAACCTGAAAATCCTGATGACGATGAACCAGCAACTGGAAGCGCAGACCCAGGCGCTGAGCCGGGATCAGCAGGACAAGGAGTATTCCGAGTCGGTGCTGGCGCAGCAGGTGGCGGCGTGGAAATCGACCCAGTCTTCCACCAATCCGCAGACCCTGGAAAAACAGTTGTCCGACCTGCAGTCGCAGCTTTTGAGTCTGCAGTCGCGCTACACCCCGGATCATCCCGACGTAATGAAAACCAAAGCGGATATCGCCGAGGTCAAGAAGAAGCTGGCGGAGGTTAACAAGGCATCCGAGGATGCAACCGATGCGGGCAGTGGAAAAGGTTCGGCGATGGAGCCGCCCGAAATTCGCCAGTTGCGCGGGCAAGTTCACCAGTTAGCGGACTCAATCACGGCGAGAACGCTGGAGCAGAAGAGACTGCAGCAAGGGATCGCAAAGTTACAGCAGAGCGTATCCCTGAGCCCAGAAGTGGAAGAGCAGTACAACGGGCTGACGCGCGACTACAGCAACGCGTTGAAGTCGTATCAGGATCTCCTGGCCAAGAAGAGCGCAGCCGATTTGACCGTGAATATGACCAATCAGGCACAGGGGGAACAGATGGCGCTGCTGGCTCCGGCGAATCTGCCGGACGCCCCGAGTTTTCCGAATCCCTGGCTGTTTGACGGGGTTGGGCTGGGGATAGGGCTCGCGGTGGGAATCGGTCTGGCGATGTGGCTGGAACTGCGCGACCAATCCATCCGCACCGAGGCTGATGCAGAGGCCGCGCTGGAATTGCCCTTGCTGGCGGCCGTTCCGTGGGTGGGAGTGGTGATTCTGGAGAACGGGAACAACAGGCTCAAGTTCTGGAACCGGGACAAGAATCCGGACGAGCATAAAGACACAGTTGGAGTTTAGGCGAAGGGCGCTTAGGGACCACTATGTATAAAGAGTTCTACGGACTACGTGCAAACCCGTTCAACGTCAATCCGGACCCGCGTTACCTGTTTCTGACGCGGCACACGGAAGAGGCGCTGGCGTGTCTGACCTACGGAATCCAGAGCCGCAAGGGGTTTGTGCTGCTCACCGGGGAAGTGGGGACGGGCAAGACCACGCTGATCAACAAACTGCTGGAGTGGTTGCGGCTGCAGCAGGTGGCGACGGCGTTCATTTTCAACTCGCGCCTGAACACGCCGCAGTTTCTGGATTACATGATGGCGGATTTCGGCATCCCGTGCGATTCCAAAGCCAAGAGCCAGATCCTGCTGCGGCTGTACAACTGGCTGCTGGATCGCTACCGCGCCGGGGAGACGGCGGTGCTGATCGTCGATGAGGCGCAAAACCTGTCGGACGAAGTGCTGGAAGAGATTCGCATGCTGACCAACCTGGAAACCTTCACGGAGAAGCTGCTGCAGATCGTGCTGGTGGGACAGCCGGAACTGGAACACAAGCTGAAGCAGCCGCAGTTGCGGCAGTTGCGGCAACGGCTGACGCTGCGGGCGAAGACGCATCCGCTGACCCTGGATGAGACCAAGGCGTATGTGCAGCAGCGCTTGCGCATCGCAGGCTCGAATGGGCAGCAGATTTTCGAACCTGAGGCTCTGGTATCGATTCACCACTACGCGGCGGGGATTCCCCGAGTGATCAACCTGCTGTGCGAGCACAGCCTGGTGAGCGCATTCGTCGATCAACAGAAGATCATCGGACCTGGAGTGGTGGATGGCGTAGCGCGGGATTTCGATCTGGGCGACAACACCACGTCCGGCGCGCTGACCGCGCCGGCGGTTGCGTCGAACGGTGGCGCGGAAAAATTTGATCTGGTGGATGCGCTGCGGTCTTTGGCCACCCTGGCCGACCGCTTGCGCGAAGAAGACAAAAAGCTCCCCGACGAAAGGAAACTATGAGCCGTATTCATGATGCGTTGAAAAAAGCCGAGCAGGAGCGGGCGGCGATCCAGGGAGGCGCGGCGCAGCCCAATTTTGCCACGACTCCGGGGGCGGAGCCGACAGCCTTTGCCGAGACTCTCGCGGAGGAGATGGAAGCGTCGCCATCGACGGCTCGAGTGGGGATGCCGGCTTTCGCCAGCCCATTCAATGCCGATACGCTGTTGGCGCGCTGCGCGCAACTGGAATGGAATCCGGATCGGGCGACCATGCTGTTCTTGAATGGCGACGACAGTGCCCGAGGGACGGAAGAATTTCGCACGCTGCGTTCGCGTCTGTATCACCTGCGCGAGAAGATGCCGCTCAAGAAGCTGCTGATTACCAGCGCTCTGCCCAAGGAAGGCAAGTCATTCACGGCGTCGAACCTGGCGCAAGTCATGGTGCGGCAACACGGGCGCCGGGCGCTGCTGATCGATGCCGATCTGCGCGCGCCTCGTCTGCACACCATGCTGGGTACGACTTCCGATCCAGGGCTCTCCGACTACTTGCTGGGAAAGAATGACGAATTTTCGATCATGCAGCGGGGGCCACTGGAGAATCTTTTCTTTATCCCGAGCGGCACGGGCGCGGCGGATCCGGCGGAACTGGTGGGCAACGGACGGCTGAAGCTGTTGTTGCAGCGGGTCGAGCCGTTGTTTGACTGGATCATCATCGATTCGCCTCCCGCGATTCCGGTGTCGGATGCGAGCGTTCTGGCCAAGGCATGCGACGGCGTGTTGATGGTAGTGCGTTCGAATGTGACTCCGTCCGATTTCGCCCGCAAGGCGCGCCAGGAATTTCCGGACCAGGCTCTGGTGGGAGTGGTGCTGAACGGCACTCACGGGGATTCGCTGCCTTATGCGCGCTACTACTACGAGTCGTACCAGAAGAAGCCGACCACGACCAAGGCCTAGGGGAGAAGTGAGAAAGTGATCCGGCTCTTCAACGTCTATTACCCGGTACGAACACTGGTGCTTCTCGTGGTCGAGGCCCTGGTGGTGGGATCCTCTTTCCTACTGGCGACGTGGTGGCTGAACCCGGAGACGAGTTGGATTCTGCTGAACGTCGAGGGCGGGTACTTGAAGATCGTCGGCGTCACGGTGATCGTGCTGCTGCTTTCTCACGGACTTGATTTGTACGATTCCTCCGGCCTCGGCGAGAAATGGGATCAGGCCTTCCGGCTGTTCATGGTTTTAGGGCTGGCGGCATTTTCTCTGGCCGCGGTGGACTTCGTTTACGGCCACTTCCTTCCCGGCCGAGTTTTTCTTCCCGGAGTGAAGTGGGGCCTGGTGGTTTTGGCAGTGATGCTGCTCGGTTGGCGGGGAGCTTACTCGTGGATCGTGCAGCAGCCGTATTTTCGCGAGCGGGTGTATGTGCTGGGCACGGGCGAGCGGGCGCAACGCTTGTTGAACGGGCTGCGGCAACGGTCTGACCTCGGCATCGAAGTGGTGGGATGGACGGGAAATATCGAGGGCGAGCTGACTCGGGAAACGGTGGCATCGCATCTGGTCGGGCTGGCCAAGGACCGGGGAGTGCAGCGCGTAATTGTTGCGATGCCAGACCGGCGGGGCACTCTTCCCGTCGAAGAATTATTGAATATGCGTCTGGCCGGCGTGAAAGTGGAAGAAGCGACCTCGTGGCTGGAAAAAATTACGGGACGAATTGAAGTAGAGCAGCTGTATCCGAGCTGGCTGATTTTCGCCGAGGGTTTCCGCTTCAGCAGTTTCTTCCGGATGGTGCGCCGGGGGTTGAGTTTGATGCTGGCCTTGATTGGCCTGGTCCTCGCGCTTCCGCTGTTGCCTTTCATTGTGCTGGCGGTGAAATTGGGGTCGTCGGGTCCGGCGCTGTACCGGCAGAAACGTGTGGGGCGGGGCGGTTCGACATTCTATTGCTACAAATTCCGCACCATGCGGCAGGATGCGGAGGCGGATACCGGCGCCACCTGGGCCACCGATGACGATCCCCGCATTACGCGGGTAGGCAAGTTTCTGCGCAAGTCGCGTCTGGACGAGATTCCCCAGTTGTGGTGCGTGCTGAAGGGCGACATGCATTTCGTGGGACCGCGTCCGGAACGGCCCGAATTTGTGGAATGGCTCAGCCGGGAGATTCCTTATTACGGAGTACGGCACACGGTGCGGCCGGGCATCACGGGCTGGGCGCAGGTGCAGTACAAGTACGGCAACACGCTCGAGGACGCGCGCGAGAAACTCCAATACGATCTGTTCTACATCAAGAACGCTTCTTTTGGACTGGATCTGCTGATCTGGTTCCAGACAGTCAAGATCGTGCTGTTAGGACGGGGCGCAAAGTGAAAACCTCGCGCGGACGTACGGGGAACCGGTTATGAAATGGGTGTTCTGGGGAGCGGCGGCGGTGATTGCCTACACCTACGTAGGCTATGCCGGTTGGCTGCGGCTGCGCGTACTGTGGCGTTCCCACCCGGTTATGCGCGGACCGAATACTCCGCCGCTGTCGATCGTAATGGTGGTGCGCAACGAAGAGCGAGTGCTGGACGAGAAGCTGCGGAATTTGCTGGCACTCGACTATCCCGCTGATCGCTGCCAGGTCATCGTGGTATCGGACGGGTCCACCGATCGAAGCGAAGAGATCCTGCGCTCGTATAGTCGCGATCCGCGTCTGCAGGTGGTATTGAATCAGCTGACGCGCGGCAAGGCTTGTGGCCTGAACGATGCGCTGGAACTGGCGTCCGGGGAGATTGTGGTATTTACCGACGCGCGTCAGAGAATCGAAGCGGGAGCGCTGCGCCTGTTAGCCGAGAACTTCGCCGATCCGGAAGTGGGATGCGCCAGCGGGGAGTTAATGCTGGGGGATGCAGCCGGAGGCGAGAGCACCCAGGGACTCGGCATCTACTGGCGGATCGAGAAGCAGGTTCGCGAACTGGAATCGGCCACCGGATCAACCGTGGGTGCGACGGGCGCGCTTTATGCGGTACGCCGGGAATTGCTGACCGTGGTTCCGCCAGAGACGATTCTGGATGACGTGTACCTCCCCATGCAGGTGGTGCGGCAGGGGAAGCGGGTGATTTTCGACGGGCGCGCGCGAGCCTGGGACGTTGCGAATCTTGGATCTGGCCGGGAATTCTCACGGAAGGTGCGCACCCTGAGCGGCAACTATCAACTGTTGCGGTTGGCGCCCTGGTTGTTGAGCGGCAGAAATCCGATCCGCTTCGAGTTTGTAAGTCACAAACTGATGCGTTTGATGGTTCCGTTCGCACTGGCAGCGCTGTTGGCGACATCGATCGCGATGAATGGTCCATTCCATCGGACGGTATTGATTCTGCAACTGATGTTCTATGCGCTGAGCGGGCTGGCCCTGGGTGGGCTGGTAAAAGGTGGGCTGATAAAAGGTGGAATTCTGGCGCGAGTGGCCGATGCCGCTGGAACGTTTGTCCTGCTGAATGGAGCGGCGGTCGTGGCGCTGGCGAATTTCGTAACCGGGAGACGAGCCGTATGGACGCGGTAAAGGTGAAGAGGAGCGCGCGAATCAACGCCGCGGAGTCGGCGGAAAGATTCCCGCGGAGAGCGTGGGCCTGATGCGCATCGTGTGGGTGAAGGCCAACAAGATCCTTCCGGTGCACAGTGGGGGAGACATTCGTTCGTTCAATATTCTGCGGGAACTGGCGGTGCAGAACGAATTGGTGTTCCTGTCGTATTACGACGGGCCGGTTGATGAGACTTATGAGAGGGAGCTCCAGGAGCGGCTGCCGGGCGCGGTGGCGGTGAGCACTGGAAGGGCGGTGGGTTCGTCGGTATCACGAGGGTTGGACTACCTGATGACGCTTTTGAATAAGGCTCCGTATGCGGTGAGCCGATTCGCTTCGGTGAAGGTGCAGGAGAGACTGAAGCGTTGCCTGGGCGATCCGCGGCCGGATGCGGTGGTGTGCGACTTTTTGGATGCGGCGATTAATTTTCCGAACGAGGTGACGGTTCCTTCGGTGCTGTTCCAGCACAACGTGGAGAGCGAGATCTGGAGGCGTCATGCGGAGACCGAGACCAATCCGGCGAAGCGGATGGTCTATAGGTTGGAATTCAAACGGATACTGGAGTACGAAAAAGCGGCGTTGCAAAGATTTCATCACGTCATCGCCGTCTCGGCGCACGATCGGGAACTGATGAGCGGGTGGGTGGATGCGTCCCGGATTACCGTGGTTCCGACGGGCGTCGACCTTGGGCAATATGCTCCCGACCATTCGAAAAAAGAGTTGGCGCCGCTGGTCATGTTCGTGGGCGCCATGGACTGGGAGCCGAACATCGACGCCGTGGAATACTTCTGCCATTCCATCTGGCCGGCGGTGCTGGCTCAGATTCCGGGCGCGCGGTTCCGAATTGTGGGCCGCAATCCGGACCGGAGAGTGTTGAATTGCGTCAGCACTTCGGTGGAAGTCACGGGGCGAGTGCCTTCGGTCATTGAACACTTGCGGGAAGCAGCAGTGGTAGTGGTGCCGTTGCGCATCGGAGGCGGAACCCGGCTGAAGATATACGAAGCGATGGCCGCGGGTAAGGCAGTGGTTTCGACCTCGGTGGGAGCAGAGGGACTGGACGTGCATGCCGGACAGGACATCATTCTCGAGGATTCGCCCGAAACGTTTGCCGATTCGATCGTGATGCTTCTGAGGGACGCGGAGCGACGAAAACAGTTTGAGCGGTCCGCCGCGGAACTGGCAGGGCGCTATTCGTGGAAAGAAGTCGGGAAGACGTTCGAAGCCGTGCTCGCCAGAATTTCAGGAGTGGGGACGCGGTTGCCGGCGGGGCAGTTCTCGGCAGCCGCGGTTCGAACCGCAGACAGGCCCATGGCATGAGTCAGAACGTGGTCGACAAGGAACGACAAATTCCGGAGAGTGCAGCGAACACACAAGCGCAAAGTTCTCTCAGCGGAGCCTTCTTTTGGCTCACTATGTTCTATGTGGTCTACTGCGCCCGGCCCGAGGATTGGATTCCTGGGCTGGCGTTCATTCCACTCGCGAAGATCACTGGCATCTTCGCACTCCTCGGTTTGTTGGCTAGCGTGGGTCGAACGCAAAGAAAGTTCAAGGATTTGCCGGCGGAATCCTTTTATTTGCTGGCCATGATCGGTGTGCTCATGGTATCGGCCGTGCTCTCGCCCGTCTGGCGCGGTGGCGCCCTCAATCACACTCTCGATTTTGCCAAGGTGTACATCGCATGGATCCTGACGTTTCTGTTGGTCACAAACTTCCAGCGCCTGCGACGCATTATCTACATTCAGACGGCCTCGGTATTGGTCATCAGTGTGGTATCGGTCATCAAAGGGCACTCGCGGCCGCGGCTTGAAGGTGTGATTGGCGGAATTTACTCGAACCCGAACGATCTGGCGTTTGCGGTCGTACTCACGTTGCCGTATTGCCTGGCCTTCCTTCTGACTTCGAAGAGCGTGCTGGCCAAGCTGTGTTGGGTAGCGGGAATTCTGGTGATGGCCCTAACGCTGTTCTTGACGGCGTCGCGCGGAGGCTTCATCACGCTGGTGATCTCGGGAGCGGTGTGCTTGTGGCTCTTCGGGGTGAAGGGCCGCCGGGTGTCGTTGATCGTGGCCACCGCATTTACCGTGGTACTGCTGACGATCGTTGCGGGCGGTCCTCTGATGAAACGTATGAGCGCGATCTCTGGCGAGGCCGGCACGCAGGAGGAAGCTAGCGCCTACGGGTCCTACGAGCAGCGTACCTTTTTGATGAAGCGCGCCCTCGAAGGCATCGAGGAATACCCCATTTTCGGCATTGGAGTGAGAAACTTCCAGATTTACTCGGGAGTGTGGCGGGACGTGCACATGACCTACCTGCAAATCGCAGTGGAAGGCGGAATCCCAAGTCTGATTTTGTATCTGGCACTATTTGGGCGCGGGTTCAGCAATCTGAGGAAGCTGCGCCGTAGAAAGGACCTGGATGAGCACACAACGCTGCTGGTCGGAGCGCTTTACAGTTCGCTGATTGGGTTTGCCGTGGGAGCGCTGTTTGCGCCAGAAGCGTACCAGTTCTTCCCCTACTTTGCCGTTGCCTTCGTGTCTGCGTTGACAGCAACCGTGGCAGAGCAAGAGCGCGCAGCTGAGCCGGGCACTCAGGGAACGAGACTGCGCCGCGTTGGAGGTTTTCGGCTGAACGATCGAAAACCAAACGCCGTTACGCTTGCTCGCTGACGTGTTCGGCCGGAATGTCCCGGAGTGCTCGGCGTCCCTTTGGGAATAGGTGAGGGACTGTGATGTTGGCGAGGCATAAATCCTCGGCGTTTCGGATGAACGCTGGGGGCTCGAAAGGATCGATATGTGCGGAATAGCGGGCATGGTGAGCGGGGCTGCCGGGGATCACATCGACGCCGAAGTGGTTCACCGCATGTGTCAGGCCATCGTGCATCGGGGCCCGGACGACGAAGGTCTTTTCGTGCGGGGTGGAACTGGGCTGGGGATGCGCCGCCTCAGCATTATCGACCTATCTGGCGGCCATCAGCCGGTGTTTAACGAGGATCGGTCGATCTGGGTCGTCTTCAACGGGGAGATCTACAATTTTCCTGAACTGCGCGACGATTTACAAAAGCGCGGCCACCATTTTTACACCCACACGGATACGGAAGTGATCGTCCATCTCTACGAAGAGATGGGTGCAGATTGCGTGACGAAGCTGCGCGGGATGTTTGCTTTTGCTCTGTATGACGAGCCGCGCCGCAAGCTGCTGATCGCGCGCGACCGGTTCGGCAAGAAGCCTCTGCACTACGCGCTGCAGGGGTCGCGGCTGCTGTTTGGGTCGGAGATCAAGTCGATTCTGACCGTCGCGCCCGAACTGGCAACTGTAAATAACGAAGCCTTGCTGCAGTACATGTATTTCGGGTACGTTCCAGATCCGCTCACCGCATTCACGACGATTCAGAAACTGCCACCGGGACATCTCCTCGAATTCCAGGATGGAAAGATCGACATACGTCAATACTGGGATCTGCCGGAGTACGGAACGAATCCGCCACGGAGTGAAGAAGAGTGTCTCGAGGAAATGGAGCACCGGCTCGCGGAAGCGGTGAGAATTCGTCTTATCGCTGACGTCCCGCTCGGAGCGCTGCTGAGCGGGGGCACGGATTCCTCGACGGTGGTCGCCTTGATGGCCCGGGCCAGTTCCAGGCCGGTCAAGACTTTCGCGATTGGTTTTCGCGATCAGGACTTCAACGAAGCGCCCTACGCGCGAATCGTGGCCCAGAAATTCGGCACCGACCACCACGAATTAATTGTCGAACCCGATGTACTGAAAACCTTGGAGACGCTGACCAGTTCGCTGGAGGAGCCGTTTGGCGATTCTTCGATGTTGCCGACTTACTTTGTGTCTTGTCTCGCAAGGCAGCACGTGACCGTGGCGCTCTCGGGCGATGGCGGCGATGAAATATTCGCGGGATACGACCGGTATGGAATCCATTTACGGCGGAAGGCTTTTGAGCGAATTCCGAACTGGGCGCGGCGTTTTTACCGCGAACAGGTGTATCCGCGATTGCCCGCTGACATGCGGGGCAAGAAATTCTCGTACAACGTTTCGCTGCCCTGGCGCGAGCGTTACGTGGATGGAATCTCGTTTGTGCCATCGTTCGAACGGGACATGCCCCTGTTGTCGGATGAGTTCCGGGCGGTGCTGCGCGACAGCGGTAATCCCGAAGATGTGATGTACGGATATTTTGACCGGGCTCCCGCAAAAGACCCGGTCAGCCAGATGCTCTACGTCGACACCAAGACCTACATGGTGGCTGACATCCTGACCAAAGTAGATCGCATGAGTATGGCAACGTCCCTGGAAGTGCGAGTCCCGATTCTGGATCACGTGTTTGCGGAGTGGGCAACGGGACTACCGGCTGAGTGGAAGTTGCGGGACGGCAAGCAGAAATACATTTTGCGCAAGCTGGCAGAGCGCGTGGGAGTGCCGCGAGAAGTGTTGTACCGGCGGAAACAGGGTTTCGCCATGCCGCTCGTGCACTGGATGAAAAACGAACTGAAGGAACTGATCCAGACGGTGTTGCTCGATCCCAGAACCCAACAGCGCGGATATTTTGACTCGCGCGGCGTCCGGCAGTTGTTGGATGAGCATTTTCGCGGGCGGCGCAACCATTCGGGCCGAATCTGGCGCTTGCTTATGTTCGAGTTGTGGCATCGCAACTATCTGGAAAAAGTCCGCGCCCAGGATGCAAACGACGAGCCTTACCGCGTGACGCGAACGGCAGGGACGCTGGGATGAGTTCTCTGACCGAACAACAGACCGTGCCAGTGCCCGTGCCCGATTTCGTCCAGCCCGCGCGTACCGGCGATTCCGTTCCTTCTGCATGTTTCTCCGACCCCGTGTTTCTGATGATTAACAGCCTGGAGACGGGAGGCACGGAGCGGCAGTTCGCTGCAATGGCACGCGCCCTGCGGTCCGACCAGGTTCCGGTGCATTTGGGCTGCGTCCGTAATCAAGGACCCTTTGCCGACGGACTGGGAGAACTGGCTGAATTCCGCCTGGGCGGCAGCCTTTACGGCGTGCGATCGATGCAAAGCCGCTGGCGCTTGTACCGGCACTTGCGGAAGTTGGACGCGGCCGTGGCGCACGCATTCGATTTCTATGCAAATCTGACCATGATTCCGGCGGCCAAGCTGGCGAGGACTCCGGTCGTGATCGGCAGTCACCGACAATTGGGAGATCTGCTGACCCCGGCGCAATTCCGCGCGCAACTCGCCGTTTTCCGGATGTGTGATCGGGTCGTATGCAACTCGCGCGCGGCGGCAGAGAAGCTTCTGCAAGCCGGTTTAGCCCAGGACAAGGTCGTCGTGATCGGCAACGCGCTACCTCCAGAAGCTTTTGCTGCGGTTCGCCCAGCGCTCGATCCGGTCGCGGGCAAACTGCGAATCGGCATGATCGCGCGCATGAACGCCGACTATAAAAATCATCGCGGTTTTCTGCGGGCCGCGAAAACACTGAGCGAGAAATTCCGGCATGTGGAATTCGTGCTGGTGGGCGATGGTCCGCTGCGCGCGGAGTTGGAAACAGAAGCAGCCGAGCTTGGGCTCCAGGGCAGGGTGACGTTTCTGGGGGACCGCCGCGATATCCAGGCGGTGCTGGCGTCGCTCGATGTTTCCGTGGTGCCTTCCGCGTCGGAGAGTTTGTCGAATGTGATGCTCGAATCGATGGCGGCCGGGGTTTCCGTGGTGGCAACGGCGGTGGGCGGGAATTGCGAAATGGGTGCAGACTCGCGGGCGGTCTTGGTTCCGGCGGGCGACGAGCAGTCGCTGGCAGCCGGGATCGCGTGCGTGGTGCAGGATGCGGGCCTGCGGACGGCCATGGTTCGCGAGGGGCGGGACTATGTGCGCTCAAGATTCAGCGTAGAGCGGGTGTGCCGGCAGTACGAAGAGCTTTATGCCGACGCACTAGACCGAAGCGGGAAGCGCTCTCGTGCTCACAGTCGGTCCGGTGTGCACCGCGGGACGGGACATCGCATTCGCGTCGCGTTAGTCGCGCCGTCTCTGCGGTATGTCGGCGGGCAGGCGGTGCAGGCGGACCTGTTGATGCGGAACTGGCGGGAAGATCCGGATGTCGACGCGCGTTTTGTGGCCGTCGATCCGCGCTTTCCCCTTGGGCTGGGATGGGCCGAGCGGGTGCCTCTGCTGCGGACCGTCATCCGCGAGCCGCTCTATGCCTGGAAGTTGTGGCGCGCCCTGAGGGAGGTCGATGTAGCGCACATCTTTTCGGCGTCCTACACTTCGTTTCTGCTGGCGCCGCTTCCCGCGTGGTTGGTAGCCCGAATGCGCGGTAAGAAAACGCTGATTAACTATCGCAGCGGCGAAGCGCGGGATCATTTGCAGCGGTCGCGGGTTGCCCGGCGCGCGCTGGCAGGCACGGACCGGTTGATTGTGCCGTCGGGATATCTGGTTGAGGTTTTCCGGGAGTTTGGGCTGAAAGCGGAGATCGTCCCCAACATCATCGACCTTTCACAATTTCAATACCGGCCGCGACGGCCGGTGCGTCCGCATCTGGTGTGCACTCGAGGATTTCACCCTTACTACGGAATCGATGTGGTAGTGCGGGCATTTGCGGAGGTGCAGCGGTCCTATCCGGAAGCGCAACTTGACCTGGTAGGCGGTGGAGCGCTGGAGGAGAGTATCCGCGAGCTGGTGAATCAACTGAAGGTGCCGCATGTGAATTTTCTGGGAGTGGCTTCGCGGCAGGAGATTGGCAAGTTTTACGATCGGGCCGACATCTTTGTGAACGCATCGATTCTCGACAACATGCCGGTTTCGGTGCTGGAAGCGTTTGCCGCCGGTACGCCGGTGGTGACGACAGAACCGGAAGGGATGAAATACATTGTGACGCACGATCGTACGGGCCTGCTTTCGAAGCCCGGCGATGCTTCGGCGCTGGCGCAAAACATCCTGCGGGTCTTGCGGGAGCCGGAGTTGGCGGCCCGCCTGGCGCAGAATGCCTATGAGGAATCGAGCCGTTATCGATGGGCTGCGGTGCGGGAACAGTGGCTGAATGTATACGCCAGCCTCGTGCCATCGCGCACGTCGGAACGACCGTTGGCCTCCACCGTTTAAAACCTTGGCGAACATGATTACCCAGCAAACAGAAATGAAACGAGATGTCGGCGACGTGCCGCGGGGCGGACGGAGGAAAGCGCCAGTATTTGTGCTGGGATGCCCGCGCTCGGGAACGACCGTTCTGTATCACATGTTGCTGTCGGCCGGAGGGTTCGCGGTCTATCGCTCCGAATCGAACGTTTTCAATCTGCTGACGCCGCGTTTCGGAGGGATGCGCTCGGTTCAGGACCGGAAGCGTCTGATGCACGCCTGGCTGAACAGCGTGCTGTTCCAGGTCTCCGGTTTGGACGCCTCTGGAATCACGGCCAGGGTGATGGAGAAATGCCGCAGTGGCGGCGACTTCCTGCGGATCGTGATGGAAACCGTCGCTCAGAACCAGGGAGTCGATCGCTGGGCAGATTGCACCCCGGAGCATCTTTTGTACATGCGGGAGATCAAGCGTCAGATTCCGGATGCATTGTTCATCCACATCATCCGTGACGGTCGCGACGTAGCTCTTTCCTACCTGAAGCAGGGGTGGTCGTATCCGCTGCCCTGGGACCGGAATGAGAGTCTGGGGGTCGCTGGTTTGTATTGGCAATGGATTGTCGGCAGGGGACGGGAAGCCGGAAAAGATCTGGGTGCGGATTATCAGGAAGTGCGGTTCGAAGAACTGGTCACGCATCCCGAGAAAACGCTGGCGCGGCTGGGCGAGTTTATTGAGCACGACTTGGATTACGAAACGATTCAGCGGGCAGGCATCGGATCGGTGAGCGAGCCCAATAGCTCTTTCGGCGCGGAGGCTGGAAGGTTTGATCCGGTGGAGCGCTGGCGGACGAAAATGTCGTCCACTGAACTTTCGGATTTTGAGGCGCTGGTGGGGGATCGTCTCGAGGAACTCGGCTATCCCCTGGCTGCGGGAGGCCAGAAATCGAACTTGCGGGCGATGCGGCTGCGGGCGACCTATCTCACGATGTTTGCAGTCAAGCACTGGGCAAAAACGCACACTCCACTGGGGAGGAAGGTGCAGCTCGGGCGAATCCAAGTCCAGCCGCCAAGTTCAGAGTAATGCCCGCATCGGTGCGATCGATCTGAATTCGGTGGTGAGCCGGGCATTCCAGTTTTCGAAGCGCATGGCTGCAATTGACGTTGCTATATAGTGAAAGCTCGCTGAAAGAGTGAGTCACAAGGAGCGGAAAGCGTGGGTTTGTCGATAAGCATCTTTGGAATGGGATATGTAGGCTCGGTGTCGGCAGCATGTTTCGCGTCGATGGGACATCACGTCATCGGCGTGGACGTGAATCCGTCCAAGGTCGAGATGATGGCAAGCGGGCGCAGTCCAATCATCGAGGCGAAGATGAACGAACTCATAGCCGAAGCCCACGCCGCCGGCCGCCTGCACGCCACCACCGACTCGATGGAGGCTGTCCAGAACTCCGATGTTTCGTTTGTATGCGTAGGCACGCCGAGTTTGCGCCAGGGGAAGCTTGATCTGAGCCACATCGAAAAGGTGGCGCGGGAGATCGGGGCGGCTCTCAAGCAGAAGAAATCCTCACACGCGTTTGTGTTGCGAAGCACGGTGCTACCGGGGACAACAGAGACCCTCGTGCGCCCGATTCTAGAGCAATGCAGCGGCAAGCGCGCGGGCACCGACTTTATCGTGGCTTACAATCCGGAATTCATGCGGGAAGGTAGCGCGGTCGCGGACTTCCTGCAGCCGCCCTACACGATTCTGGGAGCTTCCGATTCGACGCAACTCGGCGTGCTGCGCGAACTTTATAAAACGACACCCGGCAAGGTCTACGAAACCACCATTGGGGTTGCCGAGATGGTGAAGTACCTCTCCAACGCATTTCACGCGGTGAAGGTCACCTTTGCGAATGAGGTCGGAACGCTCTGCAAGAATCTGGGAGTCGATGCGCAGGCAGTGACGGAAATCTTCACGTCAGACACGCGTCTGAATATTTCTCCCGCCTACCTGTCGCCCGGCTTTGCGTTTGGAGGATCCTGTTTACCGAAGGATGTGCGCGCATTGACGTACCGCGCCAAGGAACTGGATCTCAAGTTGCCGATGCTCGAGTCGCTGTTGCCCAGCAACGTGGAACATGTGGAGCGGGCGGTCGAAGCGGTGATGCGCACGGGCAAGCGCAAGGTCGCGCAACTCGGTTTGAGCTTTAAGGCAGGAACCGACGACCTGCGGGAGAGTCCGCAGGTGCAACTCGTCAAACGCTTGCTGGGAGAGGGATACGAGGTGAAGGTTTGGGACCGCGACGTTAGCCTGGGGCGCCTGGCCGGATCGAACCGGCAATACATCGAGGAAGTGATTCCCCACATCGGGTCGATCCTGTCGGCCGATCTGGAGGACGTTCTGCGCGGCGCCGATGTGGTGATCGTCGGAAACAAATCCGCCAGCAAAGATGAGCTCAGCAAATATCTTCGCCCGGAGCAAATCGTGATCGACCTGGTGCATCTGGACAAGTCGCGCCGTCCCACCGGCGTAGCAGTCTACGAAGGGATCTGCTGGTAACTCCAGGATGAAAGCGCCGGTCTTTATTGTCGGGTGTCCGCGCTCGGGGACGAGTTTTCTCTACCATCTGCTGCTTTCCGCCGGAGGGTTCGCGGAATTCCATACCCAGATGAATGTCTACGACGTGCTGGAGCCGATTTACGGCGATCTGGGTGTACCCAAGAACAAAAAGGCTGCGATCGACGAATGGCTGCGCAGTAAGGCATTCACCGTATCGGGCCTGGATGCGGCCGACATCGAGAAGAGGATTCTGGCGGAGTGTCACGGCGCCAGCGATTTTCTGCGCATCATCATGGAGGAAATCGCCCGCAAACAGGGAGTGGACCGCTGGATCGATTCGACCCCCACCAACATTCCGCACCTGCTGCGCATTCAGCGCGACTTTCCGGAAGCCCAGTTCGTGCACATCATTCGTGATCCGCGGGACGTCGCTCTTTCGCTCGATAAGCGCGCCTGGACCCGCCCGCTTCCATGGGACAAGAAACGCAGCCTGGTGGCCGCGGGGCTTTACTGGGAGTGGATTGTGCGGAAGGGAAGGAAGCTGGGAACGATCCTGAGGCCGCGCTATATGGAGGTCCGCTATGAGGACCTGGTGCAGAAGCCGAGCGATGCGCTCGCCACCATCGGGACATTTCTGCAGCACGACCTGAATTACGAGCGAATCCAGCGGGCCAGCATCGGATCGGTGAAAAAACCTTTGACCTCGTTCAAGGAAGACTTGCAGGAAGGGAAGTTTACTCCGGTGGGACGGTGGAGAGATAAGTTCCCCGCCGATCAGTTGGCGCAACTGGAAAATCTGGTGGGCGACTATATGCAGGAATTGGGCTACGGAGTATCGGTGAATGGGAAACACTCGCTGGCCAGATCCTGGAAACGGTTTATGTATGGCGCGTACTACGAGTTCAAGCAGTGGGCGAAGATCCATACGCCACTGTCCCGAATGATGGTCGACTATTCCGCAATCCTGATCGACAAATGACGAAATGTTTCGCGCGCTGAAAAAGGAATGGAGATAACTCTTGATGAAATGTAAGTTCATCGATTTTGAATCCGTGGACTGGAAACATCTCGACGGATTCGAAGATCGCACAGTCTTCCAGACGCGGGAATGGGTTCGGTTCGTGGCCGAATGCCAGAAGGCCGTGCCGGTGCTGGCCGAATTGCGCGACGGCGGCGACGTCGTGGGATATTTCACGGGGCTGATGTTCAGCAGGTTCGGCGTGAAAGTGTTGGGGAGTTCGTTTCCCGGATGGACGACTCCCTACATGGGATTCAATTTGATCAAAGGCGCTTCGCGCTCCGCCGCGCTGCAGGCGCTCGAGGTGTCGGTCTGGGATGAACTGAAGTGCCTGCACATGGAGATCTCGGATCCCAATTTCGTAGTCGACGACGGACGAGACCTCGGTTTTCAGTGCGAGTCGTACACCAGCTACCGGACCGATCTCACGAAATCCGAAGACGAGATCTTCAACCGCATGGATAGTGCCTGCCGGCGATGTGTGCGGAAAGCCGAGAAGTCAGGGGTGACGATTGAAGAAGCGCATGATCTGGGGTTCGCCGATGAGTATTACGAGCAATTGAAGGATGTGTTCGCCAAACAGGGACTTGTCCCGACGTATAAAGTGGATCGGGTCCGGTCACTGGTTCGGCATCTCGAACCCACCGGCCGTGTTTTGCTGGTGCGTGCGCGCGATGCGCAGGGGAAATGCATCGCCACTGGAATTTTCCCAGGATTCAACAAGATCGCCGAGTTCTGGGGCAACGCCAGCTTTCGCAGCAGCCAGATCCTCCGGCCGAATGAATATATTCAGTGGTACGTCATGCGCCACTGGAAGCGCCTCGGGGTGGAGGTGTACGACTGGGGCGGCGGCGGAACGTACAAGGAAAAATATGGCTGCGTGCCTCATTCCGTGCCGTGGTTCGTCAAGTCGCGGTATCAGTTCGTCTCAAAACTTCGCGAGGAAGCGAAAAAGGCATTTGGACGGAAGCAGCGTTTCCTGGGATGGCTGCAGGGGGAACGCACCGAGCGCCAGCCGAAGGCGGAAGAGTAAGTGAAGAAGGCTGCCGGGCTCTACTGAACGCCCTCGAGCGCCTTTTCAATCGAATCTACGTCCGCTCCCACGTCTTTGCCATCGGTGCCAGCCGCGATCGCCGGCGAAGGATTCTTGCAGACCTCGCTCTTCTTCCGGCACAGGCGGTAGCGGTCGAGGCCGGCTGCCTTCTCAGGGAGCCCTGCCGCGGCGGCGTTCTTCGGCGTGATGTTATCCGAGGGCCAGCCCGAACCCTCGATGATGACGTTGTGAGTGAAAGTCGAGTTCTCAAAACAGCTCTTGATCACGCCGGACGGCCCCTGCACATCGGGACGGAAAGCGCAATTCTGCGGACCACCGCCGGCCGAGGCGAACTGTAAGTCCGCGGAGTAAAGCAGATTGTTGGCGAACGTGAAGCCGGAGATTTTCTGCGAGTTGGCATGGTTAATCGAGATCAGGAAGTGGGGCACGAAAGCAGTCACATGCTCGATGCGCACATCGTGCAGGGGAGGTGACACGGAGCCAAGGTTCAAGAAATTTCCAGAACCCGCAAGATTCTTTCCTCGCACGTCATCCGCGAGCACGTCATGAATGCTGTAGCGTCCGCCTCCCGAACTCGCCCCTCCAGCATCGGACAGGCCGTTGGCTATCTGAAACACGCTGCCTACGTTTCTGATTTTGACGGATCGAATGGTGATGTCGGTGACCTGGCAGGCCGGGCATTTGTTTTCCTGGTTCTTTGGGGTCAGGAGGATGGAGAATCCAGTCTGAGAGAATCCCCCCCATGTATTTTCGAGCAGGTTGTCTTCAAACAGCACGCGCTGCGCATTCTTCAGCTCGAAGTGATTCTTGACGAGGAACGGCTTCCCGGAAACACCACCTACGAAACCCGGCTCACCTTCCTTCCAAATCATCGGTTTAAACAGATGATTCCGGCGGATTTCGATGTCTCCAGGAGTGGTGGTGGCGGGACCGCCTCCAAAGATGATGTTTTCGCCGGCGGCTTCCAGGAAGTTGTTGACGATCTTATAGGGGCCTCCTGGATCGTCCCCGCTGCCTCCGGTAATGGCTTGCGAGTCGACGCAGGATCCGGTTACAGCGACGCAGTGAAAGTCGGAGAAAAAAGAATCGACGACCCCAGCGTAGGTTATGGACTTAAGGGCGACGCCGCGACGGGTTTCACCTTGCGCTGTTCCGTGCATCCACACGCGGTCGAAAATGATGTGGTTGGCGGTCGCGCCTTCGCGGGCTTGAGCTAAGGCGGTGATCGACGCTTCGGAATTCGCGCGGGTGATCTCAAGGCCAAGGAACCGGTAGTGGTTGGCTCCCGGCAAGAACAGGAGCGGGCCTGATCCTCCCTTGCCGGCGAATTCGATGCGGGCGAGGACATTTTCCACTGTGGTGCAATGAAAGTCGGGACGGCCGGGGAGGCCGGCGACTCCTGCATAACACGGCATCAGGCGTTCGCCTTCCGCGGGCAGGTCTTTGTCGGATGCGCTGGTCCGCAGCACAATCCAGTGGCCATCATCGCAGGGTTTGGCGGGAACCTGGACGAGCCCTTGGAAGACTGCTCCAGCCTGCAGTTTCAGCGTATCGCCGCAACTCGCATTGTTGATCGCCTGTTGCAGATTGTCCCCCTGCTTGACCATCAGAATGTGGCCCGGGGCAGGTGTGTCGGCGACTGAGCTCTTGACCAGAACGCGGGGCAACTCGGCGGGACCGTCAAAACTATCGGAAGGTGCGGGACTGGACGCTCTCACCCCGACCGTAAACGCAAGCAAGCTTAGAATAAATACCGCCGAGCGATTCAAGGCCTAATCCTTTCTTCGAGGGCGGTGATCTCGTAGATCTCACACGCTCGCAGGCCAGAGGATCATGAGGCCACTATAACATCCTGCCCATGCAGTTCGTCTTGGCCGCGCTCGAACGGATTTCATTTCGAGGGACGTTCTCGGAGAAGGCGCTCTCGCAGGCGATCATAAGCCGAATTCCCGAGCATGTTCCTGACTGCTGCGCGAAGGTGGCTTCCGACTTTCGACTGCCAGAGTCCGCGGCCCTGGCACAAGTTACGAAATTCAGGTAAGGATGAGGAACGCATGATCGCAATTCGTCCCAGGGCGAAAGAATCCGTTGTTGGAGTGTTTGCTTTCGCCTCGCTCGTGGCAACAGTTCGATATCCGGCATCACGAGCGACTTTTGCGACCCGATCGTCGAATCGCCCTCCGGGACAGGAGAAGTGCTCGACAGGTCTGTCAATGATCTGCTCTAGGAAGACCTTCGCGTCCACGATTTCACGGCGCAAACCGGCATCGTCCAAGTCGGTAAGGTACAAATGACTCATCGAATGGCAGCCAATTTCGAAGCCCAGTGAGGCCAGTTCGCGGATCTGAGAATGTGAGAGATAACCCGGTTGTCCGGACCATCCGGTGGTGAGGTAAAAGGTGGCTCCAAAGTTGAACTGGCGAAGGATCGGAGCGGCAGCGAGGAGATCCGTTTCGCAGCCGTCGTCGAAAGTGATTGCGACCGTCCTGTCGGCGAAAGATGAAACGGCGTCCCCAACGCTAAGGCCTTTCCAGCCTTCGTTCCTCAGGAGTTCCATCTGCGCGCGAAAATCCGAGGCGCGGACAATGTAGCGGACGTAACCCGGCTCAGCCTGGCACAAGGTACGCCCCGGCGTTTCAAGTTCGTGGTACATCAGGAAGACAACGCGGGAGTCGCGCATCAGGATGTCCACCAGGATGTCAGAGAAAATGCCCGCGAAGATGTCCGCAAAGATGTCGACCGGGAATTGCCGCCGCGACTAGACATGGCTTTCGCTTCCGGACCAATCTACAAGGTTCCAGCCGGTTCCGACGACGCAAAGGGCCGCAGCGTATCCTGGCTTGACCGTGATATCGCGCAGAGACCAGCGCTTGGCTTCGCTTGCCTCAGGCCGGGTGGCGAGCAGCGCGTTCTGGCTGCGCGGCGCCAGCGAAACATCGAACTCGCGGAGCGGCAGCGACAGTCCTTCGCCAGTAGCCTTGATGTAGGCCTCCTTTCGAGTCCAGCAGCGGAAGAAGGCCTCATCGCGTTCCTCCTGGGGGATGGACGCGAGTTGCTCCTGCTCAGCGGGCGAAAAAAAACGTGCCGCGATCACTGCGGTATCGCGTTGGCTGCGAATCTGTTCCACATCGACTCCGACCTGGCGCTTGAGTGTGCAGGCGAACAGAGCGACGTCTCCGGAATGGGAAATGTTGAAATGCAGTCCGGTGTCGGCGTGAGCGCCGCCAAGGGCCGGTTTTTCTTTCGAGGAGTAGACAAACATCAGGGTTTCCGGATCGACATTCACATACCCGCCCAGCACGCGCCTTAAAATCGCACGAGCGGCGACGAAATACTGGCGGTCACGCGGAAAATGAAAACGGGCGGCGCGGTCTCGTTCCTCGGATGAGAGTATCGCCGACCACTGTGACTCCGCACCCGCGGTCGCCGCCAGGTCGACTCGCCAGAGGTGTACCTCGTCGACTCCAAGCGTGCGGGGTGCATCGATGCGAAACCCCGCTTCCGCTATGTCCATGGACATGCCCAAGTTTCAGTGTCACCCAAGCCAAGAAGGCTGCTCCCCTTCAAGAACAGTGGCACAGGCGGAGGCAGACTGTCCAGTTTACGAAAGCGGGCTTTCGCCTACGCGGCAAATTTTCCGGGCAGCGACTCGGAACCGGAATTCAGCTGAGAAGTGGCAAACAGGGCGAGACCGGAGCCACGGTGGGTGTCATCGTCGGCGACGAGACTGAAGCCCATCTGGCTCAGACGCTCGACGATTTGCTTCTTCCCCAAACCCATCGCCGCGGGCATTTCGTGGTACTGCACTGCAATTCGGCGGCAGCGCTTGAGAACGTCGGGGTCGCTGCCCAGAAGGACGTCATACTCGTTGCCATGGATGTTCATCTTAACCATGTCAACTACCGGGAGGCCGGCGAGGTCGAGTACGCGAGCCAAGGTCTCCGCCCGAACCGGTACTCCGTTGTCATCTTGTTTCGCACCAGCAGGGCCTCGGTGACTGGTATTAAGAGTTGCCGTCTCTGGCGAGTAGATTCTCCGGTACTGACTGGGTATTCCTTCGGCGGCGTCCATTGTCTTTTCTCCTGCCGTACCCGTGACTGCGCAATTCAGGATCGTTACCCGATCTCGCAGGTGATTCGCCTCCACCAGCTGCCTCAGCCGTTCGCAGGTGTCCGGAAACGGTTCCATCGCAATGATTCTTGCGCCCGGAGCCTTCCGCGCTGCGTACAGCGTGAACATTCCGATATTCGCCCCAATATCGAGGATGACACCGAGTGAGGCAGCGACTGCATAATGCTGCCGGGCAAATACCATCCAGAAGACGACCACATCCACGTGTTCCCGAAGGACTATCCGCTCGCCGGTCCGCAGTCGCAGTTCGTAAGGGTACGCGACTGGCCGCAGACCCAGATAATCCAGCGTAACTGGAAGCCATTGTCCGGTTTCTCGCCAGCAGGCGAGAATCTCGGTGAGACGCCGGAGGTTAGCCGGCCAGAGCCGAGGACTGTTGAGAATCCGTTCCAACAACGCCTCCAACAGTCCCGGCAAGAAGATCGCCTTGGCAAAGTCGCCACGGGACTGACTGAAGAAACTAGTATAGTTCTTTCTGAATCGAAAAAGAGCTTCGCGATCAGGATTGTTGACAGTTAGAAGTTGGTTGATAGGTCAGATACCAATCAAGCAATGCGTATGTGGCTAGAATGAAATTGCGTGCACTCTTAGATTAGACTGTGGCTTGGTGGTTGGGTCCTTTATGAAGACACGCGTGTCCCGCAACCTGGCTGAGGTGGAGCGCAGTGCGTCGGAAGCGAGCAAGATCGTTCTTAAGCCGCTGGAGCGGTCTGAGACCGACCGTTACCTAGCTCCTCCTGCAGATACTCCCTTCGCTCTGGAGTACGCTTTTCACTTATTAGGAGATGTGCGGGGCAAGACCGTCCTGGATCTCGGATGCGGATCAGGGGGAAATGTTGTCATATTGGCTGAGCGGGGAGCCCAAGTGGTCGGCGTAGACATATCGCCTGATCTGGTTGCGATCGCACAACAGCGCATCCGAAGCGCCAATCTAAGGGCAACGATTAAGGTCGGGGATGCGTACAACACTGGTCTGCCTGACGAATCTGTCGACGTGATTTTTTGCATCGCGCTGATTCACCACCTCGACATAAAAGTTGCGCGCGATGAAATGAGAAGGGTTCTCCGCAAAGGCGGCATGGTCATCTTAAAGGAACCGGTTCGTTTTTCCGCATTTTACGCGCGCGTCCGAAACCTGCTTCCTGCGCAGGACGATATTTCCGAATACGAGCATCCCCTCACCCAAGAAGAGTTATCCCTGATGACACAAACTTTTCAAGTCGACGGTACGCGCTTTTTCAGGCTGCCTTTTGTGCCGCTGTTTTCCCGATTGCTGCCTTCCCTGAGCAAAACAGCATGGAAAACCAGTGACTGGATCATTCGACATTTCCCACCCACTCAGGCCTACGCCACAGCGATAGTCACGCGGTTGCAGAAGTAGGAAACTTGGGCGTGAATTGATTTGCGATGGTGGCCTTCGAACCAGACACCAAAGCAAAGGCGCAACGGGCCAGGGCGACCCGTTGCGCAAGGTTTTTCAAGGGACAAGGGCTTAATAAACGCCGAGCGTCTCGGACTGAATCGTGCTCACATCCGCGCCCAGATCCTTGCCGTCCGTCCCCGCGTTCTTGTAGGGGCTGGATGACTGCAAGTGGTAATCGCCGCCATTTCCGTTGTTGTAGTTGACGAACTGAACCGCGGCCGCCGTGGCCGGGAAAGCGTTGCCCGCGGGCCATGCGCTCGGCGGATAGTTGGACGAACTGGTTATGAGGCTATTATTGACGAACGAATACGGACTGAAGCATGCATTGAAAGTCGTCAACGGGTTATCGTGGTAGGCGCAGTTTGCAGTGCCGCCGCCCGTAGACCACACGGGATAGGTGCCAGTCATCACCAGACTATTGGTAAAGATGAAGTTTGGCATTTTCGTGGCCCCGGCGACGCCTCCTATGGAGAATAGGCCTGAGGGTGGAAAGGCGGTGATGTGATTGATGGAGACGTTTTGCAGCAGCGGCGCGCCGAGCCCGGTTGTGATCTCAGCAAGCCGACCCGAACCGGCATACTTGGCCGGATCAACATCGTCCACAATCAAATCGTGAATGCTGTAGCGTTGACCATCGAATGCGGCACCCCCATTGTCGGAAAGGCCGTTCGCGATTTCCATTCCGCCGCCTACGTGACTCATCGTGTTATATCGGACCGTCACATCGGTGACAAAACAGTTGGGGCAGAGATTGGATGAGACGCCGCTGGCTTGATTTTTCGGCGTCAGGAGAATGCCGTCGCCGTTCTGCGAGAAGCCACCCCAGGTGTTCTCCATGATGTTGGCTTCAAACAGGACACGTTGCGCATTCTTCAGTTCGAAGAAATTTTTTACGATAAACGGATTCCCGTTCATTCCACCGACGTAGCCGGCCTGGCCTTTCATCCACGTCAGAGGCTTGAACAAGTGGTTTTGACGGATCTCAATGTCGCCCGGAGTCGTTGCACTCAGTGCGCCGCCGAAAATAATGTTCTCGCCAGACGATTCCAGGAAGTTGTCCACGATCTTAAAGGGACCTACCGGGTTGTTGGCGCCACCGCTGACCGCGGCTGCGTCCGTGCAGGATCCGCTGATGGAAACGCAATGGAGATCGGTGAAAAAAGAGTCGACGACAGTCGCGAAAGAAAGGCCGCCAAGCTCGAAACCTTTCCCTGTGTCATCGTGGGCCGTGCCGTGCACCCACACTCGATCCAGGATCAAATTGTTGGCCGTTCCGCCGGACCTGACGGATGCCAGGGAGTAGGCAATTCCACTTCCTGCGAGGCGTGTGACTTCCAAACCCACAAGGCGATAGTAATTAGCACCCGGAGCGAAGATGATGGGGCCCAACCCTGCGGTGGGCAGAACCAGCTTCGCCAGAACATTCGCAGTCGAGGTGCAATTAAAAGCGGGACGTCCGGGCAAAGATGCGACCCCGGCGTAACAGGGCGTGAGGCGGGTGCCCTCGGGCGGCAGCGCCGAATCGCTGGCGCTGGTGCGCACGATGATCCACTGACTGTCATCGCAGCTCTTGGCCGGGAAGGTGAACACTCCAGAAAAAGTCGCGCCTGCCTGCAGCGAGATGGTATCGCCACAATTGGCGCTATTGAGAGCGGACTGAAAATCGCCGCCGGAATTGACTGTAATCGTGTTTCCCGGCGCTGGCGTATTCGTCATCGCCGTCTGTATATAGACCCGGGGCAGCTCTGCCGGGCCATCGAATCCGCTGGCTGAGGCGGAAGAAACCGAGAGCTTGAGCGCGTGAGTAGAAGTGTTTCCCGACGAGTCGCTGACCTTCGCGGTGAAAGCAAAAGATCCGCTCATCGAGGTAGTTCCAGCGAGTACCCCGCCCGATTGTAACTGGATCCCGGAAGGCAACGCCCCTGACGTGAGGCTCCACCGGTAAGGGGATGCACCGCCAGTAGCTGCCAGAGGAGCGCTGTACGCCATTCCTACGTTGGCCTCGGACAGGACGGAGGTCGTAATCGCCAGGCTGGCGGTCGGAGATACGCTCACCGTCGCCGAAGCGTGCAGCGTGGCGTCGGTCGCACCGGTGGCAGTGATCGTCACGGGAGTGCTGACGGTTACCTGGGGCGCCGTGAATTTTCCGCTGCTGGAAATCGTTCCCGCCGTGGCGGACCAAACGACTGCGGTATTTGAAGTTCCGGTAACGCTCGCGCTGAACTGCTCGACCCCTTGCGAGGCAATCGTGGCGCTGCTGGGCGACAGCGTGATCCGGTCGGTCGGACTTCCACCGGAACTGGAGGCAGAGACGTCGATATGGACAGCTATAGTGCCGCGATCGGTGTGCGGCGGGTCCGAGACCAGCAAGTTGAAACTGTAGTCGCCCGCAACCGTGGGAACGCCTGTGATGGAGCCGGTCTTGAGATTCAAGGTTAATCCCGGGGGAACGACTCCACCCGTGTGAAAGAACAAGTAGGGAACAGAACCGCCACTGACTGAGGGCACAGCATTGAAGGCGACCCCCACTTTGGCGGTGGCTGTGGCTGTGGGAACGGAAATCGCAATCTGGTTGCCTGCGCTGTGGCTCGGCGCGACGTTGCTGGTCGGCGATAATGTGCCGCAGCCGGCGGTTACAACCGCCAAAGCCAAGCACAGGCTGAAGATCAGCAGTCTTGAAAATCGCTTTGGCTCAACATACTTTGGCTCAACACACGAAGGGCAAGCGTTTCTCGATTGCGTGACGGCACAAGACATCTATCACCTCGGAACGGAGTTGGGGGACCATTCGTTCGAGTCCTGAGGTGACTCTAAAGAGGCGGGGACGAAGTGGGCAGATAACGATTGATCAGGGCCTATTCGGTCACACTAGTACATCTCCGAAGGCCACCACACTTCCGGGTATGCCATAACGTCCCGTTTTGAAAGAGGTTCGGCGACATATCGGAAGCCTGACGTGAAAAGAGAAATCAGGTAAGGTGGTTATTGATACGACGCGAACGTTAGGACGCGTTCCATATGTAGTGTACGGAACTATTTGCAACCCATGGGGATTAACCGATGGCGACAGATCGGCCAGCGCCTGGCCCGGATGGATCGGGCAGAGCTGCGCGATCGTGTGCGCCAGGAATTCGCCAAGAGGCAGGACGCCCTGCTGGCGCGCGCGGGCTACGATTTTGCGCGGAGTGCGCGCGATCCGGTGGCCGGAAAAGCCGGCAACTTTTTCTTCACGGCCGGTTCGATCGATTCTATTCTCGCGCTGTTGCGCCAACGCTTCCCCGGCCAGGCAGAACGCATCGTGCAACAGGCCGACCAGATTTGCAAGCACCGCTTCGATTCGTTGGGATACACCGGGCTCGACTACGGCAGCCCGATTGCCTGGCATCTCGACGCAGTTCACTGCAAGCTGGCGCGCAAAAAGGCGTTCTACCGAATCCCTTATCTGGACTACGCCGAGGTCGGCGACAGTAAAATCACTTGGGAACTGAATCGTCATCAACATCTGGTGACTCTGGCCAAAGCGTACCGGCTTACCGGCGATCGCCGCTATGCCGACGAAGCGCTGCGGCAGTGGCGGCACTGGCAGGCGGACAACCCTTACGCAGTGGGCATTAACTGGGCCAGTACTCTGGAAGTTGCGTTCCGCAGCCTGTCGTGGATCTGGACGTATCATCTGCTGCAGGGTTCAGCCGGCATGCCCGACTTGCGCGACGAATGGTTGCGCGGTCTGGCGCTCCACGGCCGGCATATTGAGCGTTACCTTTCCACCTACTTCTCTCCCAATACACATCTGCTGGGCGAAGGCGTTGCATTGTTTTTTCTGGGAGTGATGTGTCCGGAATTGTCTGCCGCGGAACGTTGGAAGGCGCGTGGCTGGGAGATCGTTCTCGAGGAATCGGCCCGCCAGGTTCGAGCCGACGGATTTTACTTCGAGCAGTCCACGTACTATCACGTTTATGCTCTCGATTTTTTTCTGCACTCCGCCGTGTTGGCCAGTCTGAATGGCATCGCAATTCCCAAGAACTTCGAAGATAGGCTAGAGAAGATGCTGACGGCTCTGTGCCTGCTGGGGCGCGGAGGACCGCCTCCGCGATTCGGCGACGATGACGGCGGCCGGGTGTTCGACCCTGGGCGCAATCGTGGCGAGCACCTGCTGGATCCATTGGCGACGGGTGCGATTCTGTTTCATCGGGGAGACTACAAGGCCGCGGCTGGTGCGCTGCGGGAGGAGACTTTGTGGTTGCTCGGCGCGGAAGGAGTTCGGCAGTGGGACGAATTGCAGCCAGCTGCGATTTCGCAAGAGCCTCGCGTTCTGCCGGACGCGGGATTCTATCTGCTATCCGCGGGGAAGACGCAACTTGTGGTGGATGCCGGCCCGCTGGGTACGCAGAGCGGCGGCCATGGGCACGCCGATGCGCTCAGCGTGTGCCTGCACAGTGATGGACAGGAATTGCTGATCGATCCGGGAACCTATGAATACGTCGGCCCGGGCGAGGACCGAGAGCTATTTCGCGGAACCGCGATGCATAACACACTCCGTGTGGATGGGGCGAACCAAGCGGAAACCGCAACCGCTTTTTCCTGGCACAGATTGACGCAGTCGAGGGTGGAGCAGTGGATTCAAGGCAAGAGCTTTGATCTCCTGGTCGCGAGTCACGACGGCTACCAGCGCCTGGAACCGCCGGTGACCCACCGCCGGTGGGTGGTTTCACTCAGGAATGGCGTCTACCTGGTGCGAGATGTGGTGACCGGACAGGGGAAGCGCCGCCTCGATATCGCATGGCATCTGGGGCCGGATCTGCAACTGGTAGAAGATGGAATATTTCGCGTCAAAGGCGCCGCGCAAGGCATGGCGCTTCTTCCGGCGCAAACAGATGGTTGGGCGGAGGAAGTTCGCAGGGAATCGTGGTCCCCGGCGTACGGCCATAAGGCGCCGATGACGACTCTCAACTTCAGCGCCGAAGCCGCGCTCCCGGCGGAATCTTGTGTTGTGCTTGTAACATTGGAGGAAGCCCAGCGCGGGACGAAGTCATTCACTCGCATCGCGGGTGCAACTGCGGGTTCCGATGTAGTGGAATACCGATACGCTGATGAGGGCGTCGAGCATTCGTTTATTTTCGGCGGGGGCGGCAAGTCCTGGCAGAAAGACTCTTTGTCCGGCGATGCGGAATTCGTTTGCTGGAAGCGAAAGCCGGGGAGCAAGGACGGGCAGTTGATTCTGTGCGGGGGAAGCTATGTGCGCGCCGATGGCGGACCTGAGTTGCGCTTCGCCCGGGCGGTTGAGTGGGCAGAACTTGTCGTGCAAGGCGGCGATCAGACCGTATTTTCTTCCGACATGGCCGCCGTCGAGCAGTGTCCACCCGAGTGGCGGCAACCGGATCCGGCGCCTCAAAGTTCGTAATGAGAAGCCAGGCTTGAGAGTTGGGAGTGAAACAAATCTGACATGTGTGGAATCTGCGGTATTTTTTTCTCCGATCGCGACTGGCATGTCACCGGTGACGTGCTGGCAGGCATGAATCGCCGCATCGTGCATCGCGGGCCCGATGACGAAGGCTTCTTCGTCGAGGAAAATGTCGGCCTCGCCATGCGGCGGCTGAGCATCATTGATGTCCAGACGGGCCACCAGCCGCTGGCCAATGAGAATCATGATGTCTGGATCGTTTTCAACGGAGAAATCTACAACCACGCGGAACTGAGGGCCGGTCTGGAAGCCAAGGGGCATCGCTACCGCTCCCGCAGCGACACCGAAACCATCGTCCATTTGTACGAAGAATATGGCCGGGACTGCGTGAAGCACCTGCGTGGCATGTTCGCCTTTGCCATATGGGACCGCCGCAAACGGGTGCTGTTCGCCGCGCGCGACCGGTTGGGAATTAAGCCTTTTTACTACCGCTGGGACGGCAAGGCGCTTCTCTTCGGTTCGGAGATCAAGACCATCTTGGCGTATCCCGGAGTCACGGCGGAGTTCAACCGGAGCACGCTGGCGGAGTATCTTGCGTTCGGCTATATCACGGGCCCGGAAACCATGTTTGCGGGAATCCGCAAGTTGATGCCGGGGCACACCATGCAGCTCTCCGAGGGTGGAGAGCCCAAAATCGAGCGCTACTGGGATCTCACAACCGAAGTGGATCGTGAGGCTCGACCGCGCGAGTACTACGTGAAGACGTATCGCGACCTGCTCGAGAGCGCGGTGAAATCCCATTTGATGAGCGATGTGCCGCTGGGAATGTTTCTGAGCGGCGGCTTGGACTCGAGTGCAGTGGCAGCCCTGGCCACGAAAATTCGCGGCGATCAAATCAAAACGTTTGCCGTCGGCTACGGCGAAGAGGCGTTCAGTGAGCTCCGCTATGCCCGCGAGGTGGCGGCACACATCCGCTCGGATCACCACGAAGTGCGGCTAACGCGGGAGGAGTTTTTTGAGAGTCTTCCGCGCTTGATCTGGCACGAAGATGAACCGATTGTGTGGCCGTCCAGCGTGTCGCTGTATTCGGTGGCGCGGCTTGCCCGCCAGCACGTCACCGTGGTGTTGACGGGAGAGGGAAGTGACGAGACCCTGGGCGGCTACACCCGCTATGCCTGGACCCTGCTGAACGCGCGCATGGATCGCACCTATCGCGCACTGACGACGCAGGGAATGCGTCAGCTGGTCAGAAAAGCCGTCCATGCCAGTCCACTCAGCGCGGCCCTGCATCGCAAACTGGAGCACACTTTCCTGGTGCGGGACGGCAATTCGTGGCCTTCGTTCTACTACGATAATTTCTTTTCCGCATTTGCGGCGGCTGAGCAGGCAAAACTACTGACTCCAACTGCTCTGGCTGAGGCCGGAGACGCTTATGCCGGTTCGATGGCGGCGTGGGACCGGTCGCACGGCGATCTGCTGCACCGCCTGCTTTACGCTGACATCAATAGCTATCTCATCGAACTCCTGATGAAACAAGACCAGATGAGTATGGCCGCGTCAGTAGAGAGCCGGGTACCGTTTTTGGATCATGAACTCGTGGAATTCACGGCCAGCATTCCGGCGAAGTACTCCATCCAGGGAATGGCAGGGAAGTTCATTCTGAAGCAGGCTGTCGACGATCTCTTGCCCAGGTCAATTGTCTACCGGGAAAAGATGGGATTTCCGACACCCTGGGAATATTGGCTCGCCGGATCCCAGCTCGACGATCTGGAACGAATGCTGCTGGAACCACGGACCAGTGAGCGTGGCCTGTTCCGGGCGGAAACCGTAGAGCAACTCTTTGCCGAGCATCGCAACAAGGTGCGGGATCATGGCAATCGAATTTGGCGACTGATCAATCTCGAAGTTTGGCAGAGAGTCGCCATCGACGGTGTGCCAATGGAATCTGTGGGCGAGCAACTCTGCGGGCAGCGGGGGCCCTTGGCTAAAACTCCCGACAAAGTATGAGACGGCAACTGCGCAGCGCAGCGCTTTCTACTCTGAGACGCAGTGGAGTGTTCGGCATAGTGCGCGAAAGCGCATGGCGCAAGAATCGGTTGCTGATTCTTTGCTACCACGGCGTCGCCCTCGACGACGAAGACCGGTGGCGTCCCAGCCTGTACGTTTCTCCCCAGATGCTGGAACGCCGCCTGGAGATTTTGCAGCGGGGGAACTATTCCGTTCTGCCGTTGGCCGAAGCTTTAGAGCGGCTCTACAAGAATGATCTTCCGGCACGAAGCGTGGCGCTTACCTTCGACGACGGGACCTACGATTTCTACGCGCAGGCTTATCCCCTCCTGAAGAGATTCGGCTTTCCAGTAACGGTTTATCTGACGACCTACTACAGCGAGGCGCAGCTTCCCATCTTTAATTTGATTTGTTCCTACATGCTTTGGAAGGCCCGGGCGAAAGGGAACGTCGACCTTGCCGAATGGGGAGCTGCGGTTCCGGTTGACCTGAACGCTGCAGCGAGCCGTGACGGTGCAGTAACCCAGATCGTGACCACGATGGCGCTGCGGGATCTTACCGGAAAGCAGAAAGATTCCGTCGCCGCGAGTCTGGCACAAAAGCTGGGAATCGATTACGAGGGATTGCGGGGGCGGCGCATTTTGCAATTGATGAATCGCGACGAAGTAAAGAAGCTGGCTTCCGAAGGTGTCGATTTTCAGCTGCACACGCATCGGCACCGCACGCCCGAAGACGAGGAGCTATTTCGCCAGGAAATACGGGACAATCGGTCACACATGGCGGGTATGATTAGCGGCGAACTGAGGCACTTTTGCTACCCCGGAGGTGCGTACCGTCCTGAATTTGTGGGATGGCTTCAAAAGGAAGCAATCACTTCAGCAACCACGTGCGACACAGGATTTGCAACTGTGGACAGTAATCCGCTGTTGCTGCCGCGATTGGTCGACACGAGTCTGCGCACCGACCTGGAATTCGAAAGTTGGTTAGACGGAATTGGACAGTTTCTGTCCCGCCGCAGGAGGGCCCGCCTGGCTTACGCCCCCGACTGAGCTGCTGAGGGGATGGTTGCGTTGCTGCAAGTGTGAGGAAACAAAGTTGTGCCTGCCGCGATATTTGCAGGCTAAAGAAGCACACACTGGAGACTCAACCGTCACGGCCAAGGTGAATCAGACTGTGCGTCCGAGAAAGGCGCACTCCAAGTTCCAGCGCAGGCCTTCGACGGTCTTAGTGGGACGAATGCGGTGGAGTCTGAGGGGATCGTCCTGCCTCCTAACGATGCCGCCGTTGGTTGTAACCGCGGTCTGGTATCCAATCTGTCGGCTCGCATTTACCGTGTCATCGACCCAGTGGGGCTGCAAGGCGGGGCAAGGATACGAGAAGTGGGTGATGGGGACCGCCAGTTCTTCTTCGAGTCTGCGCTTTGATTCAAGAAACTCTTTTCGCGCGTCGTTTTCTGATAAGTAAGCCATATTGGGGTGAGTCATCGTATGTGATCCGACGATGTGGCCGTTGCGCGTCAAACCCCGCACTTCATCCCACGTCATCATGAGCCTCGGCGAGCTTGGCGGAGAGTCGGTCTCCAATTGCCGGGCAATCGCCTCGACGAATTGATCCTGTGGGGCCCCTGAGAGCTTGGCGCAATACTCCGATGCGCGGTCAAATGCCTGGGTACGCTCCGCCGGAGACGCGAGCGTCCATACCGTTCCGTCAGGGTCAGTCCAGGTGTGGTTCTTCGAGGTCAGAAACGCATACCGCAGCAGGCTGGGCCATGGCAGGCGCTGTCGGTCGATGCAATCGACTGTCACATAAAACACACCGGGTACTCCGGCTCGGCTGAGTATCTCGCTTGCAAGTTGGTAGTTGTCGGCATAGCCATCATCAAAAGTTACAACTACGGCTCGTGGTGGCAGAACCTTCTCGCCCTTTAAAAATAAGAGAACATCATCCAGGGTTATGGCATGGAAATGCCTGGCAATAACGTCGATCTGCCCCCGGAAGACATTCGTCGAGTGGATGATGCCGCCCAGGGTTGTTTCCGCCGAAGAGGGATCGTTCATCACCGAGTGATACATGACGATGGCGACGCCACCCTCCGCAAATTTGGACGCCAGGCGCAAGGCTCCCGCTCGCACCAGCGATCTTTGGATCCACGTTTTAGCTGACATTCCGTTAAAAATCCGCCGGGGAGGATTCTTACAGGTCTCCTTCGTTAACCTCAAAGTTCGCTGCGAGGGATGATATCTCCGACCCTGGTTTTTGCCCGGATGGCGAGAGGTCAACGACCTGCAATACCCTGTTGGTCGCGTAGGCCCATCCCAGGCACACCATGTAGGTCAGCCCGCCTGCGAGCAGGTGTACGGCCAGTTGCCAATATGTGTGCGGCGCGCCCCAGTGCTGCATAAGCAACAGTACGGCAGACATCGGCACGCACAAAATCAAAGGCAACAAGTACGCCTGGCGCAAATATGTACCCATTTTGATGCCCAACCGCGAGCAAAGATGAAACGGCATGAACGCCAGAAATGTCCCGGCCAACGGGATTGCAGTGCCGACCGCGTCACCCATGATCCCGAAAGGCCGCACCAGAAGAATGCTGAGAGCTACGTTCGAGACCCCCTCGATCATCGTAACCACGGCCAGTTTCCCGTGTTTGCCCATGCCATACAAAATCCGGTTCGATGCGGACTGAACCAGCATGATCGTATAAGGAATCGTTAAAACCACCAGGATTGGATATCCCTGTTCGACGTACCGTTTGCCAACCCACACCTCGATCAGCGATTTGCCAAGGATGAGGAATATTGCCGTCATGGGCAAAGTAGTAAAAGCGCACGCTCGGTTTCCGACCACAAAAATCTTGCGTAGCCGGTCGAGGTTGCCGGCAGCATCCGACTGACTCGACATGGGAACAAAGATCTGGGCTAGACTGCTCACGACCTCACCCGCGTAGTCGAGCAGGCGCGAACCCGCATAAAAATATGTGATTGCGGCCGAGGAGAGGAACGTCCCGATTACCAACGCATCGGTTTTGAACCGCAGGCGAGCTCCTACAATAATCATGAAGGTGACACCGCTGTAATTCGCCATGTGGCGGAAAGCGTCACGGTGGACATATTTCCAGGAGAATTTCAACGGTATCGAGCGCAAAGCCACCGCCGCACGAACCACAGAACCCAGTATGGGCAGTCCGACAGTGATCAATGCGACTGTTAACAGCCCGTAGCCCCGATTCAGGTAGTAAACGATCAAGACAACGCGAAGAATGCTGGAAAAGCCAATGTTGGTCCAGTTGAGAAAGTAGAACTTTTGCAGTCCTTCGAGTATCCCGCCGAAAATGCCCAAGGGGAATCCCAAGGCCACTGAGGTCCCCACTATGAGTAGAAGCCAACGTGCGGTGGAGCGAAAGCCCGGCTGGATGTGGAAGAATCGGTCGACGTAGATGAAGCCCACGACCGTGAGCAGCATGCTGAAGGCGGCTACACAGATGTAGGTGAACATCGCGGTGTTAAGCAGGCCCGTGACTTCCTCAAGGTCCTGGGTCGCGGTGTACTTGGAAACGTATCGGATTATGGAGGAGCGAATGCCAAAATCGAAGATGCCATAGAAGCCCGTTAGAGAAAAAATTAAGACCCAGATCCCGAAGGCTGCGTCTCCCAGGCGATGAAGGATAAATGGAGAAAGAAAGAAGCCGACTAGGACATTGACCCCAAGGGCAAACCAACTGGATCCAACATTCTTGATGATCTGAATCTTCTCGATCTTACGCATATACCCGTTCGGGAAGCTCTTCCTTGCAGCCCTAAGTATTCTTGAAGCCGTTTTACCACTACAAACTGTTTTACCATCAACCATCCAACTTTGGTGCGCGCTGGAGCAAAAGGAATCACTTCGCAAACCTACGCGCAAGCGCCATGCGTCGGGTTTTTGTTTGGTTATACTGTAGATCGACTGAGACTAAGGGTCTGGCTTGGCCCATAAACCGGTTGTTTTTTCTGAACTTTTGTGTCAGTAGCGTCCAAGACTCGGTTGCAACTCGTGGAATCCTACAACCGAGGCTTAAAAGACTGCGTGATCGGATTCGTTCTCGACGATGCCAGCGTTGGTTTGGAACCAAATAGGACGGCGTCAAATTGGCTAGGATACTGGTTCTAGACGGCCACAGCGCGGCCGCATTGTCGGTGACTCGGTCGGCCGGACAAGCGGGGCACTGGGTTGCTGTGGGAGCGAATAAAGGCCTCTTCGCCCCATCGACCCTGTCGCGATATTGCCAGCTTGGCTTCGACTATCCCGTGCCTACTGAGCTCCCGGGTTCGTTTGTGAATTCGATTCTCGAGTTCGTGCGTGCCCAAGCTATTGAGTTGGTTGTTCCGGTGACAGACTGGACTCTGGGGCCACTTTCAGCGGAGCGGGAACGGTTCACCGGCACCTGCCGGGTGGCCACGCCGTCGCAGACGGCTCTTGATTTTGCCTCTGACAAATATAGGACCGTTGAGCTCGCTAAGTCTCTGGGTATTGACGTTCCCGCCGGTCGACTGGTCGCGTCACTCGACGATCTTAGCCAATTGAAACAGGCACAGTTTCCGCTAGTTGTGAAGGATCGCTTTTCGGTCCGTTGGATCGGCAAGAGAGCTGTTTTCGGAGCCGTTTCTTATGCGTATTCCCCGGCGGAATTGGAACAGAAAGTTGAAGAGCGATTGCGAGTGGCGGGGGATGTTCTGATTCAGAGTTTTGTTTCGGGCGTCGGGATCGGATTTTCCTGTTTTGTCGCTGGCGGCCAGGCTTTCGTGCCCTTCCAATGGGAAAGAGTCAGGGAAGTGGACCCACGGGGCTCCGGGAGTAGCGCCAGAAAATCCATCCCATTGGACCCGACTCTTGCCGCCCGCAGCATAAAGCTGATTACGGAGATGGGATTCGAGGGCATCGCCATGGTGGAATACAAGAAGACGGCGGATGGGCGATATGTCTTGATGGAGATCAACGGGCGCCCTTGGGGATCGATAGGCCTGGCAGTGGCCTGTGGTATTGATTATCCGCTTTACCTGATCGAATGGTGGCTAAAGGGGACGCTACCGCCCTTAACGATCGACTATCGCGACGGGGTCCTCTGCCGGCGACTCGTAGGAGAGTTGACTCATCTGAGTAATATCCGCCGAGGGCGGCCACTCAATTGGCCGGGCGCGTACCCGAACTTTTGGCCAAGCCTTTTTGCGATGGCGCTCCCTTGGTGGCCAGGAATGTGTTACGACGATCTGTGGCTTTCCGATCTGCGGCCTGGCACTGCGGGGATCCGCAATTGGTTCCGGTCTCGCATGAGACGCTCATCCTGAACCGAAACTCCAAGAGCGAGAATCACTTTTTTGTCGTGACTTGACTGATGGAGTCAGCAGAGGACGGGAAAGTCCTGATCACCAGGTTGCGAACGCAAGTTTGCAGTTGCTGACGGCAAAGTCGCGTGGTCTCGAGATCTCCGAAATAGGGATCGTCAATCTCACGGTATCGACCTGGGCCTTCCGCATACGCGCTCAGCATTAGAATCTTTTCGCGCGCGTCCGGATAAAGCGTCAGCAGCTCTGCCTTGTTCTGAAAGTCCATGGCAAATATGCAATCGGCCTGCTCCACTATCTCAGGGGTCACCAGTTTGGCTCGGTGATCGGCCAGCGAAATCCCAACTTCCGCGGAGGCTTGCTGCGCCCAGGGATGCGCCTCGCGACCCGGCGAAGCGTGCAGGCCCGCGGACACGACCCGGACTTGGTTTTCCAGTCCAGCGTCCTTCAATGTTTGCCGCATCGCGAATTCCGCCATGGCGCTTCGCATGAGGTTTCCAAAGCAGACAAAAACGAAGGAACGTGCTGCTGGGGGGGCCAGGCTTTGATTGGCGATCCGAATCCCCAGCATGTCGAGAAGGCGCAAGCTGATGTATACCCGGCCCGCACCGGGTCCTAGCCGGCGCACGATGCCCCTTTGCTGCAATAGAAACTCAGGGACGATCTTGCGAAAAACATCTTTCGAAGTTTTGGCGACTGCTTGTAATGGATCTGCCATCACGACGGTGAGCCTTGAGCGGGAACCAGCGCTGGAGATTCAGGGCGGCGCGTTGAGAGCAGTTCGTATCCCAGGTGTTGCATGAGATCACCCCATGCCGACTCGATGGCTGCAACCGACTCAGGCGGGAGGCTGGACTGCCATCCGCCGACGGTGGCTGAGCGCACAAACGGCTTATCACCGCGCGTGTGTTTGGTCAGGACCCAATGCTTGGCTTCTTTCTTTTCGAGTTCCCGCATTCTTTCTGGGGAACTCAACTCGATGGCACGTTGCAGGAATTGGGGACTGGTGTCAATCTTTCGAAACGAACAAACCTCGAGAAACCCGGCAATGGCGGAAAGCGCAGAAACGGTATCGCGCTTCATATCCTCGTAGCGAAGCATGAGGAAAGCCGGAGCATTGCCTCGCAGCGTGATCCAACTGAGCACGTTGTCCCGCCAGGAGCCGAACTTGGGATCAAACTCGCCCGCGATGAATCGTGGGACGAAGTCGGCCATGGGGTAGTCGTCGGGAATATTCCTGGCCTTGACGTTATGGTGATAGAACGAAACTGCCACATCCCGCGGATCTCTCACGATATAGATCACTCGCGGGTAATGGGGCTGAAACGGTTCATGACTCTTCAGCATTCGGGGACGGGGCAGCTGCCTCATAAAACGGTCCCGATTGAAATAAATCTCTGGAATGCGGGATTCGATATTGGAGAAAGTCACGGGCTCGCCTTGGTAGATAAGGTTCCCAACGAGGAAGCGGGTCCAGGTGTTGCCCGACCTGGGATAGGAAACGAGAAATACGTCGTCGGGGAATACTGTCAACCCGCGGCCCGCGATCTGACGTCCGCCAAGAACGCGTCCTGCTTGCACCAGCGCGCCGAGCATTCTGTGGAACTGTCCCTTATCTGGTTTCATATATTCTCAGTGTCCAAGTTCGCGAAGGATACCCTCGCCGGCAAAACCGAACCGAAAATCCAAGCGAGTATCGAATCCGAACCACGATAGGTCATCAGATCTCTGCTTTCGAGGTGGTTGCAGGCCGATCCGCGGACGACCGCGCCCAACCTTTTTCGAGATTCTCGCGTAACGCCAGAAAGGGACGCTCGATGAGGTAATAGGAACAGAGGGCAGCCGCAAACGCCAGGAAGAGATTCACTGGAAACACGGCAAACCAGGCAGTCGAGTTTCGATTCAAGAAAGGCTGTTGCCATAAGTAAAGGGAATAACTCATCTGCCCGAGGAACACCAGCGGCCACCAATTCAGAAGCTTCGTCGTCCAGCCTTCCGGAATGCTTACCACACGGGCGATACAGACGGCGATCAAAAGGTTGATCAAGCTGTCCAGCAGTGCCCAACGGAGCCGCCCTTCCATCTTCACGTTCAATAAAACAATCGTGATGGGCAACAGAAAGAACCACGGCGACCGCAAGAGTCGGGTGAACCAGGGCAGCGCGTTGATTTCGTCCCAATACCCAGCGAGTAGGCATCCGATCGCGATCGTATCGCAGACGGTAGGAAAAGCTTCGCCTATACCCACTTGCTGTGAAGGCAGAAAATGAGCAATCGCCAGCCGAATCAGAGGAGATGCGAATACGACCACGAGCGCTGTGCGAAGACCACCCCGAACTCCGAGGAACAGCATCGTCGCCGGCCATAGGAGATAGAACTGCTCTTCAACCGACAGAGACCAGATATGACCGATCCACCAGGAGCGCTGGTAATGGAAGTTTGTCGTGTAGGTTAAACCGTGCAACAGATCGCCGGGCTGAAGTTCGATCCAGTGAAGCCATTGGGCGATAGCCATCGCGAACAAGAAAATGTAGAAGGCCGGGAATATCCGCATGGTGCGCCGAAAGTAGAAGTTGGCCAGGGAAAGGGTTCCAGTCTTGCTGACCTCTCGCAGTAGAAGAGTGGTGATCAGATATCCCGAGATGACGAAGAAAATCCGAACTCCGAGATTCGCGAGGGGTCCGAAGTGCTCAAAGAAGCGCAGGCTCGGTCCAAAGCGTGTTCCAGCAGCATGCCCGTAGAGCACGAGCATGATCGAGAGGGCACGAAGCCCGTCCAAGCCGCGGATTCTAGACATAGGTCATCCTGTTCTTTTTCCTTGCGAAACTGCATTTCGGCAGTCTCTGTGATGCCGATTCTGGTGACCGAAGGCTGGGCATCGCGGATCTTCTGAGGCAATTGTTTCCAACCCGGAATTTCATTGGGCGCCCTGATGCGGCAATTCACGAATCGACTGAGTCAGGCGAGCGGTAAAGATTTCGGCTCCTTTGTCGTTCAGGTGGAAGCGATCTTTGAGGAAGAGATCAGGGGAGAATTCTCCAGGCGGCGACGGAACCCAAATCGGAACCTTCAAGGTCGCACCCAGTTGCTGAATGTCGACCGAGTAGTTCTCGCGCAACGCTGGAGGGAGTAGCACGATGATCCGTACACCGTAATGATCAGCCAGAGCTGCCAGTTGAGGCAATCGTTGCTGAGCCGCCGCCAACAGCCGCTCCCGGTCGTTGACGTGCGAACCATGGTCGGCGATACGGGCGCCGAGTTCGCGGAAATTCGGCACCAGAAGGATCATCACGGCCTGGCGGATGAATCCCTTGTCGCCGAGCCAGTTGCTCCAGTGCGCGAAGAAGTAGTTGCTGGCCGTGGTGCGATCGAGCTTGGCGTCGTGCACCACCTGCGGAAAGTCACGAATGCTCATTTGCCGCCGCGCAAAAGACTCGTCCATGGTAAATGGAGAGGCCAGTTGGCTCGGATCCAAGGTGAGGATAATAACGCTGGGGTGCGATCCTTCCTCAAGCAGGCGGCGCAATCCAAAATACCAGTCGAGGTAGTGAGTCTGCTCGATGACCAATCGGCTGACCGCATAGTCGGACGACAGATCCGAGCGGAGAGTGTCGATTTTAACCCCTTCGTTCAACAACGAGTTGCCGACCAGTAGCACGGTAGGATGTCCATCATTGACCGGCGCAAGATGTTTCGCCTGGGCCATCTCGCTGGTGATGCGGCGCTGGATGCGGCTGAAGCGCATCAGAATCCGGGGCGAAAACAGTTCCAGCCCGGCGAGTATGAGGAACACGCCCGAGAGCAGGAGGATAATGCCGGTGCGGGAGTTCACTCCGCGCGAGGGCACTACGACGGCAGTCTCGGCGGTACCCTCAGAATTGGAAATAGATGAAGGCATTTGCTTGGTTCGCCCCTAAAAACGCAATGATCACAGTGCACGCCAGACCAAACGCCACGCGGGTCTGAACCGACGCGGAAGCGCATAGATATTCGTCGCCCGATTTCTCGAGGAAGATATCCAGTACGAACAAAGGAACTGAGAACAAAGCCAGGAAAAGGAAAGCTGCCGGAAATTCGGGCCTCCAACTCCAGGCTGTAACTCCCTTGATCATCGACCAGGCTGCTCCCAGCGACGTGGCGCGGAAGAAAATCCAGCTCAGGCAGACGAGATGGAAGATGAAGACGCGTTTGATCCACTTCGGAATCACGAGCGAGGATGGTTCGCGTCCGCGGGTCAGTTTTCGCTCCACTGCCAGCGCACCGCCGTGGATGGCGCCCCAGACGACGAAGGTCCAGTTCGCCCCATGCCACAGTCCCCCCAGCAGCATGGTGAGCAGAAGATTGCGGTAGGTTTTCCGTTCTCCGAAGCGGTTGCCGCCAAGCGGGATGTAGAGATAATCACGCAGCCATGTGCTCAAACTGATATGCCAACGGCGCCAGAAATCCTGAATGCTATCGGCAAAATAGGGCTGGCGAAAATTGACCATGAAGTGAAATCCAAGAATCTGCGCGCATCCCCGGGCAATGTCGCTATAGCCGCTGAAGTCGCCGTAAATCTGCCAGGCAAACGCATAGGTGCCGAGCATGACCACCGGCAGGCTCGGAGGACCAAAGGATCCTCCAAACGCGGCGTTGGCAATCAGGGCGCAGTTGTCGGCGATCACGCACTTGCGGAACAAGCCCTCGAGGATGAGCATGAACCCATCGAAGGATTTATCGGAATCCCAGTGGCGGGGCTTCTGTACCTGCGGCAGAAGATGCGAAGGGCGCTGGATGGGCCCAGCGATCAGGTGCGGGAACAGACAGATGAACAGTCCATAATCAAAGAAGGACCGCGAAGCCGGAACCCTCTCGTAATACACATCGACGATGTAGGCGACCTCCTGAAAGGTATAGAAGGAAATTCCAGGAGGCAGAAGGATCCGCAATAGCGGGAGAGAGACCTGGATGCCCAGCAGGGACAGGGAAGAGTGAAGCGAATCAGCGAAGAAGTTGAAGTACTTGAAGAATCCAAGGATGGAAAAATTGATGACCAGCGACAGAATCAGCAAAGAACGCTTAACCCGACGATCTTCGGTGTCGGCAATCTTGATGGCGATCAGGTAGTCGATCACCGTGGAGCCGATCATCAGGCAGAGGAAACGCCAGTCCCACCATCCGTAGAAAATATAGCTGGCAAACAGGAGAAACTTATTCTGCGCCCGAAATCCGAGACACCAATAACACAGCGTGACTGCGCACAGGAAAACGAAGAAGATTGGGGTGTCAAAAAGCATAAGGAGCTAAGGCGTCTTAGAAAGCGAACCACTCTCCTTGCGTGCGTTATTCATCGGAAGCAAACTTGAAGATTCTCGGGCCGTTGGTCAGACTCTCCCGTGGTTCGGGCCAGTATACCGTGAGTTTCAATGCCTTCCACCCCCACCGGAATCAGGCGAATAACGCGTTCCGTCATTGGGCGAAGCCTTGGATGAAGATCAGTGGGCGCGGGTTGGTTCCTCCGCGTGCAGGTGCGCTTCCACCAGAGTCATCAGTTCGGCTTCTAGAAACGGTCCACTGGCGAGCAGGCCCGACAGGAGTGGATCACGGCGATTCACGGTCAATTCGGTTTTCTCCAAGGTGCTGACGAAACCACCGGCACTCCGCACCAGGGCGGCTCCTGCCACTACGTCCCACTCGTTCTTGGGGGTAAGGGTGAAGGTAATGTCGGCGAGCCCGGCCGCGACCAGCGCCAGTTTATAGGCGACCGACCCCATCGCCTGGACTTTAAATCGACCGCCGTCAAATTGCTTCCACTCGCCGCGCTTGACTTCGCTGCGGCTGGCGAGAATCAGAGCCCCGTCAAGAGCCTTGCGCTGGCTCGGACGCGAGGGTTGGCCGTTGTAGAGCACGCCCGTGTCGATTGCCCCGAGGAACGTTTCCTTTGTAGCCGGGTTGTAGATTCCTCCGGCGACGGGCTTACCGTTTTCGGCAAAACCGATTGAGACGCAGAATTCGGGCAGGCCTTCCACGAACTCGCGAGTGCCATCCAGAGGATCCACGATCCAGACCCGCTGATGGTCAAGGCGCGAAGGACTGTCGGCGGTTTCCTCCGAGAGCCAGCCTTCGCCGTCGCGCAGCAGGATCTGGCGCAGCGCAGCGTCGACAGCGCGATCGGCTTCGGTTACGGGATCGTGGCCGATCTTATATTCGGTTTCAATCGCACCCGGCGTGAAACGGGCGAAGATCGCGCGAGCCGCTTCTAAGGCGGCTTCGATGCGGGCGAGAATGTCCGAATAAGCAGAAGTCATGGAATCCCTTGGATTAAGCAGGCCACAACATGCGAGCCCCGGTGATCAAGAGCAAAACGCATAGCATACGGCGCAGCCAGAGCATGGGGACCCGCGTGGCCAGATGCGAACCAATCAAGCCTCCAGGAATGGAGCCGATCAATAGCGCAAGCACCAGTCTCCAATCCACATTGCCTGCTCTGGATTGAAGCCATCCCGTCACGCCGAACAGTACCACCGCATGTACCACATCAGTCCCGACATTGATTTTGGGCGGGAAACTGTAGAACAAGAGCAGCAGCATCATGATAATGCTGCCCGACCCAACCGAGGTCAGGCCCACGATGAAACCCACGGTAAGGCCGATCACCGCCATCCCCGCGAAACCCTTCATCGTCGGCGCACGATTCGCGATCCGATCTTCGATGTTTTTCTGGAGGAGCAGCATCGTGGGAATCACGAGGAGCAGCACACCCACTGCGAGCTTGATAAAGGTATTCACCCCGTTGCCGTAGAGGAGACGGATGTAGATCAGCAGCTTGACTCCAGCGAAGGATCCGGGAATGCTGCCCAACGCCAACGCGAGGACAACCTTCCGGCGGACCGTTCCATTTCTCATGTGGAGCAGTCCGGCCGGGATTTTGGTGAAGAATTGGAATATCGCGTCGGAACCGACTGCCACGATCGGCGAATAACCCAAACCGAAGATCAGAACGGGGAGCATGAGAACGCCGCCCCCCACTCCGGTCAAGCCAATGAGGATTCCCACGACAAATCCGACCAGAATTTTGGCTGCGATTACTGGCATAGTCGGTTCCTTCTTGCCTTACTCTCCCGCCCGGTTTACGCCGATGAAGCCTTCCCGCTCCAGGTGCAGGATAATTTCCTGAGCGGCTTCCTCGGCTGATAGGTCTCCGGTGTTGATGGTTACGTCGGCGTCCGCCGGAACTTCGTAGGGATCGGAGATCCCGGTGAACTCCTTGAGAATACCGGCGCGTGCCTTGGCATAAAGCCCCTTGCGGTCACGCTGCTCGCAGACTTCGACCGTGGTGGCGATGTGCACCAGGATGAAGCCGCCGAACGGCTCGATCATCTGACGCACGTGTTTGCGAGTCGCGTCGTATGGCGCGATAGGCGCGCAGATCGCGATGCCGCCGTTCTTAGTGATTTCCGACGCGACGTAACCAATGCGGCGAATGTTGATGTCGCGATGCTCTTTCGAGAATCCCAGTTCCGACGAAAGATGCTTGCGCACCAGGTCGCCGTCAAGAATCGTGACCGGACGTCCACCGACTTCGAGAAATTTCGTCATCAGCACGTTGGCGATGGTTGACTTCCCCGAACCTGAGAGTCCGGTGAAGAAGATGGTCACACCCTGCCTGGCGCGGGGCGGGAAACTGCGACGCAGTTCCTGCACCACTTCCGGATAAGTGAACCATGCAGGAATATCGCGGCCTTCGTTGAGACGGTCGCGAAGTTCGGTACCGGAGATGTTCAAAACCTTGTCGGTCTTTTTGACTTCGTCATCGGGCACGTAGCGGTCTTCCGCTTCGAGGTACACCATCATGCTGAAAGGCACCATGGTAACGCCGATGTCGGTCTCGTTCTTCTTGAAGACTTCCTGAGCTTCGTAGGGCCCGTAGAACGGTTTCTTGGTTTCAGGATCGGAGCCCGGACCAGCGTGATCGCGGCCTACGATGAGGTGCGTGCAACCGTGATTCTTACGGATGAGGGCGTGCCAGATGGCCTCGCGCGGTCCGCCCATTCGCATGGCAAGAGGCAGCAGAGAGAGCTTCTGGGTTCCTTGCGGATATTTCGAACTCAGCAGTTGATAGCAGCGCACACGAGTGTAGTAGTCCACATCTCCAGGCTTCGTCATTCCGACGACAGGATGGATCAAAAGGTTGGCTTCCACCTGCTTCGCCGCACGGAAAGTCAACTCCACGTGCGCGCGGTGCATAGGATTCCGCGTCTGGAAGGCCACCACGCGGCGCCATCCCAGGCGGACAAACTCAGCGCGCAATTCCGCCGGAGTGAAGCGCAGCGTACGGAAGTCGTAATGCGACGGAGCCTGCAAGCCTTCGACGCGCCCACCCACATACCATGGGTTCGACAGGTTCATCGCATAGTTGGCTCCGGGATGCGCTTTACTGGTGGTACCAAATATGGCCTTGGCCTCAGCGGCGCGATCGGGCTGCCAGACTTCTTCGACGTGCAACACGGCGAGCATTACGCCCTCGGCATCGCGCAGGGCAACCTTGCTGACACCGGGCACGAGTTTCTTGCCAAATTCTTCGGTGACATCGAGCGTAATCGGCATGGGCCAGAGGACTCCGCTGGCCAGCCGCATGTTCTCGCAGACCCCTTCGTAATCGGCTTGGGTCATAAAGCCGCGCAGCGGAGAAAATCCGCCGCTCATGAGCAGTTCGAGATCGCAAACTTGACGGGCGGTCAGGTCCCACGATGGCCACTCGCGAGAGTGGGCTTTCAGTTCCGCGGCCCTTTCCGCTGGTACCAGTAGATCGATGAGTTCGCCGCCGTGCGGAGCAATCAAATGACTAGTCGAAGCAGACAATTGCTGAACCTCCCAGGTTCGTTGATTTTGGATTTACGGTATGTAATTTCACTATTCTGCAAAAGGAATCAGTGCGGACTTCGGTACAACTTAATCGGGGGAAACTGCTCACGAGATGAAAACTGTTGCTGGCCAACGACCCAGATTAGCCGTAGCGTTCCCTAAAACACTTTCCCCCATATGCCACGCAAGTGCAATACCGTAGAGGCTTTAGCCATTGTACTGTAAATTGATAAGGATAAAGGGTAAAGCCTGAGTCTTCCGAGGAGGACCTGGTTTTCGTCCCTCAGATGTGCAAATGATTGCGCAGCACAGAGCAAGTTTTCTTCTCAACATCTCAGGTCAAGGATATTGCATAGCCTAGTCGCAGATATTGGCATTTGCGATGAACTTCGACCTCGTCTGCAGCCGGTTCAAGTTTCACTTTCACCGCGCAGATCAGTTTTCCGGGGATCGACCAACGTTGTTCGTTGCCACAAAGGCGACTGCGGTTGCAATTGAAACGATCGAAGTATCGTTGGAAGAATTTACGGATCATCTTACGTTACGGCGGCCATGTTCTTGGCCAAGGGCGGTGCACACTATTTGCGAACTGAAAATTAATGCTCCGTTAACACGCCTCTCTCTCGCCAATGCCATAATCCCAACCTCAGGGTCTTTCGACCGAGTTCGTTCTGAATCAGTCTGTCCGTGCACCTCGTTGGAGATTAATGAAATGCTCAGGCTCGTCAGACCGAAGCTGTTCGCGGGGCTAGCTGTGCTTGCTGCAGCTGCGTTCGTCAGTTGTGGGAAGTCCACCATTCCAAGTCCGCCAATCCCTAATATCGCTGGCCCTTGGGAACTTGTTGCCTCGTCCACCAATGGCTCGGTGACTGGAATCGAGGTGGCGTTGACGGAAGGACAGGTTCTGGTAAACGGACTCGAGCAACCCGACGGCCAGATAGCCGCCAGCAGCACGCAGATCGCGTATGTCGCGCTTAATTCCGCCGGCACCAACATCGCTGCCTTCGGGGGAAATTGCCTGCCCGTCACCACGGGAAACGGCCTTGGCCCAGGCACCGTCACTGTCTTGGGAGGTCCGATCAGCTTCAGCTTCACCGAGAACGGCAATGTGTTCAACGTGACGGGCACCATCAGCGGCGACGGAAGCACTATCACCGGGGTATATACCCCGCAGAATGGAAACACCTGTTCCGACCCGGGGGGTACGGTTAATGGTACGGTCGTCACCGGGTTCGCCGGAACTTACTTCGGAACGATGTGCCCGCCTTCCAGCAATTCGTGTGCAAGCTCCGCGGACTTCACCGATAATGTCACCGCCACCGTAAGCGTGAACTCCAGCAGCGTGCTGACGCTGAATCTTGTTCTGACCGGCACCGACAACACCAACTTCACCCTGAGCGGCCCGCGCACCGGCAAAGCCTTTTCGCTTACAGGCACTTTCCAGGGCGAAACCATCACGTACTATGGCTACTCCGAGCTTGTCTCCGGTGCCCCATCTTTGTACCTGGTGAACGCAACGAACTCTGCTCAGACGTTCTATGTAGGCACGCTGTCAGTGCCGATTAGCAATTGACTGTCCGCACAACCTTGAATCCTCAGCAAGGAAATACAGCAAGCCTCACAGGCGAAGTCTCGCTGTCATTTTGAGAAGGAATCCTGGAGAAGGAATCCAAACCTGGCGGCTCCGCCGTGGAACTTCATCGCACAAGCGCGATGGGCCACCATGCTGCGCTATCAAACGTCGGATTGCGTAAAACGAAGCCGTTAAGTGGTTTGTTTGCAATGGTGCGATCTCTACAAATGACCACGGTCGTGCCGGCGTACAGACGAGGGCCGTGGTGTCGGTTAGGAGCTGTTTTTGTCCCTTGCAATCTGGTCCATCGTGTAATTTGTGCCAAGGGTTTCCCCTACGGCGGGAAGTTTCGTCTAAGGCGTTTACCCGATCACCACTTTAGTCCAGCTGCTGCCACTCGAATGCGGCACCGCACCCTCCAAAATCGATTGCGCATGACGAAAATAGCTAACAGGCATGAAAATGCGATTTGTCACGCTCAACCAAGGCTCGCGATTCAGCCAGTTTCTACTTGCGTTTTTGCGCATTTGTCTTGAGAAACACACCCAAATAGAGCGGCACGAACTTGTTTTTCGAAGGCCCTCTGGCCTCCCGGAAGGTGATGGGAATCACTGCAAGTGCCTGTGGAAAAGGCCGTTTCGGGGTCGGGCGCAACCTGGGCGTCAAAATGGCAATGTGGGTGCTATGAAATTTGGAAAGGTTCCGTCCTTGCACCAATCTCGGGCGGAAAGGCGATGCCAATAAAAGGGGGTTGGAATGAAGGAGCAGACTGTTCGGCTCGGTCCACGCGAACAGCAGATTGTCGAATTACTTTTGCAGGGTTGTGACAACGCCGAGATTGCCGCGCAGCTCAAGATGGCACGGCGCACCGTCAAAGCCCATTTCAACCGTCTATTTCTTCGTTTCGGAATTACCAGCGGTATCAAGCGAGTCAAACTCGCGACCCTGTTGTACCGGAGGCAAGCATGTCTGCAAGTGGACGCTATGGGACTCGTGTCCCAAGTGAACGTGAACACCGGGTCATCCAACTCGTTGCCGAAGGCCTGAAGAACAAAGAAGTCGCCGAGGCCATCGGAACCACAGAGCACGTCGTAAAGAACTACTTGCGAGTCATTTACGACAAGCTTGGACTATGGAACCGCGTCGAACTCGCGCTCTGGTACGAGTCGCGCCGCACTCCCTCAATGCTCGTAACGCAGTAGAACTTCTCTCTGATTCCCCCCGTGGACGCCGTAGCCTACGAATGTGCGGCGTCCAGGGCGGGCATCTACATTTACCGCTGGCGTTCCCGCATTACTGGCAACCAAACGCCTGCAGATGCCGCAGCCGCTCCCCTGCTTCTTTCATTCCTCCGCGAGTCGCGGAATCGAGCAACACCCGAGCCTGGTCGCAGTTCTTCGAAACTCCCTCACCCTTCAGATACAGATCCGCCAACAGAAGCGTCGCTTGGGCATTATGCTTTCCCATGGCTTTCCAGAGCCATTTTGCCGCTTCGGCCCGGTTCGGTGCCTGTCCGTCGGTCCCATCCAGATAGCGTTGCGCCATGGCGAGTTCTTCAACCCCGTTTCCTTTCGCTGCTTCCGCGGCCGAAGATGTAGGCGGCTCGGCGGGAGCGGGCTTGCGGCGAACCGTGCTCGCGCGCGTTCGAGTGCTCGCTGCTTCCGGCGGAGCCGTTGCGGCAGGCCGATCACTCGGATCTGAAGAGCCCGAAGGTGAAGAAACAGATGGTGAAGCAACAGAAGAGGTGGCAGGCGCGGCCGCATCGTTTGTCGATAGGCCTGGCGTGGGAGCCGGTGCCGAGGGCGGGGTCGCAATAGCCGGAGGGGCTTGGGGCGCCACGTACGCAGTCCGCGACGTCGCTTGAGTGCTGCGCCATGCCATATAGGCCGAAGCAAAAATCAAAACCGCGAGCGCGACGCCGATATATACCCGATAGGCTGGCCGCGGGGCCGAGGACGCAAACATTCCGCCTCTGTAGTCATCGCTGTATTCGTTTTCGCCCGCATCCCGGAAGATCCGCAGTTCTTTCGTGCTCAACACCGGTTCGTATACTGCCTCTTCGGGCACGAGCTGCGATTCCTCGCTGCGCCCTGCAGCGTTTCGCATGAAGGCCCGATTCTCCGGAGGAAGATCCTCGACGTGGACATCGGAAACCTGGACATCGGAAATATGAAGATCGGAAACATGCAGATCCGCCATCCCATGGTCGCTGGCCGCTCCGTGGGTCGGGATCACTGCTGCCATCAACGTTCCGCACATGCCACAGAATTTGTGCGACGCGGGATTCTCCCGCCCACACGTGTCACAGCTGACGCTGGCCTGCTCCGCTTCCGCAATCTGCGGATGCAGTGCGGGCGCACCGGTCGCGGACTCGAGTTCAGGATTCTCCCCTCGTAATTCGCGCAAAAGCTCCAGCACGGCTTGCTCACGCTTCTCCGGCGGGCTGGTGAAATAAACCTCAGCCCACCGGCCCATGTGCTGGCCGAGAACTGGATTGAGCAACGGATTCAACTCTGGCGTGGGAAGGGTGCTGGCCCCGTCGGAATGGTCGTTTGGTCGCGGCAAATAGGGTTCTCCGTCTGCGAAACTTGACGCAAATCAGCAGGCGAAACCTATAACTATGATTGCACTCTGGCGGCCCGAGGTTGTCAACTGAAACCATAAGAAGCGCGTCGGAGATCGCAAAGCCTGTTTTTTCAATCACATGACTTGCGGTAGGCGGGCTCGAACTGGTCCAATTGCGCCTCCCGCTGCGAGCTATATTTCCCCTTGGCCGTCTTCCCGTATAGATCAGCCCCCGGGCAATAGTAAAGGGCCGTCTGGAGATCGACCCAAACTTGCGTGTTGGGGTTGCCCTTGTATTCTGGCGCCGGAGGCGCTTCGGCCAGGCCCAGGCTGATGAGCATCCGGTCGAACAGCGAAAGATCGGCCTCGGGCGCGGCCTTGCGATGAACCGTCCCAGCTGCGGCCGGACTTCCCGTGGCGCTGACGGGATGGTTCGACAACATCCCCCAGCGAATCACCACGGCCACCAGGATTACGGCGATTGCCAGGTAGATGTCGCCCCGCCGTGCATTCCAGAAGCGAGCCAGCGCTCCCGGGCGCTCGGTGACGGCCAACTGCTCAAGAAACTCGCGCGCGCTGGCGGCGGAACTCCATGCCGTGCGATTGGTTTTCGTGAGCGCAGTCGATGGCGTTGCTTTGAGCTCGTTTTCCGCGCCGGGTTTCTCGGGAATTTCAAGATCGGCAAGCACCGAGTCCTCGAACTCTGCGCTGATCGGCGTTCGGTCTGGAGTTCGGTCCGGCGTTTCCTTCGGTTCCGCGGGCCTGGTCGTCTTGTGGACAGGGAGTCCGGCGGCCGCAAACAGCTCGGGCATTTCTTCTTCGAGCGTATCCGCAAGCGACTTTTCGGGAGGGACCTCGCCAGGACTCGCCGGCGAACCCGGATGAGCCGGTGCGTGGGTCGCGGCATCCACCGGAGAGCTTTTTTTCATCGCTTCCTGCATCTGCCACAAAGACGCCACCTTGCTTTGCATGCTCGGCGCTTCGTAGTCGCTGCTGCGCGGCGTGCCGCAGTTTCCGCAGAACTGCTCTTCCCCTACCAGGCTGTGTCCGCATTTGCGGCACAGGAAGGTGGATACGGATGTGGATGCAGGTGCGGATGAGGACGCGGACACAGACGCGGATGGAGATAGAGACGCGGATGACGATGCGGCTATCGTCGGCCCACCGCTTCCAGCCGCGGAACCCTTGGCCGATGATTTATCGAGCAAGGCGGCAAGATTGGGCTGCAGTTTCTCCAAAGCCTCCAGCATAACGGCGCGTTCGGTGGCGAGCGATTTTTTCCAGGTCACTTCTTCGGCCCGCGCCAGCGCTTCGGTGACCAATCCAGCCATGAGTTGGCAGGTGTGAACGTCCTGCTCGGTGAAAGCCTGGGTGGTGGGATAGTAAAGTTCCAGGCCCCCGGCGACCCCACCTTCGTGAAAAATTGGAACCGCGATCAGCGACTGAATGCCGCGGCGGAGGCACTCTTCGGTATCGAGTAGGAATTCGGGATTCACGTCTGCGCAGCGGAACACCTGGCCGGTCCGCAGGCAGGCCAGACACAGCGCTTTCTCCATGGCAATGCTGGTTCCCGCCGGCAGCGTCATCATTCCGGACACGGCCCGGAAGTGAAGTTTCTTGCCGTCAAGTATGCCAATGGCAGCCCCGCCAGCCCGCGCCATCGGAACCAGGCGCTCCGCGACCAGCGACATCGCGCTCTCTAATTCGAGACGACGAACTTGGATCTGGTGCTGGGTCTCAACGATTTTTGCCAGCGTGAGAGTGTAATCGGCAGTAGCGGCGGACCCGGTTTCTTTCTTTTGCGGCGTGGCCGGGGGAGAGGCGGAGCGTTCTTCCTCTTCCAGTTGATCGCTTTTCAGCGACAGGCCCCGTTCCATCTCCCGCACTTCGCGGTTGTGCTCCTGCAGCACATAGGCCGCTTCCAGCAGCTTTCCGAGCGTCAGCTGGTCGAGAACTGGTTTGTCTTTTTCCTCGGACACGA
>Ga0210400_10000353_pt1 | contig 52505 bp, 37 predicted proteins | sample IncBWH26MmetaG_FD_155456 | JGI IMG/M metagenome (GOLD analysis project Ga0210400, IMG submission 155456) | Forest soil microbial communities from Barre Woods Harvard Forest LTER site, Petersham, Massachusetts, United States - Inc-BW-H-26-M | ecosystem: Environmental > Terrestrial > Soil >...
CTTTCACGGAAGCACTGAAGTCCGTCGGCCGCGGCACGGCTGTCTCGGTGTCCCAACGATTGCGAAGCTCGCTGGCAATCGCCCAAGTGGCGCTGGCAGTGCTGCTGGTGATCGCGGCTGGACTGATGATCCGCAGCTTCCGGGCGCTGTCGCATGTGAATCCGGGTTTTCGCGCCGAACACGTTCAGACAGCGCGCATCACTCCGAATGAATCGTTTTGTAGTGAACCGATGCGTTGCCTGGCGTTCTATCGCAGCGTGGTGGAGAAGGCCCAAGCTTTTCCCGGAACGAACGGGGCCGCGCTCGTGAACACTCTTCCCCTAGGCGGCAGGGTGAGCAAGCGCTCACTCGACGTGGAGAATTATAACGTTCCCGCAGGTGAAGACTCTCCGCTTTTCTGGCTCAATGTCGTGACTCCCGACTACTTTCGCGTGATGGGGATCTCTCTCCTGTCGGGCAGGGCGTTCAATGATGCCGATGTCTCCGGTGCTCCGGTAGCGGTCGTGACCGCTGAGACGGCGCGGCGCTTCTGGCCCAATCAGAGCGCGGTCGGAAAGCACATCCGCCTGCTCGATGACAAGGACTGGCGCACCGTCGTTGGTGTCATTCCAGACGTCCGCGCGTACGACCTTCAGCGAAACGCGCCCGAGTGGATCGGCGGGACGGCTTATGTGCCGTACAATGCGGCGGCTACCCTAGAAGACCGTCGAATGCCTTCAGAGATGACCATCGCCATTCGAACCGCCTCGGATGATTCGCAAATTGGGACGATGCTTCGCAATACCGTTGCCGCGCTGAACCAGGAAGTGCCTGTCAGCGAAGTAAAGACTATGCGCGCAGTTGTGTCGGAAGCAGTATCCGCACCAGCATCCACGACCGTCCTCTTGGCTGTATTTGCAGTTTTGGCGCTGGTCCTTGGCGCGACCGGCATTTATGGCGTTCTTTCTTTTCTGGTATCGAATCGCACCCGCGAAATCGGGATTCGCATGGCGCTCGGAGCCCAAAGGGGACACGTGCTGCGGTCCGTGATGGGAGAAGGCGCCAAGTTGTCGCTGGCAGGGATTGCGTTGGGAATGACAGGCGCCTTTGCAGTTATGCGAGTTTTATCTGGAGAATTGTACGGCGTGGGCGCGACGGACCCGCTTACATTTTGCGGCGTGGCCATCCTCGTCGCCGTAGTGGCATTGACGGCGTGTTATGTACCGGCACGGCGAGCGATGCGCGTGGATCCGGTGGTGGCGCTGAGGTACGAATAGAAATTGGAAATTGAAAAACTGAAATGAGAGGTCGCGAGGAGAAACCGCGATGAGCTGGCTGAACCGACTCTTTGGCAAATGGAAGCGGGAGAAAGAACTTGACGAAGAAGTGCGGAGCCACCTGGAGATGGCGGCGCGGGAGCGCGTGGAGAAAGGCGAAGAGAAGAAAGAAGCGGAGCGTGCGGCGCGGCGGGAATTCGGGAATGTGGGCTTGGTGAAAGAGATGACGCGGGATGTCTGGGGCCGGAGATGGCTGAGAGACGCAGCGGATGACGCGCGGTATGGATTGCGAATGTTGGCAAAGAATCCGGGATTCACGATTGTCGCCATTCTCTCGCTGGCGCTGGGCATCGGCGCCACGACAGCTATGTTCAGCGTGGTCTACGCGGTCTTGGTGAATCCGTATCCTTACGCTAATTCGGACCGGATGGTTCATTTGGTGGTCCACGACGCTAACGGTAACCGGCGCTATGTAAACCTCAATGGGCCGCAATTGCAACAGCTCCGGCAGGCCACCTCAGTCGAGAGCTCTGCCGCCATGGATGGGTGGGACCTCACCACGACCGAAGGCGATCTTCCTGAAAACGTCCAGGGCGTGTATCTCACGTCCAACGCCTTCGTTCATTTTGGCGTGCCGACGTTGCTGGGACGCGGACTCCTGCCATCGGATGCACCCGAGGGTCAGGATCCCGAAAATGTGGTGGTGCTGGGTTATCAATTCTGGCAGAGACACTACGGCGGCGATCCCGGCATCGTCGGCAAGAATATTCAGCTAGTCCATAAGAGCTACTCGATTGTGGGAGTGGTTCGGCCCCGGTTTACGTGGGGAGATGGCGAAGTCTATCTGCCGCTAAAGGTCACCGCCGATCCGGTGCGCACTTATTTCCCGATGATCCGGCTCAAGCCAGGGGCCACGCGCGCGGCGGCAAACGCGGAGTTTCAGTCGCTCGTCGAGCAATTCGCGAAGCAAACTCCGACACATTTCCCTGAGCATTTCCGCGTGGCCATAGAAGGATTAAACGACCACTTCGTAACGGATATCGGCGGGACATTGTACCTGCTGCTCGCGGCCGTAGCTTTGTTGTTGCTGATCGGCTGCGGGAACGTTTCGATTTTGTTGTTGGCCCGAGGAACGGCGCGCCAGCACGAGTTGGCGGTCCGGTCGGCTATCGGTGCGGAGGGCTCCCGGCTGCTGCGACAGTTGCTGACGGAAGCGCTGATGCTGTCGTTTACGGGGGCAATCATCGGCGTGGCATTGGCAAGTAGCCTGGTGAAACTTATCGTGAACTGGCTACCGGAATTTTCTTTCCCGCATGAAGCAGACATCAGCATCAATCTGCCGGTGCTGTTCTTCAGCGTCGGTCTAGCGCTGCTGACGGGCATCGTCTTCGGCATCTCACCCGCTCTTCAGTCCGCGCGCCCGGATGTGGCCCGGGTGATGCAAGCGAATACGCGCAAGATTACGGCGGGTGTTCATGGCCGACGGACTCACAGCATTCTGATCGCGGGCCAGATTGCCCTGACGCTTTTGCTGCTGGCGGGAGCCGGCGTTGCCATGCGCGGCTTCGTGCGCATGATGCGCGTGAACCTCGGCTACGACCCGCACAACACCATGTCGGTCGGAATCCCGGTGCACGACAATACCTACACCACGTGGGAAGCGAGGAGAGCTTACTTCAGTCAGCTGCTTCAGAAGGTGGGCGCGATGCCGGAAGTAGTTTCAGCCGGGCTTTCGACGAACGCCACACCGCCAAACAACGGCTGGGAACAGCGCTTCGAGATTTCCGGAAAGCCAGTGGCAGAACAACAGCGAGCGCGTATCAACTTCATCAGTCCGGGCTATTTCTCCGTGCTCCGCATTCCATTGCTGCAAGGACGAATCTGGGATGAAAGCGAAACGATGCATGGCTCCAAACTCGCGCTGATCAATGAGACGCTGGCTCGCCAATATTTTCCGAACGGCGATGCGGTTGGCAGCGAGATCCGTGTGCCCGAACTGAAGGGCGAGCCTCCTTTTCAACTGCCGATCGCCGGGAGCGACAATTGGTTTCAGGTGGTTGGCATCGTAGGCGACGCCCGAGATGACGGGTTGCGAAATTCCATAAAGCCATCCGTGTTTGTACCGTACACGATCAGCATGCCGGTTTGGACTCAAATCCTCGTCCGAACCAGGGTTCCTCCGCTCCGGATACTCCGTGCTGTGCGCGAACAGATTCACACTGTCGATCCTGACCAGCAAGCATCGAGAAATGTTCGCGATCTCGATGGATGGATCACAGGGCAGCCGGAATGGGAACAGGGACATCTGGTTGCAACTCTATTTGCGGGATTTGCAATCCTGGCCCTGGCGCTGGCCGCCACTGGACTGTACAGCGTGATCTCCTTCGCCGTCAGCCAACGAACAGGCGAATTCGGCATACGCATGGCGCTGGGAGCCGGGCGCAGAGATGTTCTGCTGATGGTGTTGCGCTCGGCGGCGATGAGCGTGACTGGTGGCGTCCTAGCTGGCGTAGTGCTGACGATCACGCTCAATCGCGTGCTCGCGCGCTGGATTCAGGGCAGTTCGCTCGATGCGCTGGTCCTGGTGGGTGTGATCCTGCTGCTAGTGGCGACTTCCGGCTTGTCCTGCTTCATTCCTGCGCGAAGGGCGTCCTCGGTCGATCCGGTCGTGGCGCTTCGGTACGAATAAAAATGAGTGATCAGCATTCCGTGAAAAGCTCTGCGCGAAAACAAGCCATACTGTCCCTCCCATAGCATTCTTTGCAGAGCCAAAAAGCGCTATGTTGTTGACGCGAAAGGGCCTAGGCCCAACCTAACCGCCAGCCTCAAATCCTGTCTAATGATTCGGATGCAACCGAGCGTCGAAAGCACCCAGGCCATCGCCGAGAGCGACGCCATTGCCGTGGAGCGCACTCTGGCGGGCGATCGCGATGCCTATCGCGTTCTGGTGGAGCGGCACAGCCACAATATTTTCCGGCTGGCCTACCGCATGACCGGGAACCGGCACGACGCCGAAGAGGTGGTCCAGGAGGCCTTTTTGCGCGGGTATCAAAAGCTGGGGCAGTTCGCATCACGCGCAAATTTTGGGACGTGGGTCTATCGCATCGCGGCGAACTACGCGATTGACCGCATGCGCCAGCGCCAAAGAGAAGAAGCACGCCAAGAAATGCCGAAAACGGAGGAGCGGGACGGTATGGAAAGCGATCCGCTAACGCGAGTGAAAGACGAGGCGCCGACTCCGGAACGCTTGGCGCAGAGCGTCGAATTGCGAAAGCAGATGGAACAGGCGCTGGCCGCCCTTACCGAATCGGAGCGAACCGCTTTTGTGATGCGGCATTGGGAAGGCTGCGGAATCGAAGAAATCGCGGTGGTCTTGAAATCCAGTTCGAACGCTACGAAGAACACTGTTTTCCGGGCAGTCCACAAACTGCGCCATGCGTTGCAGCCCTTGGTGGAGACGAGAGCGCAAGCCCGCGCGATGGGAACGGAATCATGAAACACATGACGGAAGAAGAGTTGATTGCGTATCGCGAGGGAGTTGCCGAACAGCGCGCCGTGATTTCGGAGCATCTCGCGGCTTGTGAAGAGTGCCGCGGGGAGTTCGAACGAATCGAAGCGGTGCTCGCGGCGCTGGATACGCTTCCTGTACCCGACCTCGGCGCAGATTACGGGCGGCGGGTGTGGCAGCAAATAGCACCGCGGCTGGCGGAGAAACCGGGACGCTGGTGGCAAGTGTGGTTTGAACCACGACGGCTCGCGGCGGCAGGTGCGGTTGTGGCGCTGATCGTCGCCGCGTTTATTGCGGGACGGTTTACAAAGCGGCTCAACCCGCCTGACAACATCGCGAACAAGGAGCAGGTCCGGGAGCGCATTTTAGTGGTTGCCGTCGGCGAACACCTGGGCCACTCGGAACGGATGCTGGTGGAGCTTTCGAACGCGGCGCCGAACGGTCCGGCGCAGAAGGAAGTGAATATCTCCGCCGAGCAGCGCCGCGCGGAAGATTTATTGCAAGAAAACCGGCTGTACCGGCAGACCGCGCTGCAAGAGGGAGACGCCGGACTCGCCAGCGTGCTGGATGAACTGGAACGCGTGCTGCTGGACGTGGCCCACAGCCCCGATGAGGTAACGCCGGCACAACTCGAAGCCATTCAGAAAAAGATCGAGCAGCGCGGAATTTTGTTCAAAGTCCGCGTGGTCAACAAGGAACTGCAACAACGGCAAGACACCAGGGAGGCTGCGCCGGCGCAGAACGAATCTACAAAAAGAGAGAGGAACAAAGTATGACCATTGGCAATTCAGTTGGAAAGACCGGCATGACTTGGATCGCATTCGCTGCGCTGCTGCTGGCCCCGGCGGCCACGCGCGCGCGTGGATTCAAGGTATTTCCCTCGCGATCTGTGGATTCTCTCCAGGACCCGCAGGACAAAGAACAGGAAAAGCGCGACCGCGAGCAGGAGGCGCGCGAAAGAGAGGAAGAGAAACGCGAGCGGGAACAAGAAGCGCGCGAGCGCGCGCAAGAAAAGATCGAACGGCTTCAGGAATTGTACGACGACGGCCGCGAAGACTTGGATGAGGACCGCTACGACCAGGCCGCGGAGAAATTCCAGCAACTAGCCGAGATGAACGGCCCGCAAACGGATGCGGCGCTCTACTGGAAAGCCTATGCGGAGAACCGCTTGGGCAAGCGGGACACGGCACTGGCCACCATCGCGGACCTGAAGCGGCGTTTTCCGCAGAGCCGCTGGCAAAAAGATGCGGGCGCGCTGGAAATCGAGGTGAAGCAGTCGACCGGCCAAGCCGTAAAGCCGGCAGACCAGAGCGATGAAGAATTGAAAATGCTGGCCATCCAGGGGCTGATGAACAGCGGTTCCGAAGCCGCCATGCCGCTGCTCGAGAAAGTAATCAACGGTTCCGCTTCTCCAAGGGAAAAATCGAAGGCGTTGTTCGTGCTGGCGCAGAGCGGGTCCCCGCAAGCACGCGAGATTCTGGGCAAAATCGCGCGAGGGCAGAGCAATCCGGAGCTGCAGCGGAAGGCCGTTGAATACCTTGGGCTGTTCGGTGGAGCGCAGGCAAGGCAGACGCTTGCCGATGTCTACGCCTCGACGAGCGATGCCTCCGTGAAGCACGCCATTCTTCGCAGTTACATGCTCGGCGGCGATCACGAGCGCCTTCTCGCCGCGGCAAAGGGCGAGAAGGATGAGTCCCTGCGGCGCGAGGCCATCCGGCAGCTCGGTCTGGTTCATGGAACGAGCGAGCTCGAGCAGTTGTACAGGACGGAAACTTCGCCAGACGTCCGCCGGGAAATCCTGCAAGCATTTTTTCTTGCGGGTGATTCGGGAAGACTCGTGCAAGCGGCGCAAGGGGAAAAAGATGCAGAATTGCGCAGGGCGGCGATTCGAAACCTCGGGCTGATCCACTCCGACGATTCGGGGAAGGCGCTACAAGAAATCTACGGCAAGGAAACGGACCGCGAAGTCAAAGCAGAAGTCTTAAACGCCTATTTCCTGCAGGGCAACGCGAAAGCCCTAGTAGCCATCGCGCGAAGCGAGAAGGACCCGGAACTTAGGAAAACAGCGGTATCCAAATTGACGTTGATGCATTCCAAGGAAGGCACCGACTACCTAATGGAACTGTTGCAAAAGTAAGAGGGAGAACCATGCGAGACGAACGAACTGTTTCAGCGTTGCGAAGAGTACTTGGGCTCACGTTGATCGCGACAGGCATTGGTAGTGCCGCGGTGCAACTGGCGAAGGGCGGGGCCACGGCTCCGTTGGAGCAAACAAGCCCGAATGCTCCGCGCATCGAAAATGCCAAGCTGGAAACGCGGGCAGCCGGCGCGAGTCTCGATGCGACCTTCCGCCAGATCGCAGCAACGGCGGAAAAAGCGGAGTGGGTCGGCTACCATGTCGACGAGGCGGGAGGCGAACATGGCGTCTGCTGCAACAACAACTGGAATGACGGCAATTGTGGAACTTGCTGGTTGGAAAAGGAAAACGGCGGAGCGGGCGGCACGACACGCGCGGACGGAAACATAAAGCTGGAAGGCTCAAGGCTCCTCGTCGTGCTCTATCGTTTAGAAGCGAAGCAGGTCGTAAAGATTCGCGTCGCCTCAGACGGCTGCACGCTGGACGCGGGAGGGCTGCCCTTCCTTTGGCTAACGGGCGTGAAAGCTTCCGAAAGCGCGGCGCTCCTCGCAACTTACGTTCGTGGCTCGAATTTCGAAGATCGCGGCGATCGCGGAATCGGCAACGGAGCGTTGACGGCGATCGCCCTGCACGCGGACGCCTCGGCCGATCGCGCGCTCGAATCCTTCGTGATGCCGGAACAGCGCGAAGAACTGCGAAGACACGCCGCATTCTGGATGGGAGCGGCGCGCGGCAGCGCTGGATTGCTTGCTTTGCAGCGCATGGCGAAAACGGATCCGAGTTCAGACGTGCGCGCCCATGTAGCCTTCGCGCTTTCCGTGAGCCATGAAGCGGCGGCCCTGGACGAGATGATCCGCATGGCGCACGACGACACAAGCTCGCACGTGCGCGGGCAAGCGCTTTTCTGGCTGGCGCAAAAAGCCGGAAAGAAAGCTGTAGGCACGATCAGCGGGGCAATCGAAAACGACCCGGACGCGGATGTGAAGAAAAAAGCGGTTTTTGCCCTAAGCCAGTTGCCGAAAGACGAAGGTGTGCCCAAACTGATCGAAGTGGCGCAGACAAATCGCAATCCCGCCGTGCGAAAACAAGCTATGTTCTGGCTGGGGCAATCCAACGACCCGCGAGCGCTGCAGTTTTTCGAAAAAGTGCTGATGCAGTGAATCGCTAGCGCAACAGGTCTTCGAGCTGCACGCGCGCGTCCGTCTTGGCATCGCGGTACTTGACGATGACCGCGGCTTGCAGCGACAGCCCCCATTTTGCGCCCGAGGGATGCGACACCGCCCGCGAACCGGGAACCACAATCGCTTCCTCGGGAATGATGAGCGGTTCCGTCTCGCTAGCTGTGTAAACCTTGTCCCGCACCAGATCGTAAACTGGGATGGAGCGATTGAGGATCGTTCCCGTCCCAAGAACTGCGCGGCGCTTCACCACCGTTCCTTCATACACGCCGGAATTTCCCCCGACCAGAACTTCGTCTTCGATAATTACCGGCAGCGCGCCGACAGGCTCAAGAACGCCGCCGATCTGCGATCCCGCCGAAATGTGGCAATTGCGCCCGACTTGCGCGCAACTTCCCACAAGCGCGTGCGAATCGATCATCGTGCCTTCACCAACATAAGCGCCGACGTTGACGAACATCGGCGGCATGCAAATCACGCCGCGCCCGATGTAGCTGCCGTCGCGAATGCTGGACCCGCCGGGAACGATGCGCACGCCATCCGAAGATGTGAACGCCCGAACGGGATAAGTGGACTTATCGAAGAACGGCTGCTTCGCTGCGTCGATGGACATATCGGCAATGGCGCCCATTCGAAAGCCAAGCAGTATTCCCTTTTTCACCCAGGCGTTCGCTCGCCAGCCGGATTTCGCGGAGGCATCCGGCTCCGCGGCGCGAATTTCCCCGCGATTCAGCGCGGCCTTGAAATCGCGGAACATCCATTGATGTTCTTCTTCGTAGCACGCGGGGGGCTCATCAAATAGCTTTTCAATTCGCGAAGGCAGCATGAACCCTCTCGACCGTGGGAACGGCCGCCGGGCGGCTGACCAGCCCGAGCGCTTCGAGCACGGCCCGGATGCGCGCTTGATTTTCCGCTTTCGGCGCCACCAGTGGCAAGCGCCACACCGCTTCGAGCAGGCCCATTTCCGCCATCGCCGCCTTCGCGGGAATGGGATTGGATTCCACAAAGTTTATTTCCATCAGCGAATGATAGCGCCGGTGAATCGCGCGCGCCCCGGGAAAGTCACCGCGAAGCGCGAGCCGCGTTAGCTGCGACATTTCTCCGGGAATTTCGTTCGAAACCACGGAGATTACGCCGCGGCCGCCGAGCGAAATGACTGGCAGCGCGATGGCATCGTCGCCGGAAAGCACGATAAATTCATCCGGCACGGCGTTGAGAATCGCACCCATCTGCGAGATGTTACCGGACGCTTCCTTGATTCCCACGATGTTTTCGATTTCGGCGAGGCGCTTCACCGTGCCCGGCTCGATGTTGACGCCCGTGCGCCCCTGTACGCTGTAAAGAATAATCGGCAGAGGTACCGCCTCAGCGATGGCGCGATAGTGTTGGAAGAGGCCTTCCTGAGTGGGCTTATTATAATAAGGTGTGACGGAAAGAATGCCATCCGCGCCAACCTCGGCAAGCTCACGCGCGAGTGCGATAACCTCGGCCGTATTATAGCCTCCGGCTCCAGCAAGGACTGGGACCCTTCCTTTAGCAAGCTCAACAGTGATTTGGACAACGCGAAGATGTTCTTCGTGCGTCAGCGTCGGGCTCTCGCCCGTTGTGCCGCAGGGCACGAGAAAATCGATCCCTGCGTCAATCTGCCGCTTGACCAAAGCCTCGAGCGTTGCTTCGTCCAGCGATCCATCGCGACGAAATGGAGTGACAAGCGCAGTGCCGGTGCCCGTAAACATGGTGTTTCTCCTTTTCTACCCAAACGTCTTACTGCCCAAATCCAAACTCGGCGGCCGTCAAGCCGCCTAGCCGGAGACCCCTTAACCCAACTCGTTGAGGATCTCCTTGAATTCAAAAAACCCTTTCTTGCCCGCAATCCACCGCGCGGCTTGCAGCGCGCCGCGTGCAAACCCTTCCCGGTTTCGCGCCGTATGCCGCAGCGTGATCGTGTCCCCAACTGAATCAAAACCAATCTCATGCGTGCCGGGATGCGCGCCGGCGCGATTCGCGCTGAGGCTGACGGGCCGCTCGTAACCCACCGCGCGCATTTCTTCCGCAAGTTTCTTGAGCGTCCCCGAAGGCGCGTCTTTTTTTTCGAAGTGATGAATCTCCCATCCCCACGCTTCATATTCGGAATGTTTGGCAAACAGCGCCGCCGCATGGGCAACGGCCTGAACGAAAAGATTCACTCCCACGGAAAAATTCGGCGCCCAGACCAAACCTGTCTTGCTTTGCTCGACCGCTTCGCGCGCAGACGGTAGTTGCTCGAGCCAGCCGGTGGTGCCCACGACGGTGTTGATACCCAGCACTGCAAGGCGGCGGATATTTTCAGGCGCCGCGTGGGGCGCCGTGAAATCCACAGCCACATCGACGCCGCGCAGCGTTTCGTGCGAGAGCGCCTGGGCGTGAACGTTGTTCCGGCCATCGAATTTCGCGCGCACCTCAAATCCATGCGTAGGCGCAAGCTGCTCGATGAGCCGGCCCATCTTTCCGCAACCGACAATGGCGAGGCCGAGGCTCATGCGCCGCTTCGTCCGGTCGCGAGAAGTTGCGCCGCCATGCGCGCATAGATGTCGACCGCATCCGACAATTCCCTCTTGGAGACGCGCTCCTCCGCGGTGTGCGCGACATGAATGCTGCCCGGTCCAATGAGGAAAGGCTGCCCCCAGGTCCCTTCAAAACTGGGTATGTCCGTCGTGAAGGCCACCACGGTTGTCGGCAATCCATCGACCTTAGTCAGTTGCAGCGCTGGCGTGTAGAAGACCTCGCGCGCCTCGGCGCGGCCAGCGATAGCAGCGGAGACGGCTTCGCGTGTCTTAGTGGGATCGCCAACCGTGCGAAACATGATTTCCGCTTCGGCCTCATCGGCCACGACGTTCGGGGCGCGGCCGCCGTCGATGGTGCCGATATTCAGCGTGCTGCCGCCCAGCAACGCGTCATGCGGCAGCGGAATCTGGCGAATGTCATGGAGCACGTCCAGTAGCGTGTGAATCGCGGAATGCCCGAGTTCGGGATAGGCGGAGTGCGCGAGTTTTCCGTGCGCCGTGATTTCGTAGCGCAGCGCGCCTTTGGAACCGAGCGCAAGGCGGTTCTCGGTAGGCTCGCCGTTGATCAGGAAACGCGAGCCGCGCGGAGTTGCCGCGGCTGCTCTTGCTCCAGCGCTGTTGCGTTCTTCCCCAACCACAAAAAGTAATCCCAGATTGCGCGTGCCCGCGGCCAGCAGTTTTTCCGCCGCCGCGATCATTGCCGCGATAATCCCCTTCGCATCGCACGATCCGCGGCCCCAGATGAAATCGCCATCCTCCCGCGAACCAAAAAACGGCGGGACCGTATCCATGTGCGTGGAAAGCGTGACCACCGGCTCGCCCCAGGAAACGAAAACATTGTCGCGATGGGGTTCAACAGGAATGCGTTCGAGCTGGCCGTTGTGGCGCGCGGCCAGCGCGGACAAATGCGCGAAGAGATAGTCCCCAACGTTTTTTTCGTGGTTGGTGGTCGACTCGATGTCCACCAGCGCGCGTGTCAGCTCGAAAAGATTCATTCGCATCAAGTTTTTCTGGATGAACGCAACGAAAGGAAGGAACCGCGAAGATACAATTCGGGGCTGCCGCCTCTCGATAGCGCTTCATCCGATTCATAACCGGCCGCAAGCGGACGGCATACGACGGACGACAGTGGATAGGTCTTGGACCTATCCCCCAACCACCACGGTTTCAGCTACCGCGGCGATTTCGGCGGACGATAAAACGCTTCCTCGGACCTTACCGGTCGAAAGAAGAGCCCCTTTCGCGCGGGCCTCCGAAGCTGCTCGGAACTGCCGCCCGGCTACTCATGGCCTCCGCACCTCTACCAAGAAGAATCAAGTTTAGAGGAAACACATGGCTGGAGTCAACGAGTGTTCGATTCAAGCACGCTAAAGAAATTGCTACAGCTCGAGGGGCTTGAGCGGCACGTGCTGGGAAGCCACCAGCAGTTCCCCGGTGAAGGCCGACTCGACGGGCCGGCGCTTCAGCGCTTCTTCGGCGGAGATGCGCACAAGATCGGGATTGTTGTTTTCCTGCGAAACGTGGGCGAGCACTAGATAGCGCGCAACTGCGTCGAACCCGTCAGGATCGCAAAGATATTCGCTTACCGCGTGATTGGAAAGATGTCCGGTGCGGCTCAGCACGCGCTGCTTCACTTGCCACGGATACGGCCCTACCTTGAGCATATCTAGATCGTGATTGGATTCCAGGACCAGGCAGTCCGCGCCTCGCAGATGAACCTTGACCAATTCCGGCATGTAGCCGAGATCGGTAACGATCGCCATCTTCGCGCCGTTCGAGCGAAACGTGAACCCGATGGGATCAGCAGCATCATGCGGAATGGCAAAAGCGTGAACATCAATATCGCCAACCGTAAAATGTTGGCCAGGCTGGATGCTTTCCACGCGTTTAAGCCGCTTGCCGAAAGTTCGCGGAAGCATCCGCTGCATCGCTTCCATCGTCGGTTCGGTCACGTAAAGCGGCGCCTTCCACAGGCCGAGCATTTGCGGGAGTCCGTTGCAATGGTCCGTGTGTTCGTGGGTGATGAGGATGCCGTCGATGTGCTCGACGGTTCGCTCGACCGCCGCGAGCCGCGCCAGCGTTTCGCGTTTGCCCAGGCCTGCGTCAATGAGGAGTCGGGTCCGCTCGGTCTCGAGTAAAGTGATGTTGCCCGAGCTGCCCGACGCTAAAATGGATACCCGCAAGCCGATCGCTTTCTCCCCCAATTGCAACACAAACAAATTTCCAAAATGATGGCAGAGCGCCGCTCGCGCGTCAACAAGGACTCCGCGATTGCAACGGTGATATACTCCCGCGGCGAACCATGGAAAAGTACGATCTCATCGTTGTTGGTTCCGGGCCGGGAGGTCAGCGCGCCGCGATCCAAGCGGCGAAATTCGGCAAACGCGCCGCGCTCATTGAAAAGCTGGAAGTGATCGGCGGAACCGCTATCAACACCGGCACGATTCCCAGCAAGACCATCCGAGAAGCGGTCCTGCATCTTTCCGGCTACCAATACCAAAGCATTTACGGCGTCAACTATCGCGTCAAGGAACAGATCACCATGGCCGATCTCTCCTTTCGCGCGCTCAACGTTATCAAAACAGAAATCGATGTGACCCGCGCCCAGCTTTCCCGCAACGGCATCGAAGTCATCACGGGAACCGCCAGCTTTCTCGATCCTCACCACATGCAAGTGACGAGTTCGCGCGGGCAAATCGAGTTTGAGGCGGACAACATCGTTATTGCGACGGGCACGAAACCCGCCGTCTCGCCCCTCGTCCCCTTCAACGACACGACCATCATCAACAGCGATCAAATCCTGAAGATGCCGGTGATTCCCAGGGCCATGATCGTGGTGGGCGGCGGAGTCATCGGCGTCGAGTACGTGTGCATGTTCGCCACGCTGGGCGTGCGCGTCACGCTGATTGAAAAGCGTCCACGCTTGCTGGAATTCGCCGATGCCGAGATGGTCGAGGCGCTTTGTTACCATCTGCGGGACCGCCGCGTCACGCTGAGGCTGAATGAGGAAGTCGAAAGCGTCGAGGAAACACCGGATCACACAGTCGTGGCGAATCTGAAAAGCAAGAAGAAAGTGACTGGCGATGCGCTGCTCTATGCGGTCGGTCGCCAAGGCAACGTTGATGAACTGAACCTTGCGGCTGGCGGCTTGGAGGCTGACGCGCGCGGACGCATCCCCGTCGATGAAAATTACCAAACCAAGCAGCCTCATGTTTATGCCGTGGGAGACGTCATCGGGTTTCCCAGCCTCGGCTCGGTTTCGATGGAACAAGGCCGCATTGCCGCCGCCAGAGCGTTTGGCATTCCGACGAACTCGAATCGGGCGAATTATCCCTACGGGATTTACACCATTCCGGAAATCTCGTTTATCGGAAAGACCGAGGAGCAGCTCACCGACGAAGGCGTCGCGTACGAAGTCGGAATGGCTTTTTTCCGCGAAATCGCCCGGGGCCAGATTCGCGGCGACACCACCGGCCGCTTGAAACTCCTTTTCGATCCGTCCACCAAGGCACTGTTGGGCGTGCACATTATTGGTGAAGGAGCCTCGGAACTGCTGCACATCGGGCAAGCGGTTTTCGCGCTGAAAGGCACGGTGGAATATTTCGTGGACACCGTTTTCAATTATCCGACGTTGGCGGAGTGTTATAAGGCGGCCGCATTCAATGGTCTGAACAAACTGGTCAGGACGTAATCGCGTCCGAGTGAGGAGTCGATTGCCCGAATCTTCGACTACTTAAGATTGGCAGGAGCATGATGCGCAGGACAGTTGGTGTACTGGTTATGGAACACATCGCCGTTGGCCTGGTGGAGAACCACAAGGTGCTCGGCGCGCTCAATCTCTTCCCGGAGAAACCGCAATCGCTCGACCCGCTGCAATCCATGCCCGCGGACGGTATCGTTGACGGCATCCGGCAGCAAGTCGAGAAAGTGACAAAGGGGGAAAAAGTCGCCGCGATTGGCATCGGCTTCCCGGGCATCATTCGCAACGGCGTCGTCGAGGACTCGCCGAACTTCCAGCAGGCCAAAGGCTTTGCCTTCCAAGCCGCCTTGTCCTCCGCGCTGAGCGGCAAACTCTCCGGCGCGCACGTTCACCTTTTCAATGACGCCGACGTTATGGCCGCGGGAATTGCGGCGACCCGAGGCACACTGAACAAACTGTTCCGCGTGTGGACCATCGGCAACGGCATCGGCTTCGGCCGTTTCCCTTCCCGGGAAGGAATCTGGGAAGGCGGGCATTCGGTCGTTAGCCTCGACCCTAAGGAAAAGTTCTGCGGCTGCGGCGGCCAGGGGCATCTCGAAGGAATCCTCGGGCGCCGCTCCATGCGTTTGCGGTTTATGGATCTCGAACCAGAGGAAGTTTTCGAGAACGCTCGCTCTGGTGACGCGCGCTGCAAGGAATTTGTTACCTTGTGCCATCGCGCACTGGCTGCCGCCACGGCCACCAGCATTCACATGGAAGGTCCGGGAACATTTTTTGTCACCGGACCGGAGGTGAAGTTTATCGATAGCGGGTTGCTGGACAGGCTGCTGCACGACATGGTCAAGATGAGCCCACTGCAAGGCAGCCGCTTCGAACTAGTCCCAACATCGGACGAGATTGGCATCATCGGCGCCGCCGTCAACGCCGACCGCGCCACCTCTGACTAGACTGCCGTTTGCAAAGGGACAGGTACGATCAAGGGCGAAACCGTTGAGGGGGCAAGGAATAGAGCGAGGCTCTCAATTGCTTCGCGACATCACCGGGCTAATCCCCTATTTTTCTTTAGACCCGGGCGAGGAGAGGTCTGCGGGAGTCACTCCTGATTGGGACAAGGCATCCTGTCGAACCGCGTCAAACTTGTGTTTGGACTCGATGGCAGTTTTGTGCAGAGCGATCGATTTGGATTGCAGTCCCTGAAATTGCTCGCGCGACCCATTGACGCGAAACATCAGTTTTTTGCCTTGTACTTTGTAGTCTCCAAAGTGAGCCAGCGTGAACTCGTAGAGCTCGATCGAGGATTGCATCCATTCTTCCTCGGCCCGGAACGTTTCCCGTCGTGGAGCCAGCGACTTGTCCGTGCTGCCGCGAAATCCCTTGAGGAACTCCTCTTTTTCGTAATCCGAAGCGGAAGAGGCGTAGATGTTTGCCTCCATTTTCTTGAGCACCGGCTCCAATGATTCGTACTTTTTGTCGACGCCCACTAGCGCATGAAGCACTGTAATCGTGTTCTGCATGCCAGCGCGCGTGCCATACGATTCCGGCGTATAAAGTTTCGGGAGGGAAGACTGGTCAATCGCGTGAACCGCGCTGGTATATTCCTGATTGAAGGCCAGAATGTCGCGGAAGAATTGCCGTGTCGGGCCATCGTACCATTCGGAATCCGCAGTAACCGCTTCCTTTCCCGCCGCCTGCTTCATCAGGTGGCCCGCCTGTTTGTTGGCGGCGGATTTATCGAAACCCGTCGCCAGTCGCAGGGATCCCGCAAAGGAAACCAGAGAGATACCCAGCGCCAAAGACGCCATCCAAAGCTGCTTATGAGCGGCGGACATCTTGTCTTTTCTAGAGCGATCGACCAGCCAAACAACGAATGCCACAACCAGAACAGGAGTCAGCCCGCTGCCGATGAAATAACCGAATGACTCGGCGTTGAACGCGCCACCGGACCATTTCTTCGTGCGAACATAGGCAAGAAACACAACCAGTACCCACGCCGCAGCGGCGGCTCCAATAACGAAGATCGATTTCAAGCGATCCGTCGCGGAATCATTCGCGGTGGCAGTGAAAGTATCTCCGGGTTTGGCCTGAGCCCCCGCATTCAGCAATGAAACACCGCACCGAGGACACACGGTCTCGGAAGAACACTCCTGTTGGCAGGCTGGGCAGAGCACGAAACGCTCCTTCCCGGATGATTCGCGGATGGTGCCGCGAAAAGGATATATGCAAGAAAGGTGCGATGACAATCTGGAATTTGACGTTTGTACAATGGAGATACCGCGACCGAGCAGGTGGCTGATTAGCAGGCCAGGCGGGAGCGGTCGAGGGTGAAGCCGTTTAGGGGGCCGAGGACAGTGACGGCGATTAGGCCGGCCTGGAAATAGCGCTGCGCGAGGGACTGGAGTTCTTCGTGAGTGACGGCTTCGATGCCGGCGAGGATTTCGTCGAGGGAATAGAAGCGGCCAAAATACAGTTCCTGGCGCGCGAGATTGGACATGCGCGAGCTGGTCGATTCCAGCGAAAGCATCAGCGAGCCTTTGAGGTGATTCTTCGAGCGGCGCAGCTCTTCCTCCGGGACCGGTGATTCCTTCAAGGCGCGAAATTCCTGAATGGTAAGATCGATGACCTGGCCAACGGTTTCCGCGGCGGTGCCAGCGTAAACGGTCATCATTCCGGCGTCAGAATAGGGCGTGAGTTCGCTGAAGACCGCGTAAGCCAGACCCTGCTTTTCGCGAATGTTCTGGAAGAGCCGCGAGGACATGCCGCCGCCAAGAAGATTGTTGAGGACGGCGACGGCGAAGCGGTCTTCGTGGCCCAGCGGAACTGACGGGACGCCGATGCAGAGATGCACCTGTTCCAAGTCGCGCTTGGCTTCGAGGTGGATGGGCGCTTCGGTGCGCGGAGCGCCGTCGCTCTCGGCTGGACCGGTCGGGTTCATGTGGCCGAATTCGCGCTGCACCAATTCCAGAACCTGCTCGTGAGTAACGTTGCCGGCGGCGGTCACGACCAAATGATCCGGCGCGAACCAGTCACGAAACCGCGTAAACAGTGAATCGCGATTGAATGCTTTCACGGTGTCGGGAGTACCGAGAATCGGGCGGCCAAGCGAATGTTGCGGCCAGAAACCGCGCGTGAAAATCTCGTGGAGCAGATATTCCGGATTGTCCAGGTCCATCTTGATTTCTTCGAGGACGACCTGCCGCTCCTTCTTCACGTCTTCGGAATCGAATTTTGGGCGGAGCACCAGATCGGCGATCACATCAAAGGCGATGGGCAGGTGCTCATCCAGAACTTTGGCGTTAAAGCAAATTTGTTCCTTGGAAGTGAAGGCGTCGAGCATGCCGCCGACGGAATCCATTTCACGGGCGATGGCTTCGGCGGAGCGGCGCTCCGTGCCCTTGAAAACCATGTGTTCCATGAAGTGGGCCAGACCGTTCTCTTCGGGAACTTCGCGGCGGGAGCCGTTGCGGACCCACACGCCGACGGAGACGGAGCGCACGTGGGGCATGGTCTCGGTGATGACCACGAGGCCGTTGGGCAAAACGTGCTTCTGAATGTCGCGCGTTTCGGTGGCCATTTAATTATTGTGACACAGGCAGGGCGGAAACGAGAAACGGAAGTAATCAAGTCGCTAAATTCAAGTGCTGAAACGACAGATGAAGTGAAGCCTGCCCCGATCGGGTCGGGGCACTACAAAAGCTTTTCGGCGGGATTCAGCTTGCCGTATTCGCTGGTGTAATGGAGCGGGACGTCACCGTAGGTGCCTTTCTCGCGCAGGTAGACCTCGCAAGTGTCAAACGGTTTTGAGTAGACGTGGATGCTGACGGCACGTTGGTTGAATTCCACAAGATTCAGAACCTGATGGACGGGCTCGAGAGGGTTGACGTACGCGGGATGGGCGGCGTCCATTTCGTAGATGTCTGTGGGGACAATACGGCACGTGCCGTGCGCAGCATTGCGATCCTCCACGCGGAAATTCTGGACCTTCAGCCGGCCAATGGGCGCGGACATCCAGCAGTTTTGATCGCGATGGTTGTGAACGCGGCTGGCCTGGCCGATCTCCCAGCAAATGGTCATGCATTCGAAGACTTCGTTCTTGAAGATGAGGTTGCGAGTGTAGTTGCCCTTCGAAAAATAGCAGTACTTGTCGAGCGTCTCCGGGCGCGCCGAGTGCCGAAGGATGAAGTCCTGGACAGTTTCGAGGGTGAAATCGCGCCCGGGGATAGCGGCGAGGCCTTTGACCCAATCGGCGATGCTGAGTTGTTCGGCTGCGACGTGTTGTGCCATCAGGCGCCTCCGATTCTTAAGCGGCCGCGAAGCATGCGGTAGTGCAATCCGGTGAAAGCGGGGATTGCCAAAGGATTATAGCGCCATTTGAAGCGTGGGTGCAGCGGAGGGGCTGAGAGCTGCGTGTTAAGATGAAAGCGAAGGAATTTTCAATTGCTGCCGAAACTTTCATGGCTACGGAACTTCTAGGCAAATCGAAAGAAGAATTGCGCGAGTTTTGCGCGTCGTTGGGCGAACCGTCCTACCGAGGCGGGCAGATTTATCATGCGCTGTATGGGGAGCGGAAATTTGATCTCGCAGGAATCACCAATCTGCCGGCGATGCTGCGGGAACGGCTGGCCAGGGAAGCGCGCGTAACGTTGCCGGAAGTGAAGCAGAGATTTGCTTCGGCGGACGGTTCGGTGCGGTATTTGTTCGGTTTGAGCGCAGCTAGGGAAGAAAAAGAAATTAACGTAGGGAGCGCAGAGGCCGCAGAGAACGCAGAGAAAAGCGGAAAAGAAAGAGCAGGCCGCTTGCAGAAGCCGGCGTCGGTCGAAGCTGTGTTCATGCCGAGCGAGGGGCGGCAGACGATTTGCGTTTCGACGCAGGCGGGCTGCGCGGTGGATTGCCATTTTTGCCTGACAGCGCAACTAGGATTGATCCGAAACCTGACGGCGGGAGAGATTCTGGCGCAAGTGTTGTTGCCGCTCGAAGAGCACAAGGCCGAACTCGCAACGCAAACAAATATCGTACTGATGGGGCAGGGCGAACCGCTTCTGAATTTCGAGCCGGTGATGGCGGGGGTGCGCATTATGCTCGACCCGGACGGGATGGGAATCTCGCCGAAGCATGTGACGCTTTCGACGAGCGGGATCGTGCCGGGAATCGAGCGGCTGGCACGGGAGAAAGTGCGGCCGAAGCTGGCGATTTCCTTGAACGCATCGAACGACGAGCAGCGCGATGCGCTGATGCCGATCAACAAGAAGTACCCGCTTGCAATGCTGATGAACGCTTGCAAGGAATATCCGCTGCGCACGTGGGAACACCTGACGTTTGAATACGTGATGCTCGGAGGGCTGAACGATGCGGCCGAAGATGCGCGGCGCGTGGTGCGGTTGCTTGCGCCGCTCAAAAGCGTGAAAGTAAATCTGATTCCGTGGAATCCGGGAGAACTTCCCTACCGGGAATCTTCGCCGGAGCGGATTGAAGAGTTCCGGCGGATTCTGGTAGATCGTGGCGTCCCAGCGTTTGTGCGCTACTCGCGCGGGCGGGACGTGATGGCCGCGTGCGGACAATTGGCACTGCTGCAAATTGATGGTTCGCCGTTGTCCGTCGCAAGCCCGCAGTGAATTGGTGGAACAGACCCACCACGCTGGGGGTCGTAGGAACGGACATCCGGCACTCCCCCCGTGTTTTTTGTAAGTGTTGCATCTAAAGGGTTTAGAATTCGCGTAAGTGGTTTAGAATCAACACTTACAGGCTCCCCGTAAGTGTTGATTCTAAAGGTACTTACATTGCGCCAAAAAGAAGGAGCATTTTGCGAACGAGTTTCTACCGCTCTCTACGGATGATTGCGATCCTTTCAGACAGGGTCGGAACATTCCCGACAAGGTCGGGACAGGTCGGTCGCTGCGCTGAGGATGGCATCGAGGGGGCCGAGGACTGAGCTTAAGAGAGCGGCTCACGCAGCAAAGGTGGGGTCGCTCACCTAAAAGAAAAGCGGGAGCAAGCTCAGCACTCCACATGCAGTAACCTATAAAGGTAAGTATATCACAAATTAAGGGAAAGTCAAGGAAAACTTTTGAGAAAAAATTCGCGGGGAGGACGCTCGGGACAAATCCAATAAGTACACGGAGTTAGCGGAGGCCGATCACGGACAGGAGACGACCGCTTTGGGGGCCTTCCTTGCGATAGCTAAAGAGGAGGTCGCGGCGGCAGGCGGTACAGAGATCGCTGACGAAGATGTTCGAGGAGCGGAGGCCGGCGCCCAGGAGTTGGGCGCGATTGGCTTTGCGGAGGTCGAGAAGGACGTTCTTGGGCGGGGGCTGGTGGCCGGGCGGCATCCTGTTGAGCCACTGGATCGGATTGGGTTCGTCGCCGGTGCGAAATTCGTCGAACCATTGGGGGGCTTCGGCGAACTGGGAAAGAAACTGGGTGGCGACTTCGGTGCCCACTTCGTAGCAGCAGCCGCCGATGGATGGGCCGATGGCGGCAAGGAGGTCGGCGGGGTTGGATTTGTATTGCATTTGCATTTTGCCGATGGCCTTGACGACGATGCGGGCGAGGGTGCCGCGCCAGCCGGCGTGGATGGCGACGACGGCGCGCTTTTTCGGGTCGACTAGGAGGATCGGAACACAATCGGCGGTTTGGACGCCGAGGAGGAGGCCGGGGCGGTTGGTGGCTAAGGCATCGCCCTGGCAAGTTTCGGAAGGCGCGGAGTTGAAGAGATGGACTACATCGGAGTGGATTTGTTTCAGGGAGATGAGTTTCAGGTCCGCAGTGCCGAGGGCGGATTGGAAGCGGCTGCGGTTTTCTAGGACGTTTTCTTTGGTGTCCCATTCGGTGAAACCGAGATTGAGGACTCTCCCGCCTTCGAGCGGGCTGACGCCGCCGAGCTTGGTGCTAAAGCCGTGGACTAGCCAGGGGAGTTTGGCCAGCTCGGGGACTTGGAGGATTCGGATGCCGCACACATTTCGCTCGGTCCACTTCGAGTCTGGTCGGTTGGAAGACACAGACGGGAGTGTCTGTCCTAGCTTGGGGCGTTGCCGGACGCTGCGCTTTGCCGGTCGTGTTTTCGTGGTGGCCACAATCTTACAAGTATAATCCTAAGCGGAAGGCGCGTATCCATGCGCGGGATGCAAGATCAGTGGCGGATGAATTTTGGTCCGGCGCGGCCGGAAAAGCGGCAGCCCTTCGAGGCTCAGGGCAAGCAAGCTGCCGCACTCCAAGTGGAGGCGGACATTGATAATCGGGATGGGAGTGGATATTGCGGAAGTGGAGCGCATCCAACGGGCGATTGAGCGGTATGGCGAAGTGTTTCTGAGACGGATTTATACCCCGAAAGAACGAGAATACTGCGAGCAGTTTAAGAACAAGTACGAACGGTACGCGGGGCGGTTTGCCGCAAAAGAGGCGGCGATGAAGGCGCTAGGAACAGGCTGGCGGCGCGGCGTGAGATGGGTTGATTTGGAAGTGGTGCGGGAAGCGGGCGGACGGCCGACGCTAGAGCTTGGGGGTGAAGCGGGGAAAATAGCGAAGCAGCTTGGCGTGAAAAATATCGCGCTGAGCATCACCCACACGGCGGCTCAAGCACTGGCGCAGGTGATTTTTGAGGGCTAGAAGAGTTTAGGTTCGGTTGGCTGCTTCTACGGTAGTTTTTACGAGTTGTTCAAAGTTGAGAGCAAGTTGAGCGACAACTTTAATTCGTTGGTTGCAGAGAATCTCTTCGTGGTCGAGCTTCACGATTGAAAATTCCCGATTCTTCTTCCGCGACTTCAAATCGAAACATACGGGGTCGTAGTCAATGTCAGGCCCTTTTCCAAATGGAATGTATCCGCTCTTCAAGAGACATGTGGAGAGGAATTCATCCTTCAACATTTTGTCCAGGAGACCAGAGAGATTCGGCCCGAGCGGATTCCCTAGCAGGCGATACAAACCAAGGTCAACGTCTGCCCAACGGTAAGTTAGTACGAGCTGTTCGTAAAGCGGGGGAAAACGGGCTGGAAGTGTCGCATAGAGCGGTTCAAGCATTGAAGGGTCCGTGGCTTGAGGGATGGGGCGCCAAAGTTTGCCCCCGAACTGATTCTCCTCGCCGGTCGAAAAGTGAGATGCAAGCGGGTCAAGGCTCTCATCCAAACTTAACCCGTCTAATTTCTCCCAACAGCCGACGAATTGTTCCAGCAGGTGGCTATGACGCTCATCTGCGTTCACGATAGAACCACCGGGGAGAGACTGTCCGTGTGCAGAGCATCGGCTGATGTAGGGAAAGCAGCGTCCTTCGTGATTTGAACATCGAGCCAGAGATTGGGCGAGTATTTGCCTAGGATAGATAATTTTAAGTAGTTGGAAGAAAGGGCTGTAGTGGAGTAGGGATCTGGATCTTCGCCGGAGCGAAGGGTGAGGACGCGGAGGGTGCGGCCGATTTGGGATTGGCGGAAGGCTGCGGACTTGGATTCGCCGAGAGCGCGGAGTTCGCGGGCGCGGCGTTTGATGATGGCGCCAGGGACTTCATTCGGGAGTGCGGCGGCTTTGGTGCCTGGGCGCTTGGAAAACGAGAAAACGTGGAGATAAGTGAAGGGCAAGTGTTCGATAAAGGCGAGGGTGGCAGCGTGGTTGTCTTCGGATTCGCCCGGGAAGCCGGTGATGACGTCGGCGCCGATGGCGGCGTTGGGAAGGCGGTCGCGGATGAGTTCGACGCGGCGGGCGTAATGTTCGGCGCGGTACCAACGGTGCATGGCGGCAAGGATGCGGTCGGAAGCGGACTGCAGGGGCATGTGGAAGTGCTGGGCGATGCGATCGGTGGAGGCAAAGAAATTGACTAGGTCTTGGGTGACGTCGAGAGGCTCGATGGAGCTGATGCGGAGACGTTCGACGGCGGTTTCGTCGAGAATGCGGCGGAGGAGGTCTTCAAATTCGACGCGGGGGGACAGATCGCGGCCATAGGTGCCGAGATTGATGCCGCTTAAAACGATTTCGCGAAAACCTGATTCGGAGAGGCGCTGGATTTCGTGGATGACGGAGCCAGGCAGCAGGCTGCGGCTTTTTCCACGAACGAAGGGGATCACGCAGTAGGAGCAGCGGGAGTCGCAGCCGTCCTGGATCTTGAGCGTGGGGCGGGTGTGATTGCCTTCTCCGCCCAGGACGGGGGCGGAGAGGAATTCGGTGCGGTCGAAGATGTTGCCAATGAGGACGTTGCCTGGGTGGGGCGCGGCGGGCGGGGCAAGCCCCGCCCCTACAACGGAATGGAGCGGGAGGGACGCATCCGAGGGTAACGGCGCGATCTCTTCGAGATGGGGCGCAGCATGTTGCGCCCCTACAATGGAAAGGAACGGGGCAGTCGAATCGGAGCGAAGGGCGGCTGCGGGGAAAAAATCGTTCGCGGATGCGGCGGGCGTGGCGGCAGCAAAGAAATCGTTCGATGATGTGGGCGGTGCGGCGGCAGAGAGCGCATCGATTAGCTGGGGGATTTGGGGTTTGTGGGAATTGCCGACTACGCAGGAGACGCCGGGGAGTGCCGCTAGTTCTTCGGGGGCGCGCTGGGCGTAGCAGCCGGTGGCGATGATGCGGACGGCGGGGTTGGCGGCGTGGAGTTTGCGGATGGCGTCGCAGGCCTGGGCGTCGGCGGAGGCGGTCACGGTGCAGGTGTTGATGACAATGATGTCGGCGGTAGCGGGCGTGGGGGCGGAGGTGCAGCCGCAGTCGAGCAACTGGCGCTCGAGGGCCGCGCCGTCGGCTTGGGTGGCACGGCAACCGAATTGTTGGATGAAGAAGGCTGGCATCGGAATCTAAGTGCTGCTGTCAGGGCATCTCAACATAGAGTTCGCCCCAACCCGGTCGGGGTAAACGCCGGACGCAGAGAAGAAAAATCGTCATGCTGTGCTTCGCGCGAACCCATCAAGGACTTGGGGTGCTACGATACTACAATGATAGCGGGATTAAAGGAGTGCGAAAAGAGCGATAGTTTGCCAAGAGCAAAATCATTGCGGGACTTGCCTTTACTCACGGGAGGCTGCGCCGCTACAATCTTTCGACACTCATGGCCCATCAACGACAGAACCCATCGGCGCTGCGCGATCCGAAGGTTTCGATTGTGATTCCCGCTTACAACGAGAAAGCGACGATTGATGAGATCCTGCGGCGGGTGCTGGACACCGAAGTGCGGAAGGAAGTGATCATCGTCGATGATTGCTCGACGGACGGGACGCGCCAGATTCTGGAAAACATGGCGGCGCGGCAAGCGAACGGCGAAGCATTGGCGCCCGCGCAGGATGGGAGCGACCCGATTGAGCTGCGAGATTTACGGTTTTTCTTCCAGGCACCGAACCAGGGCAAGGGAGCGGCTTTGCGGCGGGGATTTGGGGAAGTAACCGGGGATATCGTGCTGGTGCAGGACGCGGACCTGGAATACGATCCGCGCGATTACGGGGTATTGCTGGAGCCGATTGTCGAGGGCCGCGCGGACGTGGTGTACGGCTCAAGATTTCTGGGCGGGCCGCAGCGCGTGCACTACTTCTGGCACTACGTGGCGAACCGGATGCTAACGCTTCTCTCGGATATCTGCACGAACCTGAAGCTGTCGGATATGGAGACGTGTTACAAGGTGTTCCGGAAAGAAGTATTGGCGGGAGTGCAGGTCAAGTCGAACCGGTTTGGATTCGAACCGGAGATTACGGCAAAGATCGCGAAGCACAAGTGGCGGATCTACGAAGTGCCGATTAGTTATGCGGGACGGACGTACGAAGAAGGAAAGAAGATTACCTGGAAGGACGGGATCCAGGCGTTGTGGTGCATCATTAGGTTTAAATTCAGCGACTAAATTCTTTTAAGCCGAAGCTGCGTCCATGTAGCCGCGGGGATACTTCTGTTTCCACGCCCAGGCGGACTGGACGATTTCTTCGAGGGAGGAATGAGAGGCTTCCCAGCCGAGGGCGCGCTTCAATTTTTCCTTGCTGGCAACGAGAACGGCGGGATCGCCCGGACGGCGGGGACCCAATTTGCGAGGGATTTTGCGGCCGGTGACGCGCTCGGCGACATCGATGACTTCCAGAATCGAGAAGCCGCGGCTGTTGCCGACGTTGAAGGCTTCGCCGGAGACGCGTTCGATCTCCTGGAGGGCGCGGAGGTGGGAATCGGCAATATCGAGGACGTGGATGTAATCGCGGACGCAGGTTCCGTCGGGGGTGGGGTAGTCGGTGCCGAATACATCGACGTGCGGCAGGCCACCGGCGGCGGCCTCGAGGACGCGAGGAATAAGATGAGTTTCGACGCGATGATGCTCGCCGCGTTCCTGGGAGGCTCCGGCAGCGTTGAAATAGCGGAGGGCGACGTAGTTGAGTCCGGTGTAGAGCTTGTAATCGGCGAGAATCTGTTCGAAGACGAGCTTGGATTTTCCGTAGGGGTTGATGGGCGACTTGCGATGGTCTTCGGGAATGGGAACGATTTCAGGTTCGCCGTAAGTGGCTGCGGTGGAAGAAAAAATGAATTTCTTGACGCCGTGGCGGGTGACAGCGTCGAGCAGGTTGACACCGCAAGCTACATTGGTGGCGTAGAAAATACTGGGTTCGCTGACGGATTTGGCCACGAGAGCTTCGGCGGCGAAGTGCATGACGGCGTCAATTTTGTGCTGTGTGAAAACGGTTTCCAGTTGCGGGCGATTGGCGAGATCGACCTGGCAGAAAACGGCAGCCGGAGGGACAGCAGCGCGATGGCCCTCCAACAGGCTGTCCAGGGCAATGACGGACATGCCGCGCGAGGCCAAGACTTCCGCGCAAATACTGCCGATGTAGCCGGCTGCTCCGGTAACGAGAATATTCACCTGTAAAATCTCCCTTGAATCAGGCAGTAACGCAAAATGGGGCGGTCAACGCCGGCAAATACGACGGCAAGATTGGCGCAAAAGCGGGGTACACCGGCCCGGAAATATGACAAAGATCAAGCCTGCGACAAGCGGCGCTGAAAGGTAAGAAGAATGAGGTCGGCACGGCGACGCACGCCGAACTTGCTGAGCAGGTTGGAAACGTGAAATTTCACGGTGCGTTCGGCAATGTTGAGCTTGCTGGCAATCTCTTTGTTGGAAAGATTTTCGAGCAATGAATCGAGAACTTCCTGCTCGCGGCGGCTGAGATTGGTGACGGAATCGGTCTTCAGGCGGCGGCCCTGGCCGGTGAGGATGGAATCCACGAATCCGGACAGAAGCTGGCGCGGAACCCAGAATCCTCCGCCGGCAACGAGCGGGAGAGCGCGGATCAATTGGTCGCGGGCTTCGACGTAGGTGAGCAGGCCTTTCACGCCGAGACGCAGGAGCGAAAAACTGTTGGCGTCATTATGCTGCTCGCCGACAACAATGAGGCGGGACTCGGGATAGCGCTCAAGAAGATTGGCCAGGAGCGCGCCGGTGGCGGGCTTTGCCGCATGAGCGTCAATGACGTAAACCTGGGCGCGGGGCGGATCAAGAGCCCGGAGGTCGGGCGCAAGAGTGGATTCCAGTTGCTTGACGATAACCTTGAATTGAGTCTTGCCTAAAAGGCGTTCGAACTCGCTGAGCACCAGAGGGTGCGGCGAGAGGATGCAAACGGTCAATTTCGTGGAGGTACGTTTCGTAGTCACTGTCCGACAGATTATTGAAAACTGGCCAAAGGGGCAAGTCCTTTGGTGGTTGTGTTCACGAACTGTTACTGACGGCTACGATGCATTCCCCCGGGGTACTTCCTGCAACAAAATGTCGACGATGCGCTTGGCCGCGTGGCCGTCCCAGAGAGGAGGTAAGCGGCCCGCTTTACCCCTTCCGGCCAGGGTGTCGCGGGCGGCGGCGACGATTTTGGCTGGATCGGTGCCGACGAGCAGGTTTGTGCCTTGGGAGATAGTGATGGGGCGCTCCGTGTTCTCCCGCAGGGTCAGGCAGGGGACGCCGAGAGCGGTGGTTTCTTCTTGAATGCCACCAGAATCGGTCAGAACGAGCTTTGCTTTGCTCAGGAGACAGAGAAAATCGAGATAGCCGACGGGAGGAATGAGCCGCAACTGGGGGTGATGCTGGATGCCGCCCTGGGTCAAACGCTGCTGGGTGCGCGGATGCACCGGAAAAATGACGGGCATTTCGGCGGCAACCGCGTCGATGGCTCCCAGAAGTTGGCTGAGCTTTTCTAATGAATCGACATTGGAAGGGCGATGGAGTGTGAGGACGGCAAAGCGCTGCCAGCCCGCTCCATTTTTGAGGCTGAGTTCATCGCCGATGGCAGACTCCTGGGCGATGGGCAAGAAGTGGCGCAAGGAGTCGATCATCACGTTGCCGACCATGAAGATGCTTTCGCGCGGCCGGCCTTCTTTCAAGAGATGAGCGATGGCATCTTCTTCGGTGACGAAGAGATAGTCGGCGAGGGCGTCGGTGAGGATGCGGTTGATCTCCTCGGGCATGGTGCGGTCAAAGCTGCGGAGACCGGCCTCGACGTGGGCAACGCGAATGCCAAGTTTGGCGGCGGCGAGAGAGACGGCGATGGTGGAATTGACGTCGCCAACGACGAGAACCAGGTCAGGCTTGCGTTCGATAAGAACGGGCTCAATACGCTTCAGAATTTCAGCGGTTTGCGAGGCGTGGGAGCCGGAGCCGACTTCCAAGTTCACGTGCGGCGAAGGGATGCCCATCTGCCGGAAGAAAATGTCGGAGAGCTTTTCGTCATAGTGCTGGCCGGTGTGGACGAGGATGGCGTCAATTTCCGGATGGAGCTGCATCTCGTGCATGAGCGGCGCGATTTTCGGGAGGTTGGGACGCGCGCCGACGATATTGAGGATTTTGAGGCGTTGGGTCATGAAGTGTTCGTTTCCAGCTTCAGAGGGCAGTATAGCATCCGGGAAATCGCCGTTCAGGGCCCCAGAATCGCTGTTCGCGCTAAAAAAGCACCGGTTTAATGCATGGAGGTAGGTATCCACTCGTAAACCTGGGTAAAATAGAGGTGTCCGGAAACGTCGGATTTTCTTGGGATTTGCGGCGTTTCGACGGGCGAAACGGTTAGGAATGAGACCTTCGAGCGGATGCGTAACCTGAACGAATCGGCGAGAGCTTTGCGGGAGTTGCTGGGGCAGCGGATCCTCGTGCTTGACGGGGCGATGGGGACGATGCTGCAGCAACGGAACCTGCATGCGGCGGATTTTGGCGGAGCTGCGCTCGAAGGTTGCAATGAAAACCTGGTTCGAACGCGGCCGGACGTGGTGTTGGATATTCACCGGAAATATTTCGAGGCGGGATCGGATATTGTCGAGACGAACAGCTTCGGCGGGGCGCCGATTGTGCTGGCGGAGTACGGGTTGGGGGCGGATGCGCACTTTCTGAACAAGCGCGCGGCGGAGTTGGCGCGGCAGGCGGCGGATGAATTCAGCACTCCGGAAAAGCCGCGGTTCGTGGCTGGCTCGATGGGGCCAACGACCAAGGCGATTACGGTTACAGGCGGCGTGACGTTCAACGAGCTGCGCGAGACTTACTACACACAGGCAAAGGGCCTCGTCGAAGGCGGGGTGGATTTGCTGCTGGTCGAGACCTGCCAGGACACACGGAATATCAAGGCGGCGATCCTGGCCATTCACAAACTTTCGAAAGAGATAGGGAGCGAAGTGCCGTTCATCGTCTCGGTCACGATCGAGCCGATGGGAACGATGCTGGCTGGGCAGACGGTGGAAGCCATGTGGGCGTCGCTGCGGCATGCGAAGCCGCTAGCGTTTGGGATGAACTGCGCGACAGGGCCGGAGTTCATGACCGACCACATTCGAACGCTGAGCCAACTGACGGGCGAGTTTGTGTCCTGTTACCCGAATGCGGGCCTGCCGGATGAAGAGGGAAAATATCTGGAAACTCCGACGACGCTGGCGGCACAATTGGAGAAATTCGCGGATCACGGCTGGCTGAATTTCATAGGTGGATGCTGCGGAACGACTGAGAAACACATTCAGGCGATTGCGCAGATGGTGGAGGGCAAGAAGCCACGCGTTAGGCCTGCGGAGGCGCACCGGGCGGTGTATTCAGGGATTGAAACCATCGAGGCGGAGGACAGCACGCGGCCGCTGCTGGTGGGCGAACGGACGAACGTGATCGGGTCGCGCTTGTTCAAGAACCTGGTGGCGGATGAAAAGTGGGAAGAAGCGAGCGAGATTGCACGGCGGCAGGTGCGGGGCGGCGCGCACATTGTGGACGTGTGTTTGCAGAGCACGGAGCGCGACGAAAAGAAGGATATTCCGCCATTCTACGAAAAGCTGATTCGCAAGGTGAAAGCGCCGGTAATGATTGATACGACCGACGCGACGGCGATCGAACTGGCGCTGACATATTGCCAGGGCAAGGCGATCATCAATTCGATCAACCTGGAAGACGGCGAAGAAAAGTTCGAACGAGTAGTGCCGATTGCGCATGAGTTTGGCGCGGCGGTGGTGGTGGGCTGCATCGACGAGGACAAACTGCAGGCGCAAGCTTTCACGCGAGAGCGAAAGCTGGCGGTTGCGCAGCGTTCCTACAAGTTGCTGACGGAAAAATACGGGCTGGGGCCGGAGGACATCATTTTCGATCCGCTGGTTTTCCCCTGCGCGACGGGCGATGAAAATTATATCGGCGGCGCGGTCGAGACGGTGGAAGGCATCCGGCTGATCAAGCAGGCTTTGCCGGACGTTCGAACGATCCTGGGGATTTCGAATGTTTCCTTTGGGCTGCCAGCGGGCGCGCGCGAAGTGGTGAATTCGGTTTTCCTGTATTACTGCACGAAGGCCGGCTTGGACCTGGCGATCGTCAATGCGGAGAAGCTGGAGCGGTTTGCGTCGATCCCGGCAAATGAGCGAGAGTTGGCCGAAAATCTCCTGTTCTCGCATCCACCCAAGGACGTGCCCGCCGAGGTTTCGAATGCCGCGTTGTTGAGGGACGTTCCGGCGGACTGGCGAAAACAGAGCAAGGAACAGCGCGCGGCCGTCAATCAGTACTATATCGCGGCCATCGCCGAGCACTTTCGAACGGCAAAGAAAAAAGAAAAAGCGCGCGCCGCGGATTTGCCGCTGGACGAGCGGCTAGGCAATTACATCATCGAAGGGACGCGAGACGGATTGATCGATGATCTGGAGAGGAAGCGCGCCGAGGGCGCGGCGCCACTGGACATTGTCAACGGCCCGCTAATGGCGGGGATGGCGGAAGTCGGGCGGCTCTTCAACGCCAATGAATTGATCGTCGCGGAAGTGCTGCAGTCCGCGGAGGCGATGAAGGCGGCGGTAAGCCATCTAGAGCAGTTCATGGAAAAGGCGGACACGGCCAAACGCGGGAAAGTAGTGCTGGCGACGGTAAAGGGGGACGTGCACGACATCGGGAAGAACCTCGTTGAAATCATTTTGAAAAATAACGGCTATGACGTGGTGAACCTGGGAATCAAGGTGCCGCCGGAGGAATTGATCAAGGCTTACCAGGAGCACAAGCCGGATGCGATTGGATTGTCCGGGCTGCTGGTAAAGAGCGCGCAACAGATGGTGATTACCGCGAACGACTTGAAGGATGCCGGGATCGAGATTCCCATGCTGGTGGGAGGCGCGGCGCTTTCGGCGAAGTTTACGCAGACGAAGATCGCGCCAAGCTACGGGAAAGCGGTGTGCTACGCGAAAGACGCGATGACTGGGCTGCGGCTGATGAACGAATTGATGGATCCGGCGACGCGCGAGGCGGTGCTGCGGAATCACACGGCGAGCGGAAATGGCGCGAGCGTCTCGACGACCGTGACAGTGCAGGAGATTCCCGCGGTGACGCGCTCACCGCGCGTTCGAGTGGACCTGCCGATTCCGGGCGTGCCATACCTGGACCGCAAAGTGCGGCTGGTGCCGGATCTGCGCGAAGTGTGGGGCTACGTCAACCCGTTCATGCTGTTCGGACGGCACATGGGTTTTCGAGGCGACATCGAGAGGCGGCTGGCGGAGCGCGATCCGAAGGCGGTTGAGCTATTCGAGAACATGGAAGAGGTAAAGAAGGAAGCGGCCGAGTTCATGAAGGTCCGGGCGGTTTGGCAATTTTTCGAATCGGAAGCGGCGGGCGATTCGCTGCAACTGTTTGCGCCGGGAGAGGCGACGCCACTGCATACGTTTCGATTTCCGCGGCAGAGGAAGGGCGACTTCCTGTCCCTGGCCGATTATGTGTTGCCGGCGAGAAATGGCCAGCGCGATCACCTGGCATTGTTCGTGGTGACGGCGGGCGAAGGAATCCGCGGGCGGTCGGAGAAAGCAAAAAACGAGGGCTACTATTTCAAGTCACACGGCTTGCAGGCGTTGGCCATCGAGACGGCGGAAGCATGCGCGGAATGGCTGCACCGGAGAATTCGCGAAGACTGGGGATTCCCCGACCCGCCGGAGTTGACCATGGCGCAAAGATTTACTTCGCGCTACCGCGGGAAGCGCTACAGCTTTGGTTATCCGGCGTGCCCGAATCTGGACGATCAGGCAGGACTCTGGAAGCTATTGAAGCCAGAAGAGATAGGCGTGCAGCTTACGGAGGGCTTCATGATGGATCCCGAGGCGAGCGTGAGCGCGCTGGTTTTCCACCATCCAGATTGCACCTACTTCTCAGCCGGGACCGGTGACGAGGCATAGACACAGCGTTCGCCGGTCATAAGTAATCCCCAGCATTGCGCAATTGTAGGTGTCAAGTCTCACTGGCTCGTACTTGCTTCTTTGCAAAGCGATGCCTCAGTTGGGAGACAGAGAGCCCCTCAAGGTCCATCATCAAGCAAAGTGCCGAATGCTCCGAGCTAACTCCAACGCGGGGGATGTCGAACCGATCCGTGGAGGATTCAACAAAACCGCCGTGCGCGGAAAATAGCGCTTGGTAGCCCGCCTGCCGGACCAATTGGCGCACCTCTTCTCGAATGTTGTCCAGACCACCGAATGGAAACGAAAACAGCGAAACGGGGGTCCCCAGGATCTGCTCCAGTTGATGGCGGCTCTCGAACACTTCCAGACGCGCCTGGTCCAGCTCTACCGAGCCAAGGTCAGCATGGTTCACTGTGTGTGATCCGATATCCAGGCCATACTTGGCAAGCGCACAGACATCCTGCGAGCGAAAATTCTCGAAGACATGCGGGTATTTCTGTTCATCGTGGGCGAAAGCGCGATCGGTGTCAATGAATCCCGAAGAGACAAAAGCGGTGGCCGGCAATCCAGCCGCTCGAAGGAGGGGGGCTGCGCACGAATAAACGTCCCGATAACAATCATCGAAATGAACCACGACGGTTCCCGGCGGGAACTGGATGCCCTTCATGAGGCATTCGACGAGGCGGTTCGACGCCACGACTTTGTAGTTCCGCGATAAAACAATAAGGTGTTCCGCAAACCGGCGGCAACTCGTGGTTAGCACGTCGATGGAGTAGTCGTTGACCCGGTGATAGAGGAGAATGGCTCCCCGGCGGCGGCGAAACCAGCGCACGGAGCGATAGATTCCGCAGTGAAATAGAATCAGGTGGAAGAAGGTTTTGAAAGCTTCGCTGGCGTCACTTTGAACACGCCAATGCGGCAAACGGCGCTGTAGTTCGCGGCGTTGCACACGGGTGGGGGTACTCCATGGCTTTTGTTGGGTGGGCGGCTGCGGGGTGCGGGTGGCCTTGCCGACGATAAGATCGGCGACTGTTGAGGCGAGCAGGTGGGCTCCGGCTTCATCAAGTTTCGTCTTCAAGGATTCGGGCGTTTCTTTAGGATGGATCGGAACCTCAGCCGTGCCCACAATGTCGCCAGTGTCCAGACGGTCATCGACGAAATGCACGGTGACCCCCGCTGAGCTGCAGCCCTGGTACAACTCCCAAAAGCCTGGAGGCATGCCACGGAATTCAGGAACTTTTCCTTTATGCAGGTTGACGCAGCCAAGTCGCGGCACGGCGAAGGTTGTTCTCTTGAGAATGCGTGTCCCGAGAACCAGACCGAGGTCAGCGCTACACTGGCTCAACCGCTTGGCTGCGGAATCTCCATTGAGATTGCCCACCACGGCAACCTCAAATCCGTAGGTTGCAGCCAGATCGTGCAGAGAAAAGCACGCTGCGGGAAAGGCTTTGCGCAGCAATTGTTCGACTTCGGCCGGCGGAGCAACCTTGGCAGCCCAGTGATCAAGGATTTCGCGCAGACCCGAGAGGGCACGAAAAAACAGATAGCTAAGACCTTCGCGCCGTACGTTGCGGCGCAAGTTCCGCAGGCGCTTGGCAAGCGTATCCTTCTGTGTATCGACCAAGACTGTTACGGGGATGACGTTGGGGACGCGGCATACGTACTCGATGGACAATCGGGTAGAAGCATTGTCCTGTCCCACCAGGAAGGCCACTCTCAGGCGCCCGTCTGCCATGGCGGACAGGCCCATATTGGCGTGTCCCGTGTCTGTGGTGTTCATGGGGCAGCGTTGAACTTGCACCCTCGGGTGCGGTCAGTCATTCGAGATTAGCATCGGCATGGAAGAACGTCTAGTTTGGCAGCCATTGTCAGTTCGTTAGGAAACAATGCGGGGACTGGGTTGAGGCAGCAGCCCCCGGCGTAGTGGACTCTCGCATCCCCGAGTGTGCAAGACCCCTCGAGATGAAAACGCGGGCAAGCCTAGGCGGAGTGCGGCGTTGCATATATTGTCCAAGAAACTTCCGTTGTGCAGCATGTAAGCCTGCTGGTGTCTCCGTAACTCCTTTAGAATGAACATATATTCGGTCCATTCGATGGCATCTCTCTTGCGAACGAATAAGCGACTGTTGGCGGGAGTAGTGTGCGGCCCAGATCCAAGGAGAACTTGCTTGAAACATAGACTACTGGTTCTAATGTTTGTTGCCTGTATTGTGGCTATCCCCGCAGCTGCGGGCCCGGTAGGAGTCACATTGACCGGGACTGGAGGGGTCAGCCAAGGCGGAGTGATCGTTGCGCCTTACTATCTTACCGTCACTGGGCTCAATGGGGGAAAGCCGATGGCAGTCATGTGCGATGATTATACGCACAGCGTCTATGTCGGTGAGTCATGGTCGGCGTCAATCCAGACATTCGCGACCTTGAGTGGGACGAGATTTGGCGCCGGTGCGTTCCAGCAGTACGCAGAGGCGGCGTGGCTCTTCACGCAGTTTTTGGCTAATCCTTCGAAGGCCGGCAACATTAACTTTGCCGAATGGTATCTATTTGCCCCTACTCAGGTGGCAGCCAATCATGGTGGCTGGACGGCTGGCGCACAGGCTTGGTTCGCTGCCGCGCAAACATGGTTCAGTTCGAATTGTTCGGCTTCCGGAAAGAGCTGCTCGGGGATAAACCTTGCGCAGTTCATGTTCATTACTCCGACAAACCTGACTGGCCCAGGCTCGCCGCAAGAGTATATCGCCATGGTGACACCCGAGCCGGCAAGCATCGCTTTGTTCGCCGTAGGGCTACTGTTCCTAGGCTTCTTGACCCGGAAGTTTTCGGCCAAGCAGGCTTCCGGAATGACGCTCTAAGCGACCGCATCAACAGACAGTCTGACAAAGAGGTCGGGCCGAACCCGACCTTTTTTTCTTGTTTTTTTGCTTGGTTCGAAGCGTCGCCATTCCAGTGAACATTCCTGACAAAAGGCAAGCACTTCAAGAATCTCCGGATTTGAAGCTGCAAGGCTCATTGGGTGATACCTGATGATCCTCGCCGACCATGCAAGGTCGGTACGATCAACTGGCAACGTTCTTCCGCTTCAGATCCGTCCCAGGTCTTTGTATCGACGGTGACACCTGTTTGGGGTCAGTGACTGGGCAGAAAAGGATAACAATTTGCCACTTGGGGGAAGATTGTCGGGAGGGAGGAGGGCCAAAGCAGCGCTCGTTGCAGGAAGGCCAAGGAGTTTAAGTACCATAAATCAAAAGACTTACGATGCTTTCGGCCTCCCATTGGAGGCCGGGTCCCTTGGAGAGTTAGTTGCAACCTAGGAATAGGTCTCATTCTCCCGGTGGTGAAAGGGCTGCGCTAAATGCCCCGTCAGCGACACGAGATGGAGCCCAAACAATTGCGATGACCAGCCAACCCAGCCAGATCCTTGAGTTCGGTCCGAAAATAGGAGTTGTGTGTGGCTCAGGCCAGGCCCTGAATTCTGTGAATTCGGTGGTCGCTGAGATTGCGCGTACCAACATTCCAGTCCTACTTACGGGTGAGAGCGGGACGGGAAAGGATGTATGTGCCCGGCTTATTCATCGCCTCTCCGCCAACTCCGCCAAGTTAATGAAGAAAGTTAACTGCGCTTCTCTTCGCGCGGAAAACTTCAGTGAACAGATTTGGGAGAGTGTGCACCCCAATGCGCGAGACCGCGACTCTGGCATCGGGACGCTGTTTCTCGATCAGGTCGATGAACTCGATCTCAACTGCCAGCGAGCACTCCTGTCCCTCCTCCCCGACGGAGAAGCAGAGAGCGATGGGCCGGAATTCTCGGCGCGACTGATTTCTGCCACTTCATATGAACTGGAACGGGAGGTTGAGAGCGGGCAGTTCCGGCGCGAATTGTATTTTCGAATCAACGGGGTTTCCCTGCAGCTGCCTCCCTTACGAGAACGCAGAGAGGAGCTGCCGGTCCTCCTGGACAGTTTTCTAGAAGAGTTTTCCAGGGAATTGAAAAGAAAGCGTCCTGAAGTCAGCAAAGACGAAATGCAGATTCTAATGTCTCATGAGTGGCCAGGAAATATCCGTGAGCTCCAGAACATAGCAAAAATGATGATTGTTCTGGGAGATGCGCGCCCCGCCATCGGAAAACTGCGTTCCGTTCCGCCGAGCGGGTTGGCGTCGCCGAGAACCGACAAAGTCTCGTCGCTGAAGGATGCCGCGCGTGCTGCATCGCGGCGAACCGAGCGAGAGTTGATCCTCAAGGCCTTGGAAAGGACCCGCTGGAATCGCAAACGCGCGGCCCAACAGCTGCAGATCAGCTACAAGTCTCTCCTGTACAAACTCAAACAGATAGGGATCCCCGAGTCAGAGTCACGTGGGGAAGTTTAGGGAGCAAATGTCATGAACTGGCGAAGAGATTTGATCGTCCTTGTTGGACTTATGATTGTGACTGGACGGATATTTGCCGGGCAACAAGCAGACGAAAAGGCTGCGAAGGACAAGAAAAACTTAGAAACGAACACAACAAAGACTAAAGCAACGCAAGCACAAATGGATCCCGGGTACAAAATCGGCGCAGAAGACGTGCTGAAAGTGGATGTATGGAAAGAAGCGGATATAACACGCCAAGTTACAGTGCGACCTGACGGCAAGATCTCTCTACCTCTATTGGACGATGTCCAGGCAGCCGGACTGACTCCAACGGAGCTCAGCGGGGCGATCCGCGAGGGCCTGAAGAAATTCATCACGGAGCCACAGGTTACGGTCACGGTAACCGAAATTAACAGCCGGCGCGTCTATGTGACCGGTGAAGTAAACCGTGCAGGAGCCTATCCGATGCTCCCGAACATGACGGTATTGCAGGCCCTCTCAAGTTGTGGGGGATTCACACAGTTTGCAAACACGAAAAAGATATACATCCTGAGGATGGAGGACGGCAAACAAGTGAGGATTCCCGTTAACTACAAGGACGTGGTTAGCGGTCGAAAACCGGAGGAGAACATTCTCCTCCGGACCGGGGACACGATTGTGGTCCCGTAGCGAGGAACTATCATGCACCAAACACCTTTTCATTGCCGAATACTTCCTATCCTAATCCTGCTGGCCGCGACGGCTCTGCCCGCCGGAGCACAGGAACATACGCCGCAGGAGAACGCTCCGCCAAAACCAGCTGCTCGCGAAATACTTCCCATCATTGTCCCCGGGCAGGATCAAAACGATCAGCAGCCGCAGGACCCCGTGACTCCGGACACGAGTGCGCTTACCGGCGCTGAGAATTTCACGCTTGGTGCACCAGAGATGCGACACAGCTATTGGGTACCGGGTTTTTCGATCCAGAATTCCGCCCAGTCCAGCCAGAATGGAGCGAACAACTGGATTTGGGCCAGTTACCTCTTGGGGACGCTGAGCGCCCGTCTCGCTTCGAGGCATTCGGAACTTGCGCTGAATTATTCAGGCGGCGGCTCGGTCAGCAATTCGAGTACTCTTCCCAACAGCTACTACCATGAACTTTCGTTCTCCCAAACGTTTACCTGGAACAGGTGGAAGCTTGTTTTTCTCGATCAGTTCTCCTATTTGCCACAAAGTTCTTTTGGATTCGGTGGCGTCAGTGGCATTTCCACTCCTGGCGTAGGTGGGAGCCTGGGAGCCGCATTTCCGGGGCTGCAGAACAATTACTCTCCCGGACAGAACCTTTTTTCGGCAAATGTGCTACGGGTCAACAACTCCGTTGTGACTGAAGTGGACTATTCGTTCACGCCCCGCTCCTCCATCACCGTTTCGGGTTCTTACGGGATCCTGGACTTTCTCCAGGGAAACAACCTCCTAGGCAACAACATTAATACGAATGACGAGATTGCCAGTCTGGGCTACAACTATGATATGACCAGGCGAGACACGATAGGCGTTCTTTATCGCTTTACGGGCTACCAATACGTAGGAACTCCGCAGAGATTGAAGGACCACACAATCAGCCTGGCGTACGGAAGAAAAATCACGGGACGGCTGGCACTTCAAGTCTTCGGCGGCCCTGATGTGACGATGTTTAGTGTGCCGATTGGAGGAGTTTCGGAGCGTAACTCTTTCTCCGGGAGCGCATCGCTAATCTATGGACTTCCGCGGGGATCGGTTTCGATAAAGTACAGCCATGGCGTGTCCGGAGGCAGCGGCGTATTGGTGGGATCGAGTCTCGATCGGGTAGACACCGAATTCTCGAGGTGGCTTGCGGGCCGATGGGATACGAACGTAGCTGTTGGGTTTGCGCGGAACGGAGCGCTTTCTTCCAGCTTGACGGGAACCAGCACGCCGGCGCTCCTTTCTCTATTTGTATCGGCGGGACTCAACCGTCAGTTGGGTAATACAACGAGCTTTTCGCTGAGTTACATGTTCGGTCACCAAAACTCGAGCCAGGCGGTATGCCCCACCGGGGGATGTGGATCGAATTACATGCAGCATCAAATATGGGTGGGATTCCGGTGGCGTGCGCGGCCATTGGTTATCCGGTAACGGCACAACCAGCGACGATGCAAAGCGCTTTTAGAATGAGGATATGACGAAAAGCATTTACGCTGAAGAGAGAAGCAAACATTCGATGTCAGACCAAATGAGAGCCTGAGCCCTATGTACCATAGCTTTTACGGACTTCAAGAGAGCCCTTTCAACGTCAATCCCGACCCTCGCTATCTCTATCGAACGAAGCAGGTCGAGGAAGCGATGGCTGGGTTGGTTTATGGCATCCAAGGACGCAAAGGATTCCTCACGCTTACGGGCGAGGTCGGAACGGGAAAGACGACCCTTGTGAACGGCCTGCTCGATTGGCTGCGCGGGCAGCAAATTAAATCGGCATTTCTCTTCAACTCACGGATGAACTCCAGCCAGCTATTTGATTTTATCCTCGCAGAATTTGAGATCAGCTGCGAAATACGGAGCAAAAGCCACCAGTTGATGCGCTTGAACCAGTGGCTTCTGGAACGGTATCGGGCCGGTGAAACAGCAGTATTGATCATCGACGAGGCACAAAACCTGACTTACCCGGTCCTCGAAGAGATCCGGCTTCTGACTAACCTCGAGACGGCAAGCGATAAGCTTATCCAGATCGTGCTCTCAGGACAGCAGGAACTCGAAGAAAAACTGAAATTGCCGCAACTGAGGCAGCTACGGCAGCGCATTACCGTAAGGTGCAAGACTTCCGCGCTAACACAAGAACAGACGCATGAATACATCGCAGGGAGGCTGCGCATAGCCGGGGCCAATGGCACGGCTATTTTCAGTGATAAAGCGATGGATGTGGCCTACAAATATGCGCACGGGATCCCACGCGTCTTGAATTTATTGTGCGAACACGCCCTGATCAACGGCTACGTGGAACAACAGCGGCCCATCGAGCCCGAAATAGTGGAGGAGGTCGCGCGAGACTTCCAGTTGGACGAGGTCGAACCGATCGCAACGCCAGGCAGCCTGGCCATCAGTCAAGAAGTATATACTTCTGAATCATTCCTGCAAAATCTAGGTGAAGCCCTCTCCCGATTCCGGATGAACCCAAACGCCACGCCAACGCGCGACCGAAAGCTGTAGCTCAAGTTCAAATGGAACCAAAGAATGAAACAGAGAATGACTAATTCGCGAGTGGCCTCCCCGCGGCCTATCCCCCACCTTTGACTGACAAGTCCTTGTCCTACAGGAAACTTGTGGTTCTAACCGCCGAGCGTTTTTGCCCGCACCACCTGCCAGCGTATAAGGCCATGGTATTGCAGTACTTGTTTTCTTGCGTTCCTACTGTCGTGCCGATACCTAAATCAAACCCTGGGAGGGCGGACGCAGAACGAAAGAATTCCAAGGGCCCGCAACTCAAAAGAGAATCGGGATGAGGATGAGATTCCGCGTCACCAAATCTTAAGCGAATGCTCAGAGAAAAACGCGCCCCCGCGCGATGCGCGGAGGCACGTGACTAAAGGGATTCGCGAATGCGGTCAGCTAGATCAGGACAGTTTAATGACTGGGTGCTCCGCTACAGGGCCAATTACCACATATTTATTCCCTTGGTATTGGCAATAGGGCCTTGCCTGTTCCACTCCAGATAGGCCTCGGTTTCTATTTAAACCGCACTTAGACGCTTAAACCGACGGCGCGCAAAGCGGCTCAGGAAGAGCAATCCGGTCCCAAAGATTGCAAGCGTCGCAGTCCCGGGCTCAGGAACGGTACTCGGCGTGCCGAGGCCAGTTCCAACAAAACCGGTAGTCGTCGCGTTGCAGCCCTGGGTCGGTTGGGGGCAGGTTCCAAGGTGGAATGCCCAAGCTGCGTTCGTCAGGTCCGCCATGGTGTAAGAGCCTGAGCTATTTGTAAGGGTAAACGTCAAATAATCCAAGGGTTGCTGCGGCTTATTGGGATCCTGAACATGGAACAGGGTGACCGCGTAGGTGCCCAGGCCTCCTCCAACGTTCGTTCCCCCATTCAAGCTGGAAAATACCAGTGGCACGTTGAAAGTGCCCGGGGCCCCGCTATTGCTCTGGAAGAAACTGGAGACGCTCACATTGCTCGACGTGCTGTTCCCGAGTTTGAAATTAATGTCATTGCCATCCGGAACGATGAAAGTGTAGGCCGGATTCACGAGCACCGTGACCGTCACGCTGCCGTTCAAATTCAAATTCATGGTTACCGTGCCAAGGACGGTATTCGCGGGAACGATGCCACATGAGAGCCCACAATTGGCGTTCGTGATGTTCATCGTGACCGGGCCCGCCGATGCCGCAGGCGCAAACCCGAGCAAGAGTAGCGAGAGGCACGCCACAGCTACATAACCCGCCGACTTTCCGAAAACCTTCATTGGAACTCTCCTTGGACGCGCACTCGCACGCGGTACACCAACGGGACAGCCTAGGGCGTGCACTCTAACTGCCAAATCGGCAAGATCTGGCCGCCACGTAAGTAGTTGCAATGAAGATACTTACGAATGGATGGCTGGCACTCTTGGCCCAAGCTTCGCATGCTTACGGCATTTCCTTGCTCAATATGCGCAACCAAGTCATCTTCCTTCCCTTATCCCCGAATGGTCAGGGACGTAACGGGGTTGTCTCTATTGGGGTGTGGAAGCACAAAGTAGCTTGCCTTCATGAGCAGATTTAAGGAGTCCCTGACAACCCGAACGGAACCCGGGCTCGACATTGAGAGCGCTGCCTACAGCTAAGGTGATGCGGACCGAAGAAGGAGCCCGAGGAGAAAGGGGGCGCGGCAACCCGGTGGCACATCGGGGATCGAATTCCTGCACCGTTTGCGTAGAAGGGGATTCCCGTTGCCGGAGCGCCAAAGGGGTGGACCGGACAGAACTAATTGCGCTGATTCCTAATTGAGTGTCCCAAGCGCTCGGTCAGCGGTCTTCGCGTCCTCACCCGTGAGTTCTAAATGCCGCGCGGCGATAAGCTGTGTTTTGGCTTTTGTTTTTTCTCCGAGGCCCAAGAGAGTCATGCCCAGGTGGTAGCGATAGAGGGCCGACTTTGGATCTTTCTCCACACACTCTTGCAGAAGAGGCAGCGCGCTAACGTAGATGCCCTTCTTGTACATAACCCATCCCAAAGTGTCTGTAATAGACGGGATTTGGGGCATGAGCTGTTTGGCGTGCTGCGCCAGAATCAAGGCAGCATCGAGGTTGCTTCCCTGCTGAGCATAAACCCAGGCCAGATTGCCTGCGGCAATCGCAAAATCCGGATCAATGGCCAGGGCCTTCTCGAAGTAAGCCCGGGCGTTCTCGACGTCACCCTTGTCAAGGTAAAGATTGCCGACCATGACGAGTAGGGGGACAAACTTGGGCTGGAGGGCGAGGGCCTTTTCGAACTCCTGGATGGCCGCGTCGGATTGCCCCGACTCCTGGTACACCTTGCCGAGCTGGAGATGGGCGGACGCCTGGTTGGAGTCCAGTTCGATTGAACGCTCGAGTTCCGTACGAGCCAGGACGTAGTTCTTCGTTGCCAAGTTGAGCGAGCCAAGAATCAAGTGGCCCTGCGCGTCGTCCGGATAAGTGTTTACGTACTGCTTTAGCCGTTCGAATGCTTTAGCCGGCTGTTTGCTGGCAACCCAAACATCAGCAAGGTCGCCCAGAGCCTCGTGATCGCGAGGATTCAATTGAAGGGCGGCACTCAGTTCTTTCTCGGCCGCTGGCAACGCGTGCCCTAGCATGTAGGTTTGGGCCATCTGCGTGCGGATTGTGGAATCGTTGGGAGCGAGTTTCTGGGCGATTGAGAACTGTTCCCTTGCGAGATCCATCTTGCCCTGCTGCACGTAAATTCGACCAAGGAGGAGGCGCGTGAATTTATCCGCCGGCCGCAGGCGCGTGCTGCGCTCCGCGTCTTGCTGCGCCAAATCAAAGTCTCTTTGCTGGAAATGCAGGTCGGCTAAGCTGTTGAGGACATCAGCCTGATCCGGCGCCATGCGCGAAGCTTCCTCCAATTGGGCCTTCGCCTGTTCCTTGCTTCCTTTCTGAAGATAGGCCACAGCGAGGAAGTAATGGATTTGCGGTAAGTCCGAAATGTCCTTGATTACGGCTTGCAGGTTCGAGATGGCCTCGTCCTGCTTTCCCTGGGCCATTAGTAGGCGAGCATGATTGAGCAGAATGAAAGGGTCTTTCGTCTTCGGAGTAAGCACAGCCCTGTCCAGCTCGGCGGCCCTTTGCGTATCCCCCATGACTAAGCAGAGATCTTCCATCCGCTTTTTAATTTCCACATTCTTGGGGGCACTTTCGATGCCGCGCTGGTATTCCTGGAGGGCTTGGATATTCTCTTTGCGCTGAAAGTAAAAGTCACCGATCGCCATCGCCACGTCCGCGGAGTTCAGTTGCTGGCTGCCAAGCTTGCCCAGAACTTCGGCGGCCTCCTGGTTTTTTTGCTGGCTGTAGAGGAGGTCAGCCCTTGCAATATACAGTTCGGGCGAATTGGTATTTTGGCTGATCCCATTCTGCAACACCTGATCCGCGCGGGCCACATCACCCTTTAAGCGGTAAAAACTCGCTAAATCCGCGTACGCTTGGATGGAACGGGGATCCACTTCTGTGGCTCGACGAAGCTGCCGCTCGGCATCGTCAAACTGGTGCAGGCTAATTTCCAGAAACGCCAGGTTGATATAGGAAGACGGATCATTTGGCAGTAGTTCCACGATTTTGACGAAGGCCTCCTGCGCCTTCTCGTTCTGGCCAGTGGCAACCATGGTCGCGCCGTAGAGCTGATAAGCAGCTGCGTTCCTCGGGTCCTTCTGAAGGACGAATCGGGCTTCTTCCTGGGCCCGGGAGAACTCACGGGCGGCAAGAAAGAGCCGGGCGCGATCCAAGCGAGCATCGAGTCTTGTTGGGTCAAGATCGATAGTGTGCCCGAGAGCCACAAAGGCTTGGCGCCACTGGTGTTGGGCGAGTTCTGCTTGCGCGAGCTCATAGGAAGCTTCCGTATAACGAGGGTCTAATTTCAAGGCATTTTGGAACTGAATCGCCGCTTCCTGGTACTTGTTCTTCTGCATGTAGCGCTTTCCGCTTTCCAAAAACTTGACCTTGCCCTTCTCCGGGTCTGTCGAACACCCGCTGAGAGAGAGGAGCAGCAGAAGGAGGAGCGCGGACTTGGCGATAAGCTGCCTGCAGTCGCGTTGCATTAATTTTGCCCGGTTTTCCATCCTAGGATTTCTCCAAAATGTGATTTTTCAACCGCAATACCTTCACAAATTCAAACCGCATTTCCGAATACCCGAGAGGAGCCTGATCACTGGGCGGTGCGAGGCGCTTCGACGTAGAGTCGCGATGACTGCCGCAGTCCCGCCTGCCAAAAAAGCCCTTTGACCAAAACTTTCAGGTGAACGACTCAAAAAGTGATTGCTCCTTGACGCTCTCTTGCCGCTGAATCAAGTGGGACGTAGAAACGTCTGGTTTTCGCGCACTCAGAAAAAGTGCCCTGTCGTGAACATCAGGGCTTCCGTCTTTCCGAGTCTGCTGCAAGAATTCCTCTGCTGTTACGTCCGCCCATCCCCCTTCATGCAACATCCTTTTGTATTCGTCGATGCTGCGTACATGAACGGGGACGTCCACATCATCCACAGTGGCAAGCGAAGCCGCATGGTCTCGATAGAGACAAATGAGCAAGAACAATCGTCCGCGCGGGGCCAGTACGCGCTGAAGCTCCGCCAAGACTCGCTCCTGATGCTCGAAATAGTAGAAAGCTTCCACACTCAATGCCTTAGTGAAAAAATTGTCCGGCAAGGGAATGTGTTCGGCGGGAGCGCAAACGAAATTGACATTCCGATATTGGGCACTGCTACTTCTGGCGTGACGCAGCATTCCATCTGAAATGTCCATTCCGATGACGAGACTACAACGAGCCTCGGTACCAGCAATAAGACGCGAGGCAAGCCCTGCCCCGCAGGCGAGATCAAGTACGCGGTCTTCCTGGACGAGCTCCATCTTTGGGAGGGCTTGCTCGATGATTCGCCGGTGCGGGTTATCCATGCCTTCGCCGACACCTTTCGCGGCCCACAGATTGAATTCATGATGCAGCCGAACGTCCAGTGGTCTTCGGGTTACGACGCTGAGCCACACACGAAAGCGCAAGCCGAGGACACGTAAGTCCTGATCCAATTGAGGATCGAGAGGTCTCCCGAGCGCCTTGTATTTCAGCAGGCGCAATCCTTTGCGGATGCGAGAAATGCTAATCAAGATCTGCCCTCCATTCCGTAAAAGTGCACGGAACAATTGCACTCAATCCTCAAGTTGCCTCCTGTCGTTCAGGTCCTTCAAATGAGAGGAAGCCAAGGCAAAGTAATAGTCTTGGACCCGGTGAGAAAAAGTGACATCGCCATACTGCATGGCTGCTTCGCGGTTTTGCCGCGCCATGGCTTGACGCCTTTCAGGCTGATTCCACAGCCTGAGAATTCGCTCCGCTAACCCCGCGGCACTTCCTGGCTCGAAGAACTCACCTTCTACAAGCTCGCGATTAGCGGGTATGTCCGAAACCACTGCGGGCAATCCCATAGCCATGTATTCCAGCAGTGCATTCGAACTGCTTTCGCTATGCGATGGCAGAACGGCGATATCGGCCGCCCGGAGCCACGGCCGCACGTCCGCGTGTCCGCCGACCATGCGAACTATGTCGTTCAGTCTGGCATTCCTTATTTGCTCGGCGAGAGTCTTTTGTTCTGCTCCGTCCCCGACAATCAGGAAGACGGCATTGGGTAGGCTTGTCTGAAGGAGACCCGCAGCTTCAATGAAGACAGGAAGGCCTTTGATGGGCCGTAAAGTGGAGACGACCACAAAGACGGGAGCATCCGCCGGCAAACCGAGATTATTGCGCGCGACCTGCCTCGAGGCGGCAGTCGCCGGAGAAAAATAAGACAGATCAACCGAATTCGGCAGGACCGAGATACGTTCCTGCGGAATTCCCTCTTGGCTTGCAAGCCCTGCGGCGACAAATCGCGCATTGCACTGCCAATAGTTGACAGCAGGATTCAACACGCGCAGCGCCAGAGTGTGGTGGAACTTTTGCCAATATCCGGCATTCCTTCTGGATTGGACGATCACTGGTACACGATTCAGCCAGGCAGCGATGGTTCCGTAGAACATTCCATCGATGAAGAATGTTTGAACAATATGCGGCTGGAATCGCTTCAACGCTTTGCGCAGGGATAGAAATCGGTGCAGCCGAGATCGCTTTCCAATTCCTCCGATGAGCTGGACCGGGCACCCCACCTGTTTCGCAGTGGCTGAAGGCGTGGGCTGGAGGACAAAGATGGTTGGTTCAAAGACATGCGGATCCAAGGTCCTCAGCAACCGGACGATGTGCCTTTCTGTTCCCCCTTGATCCCAATCTCCGATAAAGTCGATTATGAGGGCCAGCCGGATTCGCTCGACGCATGAAGACCGATGGGTTGGAGCGACATCATTTGTTGGTCTGGCAGCCCCCGCCGTGTCTAAAGCCATTTCTTGCGTTAAAGCCTGCTGGGACGAGAACATGGCTTTGACGCACTTCTCGCGCGAACTGTCAAGAGAAGCCTTGATTGTCGAGGAAGGGAGCGGAGATTTGGGCATTCCTTGCATATACAAATTTGTACACCCTGTATCAAGCAAATTCTTGGCCGTTGCGGAGGCCCGGACGATGAGGCAAGACATATGTATCACGTTGATTTTATGCCACTTAGCTAAACTAAGCCGCTGAATGGCAGGGAAGCAGAGGGGGGACAGGTGAAAAATATTTCCACTTCTTCCCTAGACGCGGGACAAGGGAGATTCGAGGAATTGCCGGGGTCAACTAGGAACCCAGAGGGCGCAATTTGTCAGTATGCACCGCTTTGAACAGAGTCAGCCGATGCTAGTTGACGGTGAGGGTCACGGTGGCTGAGTGCGTGATGGCGCTCGCTCCTGATCCCGAGGTCGCCGTCACTGTTAGGGGGTAGTTCCCGGGTGGCGTTCCTACTTTATTCACGGAACTCGTCACTAGCCCCGAGCAACCCCCGCTCACCAGCGCTAACAGCAATAGCGCCGCTCCTAGAGTCCACCGCACTTGCTGCTTCCTTCTCCCCAACAGGCTGGCCAGCATTAGCAGCGCCAGCAGTGCCAGTTCCCTCAGCAACTCTAGTCCCTGTTCGCCCATCGGCGGAACGATCCACCGGGGCCTCGCGCTGGGCACCTGCATCGAGTGTGCCGTGGTCGTCACCATCACCGTCGCCGTCATTGCACCCGCTCCAGTCGGTGTCAATACGCCCGGCGTCACCGAGCAGCTCGCTGCCTGGGGCGCTCCTTGGCATGTCACGGTCACCGCTTGGTTGAACCCTCCCGTTGGCGTCACGCTTACCGTAAAGTTCGTCGGCTGCCCTCCCGTCGTGCTGACAGAATTTGTCGACGTGGTAACCGAAAAATTTCCGGCATTGGCTGCAGAACCCGTGCCCGTCAGGCTCACCATCTGCGGGCTTCCCGAAGCGTTGTCCGTAATGCTCACGCTCCCCGTCCTCGTCCCCGCCGCCGTCGGCGTGAAGGTCACGCTGATCGTGCACTTGGCGCTCGCCGCCAAGGTGCCGGCGCAATTGTTCGTCTGCCCATAATCCCCGCTCGCACTTATCCCCGTGATCGTCAACACCGCGTTGCCCGTGTTCGTCAACGTCACCGTCTGTGCCGCACTCGCCGTCCCTACCGTCTGGCTGTTGAACGTCAGCGACGCCGGTGTCACGCTCGCCGCAGGCGCCGGCGCACTCACCCCAGTCCCCGTCAGGCTCACTGTCTGTGGGCTCCCCGAAGCGTTGTCCGTTATCGTCAGCATCCCCGCATATCCAGCGGCCCCATTGGGGCTGAACGTCACGCTGATCGTGCAACTCCCCCCGGCATTGAGCGCACTCCCGCAGTTGTTGCTCTCCGCAAAGCTCGTAATATTGCTGCTGACCGAGTTGATCGTAAGCGTCGCGCCACCCGTGTTCGTCAACGTCACTGTCTGTGCCGCACTCGTCGTCCCTACCGTCTGGCTGTCGAACGTCAGCGACGTCGGCGCCACATTTGCTGTAGGTGTCGCCGGACTTGCCCCCGTACCCGTCAGGCTCACCATCTGCGGGCTTCCCGAAGCGTTGTCGGCAACACTCACGCTCCCCGTCCTCGTCCCCGCCGCCGTCGGCGTGAAGGTCACGCTGATCGTGCAATTCCCTCCCGCGGCTAACGAACTCCCACAACTGTTCGTTTCCCCATAATCCCCACTCGCACTTATCCCCGTGATCGCCAACGCCGCGTTGCCCGTATTCGTCACTGTCACCGTCTGTGCCGCACTCTTCGTGCCTACGGTCTGGCTGCTGAACGTCAACGACGCCGGGCTCACCCCTACTACCGGTGTAACCCCTACCCCCGTCCCCGCCAGATTCACCACCTGCGGACTGCTCGCATCGCTGTCCGTTATCGTCACTGCCGCCGTTCTCGTGCCCGTCGCCGTCGGCGTGAACGTCGCACTGATCGTGCAATTCCCTCCCGCGGCTAACGAACTTCCACAGGTATTCGTGGCTGCGAAATCTCCGCTGTCCGTACCCGTGACGGCAATACCGCTGATGGCCAAAGCCGACGCGCCGTTATTGGTGAGCGTGGTGCTCTGCGCACTGCTCGTCGACCCAACCGTCTGGTTCCCAAAGCTCAAACTGCTGCTCGATAAACTCACTTTCGTTGGTTGGGTCACGTACCCCCCCTGATTTCGCGATAAGGGGCTGAATGAGGGCACACCATTCTGGAAATCGACTTCTGTATAGATGCGGGTATTGACCAACGTGGGCATGTTGGCGACAATCTTGCGCGTGGAAGTATCAATTACATCGCCGCAATCACCGACGACCACGAAGCGCCCATCCCGGCTATGTTGGAGCCACCCCTCGTCGGGAAGTTTACAGTTTAGAGAAATATCGGCAACGTCAATGGGGGCTGAACCAGGTAGGCCGGTAACGTCGAACACGTGGAGGTGATTATTGGGGAGGTCGATGAGGTACACCTCCCTCTCATCCGGAGAAAGAGAAACGCCATGGCTAACGCCGCTGATACCATTGAACGCGCCACTGGTCCAACAGAAACCGGGCGGGCACACCCAGTAAAGAATCTGGCCTGTCTTGATGTCGCCTACGTAAAAACCAACCTTGCCAGAAGTGGTTATGAAAGAGTAAGTCTCCTCCGCGTTGATTGTGAACGGGCGGACTCCGCCAGAGACCGGGCCAATATTCCGAATCACCGATAGTGTGCTTGTGTCCCCAAGAACAAGGTAGTTGGTATACCGCGGCCCCATATAGACATGAGCACCGTTCAGGCTCGTAATCGTGTTGTGAGGGCCACCACCGAGGCTGTTGATTTGGCCGATGGGATTTCCGGTGTTGGCGTCTATTACTTCCCATATGCCTTGTTGGTAGCAAGACTCTCCCGTGGGCATGTAGATTTTCTGACCATCAGGACTAATCGACATGCTATCGATACCGAAAGAATAGGACCGGGTCCATAGAACTGTATCGTGGACCAAGTCGTACTTAAGCAGTTCACCTCCGGAACAGCTATAACTGTTGTAACTCAAGTAAAGCATGCCGGTGGCGGCACTAGCGACAGCTCCGCGTACGTAAATAGGCGCCTGTCCCTTCGTCAAAGGGAACGGAACGCTCTTCACCAAGCTGAATCCATTGTCCATGTCGTAGACATCGATCGAGCCAGGCGGAAAGACGTACACGAAATGATTTGGGCTCGCGGAACATATTCCCGCATTGAGCCCAAAGATCAGTATCGCAACGACGGCGCAAAATAGTCGTACCGTTTTCGGCAATTTCGGCATTGTCAGCCCATCGATCCATCTCAAAGATGTAATAGACCCCAGAGGAGCTTACGAGTTTCTCCGAGGATGGGGAACTGGCCATAAAGCCAATTTTCGGTCTATAGAGGCGAACAGATTGAAACCTGACCAATAGTACACTGGGATGCTCGTGCTTCCAGGAAAGTCACCGAAGCTGAACGCCCATATGGAAAGCTCGCATCGCACCACAATGAAGAGTTCTAGGAGTACAAACCGAGTCCGATCGGGTCCCGTGCTGAACCACCCGCTACAGCCATTAAGTAGAACCTACAATTACATCCGCCCTCATCAGTCTCTGGCCTGCCCGACGCCCTTAGAATTCATCACTTGCTGGAAGCGGAATTGACGAAAGGCAAAGTGTCATTAATCTGCTGCACTAATACATGAAGTTGACTCGTCGAATGAAGATGAATAAACTGCGTTTCCAGTTCCAACAGGCCGAAATTGCATTCCGGGCCTACCCGCAGCCAAGGACGATGACAACTCATGCGCGGTGCAAGACTCTGGCTCACCGGGGCTTTGATTCTCATATCTATTCCCAATGCTGGGGTAAATCCATTAGTTGAGTTTTCTTCAGATGCTGCGAACCCAATCCCCGCGATAAAGAATGGTCTTAAATTCACTCCGCTAAGCCTTTCAATCCGGGGGATGGGGGCGATAGAAGGAAGCTTGCCAAGGAAGAAAACCCCCAAATTTCGTCAGATCAATTCCTGCGGTACCTTAGACAGGCAAGGTGCAACGTACCTGTTGCAGAATGACGTATCGGCAGCGGGCTCGTGCTTCAGCATTCAAGCGAACAACATCACTTTGGACTTGAATGGACACCTCGTTACGTACGCTATACGAGCCGCTCAACAGCCGCGCTATGGAATCCTGGCAGAAGCCTGCTGGGACACGAGCTTAGCCGGCAACCCGTGCGGCGGTACCGCAGATCATTTCACGGTCGAAAACGGAACCATTACGCAGGGAACCGGAGCTGCGCCCTACTCTCACGCCATTCGCATCGGTCAGATAAACGATACGAACCATCTGGTTGTCCACGATGTGACATTTAACGTCCACGCTAGCTCCTCCATTCCCGTCTACACAAGTTATGCGGGATCGGAATCAGCAGTTTTCGACAACATTGTCCACAATGACGTTACCTCAGTTTTTAATCGCCATCAGATTCAAGGAGCCTCGATCAAATTCCAGAATACCCAAGCAGCCGGGACTGGGGAAAAGATTCACGACAACACGATCATAGGGGGTGCGCAGGGAGGTATTTACTCGGCTTCCTTTGGCACACAAATCTTCAACAACACAATCAGTCAAAACGGTCGCTATTCGAACGATTTTGGAATCTATGAATGGGGGAACAACACCCAGGCCTACAACAACACTCTTATGCCCACCTCGGGGCGTGGGATTCAGATCGGTGGCGGGGCCGCCAGCGTGAACGGCCATGAAATCGGTTCGCATGGCGCGGTAGCGCACGACAATAAGATCGTGGTTATCGAACTACAGCAGAACTGCGACTATAGTACGGGCGGGACCGCCTGCAATGCCTGCGAGCTTGGCGGCACGTATGGTATTCAGTTCGACGACAATCCATCGAACGGGGTAGCCTACAAGAATTCGGTGACTGCGAAAGCAGACCAATGTCCTGCACAAGCATTGCGCCTAACGAAAGTCGGTCCGGGGAATAGCTCGCATGACAACATCTACGTTGCTCAAAGGATAGGTTCGAGCACAGCCATGGCGACGGGGCTGGGCTTTGAGATAGCACCGAATCATTTTTCGTCGATTCACGACACTTTCATCGGAGACACAGCTACGGTTTGGATAGACTGGGGCGGAGCAATTGGCGGATTCACCTGCAGTCAATGCACGTTAGGTAAGGGAACCAACCCTGCTTCCAACTATGTCACTCTTTCCTTCTTCAATGGGGGCGGAACAGTAAAGGATCTGCGTTTTCAGGACACGACATTCACTGGAGGCGCGGCAAAAGACTCGACTGATATGCGGCCGATTGACGGCAACCATCAATCCGCGGAGTATTTCATCGACTGGACCTATACGTTGACGGTACAGGACAGTTTTGGAAACACCATTTCTGGGGCTACAGTGACGATATCTGACGCACTAGGCAATCGCGTGTTTAATGGGTCAACGGACAGAGATGGGCAGATTTCTACGACGCTGAATGAATTTAGGATGTTTAACTCTGCCAGCGCCGTGACGAAGGAAATGCACACGCCGCATATGGTAATGGTGAGTGCGCAGAAGTGCCCGACGAGCATGTCCCCGCTAACCGTAAAGATTGACCAGACAACGGTTCAAACTGTTCAGTTGACCTGTTCGGCCAACGACAAGATGCACTAACCCTAATTCCTAGAGTTAAATCCGGACCATTTGACCGCGTTTCGTCGAACGTGAGCGTCGGGGACTGGCCGCTGGTGTAAAGCGAGTACAGCCCTCACATGAGGTCTAAATCTGTCCCCCCGTCCAGTTGTTTCCCCCTCTGGCCCTGGTGAGAATGGCTGCGGAGGAAGCGCCATGCCCTCGAACGTGGTTCTACGTGTCGGATGCCGCAAGGTTGGCGGCCTTGGGACTGCGTTCCTGACGATTTTTTTAGCAGTTGCCTTTGCAATAGTACTAGCACTAGCAGGCTGCTCGGGGCTTGTGTCGTCCAACTCTCCAAGTTCAAATCCACCGCCGCCCCCCATCTCCTTGTCAATTAGCACGACCTCTCTGCCCAATGGGCAAGCCAACGCGGCTTGGTCAGGTACACTGACAGCCAGCGGCGGAACAACGCCTTACACCTGGTCTCTGGCTTCAGGTTCGTCCTTACCTTCCTGGCTCAATCTGAATGCTTCCACCGGACTCTTGAACGGCACTCCCAGCGCAGCAGGTACAGTTTCTTTCACGCTTAAGGTGACCGATTCGAGCTCCACTCCGCAGACCGCCAGCAAATCGTATTCGTTCAGCATCGCAGCAGCTGGGCCGACGCCAGTATCGATCACGACCGCATCTCTTCCGAACGGGCAGGTGGGCACGGCTTGGTCAGCTACGCTGGCAGCTAGCGGCGGAACGACTCCTTATACCTGGGCTGTGGCTTCAGGTTCGTCCTTGCCTTCTTGGCTCACTCTGAATGCCTCCACTGGACAATTGAGCGGCACTCCCAGTGCAACAGGCACAGTTTCTTTCACCTTTAAGGTGACCGATTCCAGCTCCACTCCGCAGACCGCCACCAAACCATTTAGTTTCACCATCGCGGCAGGAGGCCCGGTGCCTTTGCAGCTCCTCACAACATCCCTCGCGAATGGTCAGGTCAGCATGCCCTATTCAGCCCTG
>Ga0210400_10000354_pt1 | contig 52428 bp, 56 predicted proteins | sample IncBWH26MmetaG_FD_155456 | JGI IMG/M metagenome (GOLD analysis project Ga0210400, IMG submission 155456) | Forest soil microbial communities from Barre Woods Harvard Forest LTER site, Petersham, Massachusetts, United States - Inc-BW-H-26-M | ecosystem: Environmental > Terrestrial > Soil >...
ATGACGTCGAATTCGTTGAACACCGGTGCGAATTCCTTGCCCATGATTTCCGCGTCCTCCACGCCGATCCGGAAGCAGATCATGGTGCCGGTATTGCCGAAAACCGCGTCGCGCATTTGTGTGTCCATTTTCGACGAACCTTCTTTTTCCTGCGCCAGCTGGGAAATAAACTGGTGAGCCATGACCAGATTCAGTCTGTATTTGCGCGCTTCGGATAAGATCGTGGCAAACGAATCAGTGACAAAATTTTGGAATTCATCGACGTAGAGATAAAAATCGCGGCGGTTTTCTTCGGGAATATCGGCGCGGGACAGCGCGGCCATCTGTAGCTTGGAGACAATAATCAGACCAAGTAATTTAGCGTTGACTTCGCCGGTTTTGCCTTTGGACAGATTGATCAGCAAAATTTTGCCGTCGTCCATGACTTTACGAAAATCAAATGCGGATTTCGGCTGGCCGATGATGTTGCGCATCATTTCATTTTCGACAAACCGGCCGACTTTCGAAATCAGGTAGCCCAGCATTTCCGATTTATGGAAGTCCGAAGTTTTGGCCATTTCTTTTTCCCAGAACGCGCGCACGATCGGGTCTTTGACTTTCGACAGCTTGTATTTCTGGAAATTCACATCTGTAAACATCCGCGGAATGTCAGCGATGGTGCCTGGATACTGCGTGTCCTCCATCAGCGTCAGCATGACATTGCGCATATTGTGTTCAAACATCGGGCCGATGGTTTCCGGCGGGAAAAGTTTGTAGAAAATCGCAATCATTTCCTGGATCATAAAATCTTTCTGCGACGGATCTTTCGCCTCCAGCATATTCAGGCCCAGCGGCCGCTCCATGTCCGCTGGTTCAAAAATTATCACATCCTCCGCGCGCTCTTTCGGTATGTACTGTAATACATCTTCCACCAGATCTCCGTGTGGATCGACAATGCAAATCCCTTCACCATTGCGGATGTCCTGGATCGCCATGTTTTTCATGAGTTCCGTTTTGCCAGTACCCGTGCGGCCGATGATATATGTGTGACGGCGGCGGTCGTCGCGTTCCATGTGGATTTGAGTATCAATGCCGCGGTAAATGTTGTGGCCCAGTAAAATTCCGCTGGCCGGAACATTGGTCGGAGCCGGTGCTTTTTTTGCATTCAGCCATTTGATGTTGGGCGTTTCGATAAATCTGGTCGGCAAATGCCAGATCGATGCCAGTTCCTCAGTATTCAAAATCGCTTTGGTGTTACGGAAGACGCGGAAAATATAATCCGACATCACTTGCTGTTGTTTTTTGGAAATCACTCTGAACCCGTTGAACGGCGGCATGGAATACTGCATAAACGACGACAAAATATTTTTCAAATTGCTCTGGGCCATGGTCATGTCCGCGGCGGAACTAATGACACGCAGATTAAATTTATATCCTTGGCGCGATGCTTTTTCTTCAAATTTTTTGATCATCTCCTGCTGCATTGGTGTCAAATTTAGCGGCTTCTGCATGCCAGACGTGTCCATATAACCTTGCTGGTTGTATTTGGGCTGTTGTTTGGAATTGAAAAGTGAATCAAAAGCCTCGTTGATCAGGCGGAAAAACCCGTTGAGAATTTTCATGCCCGCGGAGGACGTCACGATATCCGGATTGCGGCCTTGCTGGATTTCCAGCGCATAATGCCGCGGCTTGTACTGCCAGTGTTCGCCGGCCGGAGAAATCAGCAGCTGAATTGCAGCTCCTTCCATGGCATCCAGTTTTGACAAACTGTTGGTCAGCGAATTCAGCGGATCCGATTCCATGGCTTTGTATGTGCGCAGCGGGAACGCGTAATTTTTCTGCAAAGTCAGCTCAGCCGTGGCCACATGGCAGTGCGGCGAAAAAATATTGTACGGCCGGATGACGTCGATCTGAGCTTTCGGATATTGCGCGTGCAACTGTTTCTCGACCAAATTCTGCAGACGCCGCGGCACGTTTATATAAAAAGCGATTTTTTTGTTGTGCGCGCCGATCTCAAACGAAATATATTCGTTGATGCCCAGGAAATGGCTGATGTCGCGGTGTTCGGTAGTCCCGATCGTAGAAAAAAACTGCTCGGCGATGGCGATGATGTCTTTCTCTTCTTTCTGTGCTTCCTGCTCCGGATCCGAATTTTCTTTCGGAATCGAAACTTCGAGAAAAACCGAGCCGAGAATCCGCGGCGCCCAGGTTTTCTTGCGCATCATATCCGCCAGAATGAAATACAAAAGCAAACCCACCAATCCTAAGATGGCAAAAAGTATGAGCCAGAAAATAATTAACGATGGATTTGTGAACATTTATTTTTAATAAACGGAGACTGTATTACTGTACAGTAAGCAAGTATTTATTTGGTGAATTTGAAAGTGGAAAGGATTTGGTCAAAAGTTTTATTATCCGTGTATTGAACTAAGCCGTAAAGCTTATTATTTTTTATTAAAACAACTTCATCATAGATAACATTCCCTGGAATATTCCGATAATACACTGCGCTTAAATTATCAATCAGCTTTGTACTTTTATCTAATCCAGAGAGATTTATGGCAGTTATCCTCTGAAGTGCATCCGATACCGTTTCATTCGACTTGATATTGAAAATTTCTATATCAAATTCTGGGTGGCCTGGCGAAGAGCTAATTTCAGTATTGATACCCGTATTATTTCCGTAACTAACAGGTTCTCCGCCTAAAGACCAATTGTTCGGATACTTGAAACTAAACCCATACTGACTATTGGAATAAGTTTTCCAAGTCGCTGTTGAATCTTGCACTTTGTGTTTTGGCAAATCAAAAGTTGATGGCAAATTACTAGTCGTTTGCCAATAATAAATTCCCGCGATCACTGCGAGCGCAAAAAAACCCACAAATACATAGATCAAGACTTTGTGCGAATGCGGCACTTCCGGCTTTGGGTTGAGTTGGACTTCCGACGGATCGATTGAATTTTGGTTTTCCATTTGTTTTATTTATTTTTGTTTCTTAAATAATTGAAGGTAAGAACGTTAAGCCTCTTTTTCTGCGTCGTTGTCTTGGTGCAGTTCCGCCAGGCCTTGCATCATTTTGTCTGGATCGGTGCCGGCTCTCAACTCTTCAACTTTTTCCACTTTTTGCTTAAAGTTAAGTATTTTGCTATTTATAGCCTCTTTCATCCGATGCTCAGGATAAGCCTCCTCAAGATCCACTCCGGCTTCCCTGTGAATGCCAGTCTTCGCGATACTATCAGTTTTTTCAGTCAATTCATCATTGGCAAAGCCAGGCTGAAAAGGCACGGCTTCTCCGGCTTCCCTGTGAATGCCAGTCTTCGCGATACTATCAGTTTTTTCAGTCAATTCATCATTGGCAAAGCCAGGCTGAAAAGGCACGGCTTCTCCGGCTTCTTTGGCATTCAAAACTTCAGCGGCATCATGCTGTTTTTTTTCCTGTTTGGCTCTCAAAGCCTCGATATCTTCAGGACTCAACGGCTGTTTGCCCTCTAAATTATTGGGGTTATTTTCTTGCATAACGATCAAGTATATACTTAATTTTGGTTTCTGACAAGCCGGCAGGCCCAGTACCGGTACTTGTCCAGTAGTGAAATTTGATTATCTTTTCGCCGATTAGGCGATCAAATTTCTACTACTGGATTTGCCTAATTATAACACATTTGGTATAGTTAAGCCAAATCTTGGGCTGTATTCGAAACAAAATGTCTCTCAAAATAATCCACACAAAAAATCTGCGCTGGATCGACATCGTCAACCCCGATGATGCCGATTTAAATTACCTTAAAGACAACTTCAAATTCCATCCGCTGGATTTTGAAGATGTGGCGACCCCGGCAGTGCGCACCAAAATCGACGAATACGATCATTATCATTTTATAATTCTGCTTTTTCCGTACTACAACCACGAGCAAAACGAAATCCGCCCGGCGGAAGTGGATTTTTTCGTGGGCACGGATTATGTCATCACCATCCACGACGGCGCTATGAAGACGCTGAATAATCTGGTCAAAAACGCGCACGCTTACGACAATACCCGCAACATGTATATGAATCAAGGCGCTGGCTTCCTGCTGTTTTCGATTCTCGAAGTGCTGTTCAAACGCTCCTCTCCTATCTTGGACAAAATAAACCACGAAGTCATCGACTCCGGCCGCGACGTGTTCCAGCTGGACATCCGGACTTTGGAACAACTGTCGGAATTGAAAAAAAATATCATCGTCTACCGGCGCATCACGAAAATGCACCGCTACGTCCTGACCAAACTTGAACGAAGCAAAAAATTATATCTGCAATTCAAAGATTCGCGCGGCTATTTCCAAAATCTGATCGAGTACGCGGAAAACGTCTGGGACGTGCTGGCGAGCGACAAAGAAAGTGTCGAAAGCTTCGAAGTCACGAACCAATCCCTGGCTACACACAAAATCAACGACATTCTTCAGCTGCTGACCGTGCTGTCCGTAATTATCTCCATTCTCGCTTTGGTGACCGATGTATTGATCTTCTTCGAACGGACAAACCTCGAGCGCGTGTTTGGCATTACGTCTGATTTCCAATTCACCATGATGGTGACCACACTTCTTATTCTCCTCACCACCGGCATGCTGATCTTCTTCCGAAAAAAGAAATTTTTATAGAGAACTAATCCAATATAAAAAATTTGAACTCAATCTTGTTGACTTTTTGACAAATACTACCATACTCTGTAGTATAGAAGTATATGGCAAAATTTAAAAAACATTTAAACAAAAAGGAGAAGGAAAATCTGTTCATGGAGTTCGCTGAGGGGGTTGCTTCTTTGCGTTCCATAGAAGAAATAGCTCATTTTATCAAAGATCTTCTATCCGAGCCAGAAACGACAATGCTCGCTCGCCGGCTCCAAATTGCAAAATTGCTATACCAAAATTTTACCTATGACCAAATAAGAAAAACGCTGTCGGTCGGATTCGGCACAATAGCTAAAGTGCACACTTGGATGCAGGTTTACGGAGAAGGTTATCGGACTGTTTTGGAAAGGACTAAACGTAAAACAGAGGGGATGAAAGATATTTCGCCTTGGCACAAACTAAAACGTAAATATCCAGCTTATTTTTGGCCTGAACTACTGTTAAATGAGATAGTTAAAAACTCTAACAAAAGACAAATTGCGCGGCTGCGAAGCGTAATAAGTCAACTTCAAGAAAAAACTGTTCTTAGTAAACAACTAGAACAAACATTAAAAACCATAGGATATTAAAAGACAATTACTACCATACTCTGTAGTATAGTAGTATTTTGCCTATATGATTACTTATTAAAAAATTGCTATACTTCACTCATGTTAAAATTGTTTAACTCACTGACGCGCAAAATCGAGGACTTCAAACCGATCAAACCCGATCAGGTCGGCTTTTATATTTGCGGGCCGACTGTCTATCACGACGCGCATATCGGCAATTTGCGGACTATGATCATGGGCGATTTGATTCGGCGAGTTCTGGAATACGACGGCTATAGAGTTTCGGAAATTATGAATATCACCGATGTCGGCCACATGACTTCTGATTCCGACTCAGGTGAAGACAAGATGGAAAAAAACGCCTCGACCAAAGAAGAGGTCATGGCAGTAGCACAAAAATACACTCAAAGTTTTATGGAAAATCTCAAGGCTTTGAATATTTTGCCTCCAGCCCAGACCCCCAAAGCGTCTGAACACGTCTCTGACCAAATCGCGATGATCCAGACTCTCATCGACAAAAGCTACGCTTACGAATCAGACGAAGCCGTGTATTTCGACGTTGCCAAATTTCCTGATTATAATCAGCTAACCGGACAAAATCTCGACGACATGCTGTTGGGTGCCAGGCAAGAGGTCGTCCGGGATCCCAAGAAAAAAAATCCGATTGATTTCGTGCTGTGGTTTAAGACAGTCGGCCGCTACCAAAATCATATCCTGCGATGGGATTCGCCTTGGGGCCCGGGGTTCCCGGGCTGGCATATCGAATGTTCGGCCATGAGCGTCAAATATCTGGGAATTCCTTTTGACATCCACGCTGGGGGTATTGATCTCAAATTCCCGCATCACACAAATGAAATCGCACAGGCAGAAGCGGCAACCGGTAAAAAATTTGTAAACTATTGGGTCCACGGCGAGCATTTGCTCGCTGACAAATCCAAAATGGCCAAATCCGAAGGCACTGGCCTAACTTTGCAGGATTTGGTCGACAAAGGGTTCAATCCTCTGGCTTATCGCTATTTGGTTTTGACTTCACATTATCGAAGCAAACTAAATTTCACAGAAGAAAGCCAGCAGGCCGCCCAAAACGCTCTGAATAATTTGTACCAAGAAATTTCCACTTTTGACGAACCGAAAGTTGGCTGTGCCCAGTTCGAAGAAGATTTCAAGGATGCGATAAACAACGATCTCGATACGCCGAAAGCTCTGGCTATCATGTGGGATTTGGTCAAAACCGAAGAGTTCCCAAGTTCAGCCAAAGCTCAAACTTTATTTAAATTCGACAAAGTGCTGGGTCTCAAGATCAAAGAAATTTGGGAAGCGGCAAAAATAATTCCCGAAACGGTGAGGGAACTGATCAATCAGCGCGAGATTGCTCGCAAAGAAAAAGATTTTGTGCGCTCCGACGAATTACGCAGGGCTATCGAATCCAACGGCTACATCGTGGAAGACACTCTCGACGGCTTCCGCGTCAAAAAGAAATTTTAAAATAAAAGAGGGTCGAACCTAGGTTCGACCCTTGTAAGGCTTGAAACTTTTGCTCTGCATCATGGCGATGGAGCGCGCGCTCGCGACTCGTTCGATCCTCATTGACTCGATTCGCTGTCTGCATGACATGCTGAGGCGAGGATTGCTTTCGGCGCAAATCGAAGCATGCATGTCAATTACCTGCTTCTCTATTTCACCGCAGCGGCCATCGACAAAGCGCTGAAGGTCGTCGAAGCTCGGACATCCGATTCCTCGGTACATGATCTGCCTCCTACGCTGCGATTGACCGCCCCCATGTGGGGTCAGCCAAACGCGGTTCCGGACGAGTTTTGATGCCGATCCGCAGTTCGAGAGATTGGCGCAGATCATCGTCGCTCCGCGCGCGGCTCGAGTTATCGAAGTATCGAGGACTTCGATACGTGGCCACGAGCATGCCCATCCTGTCTCGTGCACGGCACATGTTACATTTGCCTTCGGCCTGAACCGTGACGATCCGGCACCCAGCATGTACCGCGACCTCGACGAACTCGGAAAGACTGCCTGTTTCCATGAAACCCTCCTGTTTGTGGTCGCCCTTCCCAAATGCGACTTATAAGTGTAATTATAATCCATATTCTTGTCAAAGCTCAACCAAGGCCGAATTTGACAATCAAATGGGTTTGGGTGTATAATATATCCAAGTTAATAGTTTCAATAGCGCGGCAAATGGCCGTGTTTTTGTTTTCTCTCGTTTTTCTTCGCCCCAAAAAAGAGTGGATAAAAACGAGGCCGAGCGACCACTTATCCACTCCGTCCACACAATCCACAGGCTTGCGCGGCAATTTTGTATCAATCTATAATAGTTTACCAATCAAATGTAAACAATGGCCAAAAAACAAGCAGAAACAAAGCCTTCGGAAAATTACATCAACCGCATTCCGCCCCAAAACCAGGAAGCCGAGCAGTCAGTGCTGGGCTCGCTTTTGCTCGACCGCGATGCGGTAATCAAAATTGCGGACTTGATTACATCGGATGATTTCTACGATGACAAGCACCGTATCATCTATATGGCGATTTTGGCATTGTACGACGAGCGCTCTTCGATCGACATTTTGACCACGGCCAACAAACTGACCGAAGGCCACAGCCTGGATAAAATCGGCGGCATGAGTTATCTCACTACTCTGGTCAATTCCGTGCCTTCCAGCGCGCACATCGTGCACTATGCCAACATCGTCCGGCGGAAAGGCACTCTGCGGCGGCTGATCTCCGCCTCCACCGACATCGTGGGATTGGGTTATCAGGAAGACATGGATCTGGATTCTCTGCTCGACATGGCTGAGCAGAAATTGTTTTCGGTATCGCAAAAATATTTGAAGCAAAATTTCGTCTCGCTGTCGGAAATTTTGCACGAGACATTTGACCGCATCGACGAACTCCACCGCGAAAAAGGCAAACTGCGCGGCGTACCCACCGGCTTCAGCGATCTTGACAGCAAGCTCGGCGGCTTGCAAAAATCCGACCTTATAATTCTCGCCGCCCGGCCTTCGATGGGCAAAACTTCCCTGGCTCTCGACATGGTCCGTCACGTGGCCATGGATGGCAAAAAAGCCGTGGCGATTTTTAGCTTGGAAATGAGCAAAGACCAGCTCGTGGACAGGCTTCTGGCCGCCGAAGCAGACGTAGATCTGTGGAAGATGCGCACCGGCAAACTCAATGATCTGGGACCTGACAACGATTTCGAGCGCATAGGGCACGCGCTAGGACGCCTGTCGGAAGCGCCGATTTTTATCGACGATTCCGGCTCGCTCAATATCATGGAACTGCGGACAAAAGCCAGGCGTCTGCAGGCTGAGCATGATTTGGATTTGATCGTGGTCGATTACCTGCAGTTGATGCAAGGACGCAGTACCGAAAACCGCGTGCAGGAAGTGTCGGAGATTTCCCGATCGCTCAAAATTCTGGCCAAAGAACTAAACGTGCCGGTGCTGGCGCTGTCTCAGCTGTCACGCGCAGTGGAACAGCGCGGCGGTGACAAGAAACCCCAGCTCTCAGATCTGCGCGAATCCGGGTCTATCGAACAGGACGCGGACGTGGTGATGTTTATCTACCGCGATGAGATGTATAGCGGCAAAGACAGCAAAAAACCGCACATCGCAGAGATTCTCGTCCGCAAACACCGCAACGGCCCGACTGGCGATGTCGAACTGTTCTTTGATTCGGAAAAAACCAGCTTCAAAAATCTGGCCAAATCCCCGCCCTCCATGGAGGAAGCCATGATGGAGCAGATAATGGAATAATTTCGGATCGAAATTATAACCACCCCAAACTTGATTTGGGGTCCACTTCAATAATTAATATCAAATGGTTTATTGTGTTTATATTATGGCGAGCAAACGAAACGGTACTTTATATATCGGAGTGACTTCGGACTTGCCTAAGCGAATTTACGAACATAAGAATGATTTAGTTGAAAGTTTTACAAAAAGGTATACAGTTCACGACTTGGTGTATTTTGAACCAATAGAAGACTTTGATTCAGCTCTCAAACGAGAAAAGCAAATGAAAGCTTGGAATAGGCAATGGAAAATTGAGTTGATCGAAAAAACAAATCCGGCTTGGCAGGACCTTTCAAATAAATTAATGTAGTGGATCCCAGCTTTCGCTGGGATGGGTCTGTGATTTAAGAACTATTTACAAAAGCAGAGAACTAAATTAGAATAATGCAACTATGACAGTGCGAGTCCAAAAAGTGAATTTTGTTTATCCGACTCACGAAGGCGATTTTAAGTCGGTCAGAAACATAGAATCCGGCGTACCCAAAGTCAAAATTTTGGAAAATCTGATCAGGACTTTGATCCGGACTGAATTGATCAAGATCGGCGCATACGACCGTTGGAATCCGTACATCAACCATTATCAATCTGATTTTCTAGGCTTGGTGGCGATTTTGGATTTATTTACTTCAGACGCCAAACTCATCGCCCGCCTGCGAAGATTCCACCGCATGCGCAAAAAACTGGCGCGCAAAGACGAAGGGGTGGATTTGAACAAATACCTCAGCGAAAATTATTCCCTGCGTCAAACCTTGGCTGAAAAAATCAAAAGCACTGCGGTTCCATCGCAATTGGGTTTCCGCATCGTGGCTTTGAAATAAAAAAAAACCGCGCGGGAGGCCGTGCGGCTAATCGATGTCATGCTCCGGCGGAACTGCCGGCGCCTGAGGATCGCTGACCCAGGGATCGGAATACGGGACGGCCAAATCGTCATTCTGAGGCTGACCTTCTTCCGTCCGATTCTGCCTGCGGAACGCTTCGGAGCGGGCAGGATCAGCGCCAGGCAACAAACTCGGGCCTCGATTTGCTCCTCTCTTCCGGCGCTTCGGGCGTTGAGACTTGTGGCCGGTTTTGCGCATAAATCACCTCAGCGGAAATCTTCCTCGGGCCATTCGGGCGGTGGTTTCGGCGGCGGCGTTCCTTCGTCTCTTGAATTCGGTACATACGAAGCGTCGATAACCTTCCGAGCGCGTTCGTGCGTGCGCAAGCCGCGAAGTCCCTTCGGTGATCTTTGCGGTTTCGGCGGAGGGAACGGGTCCTTGGTTGTACTCATACAATCCTGTCCTCCTTCTTCTAATTTAGAATAGTAAGATTAAATGATTCAAATGTCAAAGCCGAGGCTTGTCTTTTGGTTGGGATTTAGTAGAATGTGTTTATGTCCACACTCCCGAAATCGATACAAAATCTGATCAATGAATTCGGAAAACTGCCCGGCATCGGCCCCAAGTCCGCGTCGAGGCTGACTTTTTATCTGCTGAAACAGCCCGGCATCGACATTCAGGCGTTTGCCGCCGCTGTCCAGAATCTGCAGAAGGATATTATTTACTGTGCGACCTGCCACAACATGGCTGAGACCAGTCCCTGCAAAATCTGCATCGATCCCAAACGCGATCACAATCTGATCTGTGTCGTGGAAGACGCGCTGGACGTCGTGGCCATGGACCAGATCGCGGACTACCGCGGCGTTTATCATGTTCTGGGCGGTGTCGTCTCGCCGCTCGACGGCGTGGGGCCGGAAAATTTGAAAATCAAAGAATTGCTGGACCGCCTGCTGAATTTGAAACTTGCGGAAATTGTCCTGGCGACCAATCCGTCGCTGGAAGGCGAAGCCACAGCCATGTACATCGCAAAACAGCTCAAACAGCCGCAATTTGCGCACGTCAAAGTTACGCGGATCGCCAGAGGCTTGCCCACCGGCGCGGACCTCGAGTACGCGGATGAATACACTCTCAGCAAAGCGCTGGAAGGCCGGCGAGAATATTAAAATTTTACAAAGGAAAAAGCCTGGCTCAGTGAGTCAGGCTTTTTTTGCGCCACCCGGCAGGTGTTCAGGCTGCCTATAGGCAGGAGCGCTTGGAGTCGACAGGAAGGAAGTTGGGCGACAGGTCGACTGCGAGGATTAGATGTTGAACGAAACAGCGGGTTTTTCTTTTTTGCGGTCGCGTGAGAACTTCATGTCTGGCATGGGCGTTCCGACGCTGAGAGCATCCGGGGACACCACCGAAGTGGTCGGCACGATGTGCGCGTCTATCGCACCGAGATTGACGTTGCCGTTGATTTCGCCGCTGGTGGTGGTACGTGCCGATCGGAACAGCGAAGTGAGAAACCGGACGAAAGCTGTTTGCTGAATTTTCATGAGCCCTCCTTTGGGCGCAAGCAATGAGACTTCAAACAAAAAGAAATCGCAAAAAGCTTTCGCGATTTCTTCCGATTTTAAGCGATGGATTCGATCTCGACGACTGTCTCTAGCTGCCTGTGTCCGGTTTTGCGGCGGTAGCGCGATTTGGCGCGGTATTTGAATACCACAAGTTTGTCGCCTTTGCCCTGTGAAAGCACTTTGCCGGTAACTTTGGAGCCGGCCACGTACGGCTTGCCGACGTTTACAGAATTGTCGTCTGCCACCAGAAGGACTTTGTCAAAAACGACAGACGAGCCTTCGGAAGCATCTAATTTTTCGATTATGACTTTGTCTTTCGGGGCCACCAGATACTGTTTGCCGCCGGTCTCTATAACTGCTTGCATATTTGAATCAATAATTACAACTAAAACAGTTTAGCAAAATAATCAGTTTGCGTCAACTTATGAGTATTGCCGTGTTTCAGCAATCCAAGATAAGATTGCTGGGTTTGACTTGACTGATTTGTCTTCAAACGATTTATCATTCGCTGTTTAGTAGCAGTTCTCAGCACCCGATGATATGGAAAATTAATCCAGCCCAGAAAATCCACGCCGGAAGCAAAGGTTTTGATAAAAACCTTGTCTGGATGAAGCGTTAATTTTAATTGGTCTTTGAGAAATACTGTGATACGGTACAGTAATACAGCCAAAGCTTTTTTGTCGGGCTGCAAAACTATAAAGTCATCGGCATAACGAATATAGTATTTGGCTTTCAGTTTGTGCTTTACAAACTGGTCAAACTCATTCATGTAAATATTCACGAGCAATTGCGAGGTCAAATTACCCAGCGGCAGTCCAGGCTTGAAACTTCCGACAATCTCTGACACCAGCGAAATGATCTCTTGATCAGGAATATACTCTTTTAAAATTCTTAACAAAATCTCATGATCAATATTCGCAAAAAATTTCCTGATATCGCATTTGAGAACCCAGCAAGTTTTGGTGTTATTCTTGCTGACTTTATAAAACATTGATTTAAATCTGTTTATGGCCTTATGCGTCCCTTTGTCCATTCGGCAAGAATACGAATCGGCCATAAATATCCGATCAAAAAATGGGTACAAAACTCTATAAATTGCATGGTGCAGTAATCGGTCGCGAACCGAAGCCTTGCTGATATCCCGCGGTTTTGGATCAGAGATTTTGAATTGATAATATCCGCCGTGCTTATAAGTTCTGTTTACAAGATCATTGTGAAGTTCTAAAATATTATCAATCAAAGCGGAAGCAAAGAGTTGGACATCCGGCTTGTTTCTTTTGCCAGGCAAAAATTCCTTCCAAGCTTCCAGCAGGTTTTCTACAGAAATTATATCTTCAAATTTATGGACCAATTGCCGTTTCATACTCCAGGTATACCCCCCCCCGACTGCTTCGGGGCTTCCCATTTTTCAAAATTTAAAAAATTGCTATTTGTTTTGGTTTGATTGCTATGCAAAACTTCCCAAACAAACCCGATATTCACTCGGACAAAAAATTGATTCTATTTTCATCGAACTGATTGAAGCGGTGGCTAGCGCGGCTTTTTTATCCAAAGAAGAAAAACTCCCTTACTTGCGGCTTGCGATGCGAAAATCAGACACGCTCAAAGTTCTCATGCAAGTACTTTGGGAAACGAAATCGTTCGATAGCAAAAAATACATTAGCCTAGCGTCCAAACTTGCCGAAATTGGCAAAATGCTGGGCGGATGGTACGGCCAGATATCAAAACAAAGCTCCCGGATACCGGGAGCGAAATGAAGAGAGTTGCGAGAACGGCAGACGGGTTCTGAGCGTTCCAGTCGTTGTCGAGCCAATTGTAGTTCCAGTTCCAGCGTCCGTCGTTGAAGTAGAGGTAGAGGACGTAGCGGTTGCCGTTTGGATTGCGCAGGATTGTATGAAATGCCATCTGAGACACTGCCTTTCGAATACTCTGGAGGCTGAATTTTATGCGCGATCAAAATCGCTCAAGCATTTCACACCAAGTTTCTTCATTTTGAAAATTTTCCTAAATTACTCCGTCCAAAACCGTAGTTTCAAACGCTCCGAATTTAAAAAAATTAGATTGGACGGCTTGAAATCGTAATCTCAAGCATAATCGTCTTGTCTAAGGTTATTTTACCAAAAGAAAAAGGGCTACACCAGAGTTGGTGTAGCCCAAAGTACAAAGTTCTAAGGATCAAAGATCCAAGCAGAGGATCAGAGAGCCAAAGAACTTGCGAGAACGGCAGACGGGCGCTGAGCGTTCCAGTCGCCGCCGAGCCAATTGTAGTCCCAGTGCCAGCGGCCGTCGTCGAAGAAGAGGCAGAGGACGCAGCGGTTGCCGCAGGGATCGCGCAGGATCGTCCCGTCGAAGTAGATGTAGCGAACGTTTCCGTTTTCATCTTTCTTCCAGGATTCTGGAAGCTCCTCGCGATGCTCCCAGAAGGTCTGGAAAACTCCGGCGTCGAGGCGGATGACATTCATCGCCTTGAGACGCCTAAGTTTCTCTTCGCCGTTGACCGATGATTCGCGCGCCTTGAGCGTACTCTTGAAGAGAACCTTCGAAAGGTCGACTTCGGTCAGCGCCAACGAGCGCTCGTCCTGGTCTTCGTCGCCTTCCAGGCCTTTGCCATTCGCGGGGCCGCGCCAGATCGTCCAGTTGGCTCCGACGAACGATGCCGGATCAAACTTTCGGCTTCGGTCGATCTGAATGATCTGCGACAGAGTTGGCTGAACGAGAATCGGCTCCGCTGGTCCTCTGATAATCGGCTTGACTTGAGCGGCTTCGATCTCGCCGCCGTTGCGCCAAAATTGCACAAGCCGCACGCGGAAATCCGGATCGTCAATCGGAGCCTGTAGATCTGCGTACTCCAGGCCAGCTTCCTCCATGACACGATGCCAGGTGGCCAATCTTCCGGAAACCTGGCTGGGCGATGGTTGGTTCGCAACGCTCTTCGGCATCGCATACCTCCTTGCACCTGCCGCGGGATTGCGGCAGTTTAGCCTATCTTGAGGCCAAAGCCTTAGGTTTATGTTTAAACCCGAGGCCTTAGCTTCAACGATACAATATACACTTTTTTGACAGTTCTGTCAAGGGTTACTATAATTAACACATGCTTACAAACGAAGATATTGTTAAAATAATTCAAGCGCACAAAGAAATTTTTGCTACGAGAGAAGAAGTTGCTACAAAAAAGGATTTCGAGGATCTTCGAAAGGATTTTCGGTCATTACAGACTTCGATTGATAATTTGGCGCACCGCTTCGAAAAATACTACGAGGAGCAAAAAATTCAAGCCCATCGCTTGGATCGTATGGAAGAATGGATTAAAAAAGCGGCATCAAAACTTGGACTTGATTACCAAATATAAATAAACCGCCGAAAGGCGGTTTTTTATTGCATCACTATTGGATCCCCGACTTTGACATTGTGGCGGCTTGCCCAGCCGGCATTGACTTCAAGCATAGAATCCACCGGATTGTCCGGCAAATACGTCCGAAGCTGATTAGTGGCCACTCCCGGTTCATCGGGCACATTGGCTGTGATCTGGGAGACTTTTCCGTCTTTGATCCAGACAAAATCCAGCGGAAACTTCATATCCTTCATCCAAAAACCGTATTGGCCGGGTGCAGAAAATACAAACAGCATGCCGCTGTTTTCAGCCAAAGAATCGCGGCCACCCAGCCCCAAATCCTGCGCTGCGACTGATTCGGCAATTTCTATAGTAACTTTATTATTTCCCACATTCAAAACGCCGGTTTTGTAGCTCATAATCGGCTGGCTGATAGGATTTGTGCGATTGCAACCAATTGCTGTGAATGCCAAAATCGCTGGGATTAATAAAATTTTTTTATTCGTAATTTTTGCCTTTATCTTTATAAACTGAAAAAACTGACGCCACAATTGCCAGCATGACCAAGAACAAAATTATCAGGGCGATCAGTTTGCCGCGCGTCTGCAAAAACAGCGCTGACACTCCGAAAATGGCGGTCAAAGCGTATAAGAACAGCACAGCCTGCGGCTCGGAAAACCCGATTTCTATGAGTTTGAAATGCAAATGCTTGCGATCGCCCGAAAACGGCGACTGGCGGCTGAATACTCTTTGCAAAATGACCCAGATCATATCGAGCAGTGGAATGCCCATGACCAGAAGCGCTGTAGCAATTTTGCCGCCTGAGACCACAGCCAGCACCGCCAACATGAATCCGGCAAATGTCGAGCCGCTTTCACCCAGGAAAATTTTCGCCGGATAAAAATTCAAAATCAAAAAACCCAGCAGACTGCCGGCGAACGTGATGGCCAGCAGCGCAGTCTGCGGCTGAGAGACCTGGGGCGAGAGTGAAATGCCAAATAAAACGAGAGCTGAGATGGCCGCAATGCCGCTGACCAGTCCATCCATACCGTCCAAAAGTTTGGTAGTGTAAGTCATGGTCATGGTCCAGAGAAAAACCACCAGGCCGGATACCAGCGGCGGCAGGATTACTATCGCGTTGGACAAAGGATTGTGCACGCTGACCGCGCGGATGCCGGAAACTACGATGGTCAGGCTGGCCAAAATCGGAAAAATTACGGAATATACCGGCGGGAGATGATATCGGTCGTCCAGATAGCCGCCGATCATGAGAATCGCACCTCCGGCCCAGATAGCCAGCAGTTCCCTCAGCGGGATATTGCCATGGAATAGGTGGCCGCCAAAAATTCCCAGACCCAATGTGACCAGCAAAAAACTGAAAAAAACCGCGAAGCCGCCCAAAGTCGGCGTAGGTTTGGGATGAAATCGGCGCTCTGCATCCGGCACGTCCACAATTTGGCGACGGCTGGCTATGCGCGACACGGCCAAAGTCGCGGCAAAAGAAATCAGCAATGCGAGAGCGAAGGCAATGAAATATAAAGGATGCACTTAGGGTTTGATTAACTCTTTAGTAGCGTGATCTTCGATGGTGATTTCATGTTTGCGGAATTTGGGCGTTACCCAAAACTCCATGTATTTCCCAAACATAAGCCTGGTCTGCGCGTCGATGGCCGGCAGGGAACCAAAGACCGAAGACACGATCGGCGAAAAAACCCACTGCCAAATCATGGAAAAAGATTTCCAGCGCGAGTATTCAGCCGGCCGCTTGGGCAGAAGCACCATATTCACATACATGGAAAAAATCAGGAAAAAAGTCGCGATACTCATAATCGCCCGCGTCATGACCGGCAGATTGAGCGCCAAAACAGTAGTCCCAAACCTCGCGCCGCCGAAAATCAGCGGCAGCCAGCCCAACAGCGCGATCATGATCGAAGCGGTGGCCCAAAAATAATGCCCTTCAATCAGCCGCTCGCCGTAAATAAACTTTTTCCAAAGCGGGATTTTTTTGTTGCGGTAAAATTCCGGAAAGACCATGGAGATTTCCGTCACTCCCCAGGCCCAGCGGCGCTTCTGCTTGTACTGCGCCACCAAAGTTTTCATGTAAGAATCCCCCAGCACCGCATCCATGGACACAGTCGTAAACAGCGGTTTGGAACGGTAATCTCCGTCGAAATGCAAAAAACACTGCCAGAAAATATGCGAGTCATCGGGAATTATATCCGTCCGCCAAAATCCGACATCAACCAAAGTTTTGAAGCTCATGGCGTGCGAAGAAAATGTAATCAGCCGATCCGGCCTCGATGCTTCTACTAGCTGCCAGAAAGAAGACGAGACCGCGATGACGCGGGCGATGGCCGGCGTATCCCAAATGTTGTTATGGAACATCGGCATTGGCTGGTAGCTGGATTGCAGGGGCTTTTCTGTCGTGAGAAAATCAAATGTCAGATGAGAAAAATAATGCTGGCCTAGAGTAGTGTCTGAATCAAAAGCGGAGATGATCGTATTTTCGTATACAATACTCTGCTCGTCCAGAAAACGCTGGGCAAGTTTGGCGGCCCAAGTGATATTCGCGCCTTTGACTTTTGCCTCGCCCTCGATTCCGTCCGGATGGACGGACCTTATAAATTTAAAAAATTTATCGCCGTATTTTTCTTCCAAAATTTTGGCATGGCTCAAACCCTCGCCGCCCGCTCGCTCTTCACATGCCAAAACCATGATAATTTTGGAATGATCGTAGTCAGCCCTGACGTAAGAAGAAATCGAGCTTTCCAAAACTTCCAGGCTTTCTTTGACCGTGGCCAAAATCACGACATGATAAATCCGATGCCAGTCAAAATTGCGGTCTGGAGGAAGTTTTTCCAAGCAATCCAGCTGGCTTTCGTAAAGCCGGCGCAAATTTTTGTCCGGCTCGCGTTTACTTAAATCTTCCAGCATCCGGATAAACTGATTGCGATCAGCCAGATTTTCCATCCACTGCCGCCAGTTAACTTTGTCGTGAGTTTTCATCTGGCCGTAAGAGTGCATCAGATGGATGGCGACATTGGCGCCTTTCAGAAACCAATAGAGGTCAAATAAAATTATATAAATTGAAATCCATACCGGATGAAAATACGCCAACAGCGGCGCGCCGAGAAGAGTCGTCCAAGTCAGCACACCAGGAAAAATTTCCAAAAAACGAATTGAAGCCGGTTTCTTGAGTTTATCCATACCTAGTATATCAACTTCCCGTGCCAAACGCCGACTAGCGTTGGTACTCTAATAATCTTAATCCCGTAAACCTGCGTCCTTGCGTTGGCTAAGCATTGATGAAAATTAAAACCAAGGTTGCCGCGAAAAAAACCAATTGCACCGGGATCGAGGCGAAATTAATAAAATATGAAGCTAATTTTTCATTTTTATAAAAAACCACCGAAACGACGATATTGATCAAAAGCAAAATCAATGCCAACAACGGAATCCAGTAAATATAGGTGCTGCTGCCGATAAAATCCGCGCCGATAATGACATTGTAATGCAAAAGCACCGATGGCTGGCCCGGCTTTATCTTGCTTAGCAGTATCAGCCAATGTATAATGTTTAAAAGGCCGGCAATCCCCAGACTGATGAAGTTTAGAGGGTCGGCTATAAATGACCGTTTTGAGGCCAGCGCCTCGTTTAATTTAGCAACAAACATTAGGTAGATTATACCGCAAAAAGCGACTAAAATAAAGGGTCAAATTTGCGAGGAGCTGCGACTGACAAGACTTAGATTATATAAAAAGCAGCCGTTCGCAGATGCGCAAAAAATTATGATAAAAAAGTTCCTAAAAGATAATTGGATTTTGCTTTTGATTTTAGCCCTGACGATCTTCTTCCGATACTGGCAGATCAGCGGCAATCCCGGCGGATTGTTCCCAGATGAAGCGGCCAACGGCCTGGACATCAACAGTATGTCCCACGGCCAGATCCAGCCGTTTTACGAGCGGGGCAACGGCCGTGAAGCATTGTTTTTTTATTTTGAGGCGTTCTCGGTTTTGCTTTTCGGACGCGGCGTCTGGCAATTTCACATTGTCTCCGCCGCATTTGGCGTCGCGTCGGTGATCGCTGTCTATCTTTTGGCCAAAAGAATGTTTGGCCAAAAAGTCGGCCTCATGGCCGCGTTCTTCATGGCGGTATCCAGCTACGCGGTCACGGTCACGCGTACTGCTTTCCGTGCCACCACTGTGCCATTCTTCTCGGCGATCACGCTTTATTTCCTGGTCAAATTTTTCCAAAGCCAGGACAAAAAAGAAAAATACTGGTCAGCCATCTGGGCCGGTTTGTTTTTTGCTTTGGGATTCTACACTTACACTTCTTACCGCATGATGCTGCCGCTGGTCGGCGGCTTCCTGGTTTTGATTCTGTTCGGTTTCCGCCAAGAATTTAAATCCATCATCCGCCAATATGCCAAATACAAACTGGCTTTTGCCGCCGCTTTCCTAATCGGTATTTCCTGGATAGCGGTTTATTTCATCCAACACCCCAAAAGCTTCGTAGGAAGAGCGGGGCAAGTTTCGGTTTTCAGCAAAACGCTCAATCACGGCGACCTCAAAGGCACGGTGATTTTGGTTTTCAAAAAAACAGTCATGAGCTTTTTCACTGCAGGCGACCTGAACTGGCGGCAAAACGTCTCCGGCTTCCCCTTCCTCTCGCCGTTTTTGAGCCCGTTTTTTGCCGGTGCTTTGATTTTGTTTACTATCTCCCTGTTTATCTTCCTATGGCAGGCCTGGAGGCAAAAAATTGACCAAAGCACGGCTTACAAAGCACTGATCGCCTGCTGGTTTTGGTTTATGCTCGTGCCCGAACTGGCCACTGCCGAAGGCATCCCGCACGGCTTGCGCCTGATCGGTGTTATCCCGCCCATGTTTATCCTGACTGCCTGGGGCATCAATTGGATTTGGCAAAAATTTACTGCCAACCACACCGGCTGGCCCAAAACGTATTTCGCGGTTTTATTTTTCAGCATCGTTGCACTTTACAATTTTTACCTCTACTTCGTGGTCGCAGTCGGCTCGCCTTATTATGCTTATGCTTTCCGCTCCGACCTGACTGACGTTTCCAATTATCTGAATCAAAGAAATCTCAAAGACCGGACTTATCTTTCGCTGGATACATTCTCAGTGCAAACTACGGATTATCTGACCACTGACCACAACCAACCTTACATCCTGGTGGATCCGGCGCATACTTTCGAAGTAAAATTGAAAAAAGGCGACCAAGTCGTGTTTACGATGAGCACGCTTTTTGACACGAAGAAATTCTGCGACTATCATCCGACAAATAAGTGCAAGAAGACAAAAATCAATTTGGCCAGACCATAATGGTGGCTTATGAATATAGAAATAACCGGAGCGACGTTTGCGAGCCGAGAAATAACGCCAACGCCGGCTTTAACACCAATCCAAACTGATGCCTCGATGGTCTTCTGATCTGTCTTTGCGAGGGCCGCTTCAAAAGCATAAACCTCGACGGCTCCGAAGCAATCTCTACGACAAATAACTATGCCCAAAAAAACTGCGGTAAAAAAATCTAACTGGTTTAAAACCTATACTTCCAATCCAACTTTTTGGCTTTGGCCGATTTTGATTTTGGGCGGACTTTTGCGATTTTACAACAACACTGCGGTAGCACTTTGGCACGACGAGGCTTTTTCAGCTCTCTACATGCGATATCCTTTCAAAGAAATGATGTATCGCATCGGCTTGGATGTGCACCCGCCCCTGTATTACTGGATTTTGAAAGCGTGGACTTATGCATTCGGTGACGGCTTGCTTTCCCTGCGATCCATGTCCATTTTCTTCGGCATTCTCACAATTTACGCAGGCTATCTGTTTGTCCGCAAAGCGTTCTCAAACGAGCGCCTGGCGATTGTGGCCGCATTGTTTATCGCCATCAATCCTTTCCAAATCCAATACTCGCTGGAAGCGCGCATGTATACCTTGGGGACTTTTTTGGTCATGCTGTCATCCTACTTTTTGGTACGGGCCCTGGAATCCAACAAATTGCGTGATTGGCTGTGGTACGCATTGGCCGTGGCTGCTGGCATGTACACGCATTATTACATGTTTTTCGCGATCGCGGCTCAGGGCTTGTACGTACTTTATTATCTGTATAAAACGAAAAAATTCAAGGATTCGCTGTTTCTCAAAAGCATGGGCAGTTACATTTTGGCGCTTATACTATTTATCCCCTGGCTGCCGACTTTCATGACCCAGTTGGGCCGCGTGGAAAAAGCTTACTGGATCCCGGCTCCGGATCGCTGGAGTGTGCCGTCCACGATCTGGAAAATGGCTTTTGGCGGGCAGGGCAATGACCATATTACTTTGGCCATCTCCGCTATCGTGGCTCTGGTGGTTTTGTATTATTTTTTCCGCGAGACCAAGCCCCCGATCCGCTGGATGATTCTTCTGGGATTGGTCGTGCCGTTTGTCGGCGCACTTTTGGTTTCGTTTAAGCAGGCGATTTATCAGGATCGCTATTTTGTCTTTACTTCGCTGTACTTTACGATTCTCATCGCCGCGGCGCTGTTCCTCCTGCCCAAATATACCACTCGCCGCACGCTGACGATTTTGTTCGCCGTCGCCTGCATTATTCTATTTTTCAAAAACTGGCATGATCTGGATGTGAAAAATTTATTTTTCAACCGCCAGGAAAACCGTAAACCCGGCATGTCGGCCGCGAGTACATTTATCAACGACGGTGCTAAGCCCGGCGACAAAATCTACGTCGGTTCCAGTTTTGTTTATTTTACTTTCAAATATTACAATCACACCGGCATCAACCCTCTGCTTTTTGCTCCGGGCTCGCTCGAATCCATCCCGCATTTTTCCGGAACAGCTCTGCTGACCAATGCCGATATCGTCACTGATTTTCGTCCCACTCCGAAAAATTCAACTGTTTGGCTGTGTGGACCCACCGGATTTGGCGGCTCCAAGCCCAACGTCCCAGGCAACTGGAACATAATCGCCGATAAATCCTACGCCGATACGCCGGGATTCAAAGGCGAAATCAACATCACCGAATACCGCGTGAATTAAAAAAGGCCCCGCACAGGGGCTTTTTTAAACGTCTGATTTCCATTGTACTCAATTATTTGACGATCGGCTCAAAAGTGAGTACATCGATTTTAACGCCTCAAGTTACCCAGGCATCAAAACTTCATATTATACCAGTCGAGTTTATATTCTTTTTGAATCAATATTCTTTCACCTTCGGAAATAGTTTTGTAATTTTCTAAAACTAATAACTTCAACGCTTTTTGTATGTGCTGTTCATCAAGCCCTTCTATTTCTAAATACGCCGGCATACCTGGGTATTGGTCAAGATCAAATCTCCAATCTTTAAATTGCCAGGAAACCCTGTCTTTCTCCTGATGCGCGTATTTTTCCAAACCAAACTCCTGAAACATGAGTTCCGCCTTCCCGAGATCTGGCACCGAAAAATTTATTTCTTTATGTTTGCGGGCTGAACCCAAAATTTCAGACTTCCCTTTCCAAGTGATTTCGGAATTGCCCGAGGAATCAGTCCTGATCCGCAAGTACCAAAGGTCCTGTCCTTCTTGAGAATTTTTGGTCCGGAACCAATCTACAAACAGACGCGTTTCCAAAATTTTTTCTGCTCCGAGCTTGGCCAAAATCTGCGCAATAGCGTCTTTATCTACGTTTAAAATTTTTGTTTCAACTTCATGCATTACTGGCCGCTGTTAACAGTAGTGCCGGCGGCTTGCGGCTGTGGGTCTTGCTGGCAAGGTGTCGCTTTATAGCAATAATAAGCCCAGTTGCTCAGCCGCAAATCTATATAGGCCAGATTGGCCTCATCACCGGGTTTGATTTTTTTGCTCAAAATTACCACGAGGTTGGTGAGCTGAACCGACACTGGCCTGGTCGAGTCAAACAAAACATGGAAGCCTTTGGCCGTCACAAACTCCACGTCGTTGCTGGCTTTGCCCGGAAATTTCACGCCAACCAGCGGCGTAGTTAGCTTGCTGGCCCACTGCTTGCTTATAGCCAATATAAACGAAGCCAGTTTTTGATTTGATAAAATTTCGCCGCGCGCGAAATCTTCCACCAACTGGTCCTGCGCTACCAGCAAATTTTTACCGCCAAAGGCAAATCCGCCTCCGGCGGACGGGCTTTCGACCTGGGTTATGACCACACCTTCTTCATCCACCAAAAAATATTGGTCAGCCGACTGGATCACAAAACCAGGTGTACGCTCGACAACGTCGAATTCGATTTTGTGCGGCCAACTGCGCTTGAAATTGGTAATTTCTTTGATCGTGGGTATGCTGGAAGTCAAAAGGTTGTTGACGCGCCCCTGTGACATCAGGAAAAAATTATTTTTCGGAATCAGAAACAGCCGGCCGTTGCTGGCGTGATCAAGCACGTCCTGGATCTGCTGGGTCGAAACCTGCCGGTTGCCGTTGATTTGGACTTGAGAAATCAAAAGCTTGGGTGAAATCACAAAATAATACCCCAAGAAAAGCAGTGCAATTATTCCTACGATGCGAATGTTGCGTCCGGTCTGCGAAAACATTCTCTGAGACAAATTCAAACTGTCGGGTTTGAAAATCCGCTTGTAGTTTTTGGCCTGCTGGATTTTGTCCCGGAAGCTCCTGGTGCCAAATCTCCGCCGCGGCTCCAATTTTCTACGATGTGAGGAAAAAATACTCATTCTTTATTTAGAGCTAAATCAATTAATTTGTCGAGAAGTTGGGCGTATGAAATGCCGACAGCTGCGGCGGATTTCGGCACGAGCGAATTTGCGGTCATGCCTGGTATAGTGTTGATTTCGAGAAAATAAATTTGACCTTTCGGAGTTACGATGAAATCTGAACGAGACACGCCGCGGCAACCCAGCAGCTTATGAACTAAAAGAGCCGTCCTCTGTAAAGTCTTTGCTAAATTTTTTGGTATCGGTGCAGGCACGATTTCATCGGAAAAATTGGCGTCATATTTCGCCCGATAGTCAAAAAATTTAGAACCGCCTTTCGGGACTATCTCGATCACTGGCAAAGCCTGTAATTTTTTATTACCTAATACTGGCACCGTGAGCTCGCGTCCCGATAAATACTCTTCAATCATAATTTCGTTATCGTGCTTGAATGCCCGATCGATTCCGGCTTTGATTTCATCTTTCTGATCCGTGATGGTGACGCCTAAAGAAGAACCGATACGGTTTGGTTTGATAACTAACTTGCCTTTCAATTTGCTCAAGTATTTTTTGGGGTCTTTTCGGTAATCTTCTCGGTTCAAGATAATATGTGGAGCGACCATTACTCCTTCCGAAGCAACTAGCCTTTTAGTCCTCGCCTTATCCATAGCTAAAGCCGATGCTAGTACGCCTGAACCGGTGTATTTCGCACCCAATGACTCTAAAACGCCCTGAATCGTGCCATCTTCACCTCCGGGACCATGCAGGACCAAAAATGCCACATCGATCTGACTATGGGAATTTTTATCAATTGGTACAATAGCCTGGTTCGAGCTAATTTTTTTAGTCTGCACTCGCTCTTCAATCTGTTTGATAGTCGAACTGTCAATCAACCACTGGCCATTTTTAGAAATTTCTACAGGAATCAATTCGTATTTTTTTGGGTCTAAATTTTGAGCAACATTTCTACCCGATTGCAAAGACACTTCCCGTTCCTCGCTCGCGCCGCCGAAAATCAGAGCGACTTTTAATTTTTTCTTAGTCATGTAAAATTCTTGGAATTTGCGGGTTAATTCTGGTGACAATTTCATAATTGATCGTCCCGATTTTTGAAGCCAATTCGTCTGCGCTGATTTCTTCCGAACCTTGTTTGCCAATCAATACTGCAATATCGCCGGCCTTGGCGTTTTTCGCATCAGTCACGTCCACGGAAAGCAAATTCATGTAGACGCGGCCCACGACCGGACACCGCCTGCCGCTGACCAATACAATCGAGTTGTTTGAAAACCTCCGGTCATAGCCTTCGAAATAACCGATTGGCAAAATCGCCAGTTTAGTTTTTCTTTTGGTCTGAAAAGTCCGGCCATAGCCGACATAAGCGCCGACTGGTAATTCTTTCACAGCCAAAATCTGTGTCTGCCAGCTCAAAGCCGGCTTCAAAGCGATTTTATTCTTGGTGGATTTGTATGATTTCATGCCGTAAATCCCAATCCCGATCCGGCACAAATCAAAATGGCTTTCCGGAAAAGCCAGGCTCGACGCTGTACAGGCGATATGTTTGATCGGGATAGAAATACCGCCGGCTTCCAAATCTTTGATAATTTGTTTGAAGCGATTTAGCTGAATCATCGTGTACTCTGGATCATCTTCGGACGCGGCGAAGTGGCTGAATAATCCTTCGATCTCAATGTTTGAAAATTTGCGGATATTCTTTGCAAATTCCACGGCATCTTTGGCAAACACTCCCAGCCGTGACAGACCGGTACCGACTTTGATATGGACTTTCGCTTTTTTCTTAAATTTTTTGGCCGCAGAGGAAATTGCCTTGGCTTGATCGAGATTATATACGACCAAAGCGATATTTTGTTTGACCAAAGATTCAACCTGATCAAGAAAATAATAATTCAAAACTAGAATCGGTTTTTTTATTCCGAACTTGCGCAATGCCAAAGCCTCAGCGCCGCTGGCTGTACCGAAATAATCCACTTGCCGTTCGATTGCGGCTGAAACGGCAAAACTGCCGTGGCCGTAAGCGTTGCTTTTGACCACAGCCATCAGTTTACTTTTACCCAGGACTTTTCTGAATTGCCGCAAATTATGCAGCAAATTCGCTTTGCTGACGATTACTTCGCTTGCCGCCTTCATGTATTACTTCTTTTTAATAACCTCAAATCCCGTGTACGGCACCAAAACCTTCGGTACTCTGATCGATCCGTCCGCTTGCTGGTAGTTTTCCATAATCGCGATTGGGAAACGGCTGGTAACCACGGCGGTGCCGTTCAAAGTGTGGACAAAATCATTGCCCCCGTCTTCTTTGCGGTATTTTATATTTAATCGGCGCGCCTGATAATCAGTGCAGTTGGAGGTCGAAGTGATCTCCCCAAAACCTTCATTCATCACCATCCACGCTTCAATGTCAAATTTGCGGTACGCCGGCCCGCCCAAATCGCCGCTGGCGACATCGATCACGCGATATGGAATTTCCAACCCATCACAAATCTCGCATTCAATATTGAGAAGTTCCTGGTGCATGATTTCACTGTTCTCCGGTTTGCAAAACACAAACATCTCAAGTTTCGTAAATTGATGGACGCGGTACAAGCCTTTGCTGGTGCGGCCGTAGGAACCGGCTTCGGTGCGGAAGCAATGAGATAGCGCGACATACTTTTTGGGACCAGTCGACAAATCCAGAACTTCATTGGCGTGATACCCACCGACAGTAATTTCAGCCGTACCGATCAAACTTAGGTCAGTATTTTCAATCGAATAAACCTGGGTTTCTTCGCCTCTGGGATTAAATCCAATTCCCGCCAGGATTTCATTTTTCGCTACGTCCGGAGTTTCCATCAGCTGATAACCGTGTTTCAAAGCAATTTGCTCGGCATAGCTGATCAGCGCTTGATTCAACTGCACCAGTTCATTTTTGACAAAATAAAATTTGGATTGGGCGACTTTGGCGCCGCGGTCAAAATCCAGCAAATCGAGTTCGATCCCCAGCTGTTCATGATCTTTGGCTTTGAAGCCAAACTTCGGCACTTCGCCTTTTTGGCTCAGCACTTTGAAATTTTCCTCGCCGCCTTCCGGCACGTCTTTGTGTGTCAAATTCGGCACTTTTAGGAGAAGTGTTTTGTATTCTGATTCCGCGTCAGCCAATTCTTTTTCCGCCAAACTGATCTGACTGCCGACCTCGCGCATTTTCAAAATTTCATCTTCACTCGGTTTGGATTTGGAAGTTTTGTTGCGCAGTGCCCGTAATTCTTCCAGCTGCAAAATCCGCTCGCGGCGCCGCATGTCCAATTCCAAAAGCCGGTCGATATCGACATCCACTTTTCGTTTTTTATTATTTTCCTTCACAGTATCTATGTTGTCGCGGATAAACTTTATATCGAGCATTTTATTTCTCTAACTCCTTAATAATATCTTTCAATTTTTCAAAGGCGTGAGTCCGGATATTCATCAGTTCATAATCAGCATCAGGCAATTCAGAAACGCTTTTACCATAATTCGGCAAAAAAATTACAGGATCATACGGATAGCCTGGCACAATCTTATCCGAAGGTTTTTCCGGCACCACTCCGACAATATCTGCATGGGACGTAAAAACCCCAAACGGAGTCGCCAAACCTAGCGCCACTGTAAACTTGCATCCTCGCTTCTCTTTTGGAACATCTTTCATTCGCTTCATCACTTCGGCAATAATCTCCTCATCTTTCATCTCGTGTCCCAGCCATCGATGGCTTTTGATGCCCGGTTCACCATTCAAAGCGTCTATTTCCATGCCTCCATCGTCAACCAAACTTGGGATTCCTGATTTATGCGCATAATACTTCGCTTTATTTATAGCCTCTTCTTCAAACGAACTGCCTTTTTCTTCCGGCGCGGGTATGTCCAAATCTTTGGCTGAAACAACCTCCAGCTCAAAGTCTTTCAAAAGTTTTCGATATGTATCAACTTTCGCTGAATTCCCCGTGCCGATTAAAATTTTCTTCATTTTTTAACCCTTGTGGAAAAAAATTCTAAAAGTCCGCCGATGACAAAAAAGACGAAAATCATGGGTATACCTAAGATCCAAAAGCTAATGCCCCAACCTTCTGAATCAATACGAACGCCTAGTGCGCCCAAAACTGGAAAAACTACAGCCATTGTTGCAGACAAAATCAATGGGACAGCCACAAAAAACATTGCTGTATAATGCAATCCTTGTCCTGGTTTACTCATAACCCTATCTCCTCGGCATGGACTTTCATGGCGTTCAAGCTAATTTCAACTAGTTCCGGCAATTCCATATTTATATATTCTTTGCAAAGCATAATGATGTCGCGATTGACTCCCGCAGCGAAACTTTTCTGTTTGAATTTTTTTAAAACCGATTCTGTGGTTACTGATGCTAATTTCTTGTCCGGCTGAACTAGGGCCGCCGCTGTGATCAAGCCCGACAATTCTTCCACGCAATACAAAGCTTTCTCCAGCAAAGTTTCGGCTTTGATGTCGTGGACCCAATTGTGGACGTAAATTGCATTGATAATTTCCGGTTTCAAATCGGTTTTCTCCAGGATTTCTTTGCTGACTTTCGTATGATTGTGAAAATCGTCTTTGGTTTTTTCCCAATCCAGATCGTGAAGCATTCCTGCTAATTCCCAGTCTTCTTGATTCTCTCCAAATTTCGCGGCCAAGGCTTTCATAATAAACCCCACAGCCACATTGTGCCGAACCAAATTATCGTTCGCAATATTCTCGTGGAGGAGCTTTATAGCCTCAGATCTAGTCATAGATTTAAGAGTAAAGAGAAAAGATTAAAGAGTTTAGACCTTTTCGTTTTCTTTTAGAGTTATGATACTAGCTGCAAGAATATTTGATAATTCATAACACTCGTTAACAAGTTCCACAACTTCACTTTGATCTGGCACGGAATCTGAGTCTTTCAATAAATTCAGCCAAAATAGTGTTTCGTTAGCGGATTTCAATGCATGAGTTAGAAAATTACCAAAATCTCTTTTACTTCTTCCGGCTTGGGCTTCGATTATGTTTGCTCCAATACTTGTCCCGCTTCGTATAACTTGTTTGGACAAAATTTGAACTGCTAAATCTTTCTGATTTAATTTCTTTATAAATTTAATCAACCTTAGCGCGAAATTATATGACCGAATTTTAGCTTCTGGTTTTGTCATTTCTTTTCTCTCTTCTCTTTAATCTTTACTCTTCCTTCATCGGCGGGAAAAAGACGGTTTCGCGGATACTCTTATCCATAATCACAGAGAATAATCGTTCAGAAAGGCCAAATCCTGCGGCTGGAGGCATGCCGTACTCAAGCGCCTCGACATAATCTTCATCCAGCATCTGTGCTTCTTTGTCGCCTGCTTCACGAAGCTTGGTTTGCGCTTCAAATCTTTCGCGCTGGTCAATCGGATCATTCAGTTCGCTAAACCCCTTGCCTAGCTCCGTGCCGCCCGCCAGAATCTGCATGCGCTGGACTTCTTTTGGATTTTTCGGATCTTTTTTGGCCAAAGGCTCGATCTCCACCGGCGGGTTGATGAGAAAAGTCGGCTGTACTAAACTTGGCCTGACTTTTTTCTTGAATATCAAATCTATGACGCGGCCGCGACCGAGATTTTCTTCCATTTTTATATGCTCACTCTTTGCGTAATTTTTCAATTCCTCGTCGGATACCGAATTCAAATCCAAACCGGTTTTTTCTTGGAAGATGTCGAAGTATCGGACCTTGGCCCATTTGCCAGACCAGTCGATTTGTTTGCCGTCATAAACTGTTTTCATGCCTCCGGTGACGTTCTCTATAATTTTTTTGTATAAATCTTCAATCAAATCCATCAACTGGTCATAATCCGAGTACGCCCAATAAAATTCCATCTGCATATAATCCTGTAAATGTTCCGTAGAAATTCCTTCGTTGCGGAAGATGCGGCCAATTTCAAACACGCGTTCAAATCCGCCGACCAGAAGCTTTTTGAGCGGCAGTTCCAGAGAAATCCGCAGATAAAAATCGCGGTTTAGAGCTTTGTGATGAGTGATGAAAGGTTCGGCTTCGGCCCCGCCTGGCACTGACTCCAGCACATTCATTTCTACTTCCATAAATCCGCGGCTTTCCAAAAACTCCCTGATTGTTTTCCAAAAAATCGCTTTCTTTTTGAAAAGATCACGCGTATCTTTATTTGCGATCAGATCGAGATATCGTTTGCGTAGCTTGACTTCCAAGTCCTTGAGGCCAAAATAGCTTTGCGGCACTGGCCGCAAACTTTTCGCCAGCATTTTGTATCCGGTTGCCTCCAGTGTTTTTTCGTTGGTTCTTGATAGAGCCAGAGTGCCTTTGATTTCTATAAAATCTCCCATGTCAAAAAGCACCGGAAATTCTTTGAACAATTTCTCGCCCAAAACATCTTCGCGCAATAAAAATTGGATGGCGCCGCTTTCGTCTTCGAGGTTGCCAAAAGTCAGTTTGCCGTGCGTGCGGATTGATCGGATTCTGCCAACCAAAATCACTTGCTCTTTCGAGCCTGCCAAACTTTCAAATTTTTCCACTGCTTGCCCGACAGTGTGAGTGCGCTCAGAATGGATCGGATAAGGATCAATTCCCTGTTTTTTTAGCTCTTCTAGTTTTTGTATCCGAACTTGCCGTAATTCTTCGATTTTTTCGCTCATTTGATAGTGTTAAGTGCTCAAATTATACCATAAAACGACACTTATTTCAAACTTTTCGCCCGGTCTTGGATCGAATGATAGACATCTGGGGCCAGATCCGGCTGTTGGATCTGATTTTGCAAATCCTGATTAGCGGCTTTTTCCTGGGCGGCCGCGTTTTTGGCCCGGTCAATCGCATCCTGTCCTGCCTGAATCTGGTTTTTATCAGTGCCGTGAAATTTGCTGAAGCCAAACACCAGCAAGGCGATGATGGCGATAGTGATGATCAGTGAAATTAATCCGAAGCCTTTGGATTTCATATTATGTCCCGCAAAGCATGGTTAATGCTTGAATGTCTTCTTTTGTAGCTTTCTCGTTTAAGCCTTGATTGAGCCTGTACATAATCGCCTCAGGATTGGTGTCGATGTGCGCCAGACCCAGCGAGTGACCCAGCTCGTGCGCCAGCACGCGGATCAATTTATCTTTGCTGTCGAACTCGTAGATGTCGATTCGTTTGCTGGCGCCATTTTCGATATAAGCGCCTTCTTCAAACTCCGTCCCGCGCGACTGGCCGACGCTATTGTAACTGGCCACGCTTAAATTCAAATTTTTCGCCATGCGGTTGAGCACATCGACCATAGGATTGATAGTATCGACCAGGCTGTTGAGCGTATCCTGATCGCGCTTAATCCGCTCAGCCTGCGCATTCAAATCCGCCGCCTGCGTGTTGAGCTGGTTGACTACGTTTCTCGGAGCACCACCTTGATTGTTCCAATACTGCACTTGCTGTTCATAAGCTTGGCGCCGGGTATTATAGCTCGCAGCCTCGCTGTCCAAATTTTGTTTCAGTCTCTGATAATCAGCAGTAACACTGTCGTACCTGATTTTCAAAGAATCGTAAGACGCGCGGGTGTCATCGATAGTCAGGCCCAGGCTTTTGAGTTTGTCCGTTGCTTCCTGGCGCTTGTCATAAATTAAATTTATCTTGAGCCGGCCGCTGGGGTTGTATTGAAATAAATTCCGGCCGGAAGGCAGCTCCCAAATCGCCGCGGCCTTGTCCACAGCCGCCAAGAAATCCTGCTGAGAAATCCCAAATCGCGGATCAAAATTGCCCAAACTATACTCTATCGGCGCGCTGCATGGCTTTACAAACAAATGCAGGCGCGATTGGCCATAGAAGCCAGCGGCCCCCAGAGCCACAATCAGTAATAACGCTGCTTTGGGCCAAATTGATTTTTTTGTTTCAGTGCTTGGCATATTTACATCAATATAGCGGGATTTTTATAAACTGACAATTGCCAAAACTCGGGTTTTTCGGGCATTATACTCCGAATCTGAGCGCTCCGAGCTTTTCTTTTTGGCAAAATTATTCGGGCTTAAGAAGATGTGCGAATTTTGCGCGCAATTTGGCAAGTTTTGGATTGATCACAAACATGCAGTAAGGCTTATTTTGATTCTGGTCATAATAGCGGCGATGGTAACTTTCCGCTGGCCAAAATTTATTGAGAGCGGAAACCTCAGTTACAATCGGATCGTCATACACGCCGTCTTCATCCAATTTTTTTATAAACGCCAAGGCTTCGTCCCGCTGTTTTTCGTCAGTGTAAAAAATCGCAGAACGATATTGCTCGCCGACATCATTGCCTTGCCGATTCAAAGTCGTCGGATCATGCGTTGCGAAAAAAACATTCAGCAAATCAGCGTATGAAATTATCTTTGGATCAAATTCGATTTGAATCGATTCAGCGTGCCCGGTATTGCCCATGGAAACTTGTTCATAGGTAGGATTGGACAGTTGCCCGCCGGCATAGCCGGATTCCACACTTTCCACGCCTTTGAGACGCATAAAAATCGCCTCCGTACACCAGAAGCACCCGCCGCCAAATACTGCTGTCACTTTATTATTTTCCATATCTATGATTTATATATTACTCCTCTATACTATCACATTTATATAATATATCATCAATCTCAATATAAAGGAGGGGCTGATAAATGGCCCTGCCACAGATCGATCCGATTATCGTTCGCAAAGGAGACCCCGAAATGGTCTTCAAGCACGGCCAGTGGATATTTGAGCCCAAATACGACGGATGGCGCGGTATGCTGCGTATTGAGGATGAGGAGGCGCATTTTTGGTCCCGCCGCGGCAACTATCTCGTGCCTTTCGATTACCTGGCCCGGCAAGTCTCCCGGGAGATAGGAGTGAAGACCGCGATACTCGACGGCGAAATTACAGTTCTGGATCCGCTCACCGGCTATTCAAATTTCGACGATCTTATGCACCGCCGGGGCAGGCTTTACTATATGGCGTTTGACCTGTTGTATCTAGACGGCCAGAATATCTGGACCGAGCCACTTATGTGGCGCAAGCAAGCGCTTGCGAAGCTGGTGGCTGGCAAACGGAACATTTTGCCCGTGCCGTTTTTAACGGAACTGACAAAGGAATTCGTGCAAGGCGCGGACAAGCTCGGTCTGGAAGGAGTCGTGGTCAAAAAGCGAAATGATCCGTATTCGCCTCATACCAACTGGTACAAAGTTCTCAATCCGCAATACCAGGAAAAGAAAAAAGCGCGCGAAGTAATTTTTCGCCATTCGAAAAACAAGGCCAAATAAAAAGCCCGGGCGTGCAAAACGCCAAGGCTTTCTTTTTTTTCAAAAAAACTATTCGATGTGGGTCACTTCGTATTCCATTTTGCCCGAAGGAGCTTCGACTGGGATCCTGTCGCCTTTTTTCGCTCCGAGCAAGGCCCGGCCTACCAGCGATTCGTTTGAAATTTTCCCAAGCGCCGGATTGGCTTCGTTAGCACCTACGATCGTATATTTGACTTCACGGCCGCCGACTTTGGCGCTGACCGTGGAGCCGATCGAGACGATGTTGCTATTGTGACTGTGTGCGATGATCTGCGCGTTTTTCACCATTTCTTCCAGTTCCTGTATGCGTCCTTCGATGAATGCCTGTTCTTCTTTGGCTTGCGCGTAGTCCGCGTTTTCCGACAAATCCCCGTGCGACACCGCTTCCTGAATCCTTTCAATCACTTCGTGGCGGCGTTCTTCCTTCAGCACCTTTAATTCATCCTGGAGTTTCTTGAGTCCCTCTTCCGTCAATAATACAGCTTTGTTCATTTGAGTTCTTTAAAAGGGCCCTGATCGGGTCCTTGATTGATTGGTGTACGAAACAATGATAAGCCAGATTTACAAAAATGTCAACTTAGCGCCGACCAGATAGTCATGACGCTGGCTACGGTCATGATCAAAGTAATCACAATGCCGAAAAAAATCGAAACTCCGCCATTGGTCCATTCCTTCATGATTTTTCTATTGCTGGCCAGCAAAATTATCAGGACCAAAATAAAAGGCGAGATAAATCCGTTGAGCACGGCCGAATAAATCAGCATTTTTACCGCATCCAAATGCATAAAATTCATAATCAGCCCGACAAGCATGGAAAGAATAATAATGCCGTAGAAAGCTTGGGCTTGCGAAAAAGTACGGTACAATCCCTCACGCCAGCCGAAGCTTTCGGAAATTGCGTACGAAGACGAGCCGGCGAGTACGGGTACTGCCAGCAGTCCGGTGCCGATAATTCCCAGGGTAAAAAATAAATACGCGGCATTGCCCACCAGCGGCCGCAAGGCGCTGGCGGCTTGGGCCGAATCTGTGATATTCCTCACTCCAGAAGCAAAAAGCGTACCGGCGCAAACCGCGATAATGAAAAACATGACGACATTGGACAAAAACATGCCGCTCCAGACGTCCACGCGCATTTTTTTTACATCCGCCGGCGTGGTGACCGCGGCCCTGGCTTTCACCGAAGTTTTGCCTTCCAAAATCTGCTCTTCCACTTCCTGGCTGGTCTGCCAAAAAAACAAATAGGGCGAAATCGTGGTCCCCAGCACTGCGGTCAAAATCAAAAGCTCCTCTTTCTGCCAGCTAAAGTTTGGCCAGAAAGCTTTAGCTAGAGCGGCTCCCCAATTGATGTGCGCCGTAAAAGCGGTAAACACGTAGACAAACAAAACCAAAGCCAGCCATTTGAGATATTTGGCGTATTTTTTGTAACTTAAAACGATCTGCATCCACAAACTGGCGGCGGCAAAAAATATTACCAAAAATAGCACGTTGATTTTCGGGGTCAAAAGTATGGATGCATGCGCCATCATCCCAAGGTCCGCGCCGATGTTGAATGTGTTGGAAACCAAAAGCAGAACTGCCGCGGTATACAAAACCCATCGCGGAAAATACAGACGGATGGCTGACGCCAGTCCCCGGCCGGTCACGAGTCCGATGCGCGCGCACATTTCCTGAATCACGGCCATGAGCGGGAAAGTCAGAGCCGCGGTCCAGAGCATGTTGTATCCGAACTGCGCTCCCGCTTGCGAATAAGTCGCAATCCCCGACGGATCATCATCAGCCGCTCCGGTGGTCAGTCCAGGCCCGAGCATGTGCCAGTATTCAAAAATACTTCGTTTTTTATCCCTTCCCGGCATCGATTTTTTTCAAAATTTGCAAAATCAAATTGTTTTGGTTTTCCAGATGCGTCAGGATTGCTTCAACTTCGGTTTCAGCTTTGATATTGACTTTGAAATCCGCTTCCGCACGGAATTCCGCGTGCCGGCTCTGTAAATTCTGACCGACCATGATCAGCGGCATAAGAAAAATCTGGATCATGTTCGAAATAAACAGCCAAAACACAAACGCTGGCGCTGGGTCAAACCTATGCGAAATTGGCCCGTATGAATTCCATAAAAGCCAGACCACGGTCCAGACAAAAATTATCAGGAAAAATCCCATGGTCCCGACATGCTCAGTAATCCAAACCGCCAGCCGTTCAAGCCTGCTCAAGCTTTCCCTGTGCTGGACATTTGGATTGGGAATCTCCGCGTTGATTTTCTTTGTTTCCACCTCCAAAACCGCTGTTTTTAGTGTCAAAATAATTGGATTACTTACAAGGGCATTTTATCACTTTTATCCCCAACTGCCCAGCAATGGCCACAAAAGCATAAGCAGCTTTAAGGAAATTTGCCGCTGTCCGAGCATGAAAAAGTGGTTAGACTTGTCCTTTCATGCGAGTCCGGCAAATTTCCGACTTTCTTTTGACGCTACTTTTCTTTCCTAGAAAGAAAAGTAGCAAGAAAATAAACTAATTTGGGGGAATTACTTTTTGTATCGGTTATCACTCCACCATTGGTACACTTCTTTTGCCACTGGCACGGCGACCAAATGTCCTTCGCCTGCGGCTTCGACGATGATAGTCAAAGCAATCTGCGGGTTGCTCGACGGCGCGTAAGACGTAAACCACGAATGCGTCCGGGTCGGATCTTTGGCGTCAAACTGAGCGGTACCGGTTTTGCCGGAAACTTCGATCGGCAAACTAGCCAACGCATGACCGGAACCAATAGTCACAGTCTGCCGCATGCCTTCTTGAACTATTTTAACTATGTCCGGGTTTATAAAATTCTGTGCCAATACTTTGGGCTGGCCTTTTGCCAGAACCGTGCCGTTTTTGTCCACGACTTGATTGAGGATATACGGCTGCATGACTTTGCCGCCGTTGGCTACGGTTGCGGTCCAGCTGTTGACCTGCAGAGGAGTAGCTAGGACATCGCCTTGGCCGATAGATTCGTGGTATGTATCACCGAGATACCATTGTTCTTTTTTCGCCTGCTGTTTCCAGGCCGGATCCGGCACCAATCCAGGTTTTTCAGACGGCAAATCTATGCCGAGCTGGGAACCGAGATGGAATTTGTGGAACCAATCAGCGATTTTATTTGGCCCCAAACCTTGAACCGAAGATTTGGGATTGCCGCCGCCGACTGTGTAAAAATAAATATCGGATGATTTAGCGATGGCGGTGTATATATCCATCAGGCCCAAGCCTGACCGCTCGTAGCCATAAAAAGTAAACGAACCGATGCGGATAACACCATCGTCCAAAATTTTGGTTTGAGTAGTTACCACTCCCTCGGACAAACCTGCCACGGCCATCATGGGTTTGATCGTGGAGCCAGGCGGATATTGGCCCGAGGTAGCGCGGTTGAGAAGCGGATTATTTGGATCATTGATCAGCTGGGCGTATTCATTTGTCTTAATGCCGCGCGCAAACATGTTAGAATCAAAACCCGGCAAGGAGACCAGCGCCAGCACTTGGCCGGTTTGAGGATTGGTGGCCACGGCCGCGGCGCGTTTGACTCCGACTTTACCCATTTCTGAGATTAAGCCATCGTAAATCTGTTTTTGCAGATCATAATCAATATTCAGTTTGACGTTGTTGCCAGGCAGAGCTGGCACTTCGGCCAAGGTTTTTTTGAAATCTCCGGACGCGTCCACTTCAGCCTGCCGCTTGCCCAGGACACCCCGCAGATAATTTTCATACTGCACTTCAATCCCGGTTTTGCCGATATAATCATTGAGAATATAATTTCCATCTTTGTGATTTTTCAGCTCATCCGCGGTGACTTTGCCGGTGTAGCCGGTAAGATGTGCAAACACTTGCGGATCTTTATAATCGCGGATCGGGTTGTCCTGGACCACGAAGCCCTGCAAATCCTGGGCTTTGGCAATCAAAATCAAGGCTTGGTCTTTGGTTAAATTTTGCACCAGAGTTTGGGCCGCGAAAGAATCCGGAGTCATTTTGCGGATAGAATCCAGAAGCTCCGAAGTATCTTTGCTCAAAATCGCCGCGACCTGAGTCAGCCGGCCGTCGAATTCCGTCTTGTCTTTCGGAAGGTCAGCAGTAACAGCTACGAGCTCGAAGCTTGGCGCATTGCTAGCGATGACTTTCCCATACTGGTCCAAAAGCAGCCCTCTGGGCGCCAAAGTATATTGCACCCGAAGCTTGTTGCCTTCAGCCAAAGCTTTGTATCCCGAGCCTTGGATCGCCTGCAAGAAAAAAATTCGGCTAAACAGAAAACCCAGGCAGAGAACGATCACCACACTCAGCACGCGGTAGTTGATCTGCTCCCGTTCGTCTTCCAAAACTTCGGCATCTTCCATTTCCAAACCCATAAAAGCCTCTTCGAAAGAGAGATTTTTGCCCGAAGGCGCTTTGCGGCGGATGTCAGGAAGATCGAATGGGTTGTTCATTGGTTGGTAATTTCGAAGCTAGATTTTGCGTGATCAGATAATATCGAAAAATCGGATAAGCAAATATTGAATTCCACAAAACAGTCAGCGGCAATTGCACGACCAGGATGTAGCGAATATCCAGCCGAGAAGCCAGACCTATGAAGCCGAACAGTTTATCCACCGCCAAAAAAGCTATGAAATAAATAATAGACGCGGCTAGGACGGCTGAGAAAAGAATAAACCGATTTGGTTCGCGCGACAAAATCTCATTCATAATAAAATGCAGGATTAAAAATGCAACCAGCAGGCTGATGCTTATTAAGCCGTCTGGTAATCCTGATGTGAAATCCAAAAGCAATCCGCCCATGACTGTGATCAGCAAGCCTTGATTGAAATCGGACAGAATCACGGCCATAGCCACCACCACCAAAATAAGATTTACCGGTGAAATCCTAAGCGGCAGCAAAATCCCTCCTTGTATCAGCAGAAGGACAAATGACGAAAGCAGCCAAACTGTAAAATTTCGCATAAATTATTGGACGGCAAATAAAAATCTTAAATTTCTTAAATCCGCGGCTGGTGCCACGAAAGCTTTTTGAAACAAATCCGTGGTTGATGAACGGATCGAACTGACTGTACCGATCAGCAGTCCGCGGGGAAAATCACCGGACAAGCCTGACGTGATCACTTCATCGCCATTTTTGATCAATTCGTTCTGAGTCACCAGATCGAGGCTTAAACCAAGGCCGTGTTCGCCTTTGATCAAGCCGTGTGCTCCCGAGTCTGCTACTTCCCCGTTGATGACTACGCTGGGATCAGTTATCAGAGTCGCTACGGCACTGTTTGGATAAACCTTTGTCACTTTGCCGACCAGCAGGCCCGGCTGAATCACGATCGGCTGGTTGAGACGGATGTTTGACTTCTCGCCTTTGTCTATGACCACAGTCTGGGTAAATCCGGTCGGATCCAAAGACAGCAATTCCACAGGCAGGAGGTTCAGGCTTGATTCTTGTTTGAAATTAAGTGCCCGGCGCAGGGCTGCATTTTCATCTTGAGCCGATTTGAGCCTGGCATTTTCAAACGCCAGCTGATCCACTTGCTGGTTTAGGCGGGCATTGTCGGAAGATAAATTTTTGATCGCAAACAAAGTGCCAAAGGTCACTTTGACGCTGGTAGTGGCGGCCGTCAATTTCGTGGCTGCAAAACCGTAAGCTTTGGAAAACCCGTCTTTGGCGAATCCGATGTAGCCGCGGGCGTCCAAAATTACCAAAAGCGCCAGCAGGACGAATATGACAAAAATTTTCGTGAAAGTTTTGGTGTAAATAAATCTCATTGTCGTGATGCGTGATGTGTGATGCGTGGCAAGCTTCAAGCTTCACGATTCACGTTTCACGGCTATCTTGGTATTTGTTCAAACTCAGTCAGCACCAGCACGTCCTTCAAAGCCGCTAGATCCTCAAGCACGATGCCAGTGCCCCTGACCACACAAGTCAGCGGATCATCCGCCACTGTCACCGGCATGCCGGTCTCTTCCGCGATCAATTTATCAAATCCTCGGAGCAAAGCGCCGCCGCCAGCCAAAGTAATGCCGCGGTCCATAATGTCGGCGACGAGCTCCGGCGGTGTTTCTTCGACCACGGACATGATGTTGTTCAAAATAATTTTCACGGACCGCGAAATCGCTGCCCGAATTTGTTCGTCGTTGACCATGACTTCTTTCGGCAGACCAGTGACCAGGTCCCGGCCGCGGATCGGGGCTTTGAGCCGTTCGCGCATGGGCATAGTCGAGCCGATTTTGATTTTCACGTCTTCCGCCGTGCGTTCGCCAAGAAGCAGGTTAAATTCCTCGCGCGCGAATTGGATGATGTTTTCGTTCATCTCGTCTCCAGCCACGCGGATGGATCTGGAAAGCACGATGCCGCCCAGGGAAATCACCGCAATCTCCGCAGTCCCGCCGCCGATGTCCACGATAAAAGAACCGTTCGGATCCTGCACTGGAAGCCTCGCTCCAATAGCGGCGGCCATGGGCTCCTCGATCAGGAAAGCCATGCGAGCACCGGCATTGAGTGCTGCGTCCTGGACCGCGCGTTTCTCTACTTCAGTCACACCCGAAGGAATTCCGATCACCACCTGCGGCCGGGATAGAAACCCCACTGCCGACTGGTTAACTTTGTCTATGAAATATTTGAGCATCTGCTCGGTAATCTCGAAATCTGAAATCACTCCATCCGTAAGCGGCCGGTGTGCTACGATGTGCGCTGGAGTGCGGCCGACCATGCGTTTGGCTTCATCGCCGATAGCCAGTATCTGCTTGGTTTTCTGGTTGATCGCCACTACCGAAGGCTCATTAATAACAATACCCTTGCCTTTGACATAGACAAGAGTATTGGCTGTACCAAGATCAATTCCTATATCTTTGCTGAATTTATCGTAAACGAAATCGAGAAGCGCCATGGAAAAAAATTACTGATGCGGAATTGTTTTGGTTTTTATTTGGTTGTAGTTTTCTAAATTGTACTGATTATTTTATTAAAAGTAAATTTTTAATAACTTTGCGCGAATAACCAGTGCCGGTGGGCTTTTTGTCCACAGGCGAAGCACTTCAAATTCTCATTTTCGTTGATTCTATCGAGCTCCAAAACCCGGGGAGTAGCTTTGGTATCAGCTTTGATGCGCTTTTCACACTCAGTATCCTCACACCATGGGACTCGGATAAACACTTTGTTTTCTGACAAAATTCGCTTGAATTCATCGAGTTCATTTGCTTCTAAAGTCAGCGATTTTTTTAAATCATCGGATTTTTTAAAGAGGTCTTTTTGAATTTGTTCCAGCAAATGAGCAACTTCCTGTTCAATTCCGGCCAATTTGACCTGTCCTTTTTGAAAGTTATCTCTTCTAACGAATTGAGCTGAGTTTTGTTCCAATTCCTTAGCGCCGATCTCGAGTCTCAGCGGCACGCCTTTCAATTCCCAATTATTTATGCGGAAACCCAAAGTCGATTTGGCGTCGTTGTCGACTACAGCTTTGATTCCTTTTTTCACGAGCTGGTCTTTGATTTTGCCGGCAGTTTCCAAAATCTTTTCAGCGACTGATGCGTCTTTATTGGAAACTGGTAAAATCACAACCTGTGTCATCGCCACGTTCGGCGGCAAAACCATACCCGAATCATCGCCGTGGGTCAGGATCAGTCCGCCGATCGATCGGGTGGAAAATCCCCAAGAAGTTTGATGAACCAACTGCTTTTCCCCTTTGTCATCTAAATATTCTACGCCAAACGCCTGGCCAAAGTTTGTTCCCAAATAATGCGAAGTGGCGGCCTGCAAGGCTTTGCCGTCAGGCATTACCAGTTCCACGGCATAAGTCGATTCAGCACCCGCGAATTTTTCGTTCTCGCTTTTCAAGCCGACATAAGTGGAAATTCCAAAATACTCTTCATAAAACTTTTTGTACCAATTCAGCGCCTCAAGCGTCATTTTCATGGCATCTTCTTTGTCCGCGTGGGCCGTGTGTCCTTCCTGCCAGAGAAACTCCGATGTGCGCATGAAAGGATATGTCCGCTTTTCCCAGCGCACTACATTGCACCATTGGTTGAGTTTCATGGGCAAGTCGCGATGGCTCTGGATCCAATCCGCGAACTTCTGCGTGATCACGGTTTCCGAAGTGGGCCTGATTGCCAAAGGCTCGGCCAATTTCTCCCCGCCGGCGTGAGTGACCACAGCCAGTTCCGGCGAAAAACCTTCCACGTGTTCTTTTTCTTTTTCAAACAAACTCATAGGTATAAACAACGGGAAGTAAACATTTTGCACGCCGCCTTCTTTGAACCACGAATCTAAAACAGCCTGGGCTTTTTCCCAAATCGCATAGCCGTTGGGGCGAATGATCATACAGCCTTTTACGTCTGAATATTCTGCCAATTCCGCGCGCAAAACCACATCATGATACCAATCCGAGATGTTTTCTGTTTTTTTTGTTAAACCTTTCTTTTCAAAAGTTTTACTCATGAGGCAATTCTAGCATTTCCTGGCAATATTGACAAAACTGCCTAAAAGGTGCATAATCAACGGTTAGTGTTCGTTTCGACAAACGCCAAAAGGAGGCCGAAAACCATGACGATGACGCTCGATTCGATCGCAAGGAACTTCGAGAAACCCGCAAGCACGGAAGCCTACCGCCAGACGTACGACCTGGGCCGCACGCCGACTGAAGACGATCTGCGGACTTTGCGCCTCAGGCTGGCGCACAGATACAGCGGTTACAACGTGGATGTACGGAAAGATGTGACCGACACAGTAACCGTGACGATCAGCCTCGACAACGAACGCGGATGGACTCACACCGGATCGGCGCCCGTCAGCTTGAGTTCATACGACAGCATCCTCAGTCGCCGTCATCGCAGTCGCGCATAAACCAGCGCGTGCGCCCGCCAAAGCTTTATGCAAAGGCGGTTTTCTTTTTGCCGATTAACATTCGTTCATTCTCACGAATGTGTCTTTAGAGCACTTAATAAATACTTGATTAGTCCTGATTTTGATGAGTACAATCGGTAGTACACCGACTTGCTTCGCTGTTCTTTATCTACTATATCAGCCTGCGCTAAAACCGATAAATGCCTTGAAGTAGATTTAAACGATAACTTTATGTGTCCGGCAATCTCTCCAACCGAAGCTTCATTTCTTAAATCCAGGAATTTGATTATCGCCAACCGTCTTTTGTTCGCTACCGCCTTGAGTTTTCTTTCTATTCCAACCATATCATTCCCTCATTCTTACGAATGAATCCTTAATTACTAAATCGTACTCTAAAATATCTTTTGAAACAAATGCTTAAATCCTTGGCTATAGTGAGAGACGTCCTTCACAGTCACGGCTATCATCAACAAAATCAAAAGCATAAATCCGATAGTGTTTGCCCACGACTCCGCTCTCACGTCCATTTTTCGGCCGCGGAGTTTTTCTATAACCAAAAACAAAATCCTGCCGCCGTCGAGCGCCGGGAACGGTATAGCGTTGATGATCGCGAGATTGATCGAAAGAATCGCGGTGAACTGCAACAAATAAATAAATCCTAACTGAGTCACGTCACGCGTCAGGACTGCAATCCCGACTGGCCCGGACAAAGCCGCACCCACATGGTGGCCTTGGACAAATTGCCAGATGATGCCGGCAAAAGTAGTCACTGTCAAAACTATAACATTAACTGTGGCAGTAAATCCGCGAATCGGCGCTTCGTACCAAGGATAGGAAACAAATCCCACACTGCCCAAGGCAATACCCAGCGGTCCTTCGCCAGCAGGCGGATTGGCCCTGGGCGTGATAGTTTTTTGCAAAGTCTGCTGGCCGCGCTTGATCGTATACACGGCCGCTTTGCCCGCGTCTTGTTTCGTGGCGTCCTGGGCTTGCTGGATCGTTGCGATATTTTGATTGTCAATTTTCACGATCAAATCTCCAAGCTTGAGTCCGGCTTGGTCTGCAGGAGTTCCCGGCTGGACTTCCAGAATCCCGACTGCCACATCGCGAAGCCTGGCCGATTTCGGCAGACTATCGCTTTGACTCAATGCTGTAGGCAAACCCACGGCCATGCCAATCGAAATCAAAATCCAAGCCAAAATCACATTCATAGTGACACCGGCGATCAACACCAAAAATCTCTTCCAAGCCGGCTTGTTGCCGAAGCTCTGCGGGTCTAATGCGTCGGATCCGTCCTCGCCCACGATTTTCACAAACCCGCCAAGCGGGATAAGGTTGATCGAATAAGTCGTTTCGCCTTTTTTGATTCCAAAAATTTTGGGCGGGAATCCGAAGCCAAACTCCTCCACTTTCATGCCGGATTTTTTGGCTACAACAAAATGTCCTAGCTCGTGGACGAAAACTAGGAGGCCTAAAATGACTATGAATGCCAGGATTGTAAGTAAAATAATCATATGGTCATGACCTCTTTTTCCTTGGCTTCAGCGATTTTTTTAATCTCTTCATTGTGTTTATCTACAATTTTTTGCAAATCCTCTTTGCCGGAAATTTTCTGGTCTTCCGAAAGCTTGCCGTCTTTTTCCTGTTTCTGGATTTCCTTCCAGATTTCTTCGCGGATATTCCTGATGCTGACCCGCGCCTTCTCCGCCATCTGACCCACTACTTTTACGAGTTCTTTCCGCCGCTCTTCCGTCATCTGCGGAATATTGAGACGGATGTAAGAACCGTCATTGACCGGATTGATCCCCAGGTTTGAAGCTTGGATCGCTTTTTCAATATCCTTCAGCGCATTTTTGTCATACGGCTGAATCGCGATAGATCGAGATTCCGGCACTGTGATCTGCGCAATTGTCATTAGTAGTGCTGGCGCGCCGTAATATTCCACGCTGATATTTTCCACTAAGCTGGTGTTTGCCCGGCCAGTGCGCAGTGTCGACAATTCAGACTTGAGATGCTCCACGGCTTTTACAAACTCCGGTTGTTTTTTGTCTATCAAATCTAGATTCATTGGCTTCTGGTTCCTATATAAATTATATTTGGGCTGGATGGGTTGATCAGAATCACGTGGACCACTACTGATGTGGGCAAAACTTTCGTGCCCCAGGTCAGTCCGCCGTTGATGCTTTTGTACATGGTCGAGTCGATTCCCGCGTAGATGGTATTGGAATTGCCAGGATCTACTGCTGTTGCTGAGACGCGAAGAGCCGCATTTTTCACGGGCAGGGCAATGAAAGCCCAATTTGTCCCGTCATTTACCGTCCGGAACAATCCTTGTTCCGTACCTAAATATAGCACTCCTGCCTGTTTTAAATCCAGAGCCAGGTTGTAAAATGCTGTCACGGAGGAAGTGGCTTGGTTGGACGGAACCAAATTTTGGCCGCTGAGTGAATCCGTGATTTTGGTCCAAGTAATGCCGGCATCCGTACTTTTGTAAAGTCCGGTGCGCGAAGCGAGAGCGTAAATCGTGTCGGTCGGCCCGAATTGTATGTCGATGATTTTGTCAGAAAGATTTTTGACCGCCTGCCAAGTACGGCCTGAGTCGCTTGATCGGACAATTTCGCCAGTACTCAACCCTGCCAAAATCAACGAAGAGCTGGCGCGAGAAATCGCTATGCTGAGCACTGTATTGTTTTTCGACGGTTCCGTATAGATGTCGACCCAAGAAGTACCGCCATCTATGGTTTTGATTATTTTGCCTTTGCCCGACGCGATTCCGGAAGCATAAACCGTCTGCGGCGAGAAATGATCAGCCGCCAAAGCCGCCACCGAAATACCGGACAAAATATAGCGCCAGGATTTAGCAACATCCTCGGATTTGTAAATGCCGGCATTGGCCGCCGCGTACAAAGTATCCGGGTTGCTGGGATCAAACACCAGTGAATTGATTGAAAGACTGCCGATGTCGCCTTTTTTGGCCAATTTATTGGCCGCAGTAAAAGTGACACCCGCGTCTTCGGATTTGAAAACCCCGCGCACGCCAGTGCCCAAATCAAACACGCGGCCGGTCAGATCACAGCTCGCGGCCAGAAAAGGCAGGGCAATAATTAGGATTAAAAATTTACGCATTGGTTTTTCTGTCATTCCCGCGAAAGCGGGAATCCAGGAATTAGCCAGACTTAAGTCTTAAGCATTAAATTCGTCAAAAGCAATTTGGAATTCACATTCTGATCCAGCAATTTTCGCGACTGTGAGAGTGCCGCAATTTTTCCGGCCAAATCTTTGGCCGGATTGAGCAGGAGCAATGATTCAAGTTTCAGGCTCCACGCGTCCAGGATTTTCTTTATGGTCGATGCTTCCAAATCCGCGATCTCGTACGCCGCGATCAATCTCTCTGGCAAATTCTGGGAATTAAAAATTTGGAAATACTCATCCGCTGCTTTTGTTTCTTCCACTTCAGCTTCGTCCGGCACAAAATTCAGGCTTTGTCTCTCCTGCTCTGTCAGCGGCCCAAAATTTATTTTCTGGCAGCGCGACAGGATTGTTTTCGGCAAGCTGTGTGCATTGCTCGTGATCAAAAATATATACGTATAATCTTTCGGTTCTTCCAAAGATTTGAGCAAAGCATTGGCCGCTTCGTTGGTCAATTGTTCGGCGTTATCAATCAGCGCCACTTTGTGTTTGGCCTGATAAGGCTTCAAAGACAATTTATAAATCAACTCGCGGATCTGTTCAATTTTAATCCCATCTTCGCTAGAGATTTCTAAAAAGTCCGGATGAAAATAATCTCCCCGCTCCCCGCTACCCGCTACCCCTTCTTCAAGCATTCTCATGCCTAACTTTTTCGCAATCGTCTTTTTGCCAACTCCTGCAGGTCCTGCGAAAACATAAGCATGAGCTAATTTGCCCCGCTCTAATGCTTTTTGCAGAAGTTCAGTTTGTTTCTTATGTCCCGAAATGCCTTCAAACATAGTCTAATTATACCAGAATCAAGGTTTCTATGCGACTTTTTCAAACATGCAACAAATGCACTTAGGACTTTACCCCGCAAGTAATAAAAAACGGGTCAAGGACTTGAAGCCGATGACCCAAAACTCTAGTAAATCTCCTCCGCATAGTTTGAACTAAGGACAGGGATTGGGGTTGCACCCCTGCGGCCCGCACAAGGCCAGCGGCACTACCGCACTGGTCGGTGCGTAACAGGAAGCGATGTCGCCATGATTACCGCCGCGGTTGATCGAAGCGTTCTTCCATTCGTGCTCCACGAGCATTTGATTCTGCCCGTCATTGCCCACATAGTGGAAAAAGAACGCCTGGTCGTTTCGGATTGCCCCGACTCCGAAGAAAGTGGTGATGAAATCATTGGTCGTCTGACAGAGGACATTGTTCAGACCACACGACGGATTTGCAGGACAGCCTGCGACCGGATCACAGGTAACGTTCGTTAGCAGATACCCGTGCATTTGACCCGTTACTCCAGCATTCAGTAATCCGGGCGGTGTGCCGTCTGTGTTGTCGCAATTGCCTGGGCTGAGTCCTGGATTGGTGACAAACGTGCCGTCTTTGAAGCTCTCGTAGACAGCACTCGTGCCGTCTTTGTTCTGCTTGATCTGAAAGTATCGCGTGAACGTATCGGTGGCCCAATCGTTGCCGCAAGTCCCTGAATCCGGCGAACTGCTTGGGATCGGGCCGACTTGCTTTTGCGCCGGATCCGCTGCCGCCGTTTCTGCGCCAATCAATGAAAGCAGCAGGTCGGTTGGCAGAGGCTGGTTCACTGTCATTCGTTCAGGCTGTGCTATCAGCGCGGCCGACATACACAGTACGACGACTGTGACGAGACCCGAAAGTAGATTCCCGTCGTGCGATTTTTCGGCGCTTCCCCAAACCGGTCTTTTACGCATCCTCGCCTCCCTAAACAACTGCTGACATTTACCTAGGATTCAACTCCATCAAGCTATAAAAAAAGAATATCTGCCACAAGCATATATTCGAATGATCAGGTTTGAGATATCTTCCTCATATTTGTGAAAATCTACAACAAACGACAATAAAAAAACCAGAAGACCTTTTTAATCGATCCTGCGAGCAAATTCGCGAAGTTTCGATTACAGTCTTCTGGCTTTTTCTATATATAGATATTTCTCGTTCGAGGTAGGCTTAACCTTGATTATATTAAAACGCATTAAAATTCGAGTCAAAACATTTGGCAAACTGTTTATTTCAATGGCTTTTTGGTTGTAGTGTGAAGAACCTGTGAGGAACTAGTGAGTAAGCTTGGGATAGAGCGATCCGAATCTACAAATAGCCTAATCCTTGGGTTTTGATAATTTGTGGCATTTGGATCACATACAAAAAAGCCACCGCTTAGGTGGATTTTTTGATAAGACCGGTGTGCTGCTTTATCCGCTTACTTCACCCTTACGGACTCCATAAGCCTAGGAATTGGTCCAAGAGGTTGCCCTTGCTTGTGCTAAACCCAAGTCGTTTCTTACCTGAGCGTACCAGTTCGGATCCAACAGTGCCTGATCCGTCGAACAGCCTTTTTAGAGCCGTCCTGCTTCGTAAAGATTGCTCCTTCCGAAGACCATGGTGAAAGCATTATAAAAATCTTAATTACGTCGGTCAAATAATATTCAAATTTACGCGATTGCTGGGGTTTCTGCAGTCGCTGTGAATAACCTGTGTTTAACGTGTGCAAGAACTGTGCAAATTTAAAAAAAGACCGCAAACTAAGAAGCCTGCGGCAAAAAATTACAGAAACCGTTGTTATAAGTAGCGTGCACTCTTCCGCCTGGGCTGCCCTTAAATAATTGCTGTGTGCAATATTTGTAGCAACCGCTGGACTTCCAAGTGAAGAATTGGCTAGGAAGTTTAGCTCGCTAGTCCACGCTTCCAACCTTTAACTCGGGTTTCCGGAGACACGGTGCGATCAACGAGGACAAACTAAGGTCCTGCAAAGTTCCGCACTCAAGCGTCTCAACGATCAATCCTCCTCAAATTCGTGGAGTAGGTGCCAAGTGGCTAAACATGTCGCAGGAGGACGAACGACAGCTCCACTTTGGCACCTATCCACCAGGCCGCACTCATGATCTGCTGATCGTGGGAGCGGCAAGTACTCGGAGAACGATAGAGGTTCAGCGTACGCTGAAGGTTGAAGCGTGCGAACCGGATGGTGGGGGCCCCGAAGGAGGTGGGGGCCGGCATCCTTTTTCTATCGCTCTCCTTCTCAAATTCAAAACAGCTCTAGGACTATCAATTGTAGTCCAAAAGCTGTCGGATGTCAATATTGCTATTTGCTGGCCAGAAGGCTTTTTTTGTAGCTTTCCAGATTGTCGAGAGCGATGCCGGTGCCTTTGACCACGCAGAGGATAGCATCGTCCGCGGCATATGCCGGCACGCCTGTGGACTGGCCGATTAGTTTGTCCAAATTGCGCAGCAGTGCGCCCCCGCCAGTGAGGACCATGCCTTTGTCGATAATGTCAGATGCCAATTCCGGCGGAGTTTCCTGGAGCACGGTTTTTATAGCTTTGATAATTCCGCGCAGTTCTTCCTGGATCGCTTCACAGACTTCGTTGGTCGAAATCTGGATGGTTTTTGGCAGGCCTTGGATCATATCGCGGCCGCGGATTTCTATAGTCGTCTGCTTGTCGACCGGAATCGCTGACCCGATTTTGATTTTGATCTCTTCCGCAGTCCGATCACCCACTGCCAGCCCGTATTTGCGTTTGATATAATCCGCGATCGCCTGATCGAGCCGATTGCCAGCCACGCGCACCGAAGTCTGAGTCACAATCCCACCCAGCGACAGCACCGCCACATCCGTAGTTCCGCCGCCGATGTCGATGACCATGTTGCCGGCGGGTGCTGAAATATCAATTCCTGCCCCGATTGCTGCAGCCACGGTTTCTTTGATGACAAATGCGGCTTTGGCTCCGGCGGCTTGCGCGGCGTCAATCACAGCACGGCGTTCTGTGGAAGTAATGCCGCCAGGAACTGAAATCATGACCTCGGGACGGAAAAACCGGATATTGCCCGCGGTTTTGTTGATAAAATAGCGAAGCATGGCTTCCGTAACGCGATAATCCGCAATCACGCCGTCTTTCATGGGCCTGTGCGCCACGATCGTATCCGGCGTGCGGCCCAACATTTCTTTGGCTTCCTGGCCCACGGCCATGATTTTGTTGTCGATAACGGAAATAGCGACAACTGTCGGCTCATTAATAACAATCCCCTTTTTGGGGACGAAAACTAAAGTATTGGCTGTGCCAAGATCAATTCCGATTTTTTGTAAAAACATGAATAAGATAAAAAGTTAAAGGTCAAAATTGAAATTTAAAAGTCAAAACATGCTTTAAACTTTTTAGTTTTGATTTGTATTTTTGACTTTTGCCTTTTGAATTCTGACTTACTCTACTCTTTTAATATCAGCGCCGATCGCGGTCAGGCGTTCTTCTAAATTCTCATAGCCTCGGTCCAAATGTTCGGCGCCATCAATTTCTGATTGGCCATCGGCCACCAGAGCTGCCACGAGCAAACTCATACCCATGCGGATGTCATAGCTAGTCATTTTATCACCTTTAAGCCGCGTCGGGCCAGTTATCGCCACATTATGCGAATCTATAGCTTCCACATGCGCTCCCATTTTCATAAGTTCCGTAGCGTAGCCCAATCTGTTTTCATACATCCATTCGTTCATGATACTGGTTCCCACTGCTTGCGTGGCCAGCACTGCCATGGGTGGGATATCATCTGATGCAAGTTTGGGGTACAGTCCGCCTTGGATTTTTGTGGCTTGATAATCCTTATCCGATGTTTTCACTTTTATAAAATCCCGTCCTACTTCAAAATTGACTGACATTTTTTTTAATTTCAACAAAAAATCGTCCAAAAATTCCGGATTAATTTTACTGACCGTCAATTCGCTTTTGGCAGCAGCCGCAAGAGTGATAAAGCTCGCAGCTTCATTGGAATCAGGAATAATTTTGATTTTGGCACCGTGTAATTTTTCTACTCCCTCGATCGTAAGCGTGGGACTACCGATGCCCGAAATTTTCGCACCCATAAGATTCAGAAACTCGCACAACTGCTGTGTGTGCGGCTCCATCGCCGCAAGTTTGATAACTGTCTGCCCGTGGGCGACGCTTGCTGCCAAAATCAAAGTTTCCGTGGCTGTAACAGATGATTCTTCCATCACGATCTTCGTCCCCTTCAGTTCATTTACAGAAACTTCAATCAGGCCGTTGGTCGTTGCCCTAGCTCCCAAGGCTTCCAAAGCTGATAAATGCGCATCGATCGGTCGCTTGCCAATCTTGTCGCCTCCCGGAAAAGACATGCTCACTTTTTTCATGCGAGCCAAAAGAGCACCGAGAAGTACTATCGAACCGCGCAGTTTGCTTACCAATTCGGGATTCGGCGTATTTTTTTCAATTTTTTCCGCCTTTATGACCAAACTGTGATCAGACGGATTGACTATGGCGCCCAAATCCTGCAGAATCGCAACCATGGTTTCCATATCTTTGATTTGCGGCACGTTGGTCAGCACGCATTCTTCGTCAGTTAGAAGAGCCGCGGCCATGAGCGGAAATAGCGCATTTTTTGATCCTGAAACGGCGATTTGGCCGCCTAATTTTTTCCCGCCATTGATGATAAATTTGCTCATATGTTTTCAAATCCTACAAACTCCGGTTCCTGCACAAGATCCAATCCGGTTTTTTCCTTAACTTCAAGCTTTACCTGCTGGAACAATTCTATCACATCTGAGGCTTTTGCGTTTCCTTCGTTGATGATGACTAACGGCTGGCGATCCCATAGCCGAGCGTTTCCGACTTTGCGTCCTTTCAGCCCGCAAATGTCAATCAAAAAAGCGGCAGGAATTTTGACATTGTCGTTTAACTGGAGGAATTTGGTGATTACGACTACCAGCTTGTCCGCGGCTTCTTCGCCGAAATTTTGCTGCAACAAGCGCAGGGTGGCGTCGTATTGCGCTCTAGTCAAAAGCACATTTTTAAAAAACGAGCCTGCAGTGCCAAATTCTGAAAGATCCGGAAATTTATTTTTGCGGATTTCGATGATCGCGGCCCTGATCTGGCGCTGTGTCGGCTCTGGCCGGCTTTCGAAATACTTGTGAACGTCGTTGTAAGATAAATTCGGCTTGGGGTGCTTGGATAACTGGAAGCTGACTGACAAAATTGCGTATTTGCCCTTCCACTCAGTGTTAAACTTGCTGGAACGATAAGAAAAATCGCAATCATGGTTGATTAAAATTTTAAATTCCCCGGTTTTCAAATCCACAACTTCCATGTGCCTGACCACTTGCGAAGCTTCTTGGCCGTAAGCACCGACGTTTTGCACCGGGATACCGCCAGTCAGGCCTGGAATGTTCGACAAATTTTCAATTCCCCAATAGCCGTTTTTGACCGCAAACTCCACGACATGATCCCAAACTTCGCCGGAGCCGACTTTCAGCAAAACTTCTTGATTGTTCTCAGAGGCGACTTCAATTCCTTTGATCGTGATTTTGATCACCAGTCCGGCAAATCCTTGATCCGAAACCAGCAAATTGCTCCCGCCGCCGATGGTCAAAACCGGCAAACTTTTTGATTTGGCAAAATCCAGTGCTTCCAGCAGTTCTTCTTTGCTGGCAATTTCGACAAACCACAAAGCCTCCCCGCCAATACGGAAAGTAGTCAATTTAGATAAAGAGTAATTAGGTTGGAAATTCATGATTTATTTACTCGCATTCGTGAGGGGCCGCTTTTACTAAAGCGCTAACTTTATGCGGCGAGAAATAATCTATCTCATGCATAGACTGCCGCGCGACCCGCTTAAGCTTACTCTCGCCTGTCAGTCGCCCGCAGATGCGATTCTTTGTGTTTCTTTAGCTTATTCTAGCAAAAAAATGCAATTCCGTCTTGTACTCACTTTTGAGCCGATCGGCCAAAAAATGAGTACATAGGCAAATACAAAGGTAAAATAAAACCCCTGTTTGGGGACATAACTATAGTGAAGAAGGAACTGGAAACGAGGTCGATTTAACGACCATCGTTCCCGGTGGATAAACCATTCGGGCAAGAAACGAATTGAGTGCGTCGGCAAGCTCTCGCAAGTGCTGCGAAGTCACGTCGCCGCTGTCATCGTATGTCGGATCATCACTGCCCAAGCTTTCATCGCACTGCACGATCCGTGCTTTGATGACGAACGACGTCGGTGAACCGGGCTTTTCAACACACAACCATAGTCTCTCAGCCGGTATTGTCAATGCTGTTTATTTCAAGTAGAATGTTTATTAGGTTATTGGGCCAAATTTATGAAACTTCGATACCGCTTCTCTTTGGTTGCATTTGGAGTAATTGTCTTTCTGATCATAACTCCCCTGCTGGTGCTTTATGCCCGCGGATTTAAAATTGACTGGCGACACCGCACTCTGACCAAAACCGGCGCCATAGTGATCAAAACTGAGCCGACCAAAGCCGCGGTATTTTTAAATAATGAACAGCAAAAGACAACCACACCGGCCAATTTCCGATTTGTCTTGCCCGGCGACTACAATATCCGTGTGGAAAAAGACGGCTACCAATCCTGGACCAAACGCCTAAACGTCAAACCACAGCTGGTGACTTGGGCCAATGCTGACCGGGATTTCGTAACTCTGTTTCTATCAACTCCCAAGCTTGATCAAACCTGGCAAACACAAGCGGCTAGCTTATCTTCTGCCGAAAATCAGATTGCTTACATCCAAAACGGACAAATATCTATGATTGCCGTGGACAGCGGAGACGTGAAAAATTTAGGCGATATACCTCAGATCACTTTGCCGCCAAACTCCGCCAGTCTGAACTGGAAATGGCAAAACGCGGAACAGATCAGCAATCTACTCAAAAGTGCGAAATGGAGTCTGCCTCCGGCTCAGCTGACTAAAATCGAACACGTGGAAACCGACGGATCGCACGTAGCC
>Ga0210400_10000356_pt1 | contig 52364 bp, 33 predicted proteins | sample IncBWH26MmetaG_FD_155456 | JGI IMG/M metagenome (GOLD analysis project Ga0210400, IMG submission 155456) | Forest soil microbial communities from Barre Woods Harvard Forest LTER site, Petersham, Massachusetts, United States - Inc-BW-H-26-M | ecosystem: Environmental > Terrestrial > Soil >...
GATGACTCTTGGATATCGCGGATCGAAGCACTCATGGCTTTTGATAATGCGGGGCCTGGGCGTCCGATCAAAATCGTTTATTGAGCTACCAATGGGACAGGGGACCAAACGATTTATGTTGGCCCATGTGGCGGGTTCCTCGGGAAATCTTAGACTGGCAAGAAGGAAGCGAGTCCAGGTATTGCCGGACTTGGGAAACGAAACCAAAAACACGTCGTCCGGGAGAATTTGCAAGCTCCTCCCTGGCGGCGTTAACCCAAGAACGCGTCGGACTCCGTGAAATAAGAACTTAGCAAGTCCGGGCCGTGTCATTCCTAACCTCACGTTGATTCGTTCCCTTTGGGAGCTTCGCCCCACTTAATCCTCTGAGGGGCTGCACACTTCGCGCTACACGTTTTCCATTCGGCTGAGAGCCAGCGGCGACTCATCTGGGCGCGAACATTCTTCTGCGAGGGAGTGGGCCCAGGAGAGCAGGGGCCGAATCACGCCCGGCGCTACGATCATGCTGGCACCTCTGCCAGTCGCCGTGTTCTCCACTTCGAACGAGACGACGCTGTCGAGTTGAAGCAAAGCCCACCGCTGGTCCTTGACGAAAACTAGGTCAACGGAATAACGGCCAGCGTTAAGCAAATGCTCTGGAAGTCTGCACTCCGCATGATGAACACCAAGGCGGGAATCACTATCCGAAGCCACGCGGTAGTTAGATACAAAGACAAGAATGCCTTCGGAGTTGGTCACGCGAATCGTAAGGCTCAGATTGATATTCTTCCGAAAGTTATCGAAACCGATCTCAATCTGAGCGCCCGAATCAATGTCGATGACTGGCTTACCTTCCGCAGGAAGTATTCGTATGTAACAGGCACGGACACTTTCATTGCCCGGGGCATCCGCTGGGTCCCGCCATTCTCTTACGTTTAGGCCCTGCACCGCACCCGATAAATAATCATCCACCACGTCGGCAACCGGGCCCGACGCGGCTACGACGCCATCTTTTATCAAGATTGCCCGGTTGCAGAGGGCCTTGACCGCAGCCATGTTGTGGCTTACGAACAGGATGGTCCGGCCTTGCTGCGAGACTTGCCCCATTTTACCGAGACATTTTTTCTGAAAGTACGCATCCCCCACGGCCAGGACTTCATCCACCAACAGAATTTCCGGTTCCAGATGTGCGGCCACCGAGAACGCAAGCTTCACGTACATGCCGCTTGAATAGTGCTTTACCGGAGTGCTAAGGAACTTGTCTATTTCTGCGAACGCCACAATTTCGTCAAACTTTCGAATGATCTCGCGCTTGGTCATGCCGAGGATGGCGCCGCTGAGGTATATGTTCTCGCGCCCGGTGAGTTCCGGGTGGAACCCGGTTCCGACCTCGAGGAGGCTGCCAACGCGGCCGTGAATCTTCGCCCATCCGGTGGTTGGTTTGGTTATGCGCGAGAGGATTTTCAGGAGCGTAGACTTGCCGGCGCCGTTGCGGCCGATGAGGCCGACTACTTCACCCTGGCGGACTTCAAGGGACGTTTCCTTTAGGGCCCAGAGGTGGGAGTAATCTCCGGAAAGACGATTGGCGTTCCTATGATTGCCGTTGTGCGAAGGCGGCTTGCGCGCAAACATAAGCAGCGGAGCCGATGCCGCACGCGCCAGCAGGTCGCGCAGCGCAAGGTAACGCTCGCGCTCGCCAATGCGGTAGCACTTGCCTAGATTCTCAGTTCGGATGACGATGTCACTCATGATTGACTTAGCCGCAGCTGTCAGGAGCTAAGGGTTGCTACTTGTTACACAACGTCGGCTATGACTCCTTCCATTTTCTGGAAGTAGACCACCCCGCCCGCCAAGAGTATGAGAACCATGGCAGTCGAAACGGCGAGCATGGCATGCGGTGGCTGTCCAGTGCCGGTTAAAGACCAGCGGAAGCCCTCAATCACACCGGCCATCGGATTTAGGCCATAGAGCCATCGCCAGCGCTCCGGTACCAGGCTGCTTGGGTAGGCGACGGGCGAGGCGAACATCCAAAACTGAATCAGGAATGGCACGACATAGCGAACATCGCGATAAATTGCGTTCAGGGCTGAGAGCCACAGGCCCACACCCAGCGCTGTAAGAACGGCCAACAGCAGGAAAAATGGAAGGAGCAGAATCGCTCGACCCGGCTCAATGGCATAGTAAGCCAGCATTCCCAGAAACACCACAAACCCGAAGGCAAGGTCCACCAACCCGGAAATAACCGCAGCCATGGGTAAGAGTAACCGTGGGAAGTAGACCTTAGTGATGACCTTCTGGTTGTCGACCATTGTGTTGGTCGCGTTGTGGAGTGCGCTTGAAAAATAAATCCACGGTAGCAACGCGCTATAGTAGAAAACGGAGTGCGGCAAGCCGTTCGATGGGATATGAGCCAGTCGGCCAAAGAACAGACTGAACAGGAGCATGGTCAAGAAAGGCTGGATGATCGCCCAGAGGGCGCCGATCGCGGTCTGCTTGTAGCGAACTTTCAGATCACGCCAGACGAAAAAATATAGCAGTTCGCGATAGTCCCAAAGCTCGCGCAGATTGAGGTCCAGCCAACCGCTGGGAGGGCTGATCGAGGTGTCGATCGCCACGTCTTCCGACTGCCAAGTTACGTTGGTTGCGAGGCTCATCAGTGATATCCAGTCCGTTCAACGTGAATCGTGGTATGCTCCAGGCGCTACTTGTGGTCAGCGCTCAGTTGCCTTTGCCCTCGGGCTGGACTCAACGATTTCCGAGATGAGAGTGACGGGCCAACGCGTGAGCGGCGCGGGCAGAGAATGCGGTAAGTCACCCTCGCCAAGACTTCGGCACTCTCTGCAACTGTACAATCCCTTAAATACTGTCTGAGTTCGCGTGAACATTCCTGGAAATCGGCGCCGGCGCTCCACCTCTCTGCGACAGCATTCGCAAACAATCGGTTCGCGAGCGGTGTGAGCTGCGGTAAGGCGTCGTGCATGCCCCTGGCGATGGACATCTGAACCGTGGCTTTATAGACGGGGTCCTCTTTCGCCGTGTACGCATTGGCACCGTGGATACGCTGCAAACTCAGGCATTTCGAAATATAGAAACCCGGTGAAAAAGCCGGAGTAGAAAACGTAAGATAGTTGTCGCTGGTGATTCGAATATGACGCGGCATCGGAAGCAGCTTCTCCAGCAGCGCCCGCCTGAATGTGAGGCCGGAAGTTGGCGGAGCCCAAAACACTGGTTTCCCGCGATTGTATTCGCTTCGGAAATCGTATCGCCCAGTCGAATACCGAATGTCGAAGGGACCCGGGATAGGCCGAGCTAAAGCGTCGACCGATTGCAAAGGATGGAAGCACCAATCCACATCCGCGTCGGCATACGTGTCAGCAATTCTTTCCACCTTATCGGGCAGATACAAATCGTCCGCGTCGAGAAAACAAATAACCTCACCTGAGCTTCGCGCGAAGCCCGCGTTAAAGGCTGACGCTTGTCCCTCATTTGGCTTGAATATGGTTATGATTTCTTTTCCGAAACCCTCAATGACAGCTCTAGAGTCATCCGTGGAACCATCGTCGACAACGATTATCTCGATGCGGTCATAGGTCTGGCGCAGAGCGCTGCCGATGGCTTCAGCGACGAAGCGCCCGTAGTTGAAATTGTTGATAACGACACTTACGAATGGCTTAGGCATTAACTATTAGTCGGGGAGTGTGTGTTCGATTCCACTACTCTGTCCAAGGGGGACGTCCTAGGCCGTCAGCAGTGGCCCCATCTCCGCCCACCCGAGTTTCATCGCCGTCGCGACCGCATTCGAGTGTTCTGCGGGAATGAAGACATTATTCATACTGCCGGGCGCAGTGAACCTTCGATAGTTCGGGCTTAGAGTACTCTGGCAGATCGTTACCTCGACTTGCACGATGGGCCTGAACCGGCTAATTGCTTCCTGCGCGCCTGCGAGCACTGCAGCCTCTGCGCCTTCCGCGTCAATCTTCAGGTAGTCTAAACGGTTGAGGTTCTCCCAGCGGCAGAGGTCATCGAGGGATACGGACAAGACAGAAATGGACTCGGCATTACCATTCGGAACAAGGCTGAAGGAATTCGGCTTGCGGTTGTTCAGATGCAGGCGCGTATGCTGCGTATTCCGCCCAATGCAGAAGTTGCGCACTCGGACATTGCTGTAGCCATTGGCGCGCACATTATTATTAAGCTGCAGTGCGGTTTCAATAAAGGGTTCAATCGCGATAACCAGACCGTCGTTACCGACTTCCTTGGCGGCTTTCACGGTGAAGATACCCACATTCGCTCCAACATCGACAAAAACGTGGCCCGCCCCGAGAAAAGCCTGCAAACAGCAAAGCTCGGGCTCGAGCGAATCTCCAAAGATATAAGCTCCGCGGCCACCATATCCCGACCGGTTGCGGGCTTCTATGATGGCTCCATTTTGTAGCCGGGTGCGCAAGAGCGCTGAACGGGGTGTCAGAGCTACGCGAACTTTCCTTAAGAACAACTGGCTTGGTGTCTTATTCATTGTCGTTGCAGTGCACTGAAATCTTTCAGGATGAGCCCTATCAGAACGACTCATTCCGGCATCGAGACGGATCCCTGTGCACGATTGCGTTGATGAAGCCAGCTGCGCAACCAACGGGCGACATCTATCGGCAGAACCGCGTAGATCACAGCGACCATCTTGTCCTGACACCGTACGAGTTGGTAGGTAATCCGATCTCGCCAAAGTTCAATCAGGCTCGGTGGCCGGCTACCCGCAGACGGTTGGAGAGGATACTTGGGCCATTTGCCGTCGTAGCGCCGCTTCCAGCGGCAGATGTAGCGGTTGACTTTTGCCTTGAGAGCAGGCGTTAGAAGATCGGTCTGTTTTCTATGACCGACCACCTGCTCACTTCGGACCATGGCATGATGCTGCCCGGAATATATCGCGGATCTATCAGCCCCTTCGAGAGAAGCAACTCTGGACTCGAATGGTAACTCGAGAAACACGCAGATCTGCCGCATGCACTCGGACGTATCCGATGTGAGATCTTCATAGTTCAGTTCGTACACTGGTCGGCCTTCGCTCTTCAGTACGTCGCAGGCTTGTCTTAGATTCTCGTTGCCCATCAACGCCCTGTTCGCAATGCCTGCCTTCCTGAAAAACCGTTCGGTACGAGCCGCCCGCCACATGCTTTCCATCACGGCATTCATATCTCTCCAAAGGAAAATGAAGCGAGCACTCGGAAACTGTTCAGCCATTCGCAGCGGAGAGTCATACCACTGCGGTGTTTTCTCGCCCCAAACGGTCGCCTGTTTACGTCGTGCTACCTCTTGGTAGACAAGGCGAGTGGCCTCCCACGCATTGGATACGTTCGCCGGCATGGATTCAATCGGGATCCCATGCCTTGATGGGCCCTGGTTCCAGAATTCCCATCTCTCTCGCCAAGCCCCACTTCGAAAGCGTCCCAGCAAAAAAAGGTGTAGGCGTGGAAGGTCGGCTTCGTATAGGAGCGCGATCTTAGAATGCTGATTGAGCAGGGCGTAAAGAAGAGAAGACCCTGAGCGCCACACGCTTAGTACAAATAATGGATCTTGTAGCTCGCTCCCAACCAACGAGCTGGTTCTGAGATTCTCCACAGCCGTCGACATAACATTATCTTTCTGCACACGGCGGAGCCGCCCTTTATGGCGCCCTGCGCGCTGCAAATGCCGCTAACTCTTAGTGTGTCTGTAAAGCCAAGTTTGCCAATGCGTTTGCCGCGCGGGTTGGGGTGAAGGGAGCTATGGTCTCGAGCGCACGCGCACCTAGTCGTTCAACAAGTCCTCGATCCAGAATGAACTTGGCCATGTAGTCTGCGAGTTGTCGAGAGTCGAAAGGGTCGAAGATGAACCCGTTCTCTCCGTGTGCGATCATTTGCCGGGTGCCCGCATACTTGGAACATAAGACCGGTTTCCCGAAAGCCATAGCTTCCAGAACGGCCACTCCCCAGGTATCTGCTCTACTTGGGGATATAAAGACGTCGGCACTGCGGTAGTAGGGGCCGAGATTGTGATAGGGAACGGCACCAACTTGATGCACGATGCCATTGAGTTTCTGATCCCCAATGGCTGCCCGCATTTCATCCTCTTGCTCGCCGCTGCCCACGAACAGAACCGAGAAATCCTGAATCCCCTGATCAACCAACAGCCGAGTTGCGTCGATGAGGTAGCGCCATCCCTTGCGCTCACTTAGGCTGCCCACATACAGAAAGACCGGGCGCTTGATGTCGGGTAGGTAGAACTTGGGTTCAACCGAGCACAGCAAAGACAGATCTGGCACCTGGCAGGGATGGCATAGAAGCTTATCGTGGGGCATTCCGATTACGTCCCGCAAGTATGTGATTCCCTCATCAGCATTGCTCACTGCCGCATCGGCAAAGTGCGCGATCCAGCTGCGGAGCAGAGTCTTCATTCTGGAGCGGCTGACTGACTGAGCGGAGCACCCTTCCCAAAAGATAATGACTCGCGTACATCCGAATAACCTGAACAGTAAGGCGCATAAGGTCCAGCCGCTGAAGCCCGAAGCAAATATCACATCCGGATGGAAGGCGGCCAACTTCGCCAGAATGGAAAGTGGAGTCCAAATAAATCCGCGGCGGGAATCGGGCAGTCTCTTCTGGAGATCGACGAATCCCAGTCCCGGAAGAACATGAACCTCAAAACCATCCTCGTAACCTGGTGCGAAGCCGGGCCAGATACTCGTAAACACCGCTGTATGTGGACACTGCGCAGCAAATTCCTTGAACACTGGCTGCCAATAATAGCCGCGCGCAAGCGATGGAAAGAGCCACGCCACACGGGTGTCTTTCCCCGTTCTAGAGATGCTCGAATCCTCGATGCTAACGGGGTCGGCGTGCACCATAGATTTTGTTCCAATACTTCTGGTCGGATTGGCTTCTCAGAAACATACTGATCAAGAGAACCGCAAAGAATGTCATGAATCGATTATCGGGGGCGCCGCCAAAGGTTACTGAAATCAGTCCCCATACGAACAAGTGTACGTACAAAGCGAACGCGGCAGCGGCGTAATACCGCAATTGCAGCGTCGGAGGCCGTATCAACACACTCCTGAGATTGACCACGATAAGGACATTCATCGCCACTATGCAGGTCAACCCTGCCAGGCCAGTGTTATACGCGACCTCTAAGAAGGAATTGTGCATATTGCCCGCTTCCGCGAATGCGCCTGGAACGTCGGCGGATAGGAATCTTGAGTCGCGATATCCTTTACCGAGTATGGGGTGGGTCTCAATTTCGGGCCAGGTCGCAGACCACAGATTGGTTCGGCCGGTGAGGGTAGTCGCATTGCCGGACTCGCTATACTTCTCCAGGGAACTCCCCAGCGGGGTGAATAGGAGGCAGAGTATAAAGAGGACGCCGAATACGAGGCTTACGACAATTGCCTGCGCCGGCCTTTTCAACAACAGGAAAAACATCATTAGTGACGTGAAGCTGGCGACTATGCCACCCTTGGTCCCAGCCAACATCATCACTATCACGGAATAAAATCCGCAGACAAGAAACCAGGGATTCTTTTTGAGCCAGAGAAAGAGAATGCTTAACAACAAAAGGACACCGCAGGTACCTGAGAGTCCAATCATGGCTCCGAGCCGATCGTTCACGAAAGTTGGTCCTGGCCCAACAAACGGCGCGATGAACTGTATCGACACAATTATCAGCATTCCTAAGAAAAGCGCCGCAAAGAGCTTAAAGATACCCGCTTCATCTTCAATTGTTTCTGCAATCGCGCAGAGCGCAACAACGATCACACAAAGTTTGAATGCCAGCGTTGCCGAGTACAAAGGGCTCTTCGAAAGTGGACACGAGAACACTACGATCATGGCAAAAAGTACCGCCCATTTTAATGGACCAACAAACAAGCGCCGGAGGTAAGCGGGCCGGAAGCAGCTAATGAAAGCAAGAGCAACCAAGGAGAGTATCCAAGAGACAGCCTGGAATATGGCGCTAGGGTCAATGTGCCCTTTAGCGGCACGCGCAGTTGATTGATTGTGAACGAATATTACTTCCGAGATCATCAAAAATATCCAAATCACCAAAACAGAGGATAGGAATGATTCTTTCTCTCCGGCAAAGGCTCTCCCGGACAGGGGCCGCACCAGACAGAGGCCGGTGAAGAAGATTGCGCACGAGAGGAGAAAAAGAAATATATCCCAGGAAGCCTGTCCCAAGATCACGATCGTGAGCATTACAAGAAAGCAGAAACCAGCAGTGCTACCGAGCAGCCGCCCTAGCCTCCAGGCGGGCTGAATCGAATAAGTTACGTGTGTGCTGGTCATATCTGACGCAGATGACAATCGAGCTGAGGACCGGGCAGTTGCGAGTGTGGATAGCTCAAATATCGGCGACCGCTACCTTTGAGGCGGAGGCACTTTCCACAGCAGGGGCTCCGGAGAGAATTTCACGATAGAGTCGTTCGCACAATTCAGCGCGAACCGACCAAGTGTGCGTCTTGGCAAAATTCCAAGCGTGCGTAGACATCTGATCTCTGCTCTGTAGGGACAACGAAGCATATTCTTCAAGTGCGCCCACGAGATTTCGGACCGTTTCCTCGGGGCAACCAACCGGTACCTTGAGAGATGCGACGTCCGGCAGCCAATCGTGAGCGCCATGCAAGTCCAGAGTGATGATGGGAAGTCCCATGGCCATAGCTTCAAGCAACTGCGACCCGAATGAATCACGCAGGCTGGTGAAGAGCAGCGCGTCATGTTCTGCATAAGCATGGCGTAGTTCCGAGAACGTCATGCGACTGCCTTTCCAAAATACCCTGCGCTGAAGATTGCGTTCCTGAATCATTTGATGGACTGTTCGGGGATTCATTCCATCGCCCGCAATCGTCAACGTCACATTGTGGTGCACCTCGCTCAGAGCATCGAGCGCCAACGGAAGAGCTTTTCGCGTAAGCATTCGTCCTACCCAAAGAAGTCTTAGGGCGCTGCTTGTGTTTGTGAAGTGTCGGGGTGCCTCAGCAAAGTATTCCGCGGGGATTGCCGTGTCGCACATCAGGCTGGCGTTCTTGCAGCCCAGTGACTGAGCGATATTTAATGTGTCGCGATTGGCAGCCCAGACGAAACTCATCCTTCTTAACCATCGCCTGTGAAATGGTGAAAACCTTAGGGCCTTAGTAATTGATGAGCGCAGTTGCTCTTTGAATTTCTCTGCGCCGAAGTATGACAACATGCTTCCTGGGGCAGTCTGACCGCCGCCCACTGGACCAAACACTACAGGGATTCCCAAGCGCCACAATTGCGTGGGCACATGAACACTAGCGTAAGTCACGTGATGCGCCAGATGAAACTCAAACTTGCCGACAAGCTTTCGGGCTGCGCGTAACGCCGCGACCTGCCAGCAAACGTAGTGCAAGGCTTCGCTCTTCTTTGCCCATTCGTAGGGCACAGCCACATAGGCGAAGTGTAGATTCCTGACAGGATGATCGCGCAGACCCGCTTCGATCGCTTCCTGATTGCGTTTTGCGACCAGAACGTGGACTTCAATGCCACGAGCAGCCAGGTGGGTCGCCCAGTTCCAGCCAACTCCCGGCTCACTCCCGGCGTTCGGCCGACAAGCGTAGGCAGATAGCAGAAGTCGCACGGGTGGTTATCCTATTAAACTTGAAGTGCGAAGGCTTCGAGTGTCTTCCAGTTCGCGCCCGCTTCGCTCGCCGCGACTTATCATACACGCACCGCTGCTTGAAAGTTCGTTCTCAATCCAGCGGTAGGTGACTTCAAGCCCGGTTTCGAGTGAAACCGAAGGCTCCCATCCCAGGATGTTGAACAGACGCGAGTTGTCGCTGTTGCGTCCGCGAACGCCCTGCGGTTGTGTAAGATCATAGCGCTTGATCAGTCGCTTGCCAGCGACCGCCATTACCAAGTCGACTAATCCGTCAATGCTGATCATCGTTGACAAGCCAAGATTCAGAGGCTCGCAATAGTCCGAGGCCATAAGTCGCACTAGACCCTCTACACAGTCATCCACGTACATGAAGGACCGGGTCTGCTTCCCGTCGCCCCAGATTTCGATCTCCTCGCCTTCGCCAGCCAATGCTACCTTTCGAGAGATCGCCGCCGGCGCTTTCTCTTTTCCTCCCTTGTAGGTACCCAGGGGGCCATACACATTGTGAAAACGAACAATTCGAGTATCGAAGTGATGATCGCGTTGGTAATAGCGGCAGAGCTCTTCCGCGAAAAGCTTTTCCCACCCGTAGCCCGGCTCTGGGTCAGCTGGGTAGGCATCCTCTTCGCGCAGAGGAGTTATGTCCGTGGCCTGTTGTTTATAGCCGGCGTAAACACAGGCTGAGGAAGAAAAGAGGAAGCGCGTTGCACAATTCAGGCGCGCAGCTTCGAGCATGTGCGCATTGATGAGGATGTTATTTTTAGCAATTTCGGCATGGGAGGCGCTGATGTAACCAATACCTCCCATATCCGCGGCAAGGTTGTAGACCTGATCAATTTGACCGCGCGTAGCCTGCAGACAACTATCGTACCTTCGCAGGTCAAGGATCTCGAACTCGTCCGCCTGACTTGACTCATAATCCGGAAACTTAAGATCAACGCCGCGTACCCAATGTCCTTCAGCCTTCAGGCGATTGACTAGGTGGTGGCCGATGAACCCACCGGCACCTGTTACCAGGATTCTGATCTGCTTTCCCATGAAATGTGTTCCTCTGTGCACGCTATAAAACTGTTAGGTAATAAGAGGTGGAGTAGGAGAATCGGGCAAGAGTCCTACAAGCTCCAGAACAACCAAACCTGCAGCTTTGGGAATTGAAATGAGGTAACGTCGCCATAGTCGTTGTGGTTCACTCAATAAGCGGAACAGCCATTCCAGTCCGTTGTCTTGCATCCAGGCTGGCGCTTGACGAGTTCGTCCGGAATTGAAATCGAACGCAGCACCTACTCCCAGCATGACAGGAACCGATAGCTGCTCGCGGTTGTGATGCATCCATTTTTCCTGCTTGGGAGTGCTGAGCCCCACCCACAGTACATCCGGGGAGACGGCTTCTATTCGTGACGCAACGTCCTGCTGCTCTTGGTCGGTGAGCGGGCGAAAGGGCGGACAATAAGTGCCTGCTATTACGATCCCGTAACGTTGCCGAAGAGAATCCGCGAGGCGTTCTGCGGTTCCGGGCCCCCCTCCGTAGAAGAAATGACGATAAGCCACTCCGGTTTCGCGGCAGAATGTTTCCATCAGCTCTGGGCCATAGACTCGACGTTTGAGTGGATGCCGATGCCACCGGCCTAGCCAGACGAGCGGCATTCCGTCGGGAACTACTAAGTCAGCGGAATCGAGTGCGCGTCGAAACTCACAGTCGGCGCGTGACTCAGCGATTCCGTGCATACCAGTAACTGCAATGAACCGCCCTTTGAAGTCGCTTTGTATCCAGAGTCGGATCTGCGCAACGACTTCCGGAATCTGTACTGCATGCACCGGAACGCCGAGAACCCGAAAGCTAGACGGCGGCTTGAAGGAGCTGATTTCGCTTGAACCCGCTGTGATTGTCAATTGCGGAGGCATAAATATTCATCAAGAGTTGGTAGTTTGCGTTGGCGGTGTAGCGATCTTCATAAACTCGACGGGCCGCTTTACCCATGGCTGCCAATTCGGGCAAGTGTTCCCATGCCCACGCAACTTTCTTCGCGAGTGCGTCCGGATCGCCTGGTGCGAAATGTAAGCCCGTTACCTGATCGTCCAGCATTTCTTCAATTGATCCTACGAACGCGCCCAGGACCGGCGTCCCGCACGCAAAAGCTTCTGCGACAACCAAGCCGAAGGGTTCATACCAAACACTCGGAACGACCAGAAACGCGGCCTTCTTTATCGCGTCATACTTTTCAGCGTGCCTCAATTGGCCAGCAAAATGGACCCAATGGAGGCCTTTTCTTGCGACTTCTGCTTCGAGACGCTGACGCATCGGTCCGTCGCCTGCAATTACAAGCGGAACCGGGGATGGCAGGCGCTCCCAAGCTGCCAAAAGCGTAGACAGGCCCTTTTCAGGGGAAAGACGTCCGAGAAAAAGAGCGTAGTCTCCGGAACAGGATCGCTCGCCCGGATCGGGGTCTACAAAATTCGGCTTCACGAATATCTTGCTCGCTGGAAATCCGGCCTGAATGAATTTGTCCTTTACGAAATTGCTGATCGCGATGTAGGCATGTATCTGTCGAGTCCAGGTCTGCCGTAAGCGGTGAGTCTTGAGCATAAGTGCAATCGCCCCGGACATCATGCGAGACTCGCGGTAGCATCCATGTCGCACACTGCGCAGAAGGCTGTGGGTCACGCACTCCTCACAAGGCCCGTTGTTTCGATAGAGAGTCGCGGCAGGACATAGGAGTCGATAGTTATGCAAGGTTTGGACGACAGGAACGTTGTCTTCTCGACATACTTCGTACACCGAGGGCGATACCATCGCAAAAATATTGTGAACATGAACAATATCTGGTTTGAGATCTCGGAGAAGGCCGCGGACAGCGAGCTTACTATCGCTGGCTGAAACAATCCGGCCGATCAGATTGAGCCGTTGTCCGAAAGACAGCTCATCGAGCTCGTGATTACTGCGCTTGTAGATATTGACTCTGTGTCCATGTCGCTCCAGCAATCTGGTTTCTTGAGCGACTACGACATCCTCTCCACCCGGCTGTTGGTAACTGTTATGGATGATGAGAATGTTCACGTTGACCGCGTGGATTGGCAGGAAGCCGGCGACTGGTCCGGCAGCAACGTCTTATGCCGCACCCGAACCCCTTAGGACGGCGGGGATTGTTTGGGCGAGGATCTTCACGTCAAGCCAGAAGGACCATTCGTCGAGGTATTGAAGATCAAGCTTCATCCAGTGGTCGAAAGCGATATTGCTTCGTCCTTTGACTTGCCACAGACAGGTAATACCGGGGCGCACGCTAAACCGCCGTCTCTGCCAGTCCTGGTCAAAACCTTCATAATCCCGCAAGGGTAGAGGCCGCGGACCTACTAGACTCATATCTCCTCGCAGCACGTTGAATAGCTGCGGCAGTTCGTCAATGCTGGTACGTCTGAGCAGCCGGCCAATCGAGGTCATTCGTGGATCATTCTTAATCTTGAATACGGGTCCCGAAGCTTCGTTAAGCACTTCAAGCGCCTGCAGCATCTGCTCCGCATTTGGTACCATGGTGCGGAATTTGTAAATGAAAAATCGTCTTTTATTCCGTCCTATGCGCTCCTGCCGGAATAAAATCGGGCCTCTTGAGGTCAGTTTGATCATCAGTGCGACAACTGCAAAAACGGGTGCAACAGCGAACAGGAGCAGAAGGGAGAGAATCACATCCAGGCCGCGCTTTAAAATAACTGGCCATCCCTCCCGCGGAGAAGAGTACGCCGTGATCTGAATCCTCCCATCAAGTTCTTCGGCGCGAGCGCGAGCGATCTTCAAATCGAAAATCTCGGAATCGAAGCGCATGAAAATGCCGTGCTGCTCGCACAAGGCTGCGATGCGAGATGAGTGTTCATAGAAAGACTTCAAGGGAAGATAGTTCGCGACCTCATCAACCACAGTACGGCGCAAGTAATTCGAGAGTTCATCAAGACTGCAGCAGATGGGATACGGTTTCTCTAAGCCGGCGCCCGCGTTCCATTCCCGGTCCACGAACCCGAGTACGCGGTAGCCCCACTCCGGTGTCGCATCCAGCCGGCGAGCAAACTCGATGGCCCGTCGGTTTGTTCCCAAAATCAGTATGTAGCGGAGATTACGGCCGCGCACACGAGCGATCTGGAGACAACTTCGTATCAGCAGTCGCGAACCTGCCACCAACAAAGAAGCACAAATCCAAAATAAAAAGAGAAACTGCGGTGTAATCATGCTGATGCGACACACGATCGCTGCCACTCCCAGAAAAAAAGAGGCGAATGTGGTGGCGCGCATGGCATTTGCAATAACGGAGCGTGCGCGGGTAAGACGTTGAGATTGATATTGCCCGCAGAGCCAGAAGATACCGTGCCACGCCAGGAGAATCCCACAAAAAGTCAGAACGTTAATTAGTTTGACTCTCACCGAGAGGAAAGCGGAAAGAGGTACTCCTCCACCTTGTTCGCGAACCTGCAGAACGGTGACGATTCCCAAAGCCCCAACCATCAGCCCAAGGTTAAACACCTTGAGCATCCCGAGATACAGGCGTCGTTTGGCCGTATTCACGATTAAGGGATCCGAGAGTAGGTGGAAAATGCTGCCGGGCGGAAGCCTGAGTTGCTACAGCCTGCGATAGACAAAACCTGGGATGGGAAATGTTCTTCGATTGAGGACTGCGCCCAAAACCTCGATGTGAGCGTCGCGCAAGGTTTGCAAACCTTTCAGCGCTGATTCGCGACGGGTGGAATCGGCCTGAAGTACTACAACTACCCCGTCTGCAATCCGGCCCAGGGTAAGGGTGTCAGCGTAGAGATTCAAAGCTGGCGAGTCGATGAGAATGTAATCGAATTCTTTGCGTAACTCCTGCAAGCGCACCTTAAGCCGCTCGGAACTCAGCAGGCTCTGCGACTCCGGTTTTAGAGTTCCTCCTGAGAGCAGCCATAGATTGGACGGTTTCAGTTGCCTGGCAAAATTTCGTATGCCACCTTCTTCGCGCAGAGACTTGATCAGGCCGCCACTGTCGGCAACTCCAAACATCCCCGGCAGAGAAGGAGTTCGAAGATTCGCGTCTACGAGACAGACGGAACCGGAAGTATTTGCCGCCAAAATACGGGCAGCTTCCACACAGATTCGGCTACAGCCATTCCCGCGGTCGATTCCTGCGAAGACAATGGCACGAAAGAGACTCTCCGGCTGCTCCAAGAAAACACGTTGAACAAGTCTGAAGCATTCCTGCTGCCCAACGGCGTCCAACTCCGACAAGCCGCGATCTGTATTGCGATCCCCCTCGGATCCCAGAAACACAACTTTGGCGGACTCTGGGGTGGGAGAGGTCTCGCGCAGCGCTTCGAGCGCCTCCTGCATCAGCTCAAAATTCTTACTCATGCTCGTTTTTCCCGGTCATCGGCGGTCGAGTGCAGTAGAAACCATCGTGCCGGGAGGCCGGAAGACGCAGGCTCCTGGTTCGAGGAGTGAATTGTCATAGAGTAAACGTCGCCCCCGCACAATATCGCACGCACAACTATTGGTTCTTCCGAAGTTAGCGGCACTGGTCCCCATAAACACCTAGCAAGTCCGCCGCATGCACATTTCCTCTTCGAGAGGCAGCCTGCAAGAGCAGTTCAGCCTGTGCGCAGTTTTTGGGCACGGCCGTTCCCTCAATGTAGAGCCGACCGAGCTCTACTTCGGCGTCGCTACTCTCGCTTTTCACTTGTTCCCAGAGCTTGGCTGGGTCATTTGTTTGATGCAAATCCGAGTGCGCGGACTGGCGCGATTTCTGCGTCGGTGTTGATGGGGCGGCCTCACTTCCGCCAGAAGTTTCATCGGCGAAGGTCTCCGGTACAGATTCTGTGGGCCAGCGCTCGACATTGGCGATCAGATCAGTTGCGCTCGGCCGATCCGTTCGGACCGCCGAATTGAACTGTATTGTTCCTATCTGCTGCGAAGTCGTACCGACAGCAAACGAGTGATGGCGCTGTGTTTCTGGGCTCTGAAGGTCACCAGAGAAACATACGAGGAACAAAAGCAACATAGCCCAAACCAGCAGCCATCTTCGCCACACGACACGTTGCCGGAATTCTGTCACGGGCTGGCTCCTTCTGACAGCAACCAATTTACGTCCGGCAGGTTCCCCGTTCAGTTCAGCTGAGTCTTCTGTTTCGAGATCCAGGTCGGCTAAAGCCTCGCGAACCACTTCCTCCTGGATGGTTTTCTGCTTCAACACGCAACCCAATGAAAGGGCATTAAAGCAAATGTTGTTAATGTTTCGAGGAATTCCCTCGCTGTATTTTGCGATCAGTGCCTCGGCTCTACGCGTGAAAAGCGGTGTTTTGAAGTCGTAGCCCGCCACCCGAAGGCGATGGCGCATATATAGGTGGGTTTCCTCGACACTGAGCGGGTGAAGTCGGGCGAAGATTGACATTCGCTGCCTGAGTTGAAGTAGCTGGGGTGACGCTAGTTTTCCGCGAAGCTGAGGTTGACCTGCCAGAATGATCTGCATCAGTTTGTAACTGGAGGTCTCAAAATTCGACAGCATTCGCACCAACTCAAGGGCGGAGTCTTCGAGATTTTGCGCTTCGTCGATGACCACCACAACTGTCCGCCCCTGACGAGCCTCGGCTAATAGCACATGGTTGAGCTGTTCCTGCATGCGGACAACATCTCCATGATCGTCAGCGACGCCAAGATCACGCAGCAGACCTCGAAGCAGGTCTTTCGCGCTGCACAACGTTTGGAATAGAAACACCGTCCTGGCGGAGCCTTCCAATTGACTTAGAAGCTGGAACAGGATCGTAGTTTTCCCCATTCCCGGCTTAGCTATGAGGGACATTGAGCCCCGGCGGCTTCGGATTCCGCAGGAGAGTGTGGCCAGTGCTTCACGGTGAACCGCGCTGAAATAAAGATAGCGCGGGTCAGGCGTTACTCCGAAGGGCTCTTCCCTCAAGTTGTAATAGTCCAGGACCATTAGGATCGCCTAAGCGGTCGGTTTGGAACGCTGGCCAGTACCGGGATTCTGAGAACTTCAAGTACATCCGTCGGAGTGCGCATCGATGGATTGAGGTACTCAGCGAGGAACGCCGCCCCGGCACTGACGAAAGCCGCTAGAGCAATGCCGCAGGCCACGATCAGCATTGGACCAATCCACGGAAGGATTGGCAGCACCGGCGGAACTGCAATTGCGACATTCGCGATCCGTTTCTCATCCAAAGCATCGGAAGTGCGCTCCTGCTCTCTCTTCGACAGATAAAGCAAGTAGTTCGCTTGATTAGCGTTAACCTCCCGCGTCAAGTCTGCCTGCTTCATCGTGTTTTGATCCAACTCGAGCATTTGCGTCCGCAGGTTGCGAATGCTGGTTTCAAGCGCTCCGACCGACGCCTGGTGAAAAGCGAGATCGGCTTGCGTCTTTACGATGTCTTCTCTTATTAATTCAAAAGTTGGATCCCGGTCTGTGGTTTGGTTGATGTACTGTTGCTTGGTCGCAGAAGCAATGGCGGCCTGCGTCTCGGCGATTTCCTGGTCGGCTTCCTGCACGAACGGATAGCTTGGTTCATATTTCATGAGGAGCTGGGCTTTCTTAACTTCCTCAGCCAGGAGACTAGCCTGCAATTGTTGCAACAACGATTGGGCGGAATCGGAAGACTGCTGAGCCAAAGAGCGCTCCGGGGTAACCTTCATGCGGGCCGTCTCATCTTCAATTCGACGCTTGTCTGCGGCAATGACTTGACGAGCCGATTCGAGAGCGCCCACTGCATTGACTACTTCCTGGGCCATTTCCGTCCGCTGCACGTCAGGTGCAGTGATGCCTGTTGTTTTTGTGAAATCAGCCAGACGCGCCTCTGAGTCTGCAAGGGCCTTCTGGCACTTCTCGGTCTCTGAGGCAAAAAATGTGTACGATCCCGGTGGACGGCGCACGGCATTGTGTTTTGCGAGGTATAACTTGCCTAGCGTGTCCAAAACGTTGTAGGCGAGCTGCGGATCGCTCGATTTGTAATCGACTTCAATCAGTTGGCTCTTCGTTACCTGTGAAATATCCAATTTGCCGCTTAAATGCTGAGCGGCCCGGGCATTAAACCATGCATTATCTGCTCCGGGGTGAAGAAAGGCCGTAAACGATTTACGCTCCTTCTCCGCAAGGCCCGTCGCGGCTACGACCTCTTGCATGAGGTCCATGCTCTTCAATATTTCCATCTCGGAGCCGACGTCATTGTCTCCTACCGCAGGAGCCGACTGTTGTCCTTGTGTCGACTCGGCCGTAACCGTAGGTTCCAAACGCTGTGCAGTCACAAGTATTTCGATGGTGGCCTTATGCGTGGAGTTCATGACGAATGCAGCCACCACGGTGCCAAGCATGACTGCGCCGAAAGTATATGCAAACACCCGCTTGCGGCGGAATAGCGGCGCAAGCAGGTCCCGCAGGGTGGGGTCCGGTCTCTGTCCTGAAATACTTTCTGGAGTTTGCTCGGTCATTTATCTTCTATCTTCTATCTTCTATCTTCTATCTTCGATTTCCTAAGGGCCTCATTGAGCGAGAAGTGAATTGCCATTCCAGCCAACCGCGCTAGTAAGCCCATAAGGAATGTATTTTCTGAATTTCGCGATGAATGTATCAGGAACAAAAATCATGTCGCCAGCCTGAAGATGGACATCCTCGTGAATGTTGTGGCCGTTTAGAAGTTGCTTCAGGTTTAACTTCTTGACTTCCACCCAAGCGGCGGACGTGCGATGAAAAACGAACACCTGTGTCTTGGCCGTGGGCAAGAATCCACCCGCGACGGCAATCGCCTCTGCAACTGTGGTATCGATGCGCAGCGGATATTGGCCAGGCTTCCCAACCTGTCCATTCACTGTGAATTGCGGGGGCTGGAAGTTTGTAATGTCCACCGCCACAATTGGATTGTGCATGGTCTTCGAGTATGCCTTGGTCAGAAGGTCAACAATCTGCGGAAGCGTATCTCCCTTGACAGACACAGTCCCCACGCCATTCGGAAGGTTGATAAAGCCATCGGGCTGAACGGTCACAGACACCGGTAGGAGCTCAGGAATCAGCGGGAAGGAAATAGACAGTATGTCACTGGGCATCACTTGATAACGAGGGTAGCGCTCTTGAAGGGCCGGCAGGTTCGAATTTTGGGCGCTAAGCGCTTGGGTGGCATTCATCTGGCTCGAATCCGATGGAGTCGTTTGCGCATAGCCTGTTCCGCAAACTATCAGAATCAGGGACAGGGCTTTACCAGACATTCGTAGCTTGAACATGATCGTTGGTCCTTGAAGGTATTGCTTTCTTTGGATGAACCGCGCTCTTCACCTAACTGGGACGCGAATGCTGCCGACCGCAAGTTCCTGGGACAAGGCTTCGCCAGTGTGGATTAGCGGTTGCACTTTTCCACAAGCCCAATTTGGCTGTCCAACCATGGGGCCTCAGTGGATGAGGCGCGACAACGAGGAAGACAACATACCACCCGCTCTGCGAATAGCTGGTTAATGGTCCGTGAATGGTTGATGAATTTCCGGGACGGATCTGCCGCTCTTTGCGCATCCCAACCTCCCCGGCGCTGCGGCTACAGGACCGTTAATTCTTCCTTGATTCCCACACTTTCCGGGCTCGAGAATCGGAAAATTAACATACTGTTAACATTTGCGTAATCTCGCTGTAACAGGTAAGGAACGATACTACCCGTGGTTTAGTACCACCGCGTCAGCCACCGTCTTAGTCGTGCGTTTCCCGGGAGGTCATCATGAAGCGATTTGTGTGTTCAGCCATTATTTTCTCCGTTGTGCTTTTCTTGTCCGCCTCCGCCTTCGCGAATTCCGGAGAACTAATGACCTTCCAGGGACTTGGCGATATGCAGACGGTCGGCAACTTTTACAACGGGAGTGGGATCCCGGGCACTCCTAATTACGGAGTTACCTTCTCGTCGAATTTCTTTGGGCTGAACCCGATCATGAACGGTGGATCTGGAAACTTCACGCCTTTTGCTGTTGGTACTACGGATCCGCACGCAATCTTCATTTCCAATAGTATGACTGGCCCCAGCGGTGTGCCGGTTACGGGTGTGATGAATGTGACGGCAGGGTTCTCGAGCGGGCTCAACTTTTTCTTCACCACAGGATTCGCGCACGGTCAGACGGAGACGGTGACAGTCTGGAGCGGCGCAAATGGCACCGGCACCGTGTTGGCGACGATCAGTCTGGCGAACAACAATGCCGGGTGCGGCGCACCGCTTTATTGCAACTGGTCGGACGCCAGCTTAAGCTTCAAAGGTACGGCCGAATCGGTCACCTTCAGTGGCCCTTCTGACGAGTTGGGGCTCACCGAAATTACGATCGGATCCAGCACCACCGCGGTTCCAGAATCGTCAACCATTTATCTGTTGGGGGCAGGGCTGGTGTGTGTTTCCCTGGGCAAGCTCCGCCGTCATTTCTCGATGTAAGCATTCGGTAAAGCATAATTGTTTTGAAGAGACACCCCTGCTAGGACCCTTGAGATTTCTGAAGTTGGTTACGGGACCAGCGGGCGGGAAGGCGCCAGCTCGGGCAAATCCGAACGTTTCAGAATTTCGATGGCAGAGTCGGATTCTTCTTTGTAGGTTTTCACCGCATCCCCCCAGACGTAGCGAGTCTGCGGCGGGACATACTCGGCGACACCAACGAGCTGGTAATGCCTGGCAACATAATCGTTGATCCAGCCAGCGATCCAGCGGTCGGAACCCGCGCGGACCTGCCAGGAAGTTACCACCTTGACGAGGACGATATACTCCGGACGATTGCCTTCTATCTCCTTGGCCATTTCCTTCTGCATCTGGAGGGCAAACTTCTGGGGCTCGAAAAAGGGGTAAACGTAAATGTATCCCGTGGCCGAGTGCCGGTGGGCTAGAAAGTAAATCTCCGGTTCGGAGCCGAGTACGGCGATTCGCGCGTCCGCCTTGGTGTGCTGATTCAGGTACTGGGAAACGCCTTCGGCTTCGGGAAATGGACTCACTCCGTAGGTCTGCTGGCAGGCTGCGATGGGATCGAGTTGAAACAGCAGGATGCGTTGCGACCAAACGGAGAAGGCCATCACGATTGCGAGAACCACCACCGGAATTGCAACAGCGGCTGTTGCACTCTTGAGAACTCGGGAGAGTTCGTGCGCCGCCGAACTCACGGCGATGCCGGCCAGGAGGCTGACGGCCGGAAGTACGAGAAGGAAATAGTGAGGCCTGAAATAGAATCCAACGCACACTGCCGCCCAGGAGCAGGACAGAAACGCGATTAGAAAAAAGGCGTGCTTCCGCAAGCGCGAGTCCCAGGCCATTGCGGCCAAACCAAGCGCTGCAAGAATCCACGCTAGAAAATAGGTCTCGACGACGCTGGAGCCCATGTCGAAGAGGAGTTCCCAACCATCCCACAGAGCCGTCACGGATCCATATTGGCGGGCGTAGGAGTATGTCCAAAACCACATCTTCCCAAAGTTGCCGGCTAAAAGCATGAGCAGGCAGGTGAGTGAATAGGGGAAAATCGCGCCCGCACCGTAGGTGGCGAAGCGCGCGACGCCATTCCAGCTTTTCAATTCCTTGCGTTCGTTGATTGCGAGATACAGAGCTCCGAACAGAATAAAAAACAACCCTGGCTGCTTGAAGACAAATGCCAAACCGAAAAAAGATCCGCTGAGAAAATAGAAGGGAATCCGTTTTGTCTCGATCGCCTTCAACAAAGCCAGTATTCCGGCTAGCGCCACGAGCACGACAAAATGATTCGCATGTCCCGCGAAGCCGAGCACCGATTCGCTGTTGGAGAGTAGAGCGTAAATGGATGCCGCCGCCAGGCCGGCAATGTCATCGAACAACTTTTTGGCCAGAAGAAAAACCAGAACCACAGCGGCGCCGTTCACCAGAATCATGCCGAAATGAATGCCAGCCGGGGACTGTCCGAAGACGACCATGATCAGGGCATAGGCAGCGTAGGTTCCCGGCAGCTTCATGTTGTAAGCGAGTTCGTAGGGAGCAATTCCCTGCAACATGAGCTGTCCCGCGTAGGCGTATTCACCCTCGTCGCGCTCCAACGGCATGTCGCGCAGCCGCAAGCGGATGGCCGAGAAAAACAGGATCACTGCGGCCAGCAGAATCACGGTCCAGAGCCGTCTGGACTTTGCTGGGCTGGCTCCTGCCTGCGGCTGCCGCTTGGACTTTGCACTCATGAATTTGTGATGAGAGGATCTCGCGCGTTCACTCACACAGGTTTTTCGCGAAAGAACCGATTGAACTCGGGGAACGCACAAGGATCCTAATCTGAGGTTCACCCAGATTGTTAAAGCCCGGTTACAGTTTGATTAAAGTTCTGCAACAGCCCTCGTATCTAACTGCATTCCCCTTTATTCTTCTAGTTCCGAGAGAGAGTAGAGAGCGAAGAGCGTAAATGCCCGCCACCAGGATTCGCAAGAAACCGAAAAAACAGCGCGCGCTCCCGAAGCCCGCGCCAGTTGTCGCTCCAGTTCCAGATCAGGTGTCTCAGGAGCCTGAGGTGCCATCAACCGACTTCTCCGATTCTCAAAGCTTCCTCTGGAGGCATCGGGTTGCGCCGGCGATTCTGCTGAGTCTCATGACGTTCGCGGTTTACAGCCAGGTGATTCATCATCCATTTTCGAATTACGATGATAGTGAGTACGTCCAAGACAACGTCCGGATCCAGCACGGGATCACGTGGGACACGGTTCGCTGGGCGGTGACGTCACACGAGCACGCCAATTGGCATCCGGTTACGTGGCTGTCTCACGCTCTGGATTGGCAGCTTTTCGGTCCGGACGCTTCGGGCCACCACCTTACCAGCGTGTTGCTGCATGTCGCCAATGTTGTCTTGCTGTTCCTTTTCTTGTCACTGGTCACGAAGTCTACGGCGCGAAGCCTGCTTGTGGCTGCGCTGTTTGCACTTCATCCCATCGGCGTAGAGAGCGTCGCCTGGGTGGCGGAAAGAAAAAATGTGCTGTGCACGACGTTTTTTCTGCTCGCGCTGTTGGCCTACGCTCGTTATGCGCAGCGACCCAACATCGGCCGCTATCTGGTCGTCGCATCGCTGTTCGTTTTCAGCCTCGCTTCCAAACCAATGGTGGTGACTCTCCCCTTTGTCCTGTTGTTGCTGGATTATTGGCCGCTGCAGCGAATTAAGGGCTGGACGGTATCTTCCCCCCCCTTTCCCACGCCACAGTTCCCGGCCTCGAGGCTGGCTCTCGAAAAAGTGCCCCTGCTAGCTCTTAGTGTTGCGGACAGCGTGGTCACGTTGGTCGCCCAGCGGGGCGTCCACGCTATCCGTTCTGGGGGTGCGTATCCTTTATCCGTGCGTCTTGAAAACGCGATTTTTTCCTACGCCGCATATGTATGGAAAATGATATGGCCGACGCGTCTTGCAGTTCTTTATCCGTACCCTTCGGACGGACTGTCGGCCGTGGGCGTATTTTTTTCTGCCTTCTTGTTGATCGCAGTCAGTGTGTGGGTGTGGCGCCAGCGATCACGTCCCTATCTGATGACGGGATGGCTTTGGTTTCTGGGCATGCTTGTACCCGTCATTGGGTTGATTCAGGTCGGCGAGCAGAGCATGGCGGACCGCTACGCGTATCTACCTCTGATCGGATTCCTTATCCTGGCGGTTTGGGGTCTGTTCGATCTGGCGCAAAACATTCCGAGCGATCTGCGCTGGACTGCGGCGGTTGGCGCCGCAATCGTGCTGATTGTGTTCGCTTCCCTGACCGTGCGGCAGGTTGGATTCTGGCGGAGCAATCTTGATCTTTGGTCTCATGCTTCTGCAGTCACTGAAAATAACGCTGTGGCCGAGGGTGTGGTGGGATCGGAGCTTCTTCTGGACGCGTTGAACCACGGGCTTCGCGGTTCCAACGAAGCCCAGGTTCACTTCCGGAATGCAGCCCGCATTAACCCCCAGGACAGCGAGGCCAACATGAACATCGGCGCCGATCTTCAGCTCGGTGGCCACTTGGAGGAAGCCCTGGAGAAATACAAACTGGCCCTCGAGTACGTCGAAAGCGACGAGATGAAGGCCGAGATAATCACCGATATGGGTTCGGCCTATGAGCAAAGCGGTGATTTTGCCACTGCACGAGAGTACTACTTAAGGGCGCTGAAGATTAAGTCTGGCTCGAAACCCAACAACACCGCGTTCATGGGATTTGCGCGGACGTTCACCGACGAGAAAATCAAGGCGCTGGGGACAAGTTTGGAACTGCATCCCACGCCCGAAGGCTATTGGCAGCTCGGTCAACTGCAGGATGCTGGCGGATACACGGCTTCCGCGGTCGCCTCGTACCGGCATGCGCTTGAGCTAGATCCCAAGTTCGAAAAGGCCCGCACTGCTTTAGCCAAGGACTCTCCCCTGGCTCAAACCTCTGCGCGCAGCACTGACTCTATCCCGCAACCGAGATTGCCCTGATTTGCCGATGATGACGTTCCGCGCGGGGTAGCTCAGAGTTGAGTCCATTGAAGTCGATCTTTTCTACTGTGCTGCAGGCGGCGATTGTGGTGTAGGAGCGGACGCCGTCTGCTGACCGGTAGGGTTTCCCGGGATGCCGGCGAGCGTCGGGATCCGGGTCAAGGGCGTCGGTCCCCAGGGATCGCGGCCCTGATCGGACGCCGGGTCATAAAAGAACAGCCACTGGTTGTAGCGGCTCTTCCGTTCGAACTCTCGAATCGTTTTCTTAGAGCTGGTGCTGGCGATTCCGACAATCAATCCGCCGCCGAGATTGTTTCCCGGCTGCGCGGGGGACGATGCCCCCGTCCCCGACACCGACGCAGGGAGGGGCTGCGCCGTTCCTGTGTCCGCACCGATTTGAGCTTGTTCAGGGGATGACGCAGAATTTGGGTCCTGGCTGTTCGGCAAGCCATTCGTGCCGGGAGCGGGCTGCACGCCCGAGGAGTTGGTGATGGATGGGATGTCCCACATGTGCAGCAAGCGGAAGTCCTTGCCCGTGATTGGATCCTTGTAGGCTTTGCGCAGGTACCGCAGTCCATTGCTGGTTACTAACTCATCCGTCGTCCTCGGATAGCGGCCTGTATGTTTCGTGAATTGGCGGATTGCACGTCGATACTGCATGGCGCGGTGGATCATTTCTTCTTCTCGATCGCGCCGGATCTGAAACGCAATGGTAGAAGCCGCTGTCGCCGCCCCGATCGCCAGCAGCGCCATGATCAGCAGGAGGGTGAGCAGGATGTACCCCTTTTCATGCCGCGTCTTCAAGGTCCGCGTTGAGGATTTCATTTCAGTTCTAGAAGCTGTATTTCAACCCCAGCTGCAACGTCCTGGGGCGGTGGGAATCCACAGGGTGAAGGAAGGCGCTGCCCGTGGTGCAGTCCACATTCACCTCCGGCGTGCCCAGAGACGCGCCCGGCACCGGGGTCAGGCCTCCCGCAGCGGAATAGCCAGGCCCACCATAACAACCAGCGATGTTGGAAGCGGTATTGCCAATGTTCGAATTGAAAATGCGGAACTGAGTATGGTTGAAAACGTTGAAGGCCTCGAGGCGAAACTCAAGATTGCTGCCCTCGGTCACACGGAAGTTCTTGAGCAGCGTGAAATCGAAGTTGAGGCGGTTCGGGTTGTTCAGGAAATTACGTCCCTCGTTTCCGAACGTGAGCCCCTGAGGTGCGGCAAAGGCTCCTGGGTTATAAAGCAAGGGGCCGACGCTGCTGATGTTTGGCAGGACCGGTACGGGCGGGCGGCCACGGGGGTCGCCAATCACATCCGGGTAGGAGCCGGCTCCCGCCAGGTTCGCGACGCCAGCATTGTCCGGCAATGAGATTCCGTTACTGCCGCCGCCGTTGATCACGGTGAAAGGCGTCCCGGACTGGAACGTGGTGATGCCAGAAAATTCCCAGCCATCCGTAAGGACACGCAGCAACTGGGAGCTACTTTGCGGGGAAGCTGTCTTTGAGTCCTCTGCCTCTTTGAAGAGCGATCGCTCCAGAGCGCCGCTCAGTTTTGGGAAGGCATAGATGTAGTTGACGTTGAGCAGGTGGCGCTGGTCGAAATCGGAACTCGCCCATCCCGCTTTGATGTTGTCGGAATTTACGAACGAGGCATCGGAGCGATCGGAGGAGTCGTCGAGTGAGTGACTGTAGGTGTAGGAAACGCCCACGGTGACCGGGCCTCGCGTGCGGCGAAGGGTGGCTTGCAAACCGTGGTAGGTGGAGTCGGCTATATTTTGCAGCGACAACACCCGGCCCATGCCCGGCGCAAAGACGCGCAAGGCGCTTGGGGGCGGGATGTTTAGCGAATCCGTGGTGTAGCACGCCGCAGCCAGGTTTTGCCAGGCGGGTTGGTTCGGCGTAACGACTATGTTGCCGACCGTAAAGTTGCCCAGGACGTAGCCACCACTTACAAATCCGGAGTAAGTGTCACAATCGTGAGCCGTGATGGGCTGGCCCGGGGAGTACGGGTTCCCTGTAGGAAAAATTCCGGTATCCGCGCCAGTGGGTGGAACGGGCAACTGATTGAGCTGCAGCTCGGCGGATAAATGGGTGCCCTTACTTCCTACATAAGCAACGGTAGCTACCATGTCTTTGGGAAGCTGCCGTTGCATGCTCAAGCTCCATTGCTGCGCGTACGACCAATTGGTCTTAGTGGGAATAGAAGTAACATCGATGGGATAGGCCACGCCGCCGCCAATCCCGATGTAACTGAACGGATTGGTCTGAGTCATGGTCAGTACCGGGGACGGGCTTCCTTCGAGCGATCCGGTATTGGCCTCTTTCGGTGTGCCGTGTTCGTAGAACATCCCATAGCCTCCGCGAATGGAAGTCTTGCCGTCACCCTTTGGATCCCAGGCAAAACCGATTCGGGGAGCCGGATTGAAAATGTGGCTGCTGGCGCAACTGGCGGGAATCCCGCCCGTACCGCACTGCACAATCCCATTGGTCACGACCGAATTCGAGGCCAATGGAAGCGTCACAGGGTTGCCGCCAACCACGAGATATCCGCCATTGAATCCCTGTTGATTGACCGGCGCAATCGACACGGTTGCGGCCAGGCTCTGGCTGAACGCGCTCTGTTCCCAGTTGTACGCGTTGAGGTTCTTTTCGTGAAAGTTGGTGAACAAGCTGAAGCGTACGCCGAGATTCAGCGTGAGATGTTGGTTTACGCGCCAGTCATCTTGCGCATAGGGCTCGACCACGTAGTAGTCGTTGTAGTACTCCAACTGGGCGCTGTCCTGCTGGAAGCTGTAGACGTTGGGTCCGGAGGTAAACTGCAGCTGACCAAGAAAATCCGCGAACGAGTTTCCGCTGCCGACGCCACTCTGGTTGGTGAAGGTGAGCAGGCCTTGCAGATCGCCGGTAGCGGAGCCAATGGCGCCATTGGTTTCCCGGCGGCGGGCATCGACTGCTTGCACCCCGAACTGCAATGTGTGGCCGCCGATGGCTTTGCTGAGATTGTCGCTTAAGCCGTAGGTGGGATTGGTATGCACCCACGGCGTGAACGAGGTATCGACGGCAAAACCACCGCCGCCATAAGCACCATTCGTGCCCGCAATGATGACCGCTGGGAGTTTGTTGCCGAAGCCATTGTTGAATATGTAGCCGATGCCGTTCACGCCGCGCTGGACCGTGGCGTTCAAGTTGCCTCCCGGGCCGCTCAGGTCGCTCAAGGTGATGTGAGAGTCAACGTAGCTGGCGACCACTGCGTTGACCAGGGTCGGATTGATGGTCGTATCCAGCCGTGCCACCATGCTGACGCCCGGACCGTTCAGCCGGTTTTCGACAGTCGGGAAACTCTGGGCGTGAACTGCCGCAGTCTGCAGATAAGACCACTGCGGATTCGTGGTGGTTGTGTCCCAGGAATCGTGGATGTAGCGAAAAGTGAAGCGCACGCTATCGGTGAAGTTGTAATCGAAGCGGCCCAGTTCTTCCCGCCAGTAGGTCGAAGGCGAGATCGCCGCCACATAGCATGGGATAAAGGGCTCGCCGGTCACGGGATCTACTTGACCCGCGAGGCTCGAGTTACAGCCGGTGGCAGAGTTTGGGAGCGGGATTAGCGAACTCAACAGAATGCCGCTGTTCGGGTCCAAGTTAGGAGTCGTGCCGCTCAGCGCTCCCAACTGGTTCCCGGCATAGGTGCTGGGCTTGCTCTGGCTCGCCGCCGTCAGCGATGACGGACAATCGGGATATTGCAGGCGCTGAAATGTGGTCGTAGTGCCGGGAAACACAAACGGGCAGACGTCGCTGAAATCTCCGTTCCGCTCCGCCAGGGTTGGAACTGCCTGATTGAAGTCTCCGGGTTCGTTGCCCGGCCCGAGCGGTGATTTTTCCAGCCGAAATTCCTCTGACCAGAAGAAGAATGCCTTCTTTTTTTGCGTGCCGGCAAAAGCCAGGGGACCACCCAGCGTGAAACCGAAATCCTGCCGGCGATAAAGCGGAGCTTTTCCTGGCGGGTCAAAATAATTGCGTGCGTTGAAAAACTCATTGCGCAGGAAGTCGTAAGCACCGCCATGGAACTTCTCACTCCCCGACTTGGTCGTGACCAGTACCGTTCCTGAGGCGGTGCGGCCATATTGCGCGCCGTAATTGGAAGTCAAAACCTTGACCTCCGAAATGGCGTCAAGACTGGGATAAACCATCAGGGTGCTTTCCGCGCCGTTGAGTCCGGCATTCAGTACGTCGCTGCCATCCACATCGAAATTGTTGTACTCCACGCGCCCGCCGTTCACGCTGTACTTGACGCTGCCTTGCACTCCGACCTTGGCCTCATCCTGGCCCGTCTGGTTGCTGACGCCGGGAGCAAGGGCGATCAACTGGGTGAAGTTGCGCCCGTTCAGTCCGGTGGCCAGCACTTCTTTCTGCGTGATCGTACCTTCGATGTTTGAAGTTCCGGTCTCAACTGAGGTCGGGCCGCCAGCCGTTACGTTGGCGGTCTCGGACACGCTGGGTGGAAGCAGGCCCGCCGACACCTCCAGCACTTGGTCGGCGCTGAGCGTCACATCGGTTTCGAAGGGAGCGAAGTTCGGCGCCGTCACCTTTAACTTGTATGCGCCAGGAGCTAGACCCGAGATTGTGTACTGACCGCGGTCGTTTGAGGTTAGGGTCTTCGTTCCTGCAGGGCCGGTTACATTGACCGTTGCTCCGGGCAAAACTGCACCGGTCGGATCGGTTACGACGCCCGTCAAACCCGCCATGCCTTTGGCCACGGTTACCCGCGGGCTTGCAGCAGCCGGGGTCTCGCCGCTCTGCTGCGGAATCGATTCAGGAGATTGCGGGGCAGCCGGCGCCGCTTGCGGAGTCTGAGGAGTAAGGTTCAGAACCGCGTCGGCTTCGGAGTCTTCGCCGGCTCGCAAAGTAATTTTCAGTTCGAATGGTTCAAATCCTGGTGCGGACACTGTGACGTTATAAGTCCCAGGGGTGAGTCCTTTAATGCTATAGTGCCCGGCCTGGTTAGTGGTCGCGGCCTGCCCGCCACCGGCTCCCTCGACTGCGACGCTGGCCTGCACCACGGGCTCACCAGAAAGCCGGATGACGGTTCCGTGCACCGAACCGCCGGCTTGCGCCAGAGCCGAAATATTGAGCGCAGAAATGAGCGCTACGACTAAAAAGAAATAACAATGAATACGATACAGTCTCAAGAACCAACCTCCGGCGGCGCAGTACCCACTGCCCACGCAGAATAAATACACACTTCGTGGAATGACTGGCGTTGAATAGAGCAATCAAGCTAACCTCCGATTGTTACAACGAAATGAACAGGGGATAAAAATCCCGTGACAGACGCTGGCCCGGCCGCCGGTGAATTACGCGGGTGCAAATCGTTGCAGACTCCGATGGATTGAATCTCGTTTTTCCACACTGCATGACGACCCTTCATAAGAAATTCATCAGACATTAATCTTTTCGTGATTTTGGCGTAACAGCCCTCAGGGATAGTTGCTACGCGTGACCGGACCTCTCCGGCTGGCGTTTCTTGGCTACTTTGACGATGACTTCACACTAGCTCCCTTACCACTTGCCGGACGATCGCACTGCCGGACGGGTGGACACTTAACGACGGAACAACCAAGTTTCAAAGGAGATATCGTGATGAAAAGGAAATTGATTGTGGCGATGCTGGCCGTGACCGCGTCACTGCTGCTCGCCACAAACGCAATTGCAGCGACGAGTACTCAATGTACGGGCGGCGCGAATTTGAGGTTCGTAGGAATTGGGTCCTCCGCTCAGACCAACGCTCTCGCCTATGCCGCAAGTATTCTGTTAACGAACACCCGTGGCGCGTACGGTTTAATCTCGTTCAAGACCAGCACCATCACCGACGAGAAGGCCAGCAAGCAGGATACCGGTCTAACCACTTGGGTGGCTTGGGATCCCAGCACTGTCGCGAACAACGTATGCGACGCGTACGTTTACTTTCAAACTGACTCCGGCGTTGGCGTGAAAGACTTTTTCCGCTATGAGAAGTTCACCGTCGGGACCGCCCACTACACCAGCGTTGCGTCAGCGTATGCGACGTTGCCGGCCTTGCCGATCGCGGCGGGCAATGTGATCCCGGGCCTGCCCGACAACTCCACCGACCCGAATGGCGTGCCTTCCACCATCCAGATTGCGCTCAACACCACTCCTGAAACCCAAGTTGCCAGCAACCCCAAGCCCGCTTCGTATTGCGGCAACCTCTCGACCGTGAAAACTGCGGAGTACTGGTGCTACTTCAACGCGGGCGCAACCGATGTCCGTCCTGAAGATGCGCTCTACGCCACGACCCGAGCCCTGACCGCTTACAACGGCATCATCCCGCCGGCGCTTCATGGCGGCACTCTGACCGGTGAGGGTTATGCGACCAGCACTGTCGGATGCACCCCAACCAGCGCGGCCATCGGTTGCGGAATCAACGACTCGTTCAACAATATGAACACCGGCGGCACGGCCAACCCGGCGCTGTTCAACGTAGTTAAATTCGCTTTGAGCGGTACCGATCCTCTCGGTGCGGGAACGCTGCCGGCTTACACCACACTGTCAGTTGGCGCTTCTCCAATGGTGGTGATCGCGGGTAACGAAGACACTGCGAATCTGGGCTCGGTTTCTTCCGCTACCAGCACCTACGTCTATAACGACATCAACCGCCAGATTTTGGCGCAGGTTTTCTCGGGCTATGCGGGTTGCGTGGCTGACCTCCAAGCCACCAGCGCCGGAAATCTCAGCAGCGGCGTTCCGCTGCAGGTGATCGAACGCGAACCGCTCTCCGGCTCCTACAACACGTTCGAGTGGACCGCCGTGCGCACTCAACAAGGCGGCCCCTTGCTCAGCACTGCTGCCCCCAATGCCAACGCCGATAACGGGCAGGAGCAGTTCAACGATCCCAACGTCTTCGATGGCATCTTTGGCTCCAGCCAGGCCAGCTGCGCGCTCACCGCGAACGACGTTCCGCAAGGCAACTGCTTTGACCCGCTGTTCCTCAGCGCTCAGGGCGGCGGAGCCAACATCAAGGTCGGCAGCCAATGCACAGGGAACACCGGCGGCGTAGCGCCTGGGATTCCTGTCCGTCTGCGCGCGATCGGCACCGGCGAGGAAGTCAAGGCTGTCATCGGTAAAGGAAACGCCGTTCCCAATATCGGAAACGCCACCGTATTCAATCCGATTGGTTACGCGTTCTGGAGCTTCGGCAACCTGAATCCGCTCTGCAGCGCAGTCACCGGTACTTCCTGCACAGGCACCTGGCTGGGCCACTACCTCACAGTAGACGGCATCGACCCGCTGTTCACCACCGAGGGCGGCCAGTACGATCCGACCCCCAACCCGTCGGGCGCCTTCAACCCGCCGGTTTGCGACTTCAAGCCTGGGACCACTTGCCCCACGATCTCGTTCACTCACATCAAGGATGGAAAGTATCCTCTGTGGTCGCTGCTCCGCACTGTCACTTTCGCTCCCGTGGCCGCGAAGGTGGCGACTCCGGCGGGCGTGCTTGACCTGATCACCACCGAGGAAACTGAGTCCGCCACCAACGGCCTGTTCGATTACCTTCCGTTCCTGAAGAACATTACCGGAACAAGCCCCAACTATAAGGGAGACTTGAACCTGTTCGTGTACCGTTCCCACTACAAACAGACGGGTACCACCACCGAAGCCAACGGCCACAAGGGTTGCCTTGGGGTTTTCACCGGCGTCAACATCCAGGGCGGCAAGAGCACTGCCACCACCTGCCTGGTTGATTTCGGCGACGACGTAGGCGGCTCAGTCCTTACGGTTCAGAGCGACGTGGATTTCTTCGCGGATTTCGCAACTGAAGAATACGGACTGCGGCAGTAAGGTTGATGTAAGTCGGTCGTATGAAGTGACATTGCCGGGGAAGGAGAGGAGGAGGTGAACCCTCCTTTCTTCCCCCGGCAGTTTCTAGTTTTAAGACCAGGGGGAATTCAAAGTGCGGTTGCGACATCGGTTGCAGAGTGGAAGCTACAAGGTTCATTTCAACGCGGCATTATTGCTGATGTTATCGGTCCTTCTCAGCGTTCCAGCTGTCTGGGCGCAGCAGGGCTCCGGGACTGCCGGCGCTCCTACCGCGGATGTTTCCAGGCAGCAGATGCCAACGAATTCGCCAGCGCCTGCGGCGAATCAAGCGCCCGCCGACGCGAAACCCAAACCGTACGCGGGCATTGATCCGAGGACCGGAAAGACTCCCGAGGGCATCGACCCGGAGAGCGGACTGCCGTGGTATGAGACGATTCAGGAGGACTGGAGTTCGCTGCAGGTCGGGGCCAGCAAACTTGAGCCAGAACCACCGCTGGTAGCTCAGACCGACGAGGGCGAAGGTTTCACCCGCACGCTCATTCAACTGAAATGGCGGCCGGGCGATCCGGTGGACCTCTATGTCATCCTGCCCAAAGGCGTGAAGAAACCGCCGGCCGTGCTCTATCTCTACAGCTATCTGGACGACACGGATCGCTTTCGCGACAACGGATGGGCCCATCGGGCAACGGCGGGCGGAGTGGCGGCCATCGGCTTCGCGTCGGCGCTTAGCGGGCATCGCTTTCACGGCCGGCCCATGGAGCAATGGTTCGTGAGCGAACTGCAGGAGTCGCTGGGCAGCACGGTGCATGATGTGCACTTCATTCTTGACTATCTGGCCCAGCGTGGCGACATTGACGTGGACCGCATCGGAATGTTCGGCCAGGCGTCAGGGGGCGCGATCGCTCTGCTGGCGGCCGCAGCGGAGCCGCGAATCAAGGCCGTCGATGCGCTCGATCCGTGGGGCGATTGGCCGGTGTGGCTGGTCAAGTCTCCGATTATCAAAGACGATCCCAATCATAAGGACTTTGCGGCCGATCCGAAGTTCCTGAAGAAGGTGGCGCCGCTTGATCCCGTGAAGTGGCTGCCGACCTTGAAGTCAACCCAGGTTCGGATTCAGCAGGTGATGGACAACATAGCGACGCCAGATGCCTGCAAAGACGCGCTCAAGAAAGCAGCTCCCAAACAGGCCGAAGTCATTCGCTTCAACCGCGTGAGCGAGCTCGGAGCCGCAGAGTCGGGAGGCCGGTTGTTCGACTGGGTCAAGGAATCGGTAAAGAACACGCCGGAAAAGGCAAGGAGTCAGTCGGCGGCGGTAGAAGCTCTTCCGCAGACTTCGGAACGGAAACAGTAGTGAGCGAGCCGCTTCTTCAGGTTCAGGCGCGGGTTCTCACATTCCGATTATCCGCGTGGCAGCAAGCGCTTGCCGCCATGTGTTCGTGTGACTGGAAGAGGAGGGTTCAGGTGGTAAGGCGAGTTCGGTTGATTGGCGTTGCGTCGGTTCTTTCTTGTTGTCTCCTGGCTTTGAGTTGCAGCGGCAGCGGCAACTCCGGCAAACCACCCGTCACTTCCACAGGGTTGCAATTTACCGCGCCGCTAGCCGCGCCCTCTATGGATGCCGGACAGTCATTGAGCTTTACAGTGAACGAACCGGTTACCTGGAGTCTGCAAGCACCCTTCGGAAATCCCGTGGGCTGCATCAACCCAACCGGCAGCGCATGCCCAAAGTCAACCAGCCAGGCCAGCACGACCGCGATTTTCGTTTCACCGAGTACGATTGGCGGCCAAACCCAGGTAAACCTAGTCGCAACTCTGGCGTCGGACACGACTCAGACGGCAGTCATGCCAATCGTGATCAATCTGCCGCTCACTATTGAAGAAGGCTATCTCACTCAAAATACCAGCTGCGCGTTCGATCCGATCACATCAACGACCCAACTGAGCGACGGCACCGTCGGAATAAACTACCCAACGAGTCACAGCCCGAGTCCAAGCGTCAGCGGCGGGACGGGCCCGTACACATGGACAGTAAGTTCAGGTACGTTACCCCCTGGACTCACGCTTGGTTTTACATCGACAAATTCGGACAGTAGCGCATTCTTTCAAGGAATACCCTCCACATCGATCTGCTCCCAGGCTGCGCTGCAAGTCACTGATGCCACCGGGGCGACCGCGGTAACTCCGACTTTTTATCTCATCATCACGCCGCCACCGTTGAAAATGCAGGTCCCCAACACCGCAGGGGACTACGCGGGTGTTCCCATCGTGCCTTATGCGGTCTCGGTTTCGGGAGGACAGGGGCCGTATCTGAACTGGAGCGTTCGCAACGCCACTCTCAGTCCGCTGCCAACAGGCGTGACGCTGACCCCAAGCACCAGCAATTCTTCAGTAGCGGTTATCTCGGGCACTCCCAATGTCATCCCCAGCAGTTCGGCCATAACTGCCACGGTGCAGGTCGAGGATAGCCAATATCCTTATCCTGCGCTGGGCTCGGCAGGAGTCGGCTTCTACGTTCAGTTCGTCCAACCCACCAACGCATGCATGCCGGCTGGCGGGGTCTCGGGGACGAATAACGCAAGTGTGAAGGGTTCGTACGCCTTCCTGTTGCGTGGTTTCGATGCCAAGGGACCGGTCGTAATGGCCGGAAGTTTTGCTGCCGACGGTGCGGGCAACGTTACTGGCGGGGTGGAAGATGTGATGCGAACATCAGGCTCGCAGACCGACCTCCCGATTAGCGGCGGATCTTATTCCATCCTGAATCAGAGCGACAACGTCCTCGATAGCTTCCAGCAGAGCGGTTGCCTCCAACTGACTACTTCGGCGGGTTCCATAACGTTCGCGCTCAACATGGGCGGGTGCACTACCAGCCAGGATCAAGGCAGTGGCACCTGTGTGCCGGATGCACAGAATGCGCCCGGTCTTTACACCACCGGCCGCCTGATCGAATCCGACGACGATACCGGCGGCGGAACCCGAGCTTCGGGGATCGTTCGGTTGCAGAACAACACAGCGTTTACCACGGGACTGACAGGGTCGTACGCGTTCGGATTGAGTGGGTGGGATGTGAGTGGAGGACGCTTCGCGGCGGCAGGGTCTTTCAGCGCGGGCTCGAGTACGCTGAGTTCAGTCGCGGCCGACATTAACGACGGTGGAGTTTTCCAGTCCGCCCTCACCGGTGGCACAGGAACCCTTAGCGCTCTCGATACAACGACAGGACGCGGGACCATTTCGCTGAGCGTGGGAGCGTCGACTTTCAGCAGCCTGTCAGCGTACGCGGTCAGCGCGACCGAGGTAATCCTGGCGGGCTCGGGAACTCCGGACACTTCGAACCCCTTCGTTGGTGGAGAAGCCATCAGCAGTAACGGCCCTTTCAGCAATGCCTCGTTGCAGAACAACCACATATTTCACACCGCGGGACTCTCCGGTCCGGGTCCCGACCCAAGTATTGGTATTCTGCAGTTTGACGGCATCGGAAGCTTCAGCGGCACACAGTATGAGAACCAGGCGGGAACCATCAGCACGGCGTCTCTTTCTGGCGCATATTCGGTGGACGGAAATAGTGGACGATTGGTGCTCTGGGCTCCATCGGCCGGCCAGAACGTGGGGGATCACCCGCTTGTCGGCTATGCGATTGCGGTCCCCGGCACGCTGACCCGGCAAAGCTGTGTAGCGCCGAGCAGTTGCGCAACTGGATTTGTGGTAAGCACCGACGCCAGCGCGCAAGCTGGATTGCTCGAGTTTCAGACGCCCACGATCGGTCCGCCGCCGCCCTTTTCCAGCCTCTATGTCTCGGGATATTACTATTACGGAACCGACGAGGGCATGGACGCGGCAACTCCCATGTTCGCTGGGGTGGCCAGAGCCAATCCTAACGGAACAAGCTACGACGGCATTCTGAGCGCGAGTTATCCGAATGCCGCCTATTGTCAGCAACCTAACTGCGCGGTTCTCCTGCCGAACGAAACCTTCGTGGGGGGATATTCGGTAAGCAGTAATGGTAGCGGCACCGTAGGCGGCCAAACGGTTTCCGTCACGAATGGCAATGCCATCTTTTATCTTGATGAGTCACCGCTCGATTCTCATCCCGTCGTGATGGTGGCTGAACAGTAAGGTGGGCTCGCGGAGGTGTCGTCCCGCATCCCTGTGCTGGCAATCGGCCCGCTCTGCACCTGTGGATCCGGCAACATGGTTGAAGCCATAGACGAAGGATCTCCCAGATGCCACGATCAACTGACTCTAGATTATGCAGGGGCGGAGAAGACGGCGCGGCATGCTGGATGGTTCGCCGAAATGATTCCTTCGTGTTACAAAGGATCCAGCAAACCGAACAGCGTTCAACCGCGCTCACCACAGTTTTCAAGTGCATAGCGGTAGCGTGCGCGACGAGCTTGACGTCTAGCGGTGATGATTAAGGAAAAAGTCTCTGAGAACACGATCAGTTGACGCTCTCCGTCGTTTGGTTCTCAGCCTCTGGCTGCGCAACTTGAGCCAGCGTTCGCTGTTCGTCGCCGTTTTGTTTGGACTTCCTCTCTTCGCAACGCAATCTGTGGTTGCGCAAAATTTCCTACTAGTTCTGCCTCATCAGGAACGCCGTGACGCCGACCGCGAGGGGGCCGGGGAGACCGCCAGCAAACAAAATATTGTCGGTGCGACCGAGCGATTGAGAAGGAGTGTGAACGGCAGGGCGGCGGTGCGCAATGTCTGTCAATCCAAGGGCAACGACGTTCAAGTTGAGGAACATACAGAAATCACTCAGACCAGCGGCTGCGATCTGGTCGTTAAGACGCGGAAGACGAATTCCTTACCTGACGGCCAGCACGACGTGGTGTTCACGCTGTATGTACACCTGGCTGATTTGACCACGCCTTCTTCCGTCGAACCGCAAAGTTTTTCCCAGTGTAAGACCACTCAAGGAGCAGTACTGAAAGTAATGAGCCGGGCACAGCCTGGGAAGGTACTGCGAGCGACCCGCCGGTCAAACTTCATTCCCGCCCCTGGGAGCAAGCCCGAGAGCAGCAAGCCCGAGGAACCGGAAACTCCGACCACGAGAAGCGATCTTAGCTTCTTCTTTTCTGACGCCGCAAGCGCTGCGAAGGCGGCCCGAGCATTGGAGCGGGCGGTGAAGGTTTGCGGCGGAAGAGAGTGGCCAGATGAAGACGATTTGCCCTAATGTTGCAAGAACTTGCAAACTTCGAGCCCTCCGGTATTTTGATGGGTTCAAGAGCGCGTATTTTGTTGACAAGGCGCGGCGCGCATACGAAGATTCATAGCGGTTTGGCGTTTGTGTGAACTCGCACGACTGGTTGGTCCGCCACGTGACGGGTAAGTCCCAGGGCTATGAAACAGAGAATTGGCGGGGGCAAATCAATTCTCTTCGATTCACTTTGATTCACATTCTGCTGAGGATCGCCTGTGCGAAGGGGATAGCCTGCCCGACGCTTTTACTGTTTAAAAGAGTTGGATTGTAAAAAAAAGATTTAGGCCCAAGCTGTGGGAGGATTCTGCCATGTTCGTCCGTCGTCTCTTCGTCTGCGTTGTGCTCATGTTCTGTTGCGCTGCTGCCCTGGGCCAGGTTGCTGGCCAGAATATCAACATGGTTTCGGGTACCGTCTGGCCGGCGGGAGACCCGTATCTGCAGCGGCAGAACGAACCCTCCATGGCGGTCTCCAGCCGCAACCCGGAACACTTGCTGGGCGGAGCCAACGACTATCGCACGGTCGACATTCCTAATCCCGCTGCGCCGACCATCCTGGGCGACGCATGGCTGGGCGTTTACAGTTCGCTGGACGGCGGCGAAACCTGGAAGAGCACGCTGCTCCCCGGCTACCCTCAGGACACTTCGAGCATCGGCACATCGTCGCCTCTGCACGCCTTTACCGTAGCCACCGATCCCACGGTGCGGGCCGGAACCAATGGGATGTTTTATTACAGCGGCTTGGCCTTTAATCGAGGCGCGGGAGCTCCGAGCGGAGTGTTTGTTGCCACCTTTCAAGATCAGAACAACAAAGGCAATGGCGACGCCGCGATCCTGACCACGACGAATGGCGTAACCCATGGCAACGCCTTCTCTTATATCGGCGTGAATATGGTGGATTCGGGAACCACCGGTCAGTTCCTCGACAAACCATGGATCGTGGTGGATATTCCGCGCTCCGGGCGCACCGCGACTTGCAAAGGCAGCGATGGTAAGACTTTCAGCAGTGGGTATGTTTACGTTGTCTACACGCAATTCAACGGATCGCAGAACAATCCGTCTTCGAAGATCAAGGAAGTGACTTCGACGAACTGCGGAGCCACCTGGAATCAGCCGCAGATTCTCAGCCAGAGTGAAAAAGTGGCTCAAGGCACGGTGGCCGCGATTGATCCGAACAATGGCAATGTGTACGTGGCCTGGCGGCAGATCGCGGTTGCTGGAAATATGAATCAACCCGACGCGATTCAGTATGCGGTTTCTACGAACGGCGGCTGGTCATTCTCTGCTCCACCACCACTTTTCACGTTCGCCGCTCCCACCAAAACCAACCTCTATCCTCCGGGATCGGTTTTCGATCAGGCGCAAGCCAGCGGCACCACGTTCCGCACCCTCGACGTGCCCACCATGGCCGTCGACGCCAAGAGCACAGTCTGGGTGGCGTTCTCCGAGCGCGTGAATGGTCCTACGGCGGGAACGTACGGTTCCCGCATCATGATCACCACGTTGGCCAGTGGAGGCTCGAAATGGACGACGCCCTATGTGGCGGACAGCACCGCTCCGTCGAGCGCATACGGGCACCAGTTCATGCCATCGCTGAACTTCGCCTACGGCAAACTCATGCTGGCCTGGTTTGACTCGCGCCGCGACAATCTGGAGAGCGTGCTGAAGTGTGCGACGGGCGGCACCTGCGCGGATCTGTCCCAGGTCACGGTGGTGGATCAGCCGCTCCCGGGCAGCACGATTGCGAATCCGGCGACAGTCTTCGGTCCCACCATCTCCGACCCGAACTCTGGCATCCGCCACACCATCGATGTGTTCGGAGGAATCGTCAATCCGTCGGGTGGTCCGACGACCTTCAAAGGGTTTCAGATCTCTCAGTATCCGTATTACGTCGACGATCAAAATAATCAGATCGAGCAGGGTTTCTTCAACCCGCCGAACCTGCCCATGTTCGTTCAGGGCACGACTCCGTTCATTGGCGACTACATCGACATCGCGGCGCAGAACATTTTGCCGAGCGGCAGTTCGTGGGTATTCAATACGCAAGCCACCGACTCGACGGGCGCAACCAACGCGCCGGATTTCCACATTGCCTGGACGGATAATCGTGACGTAGTGCCACCGCCGGTGGTTGGCGGTGCACAGGACTGGACCCAGTATGTTCCGCCCAACGGCGGCAACTCTCAGGTCAGCACATACACCGGGACGGGAGCGGCTTGTCCGACTTGCACCGCTCCTACGCAGACTACGCAAACCGCGTGCACGCCTGTGACGCCCGACGACGGCACCTCTTCTTCCTACAGCGGAGACCGCAACCAGAACGTTTACACTTCGCGCATTACCAACGGACTGGTGGTGCGCTTCAAGGAAAATGCAAAGCCTTTGAGCACGTCAATCCAGCGGTCATTCTCTCTGCTGGTAAAAAACACGGTCAGCCCGCTGAATACGACGCCGTTGGATTCGCCCTCTTACTATCGAATCCTGCTGGGCGTCACATCCACAACCCAGGCTCCGAGTTGCACCGTGTCGGGTGGGACCGCGAATCTTCCGGGCACACCAAATTGCTATCTCGACGTTGCCGTGAATCCAAAAACCACATTGACCCAGGCGGTCACCATTAACTCAACGAGCGCGACCGCGAGCGTCAATGTATTGGTCGCCCAAATACTGGCCATACCCCCGGCAGGAACGTCCCCGACCTTCGTGGGCCTGCAGGCCCTCGCCGTAATCAATGGGGACGCTTCCAATCCGTCGGTGGCCAACCCTGATTTCTTGTCCACGGACAACGATGATCCGGATGTCACAGCTCCGTTCGGAGTTTTGCCGATCGCGTCGGGCGAAGAATATGATCCGACTGTCGATAGCCCTCCGAACCCGACGAGCGGAATTTTCACGCCGAAGATCGGAGTTCCGGCGATATTCACGCCCAAGATCGGCGCGGTTGCCAACAGCGCTCCTCAGATTGCAACGCCGACAATCTTCACGCCGAAGATCACGTCCATCTTTACTCCGAAGATCAATTCCATCGAGGTGGCGAACCCGACGATCGTGAATACGATCTTCACCCCGAAGATTTTCACACCCAAGATCTTCACGCCCAAGATTGTGAGCCCGGATATCTTCACGCCCAAGATCACCGATCTTTCCGACGGCACGAACCCCGTCACCGACTACAGTTGGAGAGTTTCGAATAAGGGCAACACCAGTGCCAGTTACGACACCACGGAGTTTGCCAAGTCGTCGGGAGTCTCGTGCTGTCCGGCCAGTTGCTCGGCCACGCCCAATCAATGCACCATTACCGCGACTAACCCGGCAGGACCGAATTGCTCGGTGTGCCAATTGGTGCAGCAGAAGGTGTACCAGAGTCCGGTGGCTAATCGTGACGCCACGAACATGAATGCCACCTGCGACCTGACCGTGCAGCAGCAGTACATTACGGTCGCCAACGTTCCGGATCCGGCGTTCTCCGCCGGGTCGATCGGGGGGAACTCGCCGGCCAATCCGACGACCTCGACTCTGTCGCTGTCGCCGGGCGAAGGAAACCGCGTAACCTTGCGCACCATGGCGCCTGCCCAAACGGGGGAGACGGTGGGTTCGTTCAAGACCGTCGCCACGGCCTTCACTGCGGATAAAGGCCAGAATACGCCGGCCGGTTCGCTCACCATCGCCACCAGCGCTTTGCCGGTGGCCGTGGTCGGGCAGACTTACACCAATACGACTTTAGCGTCAGTGGGTGGCTTTGGTGCGACTGCCTGGAGTATTCCTCCAGACCCGACGAATCCTGTGGCAGTAACGCTGCCGATCGCACCGGAACCGCTGCGAGTGACGCCGCTCACCCTCAACCAATCCGGCCAGATCAGCCCGAGCGTGGTGACAGCCGGGACCGGCAGTTACACGGTCAACATGCAGGTGCAGGACGCGGCAGTCACGCCTTCACTCGATGTGCAGCAAGTGCAGCTTGAGGTCAACTCCTTCGCGATCACGAACGTGAACGTCGCGATCAGCAATGAGTTTGTCGGCACATCCTTTATGAAGGCTGGGGACTCGGCGACGGTATCCGTCTCCGTCACCAGCACGGGCCCGGCGAACGCCAGCAACGTAATTCCTACCCTTACCGTAAATACGCTTGCAGCCGGAACGCAGGGCGGTGCCGGGCCGGTGGTCACCTGCTTCGCACCGACTCCGGCCAGTGCCAGCATCACGGGCACCGGCACGCAGATGTTTAACTTCACGTGCACGGCATCCAACGGAAATGGATACGTGACCTTCACCGCGAACGCCACCGGCTTCTACGACAATGCCGCGGCGAACGTTATGGCTACGGCAACTCCGGTGTCCGAGCCGGCAGTGACGCCGGGTCCGATCCCGGCGAACGTTCTCATCGACACCGTCGCGCCGACGCTGGCCTTCGGGACCACGACGTCTACACAAAGCGCTCCTGGCTGGTATAACGCGCCGGTGGTGATTCCATTCACCACCGCCGACAACCTCTCGGGAGTAATGTCGGCAATCGCGACATTGCCCGCCATCAGCTCAGGTGTCTTCCCCAGCGGGGCCATGACTCTTACCACCGAAGGTAAGCTCGTCACTGGAACGATGACCGTCACGGATTTCGCCAAGAACACGGCGTCGCCCTTCGTTTCGGCTGGCTTCAACATTGACGAGACCAAACCTACGATCAGCGGCTTGGCCAGTCCGGTCGCGAATGCGGCAGGATGGAACAACGGGCCCGTGACGGTTGGCTTTACCTGCATGGATCCGAATCCGAACAATGGTCCTGCGGGCCAGCAGTCCGGAATTGCGACGTGTAATTCGCCAGTCGTTGTTCCCGGTGAGGGCAACAGCCTCAGCGCCTCGGGCACGGCGGTTGACAATGCCGCCAACTCAGCCAGCACGACCGTGACTGGGATCAAGATTGACACGACGCCGCCAACCATCATCGGCTCAGCCACTCCTGCGGCCGATTCCTACGGCTGGAACAGCACATCCGTGACGGTTGCTTTTGCCTGCGCCGATCCCAATCCACTGCACGGTCCTGCCGGGCAGCAATCTGGGATAGCGACTTGTACGTCGCCGGTCATCCTGTCTGGCGAGGGCGCGAACCAAAGTGTCCTGGGAACAGCAGTCGACCAGGCCAGCAACTCTACCCCTGTGAGCGTGAGCGGGATCAATATTGATAAGACCCCGCCGGTGGTCACTCCAAGCTCCACATATTCTCCGAACGTGTGGACGAACCAGAGCGTAACGGTGGTCTTCACGTGTACCGACAACCTCTCGGGGCCGGTCTTAACTCCTACGGTGAACCCCATCATCACCGGCATTCCGGCTGTCGGTTCGACACTCACCTACACCCAGCCGAATTCGTTGACCTCGGTTGCAACCGTAACCCTTACGGCGAACACTCCGTTCGCGGGGACAACTCTGAGCGCCTCGTGCCAGGACCTCGCGGGCAATAACGCGCAGCCCGCGTCCTTCGGGCCGATTCTGATCGACACGACGCCGCCGGTGGTCACGGCCACGGCCAACCTCACCAGCTCAAACGGTCCGGCCTACGCGGCGGGAAGCTGGACCAACCAGTCTGTGGTGGTAACGTTTGCCTGCAGCGATGCGCTTTCCGGCGTGAAGCCAGGCTCCATCACGGGCAACAGCAGCTTCGGGGCGCAGGGCGTTTACACGGCGAATGGAAGTTGCCAGGACGTCGCCGGCAATGTTGGGACCGGATCGTTCGGCCCGGTGCAGATTGACACGACCACACCGTCGGTCATGATCGCCGCGCCGACGCAGACTACTTATATCCTCAACCAGCCGATTACTCCCAGCTTCAGTTGTCCGGACGACGGTGGGGGAGACTCCGTGACTTGCACGCCTACGCCGGCGGGTTCGCCTTATAACGCCACACCCGTGGGACCCTCCACGTTCACCGTGAACGCTGTGGATCAGGCCAGCAACTCCAGCAGCGCCAGCGTCAGCTATCTGGTGATCTACAACTTCACCGGATTCCAGGCGCCACTGCAAAACGCGGTCATGACGCCGTATCCTTCGGGTACCGCTACGCCGAGCGATTCGGGCTTCTTTGCAATTGGCGCGACCATCCCGATTGCATGGCAGCTGCAGGATGCTTCGAGCACCTTCATCTCGGATCTCGCTACCCTGACTTCGATCGTGGCTTATCCCAACGCAACCTGCGCCGGTCCGGCGTCAGGCAGCGGAACGACTCTGTACAGCTCCGGCTCGAACAATCCAGCGTTCGCTTTTGCGAACAACACTTTCACGTTCAGCTGGAATACGACAGGCATGGCCGAAGGCTGCTACAACGTGGTCGTTACCACCAATGACACAGCGCAGTGGTCCACCATCGTCCACCTGGGTCAAACCTTCGCCGTTGGGACCACGCCCTATGCCATAGCCTTCGACGGAACCAATCTGTGGGTCCCGGGGTATGGGAGCAACAACGTGACCGAGCTGGTGGCTAGTACTGGCGCGGTGGTCGGCACGTATTCAGTCGGGAACGGTCCGGATGGAGTATTCTTCGACAAAACCAACATCTGGGTCGCGAATACCACCGACAACACTGTGACCAAGCTGTCGGCCACGGGCGCAACGCTCGGCACGTTTCCGGTTGGATCCCAACCCTGGGGAATCGCTTCCGACGGAACTAACATCTGGGTGACGAATCGAGGCAGCAACACCGTCACCAAATTATTGGCCAGTACGGGCGCAACAGTCGCCACGTACGCGGTTGGAGCTGGCCCCTATGGAATCGCCTTCGACGGAACCAACATGTGGGTAGCGAACGATTACGCAAGCACTGTGACCGAGTTGGTGGCCAGCACCGGCACCGTGGTCGGCACGTATGCGGTTGGAGCTTCCCCCGTAGGAGTAGTCTTCGACGGAACTAACATCTGGGTCGCGGACCAAACCGGCGCGGTGGGAACCGTGACCAAGTTGGCTCCTACCGGCGCGGTGATCGGCACCTATCCGGCTGGGCCTGCCCCCAACGGCATACTCTTCGACGGAACCAACATCTGGGTCACCAATAACAGCCGCAACACCGTGACCAAGTTGCTAGCTAGTACCGGCGCAATCGTTGGCACTTACACGATTGGAACGGGCCCCTATGGAATCGCCTTCGACGGAACCAATATCTGGGTCACGGTTCCTGGCAATAACAGCGTGACCGAGTTGCCGGCGCTCTAGCAGGTTCGCGACGGTTACTGCTGGAGTGCCCCCGTTCTCGCCTTGTGGTTTGAGAACTGGGACACTTCCTCGCTCTGGCCCTTTCCAATGCTCTGATTCTTGAAGTGCGCCGCGTCGCAGCGTTTGCGACGGAACCCTTCGACCTATGGCTTCGCCAGACGCTTCTTAGCGTCGTCCACCATGGGATCCTTGGCGTTCGGAACTTTCATGGCCAGGAAGTTTTTATAGGCGTCGGTTGCGCCCGGACTCTTCAGTCCCTCCAGGGCGCGCCCCAGGTAGTAGTAGGTTGCGGGGAAATAGCGGAAGGTCTGCTGTTCGTCGATGTAAATGTCGGTGGCTTCGCCGCGGCGCTTGAGGCAGGTTTCCAGCTCGGTGCTGGCATCGGTGAACGCGCCCGCGTCGATGTAGGCCCGCGCCAGATCGAAGCGCGCCAGCCATGAATCCTCCAGGCGCGCGGACTCCTGGTACAACTGAATCGCCTGCTTGGCGTGCCCGTTTTTCAGCTGAATGTCGCCCTCGATCAGCTTGCCGAACGATTGTGGTTCGGCTTCGAGTTGCTTGGTGAGTTCGGCGGCAAGCGAGGCAGCGGTGGCGGAGTCTCCCGCCAGCAGATACACGCGCGCGGCGGCGAAGAGCACGTTGGCCCGGCTCATGGTCATGGCCTTCTTCACCGACTGAAGCGCGTCCGCTTTTTTGCCCAGCATCAGTTGGGCCTCGGCCATGATGACGTATTTCTTGGCGGCGGCATCCGCGGACTTGGCCACGGCATCGCCCGCGATGCCCTTTTCCAGCGCTGCAATCGCTGCGTCCGGGTCGCTGCGATACAGGGCGAGATCGGCCAGGCCTCCGGACGCCGAAGAAGCGCCGCCAGCGCTCAAACTCTCGACCTTGTGCCAGGACTGGGCGGCTTTGTCGAAATTTCCTTTGGCGGTTTCGCACAGCGCCAGAATCGTGTAGGCATCTTCATAGACGGGATTAATTTCCAGCACGGCCTGGGCTTCGTGCTCGGAGGTTTCGTAATCCCCTGCGAAGAGCGCATACAAAGACGCGTTGGTGCGGTACACAACATTTTTCGGATAGATCTCAATGGCGCGCCGGCTGACCTCGACCGCCTTGGTCATGTCATGCCGCAGATAATAGGCGTGAGCCAGTGCGCTGAGTCCCATGCTGTCCGCGGGATACTGTTTGACCAGGGCGCTGAATTCCTCGACTGCCTTGTCGCCGTCGGAAACCGCAAGATAGTAGCCGCCTCGGGTGCGATACTTTTCGCGGTCGGTCATGCGGTCAATATGCTGCATGGCAAGCTTGTAGTAGTTGATGGCGTCGGCCTGGTTGCCATCATTCCAGTACATCGCTCCCAGATTGCCGTAGGCGCTGCCAAAGTTGGAATCGAGTTCTACCGCGCGGCGGAAGCCCTTGATGGCCTCGGCGCTCTTGCCCGCGTAACGCGCTTCCTGGGCTTCAGCGTATTCGTGGGTAGCTTCGAGCGAACCCGTGGTGAAGGTCTCCGACTCAGCAAGTTTGGCGGATTCCGACGCAGTATCGCCGAGCGCTGTACGCATTTGGTCGGCCAGGGTCGCGACCGCCCTCAGAATGTTGTTTTTGTCCGGAGACTCGGCATCTTCCGTGGAAATGGTTTTGCCGGAAAGCGCATCTCCAATCTTGCTGATGATCTTGTAGCCGGAGCCTGATTTCGTCACGGCGCCACTAACCACCAGGTCCACGCCTTCGCGCACGGCAACGAGCCGGGCGTTGGCCTCATCGAGTTGTGTTGCTCCCGGCTTCAATTCGGCGAGTGTGGCGCGCGCTTGGGCACGGTTGAATACGGTGATAAAGGGCGCGCCTTCGAGCTGCAGCGCGACGGTGGGTTCGACGGTGCCGTCGAACACTTGATCGCCAGTGTCGTTGCGGAAGTCTGCTAACAGGACTCGGACCGCCTCGTGAGCCTGTGCGGTTCGTGGCTTGGAGCGCAGCAGCCATGCTCCGCCAGCCGCAGCCAGGACTACTCCTGCCAGCACTGCGGCCGCCGTCCAAGCGCGTTTTTTCGAAGGCGGTGGGACAGGCGGCTGCAACTGCGAGACGGACATTGACGGCGATCCGGATGGCGACATCGTCGTCGACACCGATGGCGATATGGACCGCGACATGGACGGCGTATACGAAATCACTGACATCGGGCGCTTGCCCTGAATCTCATCAATTCGGTCCAGAACTTCCTGTGCGCTCTGCCAGCGTTCAGCCGGGTCGCGCTCCAAACACTTCGAGACCAGTTCACTGATGGGTTGCGGAATGGTCGCATCCCAATCGGACGGCGGCGCCGCCCGCTCCTGCATGCGTTTCAACAGGCTGGCGACCACGCTGTCGGCGTGGTAGGGCATCTTCCCGGTCAGCAGTTCGTAGCAGATCAGACCTACGGTAAACACGTCGGAGCGAGCATCCAGTTCCTTGGCCTGGGCCTGCTCCGGCGACATGTATTCCATGGTTCCGAGCATGGTGCCGGTGCGGGTCATTCCGTCACCGCCGATGGTGCGGGCCAGGCCAAAATCCATCACCACCACGCGTCCCTGGGCATCGCGCATGATGTTGCCCGGTTTCAAATCACGATGGATCACGCCCTCGCGATGCGCAGCCTGCAGACCGCTCAATGTCTGCCTCATGATCTCCACGGCTTCAGGCACTGGGATCTTGCCCTGGCGGCGAAGGATCTGGTACAGGCTCTCGCCCTCGACGTACTCCATGGTGATGAACTTGATTCCGTCGGCTTCTCCCAAGTCAAAAATCCGGATGACATTCCGGTCTGTGACCTGGCGCGCCAGAATCAGTTCCTGCTTGAATCTTTGGAGAATGTCGGGATTGGTGGCCAACTCGGGCCGGATCACCTTCACGGCGATGAGGCGGTCCAGTTCGATGTCTCTGGCCTTATAAACCGCTCCCATGCCGCCTTCACCCAGGATCTGCAGGATCTGGTAGCGGTTCCCGAGGACCGTTCCCGGCGGAAGCAACAGAACGGTGAATGAACTGTTCGGCGGAGCGGGCGACGCCGGAGTGATGCGGCCGCCGGGCGGATTCTGGCTGGTGACGGGCGGGAGCGGCGGCAGCGCGCCTTCCATCATGGTGGCTGCTTCAAATACCCCATCGGCTTCGGATGAAACCGGGGTGGACATTTGCGCTACCTTATTTTTTTCAAGGGGGGGTGGAGTTCCCGAAGAGCCACTATCGGGCACCAGAGTGGCTGCCTCCGCGTCGTACTGATGCTCTTTGGGATCGCTCATGCCGTGGTCCGCAACTCGCGGCAGTCCTATACGATCCGCCAGGGTTGCGGCTGATTCGCATCATCTCGACGAATACGGCGCACCTCGACGGACCGCAAGAATACCCATGCAGTATATACTGACCCGCCAACCGTTGAGCACGGAAAACGCTGGCCGGTCAACGATTTACTGACCTCGGGCACAGTTTCGGAAGGCGCTCACAGAGCGCATCGCCGAATTGGTTTATGGCTCCTGACAGAGTCTTGCAGGGAAGGGAATTTACCGAAGAGGGAATCCGGCAGGGCGATGAAGAAGAAAATTGTAGGGCTGGGCGAAGTCTTGTGGGATCTGTTGCCGGAGCGCACGTGTCTAGGCGGAGCTCCTGCGAACTTCGTTTACATCACGACGCTACTGGGCGATCAGGGGATCGTGGCCAGCCGTATGGGCGAGGATTCGCGGGGATTGGAAGCGCTGCGGCAATTGAAAGAGTTGGGACTCGACGTCGATCAGGTGCAGCGTGACCCGCAACATCCGACAGGCACGGTGAAAGTTGAGGTCGATGATAAGGGCCAGGCGCGGTACGAGATTGCTCATCCGGTGGCGTGGGATTTTCTGCAGTGGACGCCTGCGTGGCAGCGCCTCGCCGAGGAGGCGGATGCGATTTGTTTTGGATCGCTGGCGCAGCGGTCGGAGGAAAGCCGCGCAACGATTCGACGTTTTCTGCAGGCAGCATCGCCCGGTGCGCTGAAGATTTTCGATGTCAACCTGCGGCAGACTTACTATTCGCAGGAAGTTCTGGCGGAATCGATGAGGCTGGCGGACATCGTGAAGCTGAATGATGAAGAACTGCCGAAGATCATGCGCGTGGGCGGTTTTCCGCCGGGCGATGAGTTGTCCTCGGGGCGCCGGTTGATCAGCGCCTACGATTTGAAACTCGTGTGCATCACGCGCGGCAGCCGGGGAAGTCTGTTGGTGCCCTCGGGAGGCGAGGATGCGAGCGAGCATCCCGGATTTCGCGTGCGCGTGGCCGATACGGTGGGAGCGGGAGATGCGTTTACCGCGAGCCTGGTGCACGAATATCTGCGCGGGGTGTCTCTCGATGCGATGAATGAGACGGCGAATCGGGTAGGGGCGTGGGTGGCGAGTGAAGTTGGCGCGATGCCGACTCCAAAGGGCGGGGCGTTGGAGAACTCGCTCGTGGAGATTAGGTGAGGGAAAACCCCAAAACGTTGCAGGCTGTTGTATAGTTGCGAGGTACTTACGAAAGATTGTGTTTCCTTTCGTTATGCGATTCGGGTTGGAGAGAGGGAATCAATGACGCGTGGCAATCGGGGCGGGCGTTCTCAGAATTTGTCTTGGATTGGCTGGATTATTTTTGCCGGACTTGCGGGGTTGACGCTCAGTTGCGCCAAGCCCGCGGCACCGCCGAAGGCGCCGCCGTCGCGACCTTCGGACATCAAAGTAGAAGTGCGCGACGGAGGGCCTCTCGTGATCACCACCAGCACGGCGGAGTTCCAGATTCTTTCGTCGGGATTTTTGCAGGCGACCCTGTTGAAGGACGGCAAGCGGTTGACGCTCGACGAACCGGAGGTGGGATCGACCGGCGGCAGTGACTCGATTGTCCACGCTGGAAAGGAATTCGATTTTATTCCTGATTTCGCTCAGGCCAAAGTTCTGGAGAGTGCAGGCAAACTCGGTCGGGGGAAGCGGGTAGAGATTTCGGCGCGTCCGCTGGCTCCTGCGGGCATGGACATAGAGCGCATGCTGGTGGTGGAAACCTATGATGATTTTCCCAACATTGCCCTGGTCAGCTCGACTTATAAAAATATCGGAACCACGGATTTTCAGGTCGATCAGGTATGGATGCAACAGCACCGATTCAGCGCGAAGCAGACGGATTCGAAAGCGAAGCCCTACGATATGTGGTCGTTTCAGGGGTCGAGCTACGACTGGGGCAAGGACGATGTGCAGAAGCTGACGCGAGTTTCCGCGCAGCCGAACGTAATGGGCGAAGCGGTGAAAGGCGGCTACGGGGGCGGGATCCCGGTGGTTGCGTTCTGGACCGCGTCGGTCGGAGAAGCGATTGGTCACGTCGAGACTCTGCCTTGGACGCTGTCGATGCCGGTGAAGGTGGAATCGGACGGGCGGGTCACGGCGAGTGTTGAGATTCCGGTGAATGCGGGGCTGAAGCCGGGCGAGAGTTATTCCTCTCCGCGCAGCTTTGTGGCGGTGTATAGCGGAGATTTTTATGAGCCGCTGCGTATGTGGTCGAGCGTGCTGCAAAAAGAAGGATGGGAAATTCCGAAGCCGTCGAACGAAGCGTACAACGTGAGCTGGTGCGGATGGGGCTATGAGTTCAATGTGACGCCGGCGCAGATGCTGGGGACGGTGCCGAAGCTGAAAGAGCTTGGCATCAAGTGGGCGACGCTCGATGATCGCTGGTTCGATACTTACGGCGACTGGAATCCGCGGGCGGATACGTTTCCCGGCGATTCCATGAAGCAGATGGTGGATGACTTTCACAAGCAGGGGATACTGGCGCAGTTGTGGTGGCTGCCGCTGGGCGTCGAAGACGGGCAGGGGAAGTACGAGTCGCACAAGTATGCGATGTCGAAAGTGGTGAAGGAACATCCGGAATGGCTCATCCTCGACAAGGACGGAAAACATGCGCGCATGACGCGCGACCTGGCGGTGCTGGATCCATCGCTGCCCGAGGTGCAGGCATTCTACAAACATCTCACCGAGAAATTTATTCGCGACTGGGGATTTGACGGATCGAAGCTCGACAACATTTACAGTGTGCCCGCATGCTACAACCCTGCGCATCATCACAAGTCGCCGCAGGATTCAGTCAAGGCGATGGGCGAAGTGTACAAAGCAATTTTTCAAACGACGCGGGCGATCAAGCCGGAAAGCGTGACGCAGGCTTGTCCGTGCGGAACGCCGCCATCCCTGGCCTGGCTGCCGTTCATCGATCAGGCGGTCACGGCCGATCCGGTGGGCGCGGTGCAGGTGCGGCGGCGGATCAAGATGTATAAGGCGTTGCTCGGTCCGCAGGCCGCGGTTTATGGGGATCACGTGGAGCTTTCGGCAATGACATCGACCGGCGGCGGCAACTGGAGCGAGCACGGCGACGATTTCGCCTCCACACTCGGAGTGGGAGGCGTGCCGGGAACGAAATTTGTTTGGCCGGATCCTGGGCCGAAGTTTAAGCCGGTGAATTTGACCGGCCAGAAGGAAGACCACTGGAAGAAATGGATTGGGCTGTACAACCAGAAGATGCTGTCGAAGGGCGAGTTCCGCGACCTGTATGTATACGGCTATGACGTGCCCGAGGCATATGCGATTCAGAAAGATGGAAAGATGTACTACGCGTTTTTCGCTGGGGAGAAGAGCACGTTTTCGGGTGAAGTTGAGTTGCGGGGCCTGAAGGCGGGAAGTTATCGGGTGCTCGATTATGCAGGGGGAAAAGATTTGGGCACGGTACAGGCGGATGCGGGGAAGGCTCCGAAGTTGAAGACTGAGTTCAAAGGAAATCTGCTGCTGGAAGTGGGCCCGCAATAGCATTGTTCGAAAGCCGCTCGACTTCGCTCTTTCGACTTCGCTCAGGGCAGGTCTTCGCGGGATGGCCGGAGGCGGCCGTCGCCACCACGGGCATTTAATTCTCCCGCAAGAATCGCTCGCGGTGTGCAACGTCGCGGAAGGCTTCGGTGCCGCCGGGGCGCGTGGTGGAGAGAGCGCCGGCTCGGTTGCCGCTGGCCAGGCAGGTGGGTAAGTCTGATCCGCGCACATACTCATGCAGGAATCCGGCGTCGAAGCTATCGCCCGCGCCAACCGTATCGATAGGCGTGACTCTCCGCGAAGCACTGGTGAAGCGTTCGGCACCTCGCTGAGCCAACGCTCCTTTCGCGCCGAGTTTCACAACAACCAGTGGGACTAACTTAGAGAGCTTGTGAATCGCGGTTTCCAGGTCTTCGGTGCCGGCGGCTTTGCATGCCTCGCGCTCGTTGGGCAGGAATACATCGACGTGAGGCAGGACTTCGTGCAGGCCGCCGCCCCACTGATCGTCGGGGTCGTCGTTGGTGTCGAGAGAAATGGTGAGGCCCTTCGATTTGAGCAGCTGGAATAATTCAGCGACTCGCGGACTCAGGGCCCGCTGCAAATAATAAGAAGAAAAGTGAAAATGCCGCGAATCGGCCAGGTAGTCGAGGTCGAGATCCTGCCAGGAAGTTTCCGCGATCGTTCCGGAATAGGTGAGAATATTTCGCCACGCTTCGTGGTGCAGGATCACGGTGAGTCCGGTTGTGGTGGAGCCGGGGACGCGGCGAACGAGCGATATATCGACGCCGCTTTGTTGGAGGCGATCGAGCGCGATCTGACCCAAGGCATCGTCGCCGATGCGGGATTGAAATCCGACGCGGCTGCCCAGTGCGGCCAGGTTGTGAGCCACAATCGCCGAGGAAGAGCCGAGGGTGAGCATCATCCTTTCAGCGAGCAGCTCGCGCTCCGGCGGAAGTTGCTCGGGGAGACCGTAGAGGATGATGTCGAGGTTGAGTTCGCCGGCGATGGTGACGTCGAAGCGTGGCATGGATTGGGTTACACCAATGTGATTTCGATGCCCGATTGCTTCAACGTGCGAATGTCGGATTTGGGGGCACCGCGATCGGTGATGACTTCGTGGAGGGCCGACGGCGGGGCAATCAGCGAGAGGCTGCGGCGGCCGAATTTACTGGAGTCGCAGACGGCGACGGTTTTCTTGGCGACCTCGACCATCACGCGATTGACTTTTGCCTCCAGCAAATTGGGGGTGCTCAATCCGAAATGAACGTCGAAGCCATCGACTCCGAGAAACAATAGATCGGCGCTGAGCCGGCGCAGCGTTTCCT